>Ga0172380_10000646_pt1 | contig 65211 bp, 108 predicted proteins | sample Leawe162metaG_FD_119747 | JGI IMG/M metagenome (GOLD analysis project Ga0172380, IMG submission 119747) | Leachate microbial communities from a municipal landfill in Southern Ontario, Canada - Leachate well 162 metaG | ecosystem: Engineered > Solid waste > Landfill > Unclassified | place... | reverse complement strand
TGGCAGGCACTATGGTCCATGGCTGGTTTTTGTCTAACCATTCCTCGACACAGTCAATAAATGTAAGAATCTCTTTTACCATCAGTGATACCCGTTTGTAGCAGAGGCCAGTAATCGCACATGTCGGTAGGCAATGCGTCTATTCCACAACTCACAGATGATGTCGTGACCCATTGGTCGCAGTTTCTTACGAATGTCTGATATGTGATTGTTGAGATTAACTCGACTGGTATCATCAGGTGTCATTAAAGCACAAGTCAACTCATTGCGTAAGTGTGGGAGACCATCATTCAGTATACGCAACAGTACAATCTGAGTAGGAGTGAACTTCTCCCTGAGCTGTTGGAAGACTTCACTACCAACTGTGGCATTTTCTGTTGGTTGCTGATTTACTGGTTGGGCAGACGATTCTGTCATACTTAGGGATTCCTTCATTAACCAACCATGGATCGAGGACGTTTCTTACTGACTGACTTATCTACACCTTTCCAACGTGACTTGGCTTTTTGTTGGGCTAGTGTGCGCTTGCTACCCCTGGGAATCTCAGCCTTGATTGACTTGAGGAATGCCTTCTTAATGGCTGATGGTGAGCGGAGTTGTCCCTTCGTATCCTCGCCTACATTGGCTGGGACAAGACTACACTGACAATTGGGATGACGTGGAATCAGTCCTCTAGCCTCGCTAACCTTCATTACGATACCTGCTAGTGGAGCACACAACTCACATGGACTTGGATTACCCAAAGCAGTTACTCCCATACCACTTGTAGACCACTCAACTGCCACTCCTACATCTTCGACACCCAGCTTATCCATCGCATCTAGTTGTCCTTCTGCATGTGCACGAATTGTTTCTGTGCGAGCCACAGTTGTTGCTTGATTCCTGTAGGCATCTAATACGTCGTTCATCTCTCGCCCTACTTCACGTGGGCTTTTACCCTGAATGATACCATCGGTTAAGTATCGTTGCAGCTTCGTGGAGGCAGTATCCGTAACTCCCTTGATGTCTGTGTAGACTCGACCGGCTAGCAACTTCACCTTATCTACAGACACTTGATGACCGAAGGCACTGCGCAGAAACTCTTCCTTGCTGCCACGATAAAAATCCCTAGTCGATTCATCTTGGGCATAGCCTTTAGCGTAAGGCTTTTTCGTATCATCAAATGCACGACCTGCGCCTTGCTTGTAGCCCTCTTCAATATACCCTCGCCACCAGGCATCTCTGATTTGCTCCTCTAAGCTACCAAACATCTGCTCTTCTACAGTCTTGGCTAGCCATCTACGGAATGACTCTGCTTTCTCAGGTGATGTTTGGAATGAGAAGGCTTCATTAACAGAAATCCCCATCTGCATACCACCAGAGCTGAATAGTGCTAGTGTATCTGCTGGAGTTAAATCAGAGTTTACAACCCAGGTTGCCTTTTTCTTTTTACCTCGCCCAGATTCAACCCTGGTAACCTCGTGAACTTCTCCCTTGTCGTCTCTGTATTTGGCTTTTCCAGAAGCCAAATTTACGTCATGTAGCCAAGTTACCCTAACTTCCTTACCAGACAAGCCGGAGTGAGGTTTGGTTGAGGGGGTAGAAGAAGATCTATAGGCAACAACATTGACGACCTTAATGTCATTCTCAGTGGTGATTTTCTGTACCTTGAATGACAGACCGCGCTCCAATACCACCTCCTCTAGTCCGCTAGGGATAGGCATTCCATTCACCCTTCCTTCTACATTAATTCGCATTACTACTGGAGTATTGCCGTCATCCCCTCCAACAGCAAAATCAGCAGCTACTTGTCTGTTCGACGAAACTGAGGCGAATCCCTTATCTTGAAATGAGTACCCTTCCCTTAAATTCTTCAAGATGTGGTGATGAGAAGGGTCTTCTTTATCGAGACTAATACCTCGATAGAGTTCTGTATTGCTTGCCACAGGACCTGCCTTAGCAATGGCATCATCCATTTTCTTGACATCCCTAGTGATGTGGCCTTCTCTAGCATCTTTATTTATCTGAGCAGAGTCAATAATCCATTTATCATACAACTGCTCATCACTTTTCGTGTCTTTAAGCTTACACGTAGCATCAACCCCGCCCCCGGGGCCGGTCGGGCAGAATGTGTTCTCTACTGGGTTTGCATTAGATACCGGAATTGAAGCCATAACCTCAGCATAGACTTTTCTCAACTGGGGTCCTACCAGCTCAGTACGACCAAGAGCCAGAGCTGCCGTAACCTCGGGGATAATCTCGGCTGGATGGCTCTTGGCGTAGTCCGATAGGTTCCATAGTTCTTTATCTGGTAGCCCATGCTTGCGGACTGCCGCCTGTACGTCAACCGTAGCCCTGTTGCCCAGAACGTGCCCGAGTTCATGGGCAAAAGTACCCTTAACCCGGTCTAATCCGTGGCTGTCTTCGTAGACAGAGAACCTACCGCTGGAGTTCTCCCACTCCTGCCTGACTTGTTTCAATCGAGCTTTTTCCTTCTTGCTAGGTGATTCGGCTAGCTGGGCGTCAATCCGTTCTAGCATAGAAGCCCTAGTCTCTGCGTGCCTCCTACGTTTATCCAACAGTTCTTCTTTAGTAAATTTTAGAGACTCAGCTACCCGATCTGGATTCATTCCTACTGAGTTCGGTCCAGCCCATCCGTTCTCTTGATCTGGACCGAGTATCCCGCCGGCGGGCCCACCAGGAGCAGAACTGATCGTAACCTCCCCTAGCTTATGAGGGCCAAGTATACCATGGAGAACGTCCAAAACTTCATTGGCCTGAGCATCACTCAACCCAGGTAAATTGATCTTTTTAATGCTCGGTGAACTGATGATCGAGTGTCCGCCCTTACCGCATGTCGGGTCTACCCCACCTCCTTTTCCTGTTGGACAAAATGAGTTAACCGTCACTGACTCTTGCTCACGTCCTAAACTAGAGAATACCAATGTATCAAACTCCAGCTCATAACCATCAAGTCCAGTAGTCATGAACAGGTACTTGCCAGCAGTACCAGGCTTGAGGTAAGCAATCGTCAAGTGGGGTTGGTAGTTAGGGTGAGTATCAACGTGAGGCAACAACTCCAGTTTCTTGTGGGCCCGATGCAAATCATTGCCTTCAACATCAATCTTCAGTACGTCAGCATCAGGCAATTCAAATACCGAGAGCTTGCCTAACCTGGCTTGCACAACCCCAATATCCTTGATTACCTGTTGAGCTTGAGTGTATCCCAGGGTGATATTAGTAATTACCGGATCATCAGAGTCAAACGTCCCTCGATTCTTGTGGGCTGACTTGACCTGATTTGGTCTGAATGCAATATAAGAGTCTCCCGTCCCCTCTATTTCATTTCTATATACAATGCCATCATACCCTTCCTTCTTAGCCTGTTTTATGCGTCTCTTCCACTCAGAGTCCCCACCATCCTCCCATCCTTCACCCACGTCGTCTGTGCGTTTTGGATTTTGTATACTTAGGTACACAGGAATAGTGATAACTGGTTTATTTCCATAGGCAGCCTGATAACTGCTTTCTCCAGCTACCTTAGCCTGATCTTCTGTTCCAAAGTGGCTACCTGGCCGAAACTTCGTCAGTTTTTTATTGGTTGTTCCGTGATATACAACCAGAGGATTACCGCTTTCATCTACTACCTTAGAATCTTTGAACCAAGCCTTAAATTCTGGTGAACTAGTTTGCGACTCACCTCTATTCCTACCACAACTAGGATCAATACCCCCACCTTCACCAGTAGCGCAGAATACATTACCTACAATATCCTCGGTAAACCCGTACCTGACGGTGATGTGTGGTTGCTCCTCAAATTGCAACACGTCATCAACATCAATACGATCTCGAATGCCTTGCAGCAACTTCAGTACAGTAGGATCAGTAATGTTGGATTGAACTGAGGCATAGGACTCTTCAGCGTTAAGCGTAATTCCAAATGAGAACTTAGCCCATATCTTTTCTACACTAGAGGCATTCATGTCTTGCGCTTGTAAGGATCTTTTGTAAGCCTCCTCTACTGTGATTTTCCCTGGGTCGTACCGGCTATGAATCTCCTTTGCTTTGTTCACAATCTCCTTCGACCATCTGCCTTTATGATCATTGTAGCCGGATTCTGTAAGAGCCTGGCTCATCTTCTGCACGTGAGACTCTGAAAATTGACTAGATCCAGATTGACTGCATCCAGGCCCTGAGTATTGATTACACCCCTTGGGATTTTCATTACCAACCATGGGATTGTGGCTGCGAGGCTTGAGGCCAAAGGCATCTTCAGTTACAACCAAGTTCCATATTGACGTTTTCAGCAACTCAAAGCGACGGTTGATTTCAGCGATGAATCTACGACGAATGCCAGAGGTGCGAGTAGGGTCAGTACGTAAGGGATTAGGTAGTTGCTTCTTCCCCTTAGCGTTAACAACCCGGTGATTATGGTTGCAAGTGCATATCGCGTTTGATTCACTCATGCTGAATCTCCATATCGTCAACTGTTGTTGTGGCTATGAAGAAGACTTAGGCTAGGGTCTAGGGTGAGGCATCTTGGTTGGTCCTAATTGAATAGGCTCAGATGCCACCAAGTCATGAGAACGACGGTCTTTAGGAGACCACTGTAGCTGGACTGCTGCAACTCTAGCGGCAACCTCACCTGGCTCAGGCTCCCACTCATCCTTCTGCTTATGGGTAGGCAACTTGAACCCCTTGGCAATCAGAATTGTATGAATCGTCTTACGGCTGAGGGTGTACTTCCTAGCCAAAGCCCTGATCTTCATGCCAACTTCATAATCAGCAGCAACCAAATTCCTGATCTCTTCTGGTGTACTAGCGTTGTGGTTTACCACGGGTTTTTTCCTTAGCTGGCTCTTGGAACTTAACATCCTTCATGTCCCACACGAATCTGTTAGGTTTGGATTTCTTTTCTGGATCTTTTTTATTGTTCTGTTCGTTCATCTTCATCCTAGATACTCCAATACTACTTTTCCATTGGAAACGCTAGAGACCTTGTATTTGCTACCTCTCTGGATTAGCACCTCCCATTCCTGCTTACCGACAATATCCTTTGGTAAGTAAGCTGCTTTGGCTCCCTTAGGAACCCTCACTTCAACTTGGATGGGCTCTACCTTGCTATTCTTACCCCAAGTTGCTGCATACTTCTTGTTAGCTGTGGTGCTGATAAAGGCATTATCAACTACAGTCTTTCCCACATTGGATGTAAATTGGTTTAGAATAGCTTCCCGCTCTTGTGGGGTCTTTGCGTTTACTGCTCGATGAGTCGTCACGTCCTTAGGAAAGCTTGTCTTGCCTAACACTTCAGCTAGAGCATCAGCTTTAGCCTTCAATGACTTTTCCTTACAGTTAGTCCGCAGGCAATTGTTGATTAGAAAACTATCAGAAGTCCCTGCATAAGCCTTAACAGCCTTATTGGCAAAGTAGTCATCGGAAGTTTCAGCCCATTGAGACTTTGATGGGGCTAAGTCCCTCTCAGCCTCATCTCCATTTTTATATGAAGTAGAAGGCTTGGCTCTTGAATCTGGCTTATCAGAAGCAGATTTTGCCACGGCTGATCTATCAGAAGTCGACTTAGCTGACTCTGGTTTAGGTGACTCTGACTTGGCCATATTTGACCAACCTGGAGGATTGACTGGTTTTCCTCCCTTAATCAATACGTGCTGCCCACCAATCGTCACCCAGCCATCTGCCGTTTTATTACCTGTCAATGATTGGTTAGTCGTTGCGTCCTGCCCTTCGGTATCTGGGTTGTCCTCGTCTTCACCATCATTAGCAGGGGCAGCAACCGCGCTCGACTTACCGAATGGGGGCTTACCACCAGGAGTCTTACCGTTAGGTACTTGACCAGGAACTGGAGGTGCAGCAGCCTTCAATTCTTCCTTAGAGATGATAGCTTCTGCCTTAGCCTCATCGACCTTGAAGAACATCATAATCGCTTGCTTCAAAGTGTCACGAGACATGCTGCCTGCTGCATACAGTTTGAACAACTCAACCAAGCCTGTAATGCCACTAGCCATAGAGAGTAGGGGACTACCTCCAGAATCCTCATCCTTGATTCGCTTATCAACAGCTTCCAAAATAGACTTGGCTTCATCCAGTCCCAATCCAATAATGCGAGTGAAGAAGTCTGCTGGGGAGATGACGGCCTCAGCGCCGCTCTGAACATATTGCGATAGAGCGGCAGTGCGCTTCGCGGCAATATCGGCCTGCTCCATATCACTCAAGGATTCCAGGTCAGGCCATATGACGCTGTAGCCATTAGGCTCAGGCAGTACCCCCATCATAATCAAGCGGTCGATGGTGGGGATGATAATTTTGGGAGTGACGTGACCGTTCTGGCGTTGTTTTAGACGATCATTCCAAGCTGAGTCATCCTGGCTGCTAGCTAGTTCCCCACGTTCACTACCCAAGAAGACACGTACAGGACATCCGATCTTAATGCAAATTCGCTTGATTTGAATTTCGACTTGTGGGGTTGGGTCAACTACAGTAGGTGATAAGGTCTTGGCTGACATACCCATCAATCCTAGATAGCGTTGCAGCCCATTGAAGTACTGCTCCATCTGAGAGCGTAGAGTGGCCTTACTGACCTTTACGTTGCCGCCTAGCTGGGGATGAGTCTCTAGAGATAGTCCTGGAAATGCTCCCTTCCAATACATCTCAGCACTGCCGCCCGCCACTTTACGAATATCAAGGACTGGGTGTAGTACTGGACGAATGCGAGGCACGCCAACCACATCGCTGGAACCTAGTCCATCAGAGATGTGAATACATCGGGTCCAATGCACATCAAAAGAACCAGATGGTGGTGTTGATCCTGAAGTAACTGGCTGGTCAGTATTCCACAAGGTAACTGAATACATTACAGGCTGACCATAACGAACGCTAGTCTTGTCTGTATCCCATCTGACTACTGACACCTGCGACTCATCAAAGGCGCGCATGTACAGAAGCTTTGTACCTTTCTTCGCAGGAGCCTGGGCATTACCTGTGATGGATTGCTCAACACCATCTGCCGGCTCAAACAACTCCTTACCGTCATTGATGCCTAACAGCAAAACACCGAAGTGACCAATGCCACTCAGTACATCACCCCGTAGAACATAATCCCAGAATGGATTTCCGGCTTCATCCTGAAACCAGCTCTTACCCCTCAGCGACTTACCAATCTCATCCCAAGCGTCCTCAAACTCAGTTGTCGTTTCGGTGTCTTCATCCTCGAAGATGGTAGGTGTAACCTGCTGAGATTCCAGGGGCATCAACTCTACCACACGGCAACCCACTGGGTCACTATCGTAGAGATGCTTGTACTGCTGTGGAGTGAATGAGCCTAGCTTAGGGTAGCCACACTCATCCTCTAAGCTACGACGTGAATCGAAGTACTGATCAAAGAATTGCTTCCGCTGCATCAGTACGTTATCGACAATCTCCTGAAACCTCACCAGTTCTGTAAAGTTGCCGACTGGCTTACTCTCGTTGGCAACAGGAGAGAATCCCTTGCTATTGGTGTGCTTGGCCACAATGCTATCCCCTATGCTATGCTCCCTACCTACTATGGGGGCATTATAACGCTTTCCTAGCCCTATACCCTAGGCAACCCCAAACAACCCCGCTAGAGCCCCTAGCGTGCCCTAGGTTGCGTTGCTAACCCTACCCCAGCCCAAACCCCATTAACCCCGCCAAAGCTGCCTAAAGCCATTTAGTAAGCTATTGAGGGACATACGTAGCCTCTGCTTGAATGTTGGGATAGCAGATTCAGAGTGCTGCCGATGGAATTGATGGTTGTCAGGAACACCAGACCTCACAGTGACAAATGAATTACTCAGGTCCTCAGCATTCCACTCTGGAAGCACAATGACCAGTTCTGCTGTAGTAAATCCAATTGCTAAAAACACTTCAGCTTCTTGTTCAAGTCTCCGGGCTTGCCGTCGTGCCTGTCTATCACAGACCCTATCCACCCAAGCATTCCAATTGTCACTAGATTGATCATCCATAAGTCACCTCACCATGATTAGCTTTGTAACCGACCGACCTGCCGCATCATCGCTCGCCAAGCATTCTTGCCTGCATAATCATAACCTCCCTGCTGTAACCTTCGCTCCTCTTCCAGCAATTCCTCTTGTTCCTGTAGGAGATCCAGCATTGACTCTTGGTAAGGAGTCATGTTGTCTGGATCAACTTCTGTGCCTTTATTCGCTGGTAGACTGTAGACAGCACTGAAGTTGCAGTGAGGACAATGGATTGTGTCTCTATTCTTGAAGTTGGGATCTAAGGCAAACACTTTACCGCATTCTGGACATGACAGTTTCATATCAGATCCTAGTTAAATTGCTGTGACTTCAAAGGAAGTGGGTTGATGGGTTAAGCGGAAGACAGCCATGACGACTGCATCTGCCTCATCTGGTGAGCAGCCAATCAACTGTACTAAGGTTTTGTCGTTCTTGTCCATAGTGTTGGATCGACCTTTAGGACGTACGTAGATTCTGCCTTCATCATCCATATCCAGCGGGATCTTGGATAACTGCCTGCGCAATGAGGGACCACCATCTTGTCTAGCCTTGTTGATAATGGCACCAGGCATAGCGAAGGTTGGCTTGTGATTACCATCCTCATCAATAGGCTCTAACTTCTGGCGTAGGCACCAGTACATTTCCGCTCTACGGTTTTTGAACCTTGTGCGTTGCTCAATCTGCTCAATCCTCTCTTGTCCTGGGGTAAACTCCTTATATAGCTTAGGCTCTGGAGTAGCCGGTTCTCCAAACATCACCGTCCCTACATTGTGTCCCTGCCTACGCAGCCTATCAGCATGTTCCTTACCGCCACCACCACGATCAAATAACACATCCTCAGCGGCAATACCGTACTGATTCATCATTGCTAACGTAAGGCCAGGTATGACTGATGTATCTGGTGTTTTACGCGAGACTAAGGCTACTAACCCCTGATGACAAGCAATAGCCCAAGCCGTATTGTCACCGCCTTGAGCCGTGTCAATGCCCATAGTCTTGCGAACACTATTACTAACCTTTACAAAACCATTGCCTGCCAGTTGCTCAGCCAAGTTGAGCCACACTGGCGGGAACATCAACAGCTCAGCGCCCTTCCAGAACTTACCGTCAAGACTGATACACTGCCTTACCTCATCCCATAGTTTCCTCCGTTTACAATAGTCAGCCCACGTAACCACTCCTCCTAAGAGAATGCGGTTCGTGGGCTTCTTCCCTTCAGCAATTTCTTTTTTCGCCCAACGTACGTTAGGACTATCCTCAGCACTGATATGAATGACTTTGCGAAAGTATCTAGGCATGATCATCTGGTTGTTGACCTACGGATTTTTGCTCCTGCGCCTCTTGGTAATCGTGGATTTGGTTTAACAAACCATCAACTAAGGATTGGTGATGCATATCCTTCCATTGCAAGTCCTCTTTCAACCTCTTATTCATGTCTGTTAATCCACCGTTGAGGTACTGCAACTTCTTGTTATCCTCAACCAATAGCCGATTCTCTTCCTGCAACTCAGTTAGCTTCTTGCAAGCAAGGCTCAGTGCCCTCCCGGGATTGTTCAGGGTGCACACGACAAATGCCCATACACCAATAGCCATTATCACAATAACACAGATGTCTAACCAATCCATATCACTACCCCTTTGCTCCCTGATGGTCTTGAATTAGGTCTAGTAAGTTGGTAATCAACTCTTCATGCTTAAGACACTTTACCCGCAATCCAGAACACTCATCGCACCTGTCAGTGTGGTTTTGTCGCAGCACCTCGTTATTTTCTGCTAACTGCTGATTTTCTTTCTGTAGCTTAGCCAATTCCTTTTCATTTATGGCTGCCTCTATAACCCGCTTTAGCCAAGTGATAGTCACAATACATAGCACTCCGAGTAGAATGACCAGGATAACTAGATTTCCATCCTACATCTCCTTTGCTTTGCTACAGGTTACGCCATTCTTTCCACAACAGCATCGATCACACCGGTGGGGTTTGGTCTCATTGTTCTTCTTCTTCTTTTGTGCTTCCTTCCCCATGCCCTCTCCTATCTTGACCCCTAGGTATAGGCAGACCATACAGCTACTGAATGTTATTAAACCAATAACCAGAGCACCAATGATGATAAATGCCACAGGCTCCATTAGCGATTCTCCTTTGTTGAGTCAGATAGTTTGCCCAGCATAGTGAGTGAATCCAACAGTACTGCTGCACTTAGGGCAGGCTGGATGCGACGTTTCGTTGTTGATGGCTGCCGTGGCTTCTTGGGGTACAAGATGTTGGTTTACATCGATTGTGAAGTAAGCCACACGATACCCCTGCCAATGGCATACAGGACATCTTACGCCACATCTTCCCTTATGGGATAAGGCCAATTTAGCCGACTTGTTTTTACAGAGGTCAAAATGATTCATGGCTGTGCCTTTATGAAGCAAGAATGTCGCCACCTTCGACGGCATCCTTGAAGAAGTTTTCGCAGGGAAAGGGATTACCAATACTGAGGATACGCTTAGCCCAGGTGCCAGCACGCTCATAGCTGAGGTTGTCTACACCACTAGCCTCATCAGCAACGAATAGAGTCCTGGGCGTACCATCTTGGGGCACTTGGATGCCACAGCACTCAGGGAAGTTGCAGTGATGACCCAGCATCCCCTCGCCTTTGGCTGCTACTCTACCGATGATGTAGGACGTGGCGCACACTCGGCCATCAATCACTCTACGAATGTGCATATGATTGATAAGTAGAGGCCCGCCATGATCTGAGTCTAGTGGGTAGGCAGCATTTTGTATGAACCGCCGTATCTCGCCCCACATCACCCCTTCCAACTGCTGATGGTCTACGCTAGTTGTTACGATACGGCAGGGGTGTCGTGTTAGGAAGAAGACAGGTACAATCAAACCTGCAATAAAGTCCTTGCCTAATTCATTACCGGCGACTACGACTGTCTCATCGTTGTTCCATACTGAGTCAATAATCTCAATCTGCTTATTGTATAACTTGATGTTGGGCCAGTAGTGGTGGATCAGTATTAACGGGTCAAGCCTCGATAGCCTAATCATCTACAGCATTACTCCTTGACAATCTTGGGCTCCTCTAATTCTACCGGTTCCTTAGATACCAAGCCTAACCGTCTGCTCTCAGCCAGCCTGGCAGTCTGTCGATTACGGATCTGACAGGCTAAGCAAGGTTTCTTGACCTTAGCTCGACATATAGCACACCACTCATAAGCTGCCTTTTCGTAAGGAAACCGAATACGATTAGGGTCTAAGGTTCTGCATAGAGGATGACATCCCTTGTAGATACTGCTAACGACAGTGTGGGCAATGTCTAGTTCTCTGGCAATTGCTCGAAATGATTCTCCCCTGCCAACTGCCTCTTTGATTTTATTGAACGTCTCTTGGTTGATTGGCGAGGTCATTGGAGTCTTCTTCTACTACTGGGCTAGTTAATTCAGCTTCGATCTCGTCTGGTGGCCTGTCTTCCTTGGCTAACTTGTTGAAGTCCAAGCCAGGAGCAATTGTCACATCATGCTTATCTGGAGCATAGAGGCCCATGTGCTTAAGAGCCATGTTGATAGCTTCTGCCTTGGGAACTAGACGCAACTTAGTGCGAACAACCTCGTTGCCTTCTTGGTCATAGCTAACTGTCTGCTCGATACCGTCAATGGTGTTCTGCGCGCGCTTATCCAAGCGATGCACGTCAGTAATGATGCGCCCATTCTCATCACAAAAGTCACTAGCACTGCGGGTAGCACAGTAATACAATTGTAGCAAGATTTCCTCGCGAGTGAGTTGGCACTTTGCCAAATCCTCTTTCTGAAACTGCTTTACCACGCGAATAATATCGGGCTTTTTAAGCAGTTGACAACCCTTCACACTCGCTGTTTTCTTGCTATATCCTGCTGCAATTGCAGCTCTTGTAGCATCAAAGTCAACCAAGTACTCCGCAACAAACATCATCGCCTTATCAGTCAACCCATCCTCACCCCTGACAGGAACATGCTTCACCTTCTTCTCAATCTCACTTTGATCAACCTTGACAATCTTCCTAGTTGCATTCGCATCACTCCTCTTTTTTCTTGGCTTCATTTTCCCTAACCTTCCTTATCCAACCTATACCTATTAGCCTCGCCAACTCAATCCTAGCTCGTTTTTCCTACACCTTAGGATCATATTGAACAGCTTTGTAAGGGACAATTGTTACTTCCATTGTCCAAGGAATAGTAAAGCCTGCTCCAGTCTTCAAGTCCACCAATAACACCGTATGTGGATCTTTGGCCAAGTCACTCTTAACTACGATACAGACCCCTCCATTAAATAATACCGTGTTGCCATACACAACGTCTTTCACCATCATCGTATCTTGCGGCTTACTCTCCACTTTCATCTCCATTTCTCCAGTACGTTTTCATATTAGTGCTACCAACTAAGTTTTCGCCAGTTCTGGTCAACCCTCTGCCCCAAAGTCATAAGCCCCAATGTCCTGGATCACAATAGGGTAAGCCACTATATCTTTCATCAGAGGAATCAGCCATCTAAGATTGTACACCACGTTGTCTGGTAAATCATCCACCGAAACCCACAACAGTCTCTCATCTGTCTTTTGCTCAACCAGATAGGGTTTATCCCCTTTGACCTGTAGCAACTCCATAAAGAAAAATCTCACACACCAATCACTATGCACCAAGACCACAGCTTCAGTCCAATGCTGCGGTACAGTGTCAAGATTGGCTTCTTCTAGACATTCCCTAATCATTGCCGTCAGCGGAGTTTCGCCTTCTTCAACATGACCGCCAATTCCATTTAACCTTCCCGCCTGCCACTTCGGTCGCTTCTTCTCTATCAACAGCACCTGACTGCCCCTAAACACAAAACCAACAACATATGATTTGCATGATTTAGACACTTCGCTCCCCTTTGTTTTAATCTCCGTCGCTAACCTCTAGCGCCTTGTTGACGGCCTGCACAAAGCCGTCCCTTTTACTGCGCGCCTCTTCCATATCACGGCAAGCACAGTTGATAACCTGTGGCACCGTATCCACTCCATGGCTGAAGTAGAAACACCGAATTCTAACTTCTGGACCATTAGGACAGTCAGTAGCTGACGCCTCCAATACCATGGTTGGATTGACCCAATTCCCATTAGGCATTTGCACTAGCATATCATCTATCCTTAATAATTAGCCACTATCAAACTGCTTCTAGCTCCTGCTGCAACTTCTTCAGCCTACCTTCCAGCATGCCCCGAATAAACTCCTTAATCTCCTCTGATCCGTTGGGATATCCTCGCAACATGTCTGCCACATACATCCCCCCATACACAAATGACTGTCTTGCTTATCCAAGTCTCTAAGGCTCCACTCGGTCTTCAATATGAAGGATGAAATCTCCTCGGCCTTATCCAACCTACCCTTCATCGCAGCCATTTCTTCTTGATTCATACCTTCGCTCCCTCATCCTTAAATGCCAATGCCTTGTATTTAGCTACCTCTTCTGCAGTTAGTCCTCTACCCAAAGCAATATCTACTTCTCTCCATTCATCATCGCTCAATCCCTTCTTCCATGAATCCCATCTGCGATACCAAACCCAGTATTCTTCCGTAGGTTTTCCCTCACTATCTAAGGGAACGCTTACTCCAACCCTAGGTAACTCCCCGACTGCCTCTTTTTGCTGCTCTCGTACCTTGGTCATATCTGCATCAATCGCTGCCCAATGCTTCTCCTCTATTCTACCATCGCACATGTCATGGTTCATACGCCATAAGTATGCTCCACACATGTCAATAAGGAAGTATAGTTCAACCTCATTCAACTCAGACGCTAGCTTATCTTTCACTGCCATTGCCTGCTCCTAAAATGGTATTTCATCCTCACCATTCTTACCTTGTAGCTCCCACCCCTGCCTATCAGAATCCTCGTAACTCATCAACTTCAAATTATTGGGATCGTCATTTGTACAATCCTCATCCACATGGTCAATCACAAATCCCTCTGGCACAACCTGTCGATGATGCCACATCCACACCAACTTATTCAGATAGATCGTTCTGGCCCGCCCCTTACCTGTCGTCCCCAATCGAATGTTAACCTTATTACGTCTTGCCTCACCATGAGGCGTGATAACCAATGAAACATACTTACTCTTACCAAAATGCCACTTCTTTAATTCCTTGCCGTCAGCAGTAAACACTAGGACCGCAAGATTCATCATCCTCAGAATCTCTTCATCTCCAATCTCTGGCGTATGATTCCTAGCATAAGTCATCTCAACCCTCAGTCCTCTTCCTCATCGTCATCTTCGTCGGTATCAACTAGACTTGTTGCACCACCAGGGCTACCTCCACTATAAGCAATAATAACCCCAGCAGCGATCCAAACCACTGTAGAAAACATCGTTGCTAAGGCTAAGGCATTGCCATCACCAAACCTATTTGGCTGTTCCCAATAATACACAACCACTGCAGCTACCGGTATTGAAGCCCCCATCAAACAAATCAACACTCCTAAAGCTTCTCGCATTCTAATCCCCCTTCTACAGATGGTTAAGGACAGTGAGGACCATATCTCCAACTAGCAGAATTGATTTTGTTTCGCCGATACTCAGCCAATAGCTGAGCCTCCCAAGCTTTATTCTGTTCCCACAAGGCTGCATTTTCCGTATAGAGTTGTTGAATCAGCCCTTCTTGACTGGCAACCTTCTCCTGAAGGTCAGTAATGGCTTTATTAAACCCATCTTGACTCCTTTGAACTTCCCATCCAACACATAGTACCAAACAACACCAAGATAATGCAAATATGCTAACAAGAACTAAGTAGAATTTCATTTATTGGCCCCTTCATTGTTGTGTTGATGAGTTAATAGCAAGTCCAGCACAACCCAATGCTGACATCTAGGGCAAGATTCAGCCGCCTTACATACCCTAATTGTCAATCCCTCTTCTTCCATCTTCTTACAATAGTCCAAAGAATCCTTGGCTATCATATTTTCAAATTCATACCCACACCATCCACATTTACTCCATTCAATTTCAGTGTGTTGCACTTGCCTATCATTCAGCAACCACCCAAACAAATACCAAAATACCCACATTATCACGTCTCCTGTTTTGTCTTGCGCCTTTGGTCATGTTCAGCTTGCCGTAGCCTAGCCTGCTTCGCTGCCTCCAATAACTGCTTGGCCGCTTCCTCAGCTTCTTCTGGAAACATAGAGCCCAACATGACATGACTGGCATCCACCATGATGTTTATAGGGCGACTATCACAAGGTTTCCTTACGTAGATTCTGCCTCTATCACCTAAATCAAATACCTTATGATCCATCATCACTCTACCTCCTGCTCTACCTTGCTGTGCTTGCTACTGTACCTTCGGCCAACTCTTCCCTTTGTCTGATTTACATAGTACCTATGATGATTTTTCCTACACACTGAACATGTCTTATATGGCGATTCAGCAGGAAGAATTCTACCACACTTAAGACAACCGCCTCTTTCTACCCGTCTTTTCAGCCTGCGTTTCTGCTTGCTCCACTTGCACTGATTAACTACTTGGGCAGCCTCGTCTGACTCATCATCTAATTCATCTGGTACAGGCCTGTCATATCCCTCACCTTCACCTAACCAATGCTCACAGAACAGGTCAACTGCCTTGTCTGCTGCTTCTGCTCCACACTCATCCTCGATCTGCTCAATCAAATCCAAGGCTTCCTCAGAACCATATCTAGTCTGTAAAAGCCCGTCTATCAAGGACGCTAATCCCACGTTAGTCCCCTAAAGTTGTCTTGTTATCACTCTATTTAGCTATCTACCGTCTGATTGGTCTCGTGGACTCATCCTCCTTTCGGCATCCGTACACCCTTCCCGCCCGATCTTCCGGGCTGTTCGCGATCACAATGTCACTTCGCTTTCTTCTCCAGGGAATCCGCCAGCGAATCGCGTGCTTCTTCCCACGACCCGAACGGAGCCACCGGCTCGTAGGTCCACTTCCCGTCGGCTGTCAGCCATTGGCGGTCGCCGTCCAAGCCCACGCGCTCGCACGTCCATGGGTGTCCGTGGAGCCCGTGGAATTCGTAGTGGTATCGCATGATGATCCTCGCTTACTTCGGCAGCGTCTCCAGCAGGTCAAACAGAGGGACGCGCCATAACAACGCCGGCCAATACCAACTGTCGACGGCAGCGATATCAGCAGTAATCATTTGGCCGTCACAGTAGATTCCAACCAACTTTTCCTCGTCATCCAGCCCTTCCGGCCGCTTGCCGTCTACGACCCGAATCCACGGCAGACCCTTGGCCTTGAGCAGTCGGTCGATGAGGGCAACAACTTGCTGGCCCCACGGCACGCCGATGATTTTGCGTTGGTTAACGCAGTCGCGGAGATGGGCGAGAAAAGCGTTGTCCTCACTCGTCAGCACCGCCGCACTCTCGCACGGATTCTGCTGGGCCTGCCCGCCTTCGGTTTTGCGCCAGAATCCGTACACTTCCGCCAGCACCCGAACCCACGTCTTCAAGTCGCAGTCAGGCGGGCATTCGGACGTTTCGCGCAGGTCGGCAAGCCTCGACGTGAGGTCATCGACTTGCCGCTGGAGTGCCTCGCACTGCTTAGTCAGATCATCGCGCTCTTTCCGGTGAGCGTCCCTCTCTTCCTTCGCTGCCGCCCACAGGCTGCCGTATTGCTGCTCGGCCCGTTCTGCGCGGCGCTCGGCCACTTGGCAGCGTTGGGCCAGGTCGATGAGGGTCTTTGTATGTTTGCGCAGAACGTAATAGGCATTCCATTGCTTATTCAGCCAAGCTGCACAAGCGTGCTTGAGTACCAAATCAGCCGCTTTAAGTTCCTCGAAGTCCAGCGGCTTGCTCTCCGCTTCCTGCGTTGCGCCGTTCACAGGACAAGAGTCATTCACCGTGGCCGTATCGTAGATCGTGTAGCCTGGGTTCAGTTCGATGGTCATGGGGTTCCTTTCGAGTCTACTTGGATTTCTTTTGTCGCGGCCTTCGCGTTTTGGGTTCGACTTTCTCACTGGATAGGCTGACGTCTGGTATCACAAACCCCCATGGTATGGAGTCAAGTTGCGCTACCACCTCGCCGCGTTTGTTCACGACATCATAGGCGTTCTGCTGGTTCCAGTATCTGCTGAAGTCCATGTGAACCTTCATGCTAGTTTCCTTTCTTCTTCAATGCCTCCAAGCACTTCCGGCACGTCGGCTCTCGTAGGGCAAACTGGCTGGGGATCGTTATGGCATCGTTGCATCCGGTCTCAACACGATACACTTCAGCGCCTCTTGGTCGGCGGTTGCCTTTGACGGCACACCACCCAACAACCATCTTCTGGGTTGCGTCAGACAGGAAATGCCATTTTACGCACCAGACTTTCATAGATTCCCTTTCATTCAGCGGGGCGTGCCGGCGCGACTCGGCTTACACTGTCAATCGCTCCCGCTGATACGCCGTCAGTCCATATTGGATCACGCTTTCAAGAGTTGCTCCGACGGTCAACGTGTTCCCGGCTTGGCAATCCCAACCTGTGTAGTCGCATTCTCCAGAAGCAGCAAGGAAACGACCGTCAGCCAGACGAAACAGACCAATCCAGTCGGCGTCGTCGTTCTCGCCGTTTACCGCAGCAATGATTTCTACTACATCGGCCCGAGTGCATCGTGCGGTGTCGGTGCCGTCGTACGCCGACACATCTTGCGTGCAGTTCCCACCGCTTCCCTCGCCGAACACTTCTTCCCAGCCGTAGTCGGTCAGTAACTGCTCCAGTGTGATTTCTTTACGGTAATCCATCGTTATCTCATCGTGTTAAGTTCAGTTCTCGCGGCCATCTTCAGCGGGTGAGTCGGCCGCATGCTCACCCGCGTGGTTACGTACTTGCTAGGTGTTCACAAGAATCCACTTCAACGATGCCCCTGTAGGAACGGCGTTTGGCAGCGGGTCTATCCAAGGAATCTTCTCTCCTGCCTCAACGTGTGACTCGATAGTTCCGAGTATTGCCTCCCGCACGTTCTTCAACGCTTCTACTTCGGTGCTGCCGCAACTTCCAGTCCCCGGCAGATTGAGTACGAGAGCAGAGAATGTCCCGTCTTCTTCACGCACCATAGCAATAAGGCAGTGGTAAGTCTTCAAGACTTTCTCGGGGTACATCTCCCAAATCGTCAACATCATCACCTCCCCTCGTGCCCCAAGGGCGTTAGTGGTTACCATGCGTATACACTTCCAATTCCAAATGCCCGCTTCCTGGCGTCCTTCTTTCGATCCTGTTCGGCCTCGTTCGCAAGTCGTTGGCACGTCCCGCACAACTCAAAGTCGCTCGGCGATGAGTCACCACATACGTGGCAACGGCCTTCTTTCTGTGGTTTCGGTTGCTCAGTTGGTTGTTCTGAGGGCATGGGTTCTCCCTTTCGTGTTGAGGTTACAGTAGCAAGCGGCAACGCCCCGAGGGGCGCTCTCGCCCGCCACCGCTCATTGACGCCTGCGGTGGCGGGACGCTACGTATTCGGGACGTGGGTAAATTGTGGTCCCGTGGCAATCACCTCCTTTCGTCCGCCGCTGTCTGGCTATTCTTCCTAATATGGAACGAATTTTCATCCCGCCTCGCCTCCTTCCGCTGGCTTCTCGCCAACCATCTCCTTCAGTTCCGCGATCACCTCCGTCAGTGTCTGGCCTCGACCTTCCTTGGCGTCCAAGATCGCGGCCAGAACCGTGCGGAAGTCTGGACACCAATCCTTATTTGGATTGGCCCCCTTGTCGTTGCCGGCCAGCATCTCCGCGGCGATGTCGAGTTGAGCGTTGAGTCGCCGGATTGTCTCGTCCCGGCTGTCTGGTTTATGCTTCTCGCCACTTGTTGTTGGCTTCTCGTTCGCTGCGATTCCAGCTCCGACGACGTTGTAGACAGACTGGTCGCAGTTATTACAGTGTTGCCAACTGTTGGCGTGAAACTCGACACGATCAACATCTTCGGCCGGGATAATCACTGGTGAGCCCGAGCAAATGAACAGCAACACTGACTGCTGGCCGTGTTCGGTCGGGTGATTGCGGACAGCCACCGTGAGGTTGTTGGCACACCAGCTAGTGCCACTCTTGTCGTACACTACGAATCCTGCAATTCTCATTTCAGTTCTCCTTGGGTTTCGTTGAGCTTCTCGCCGGCCCGGTGTCTCTCAATGTCTGCCACCAACTCTTGGCGGGCTTCTTCCGGCGTGTCGCCGAATCCCGCAGGGCTCTGCACCAAATCCTCGAAGTCACGTTTCACTGCACAGAATTTGTCCCCATCCTTGAACACCCTGAACTCCGGTCCGCCGTGCCCGAAGCACGCTAGGCCAGGAACGTACCCGTCGTACTTCCGCTTGCCCTCGGTCGTCTGCAGGCCAAACGCGGGCTGGTCGCAGAAGCCAGCCGGCATACCGCCGCGCCACATTGGCACGGAGCACAGCCCTTCACCGTTGTTGTCCAGTTCACGATGTCTCATTCCGCAGTGCATTTCGTATCTCCTTCCGCTGGTTTCTCGCCGGCCAGGAATGCGCGAGCAGCAGAAATGCTGGCTGGCACCTTGAATGGGTATTGGATGGCCTTTTCTGCGTCATCGCACGCCTCGCCCAGCACCTTGTGCAGGGTGGCAATCGTATCCGCGTCTCGCCTGACATCCTCGGCCGCCTCTTCTTGTAGCCTGACAACCTCTGCATCCCAGAGAGCGTGGAGCTGCGCCACGCACGTCGCCACTACCTGCTCCGTCGGATGTGCGGCCGGGTCGATGCCCTCGGGGATTGCGCCCGCGTCTCGCAGTACCTTCACCACAGCGTCATGGGTCTGCTGGGATGTCGCCTGAGCCTGGAGGGACTGTTCGTGCAGTCGAGTGCGGAGTGTGGCGTTCTCGACTTTCATTCGCTCAACTTCCTTAATCGCCCACGCCACGTCCATCGGCACCGAGTCGCCACGCTTGCCGCCGATCACACCGATAATCGCATACAGTTCATCCATCAGCGAATCGGTCATTTCCTCGTGGGATTGCTCCATGTCGCGGATCGTCGCGTCACGCTGGGCGATGATGCGGTTCGCGCACTCGACAGATTGGACAGGTTGTTGTGGCCCCCATCCCCACGAGTCGCCGTGAATGTAGTACGATCCGCAGGCCCACCGCGTGTGAGGACCCCAGGCTATACTGGCTGTATCGTGCCCCTCCGCTCCGCACCACGGGCACTTCGGGATTGGTTGGTCGGTCATTTTCATTCCCTCGCCGCCTCAGCGGCCTCGCGTGTCTTGTGGCAGTCACCGATCTTACACCAAGAGCTTCCGACGTACGCAGGCAATCGTAACATAGGTCGGTGTCGTCATCCCAGCCGTCGCCGGAACGCACGTACACCGCGCAACCGCATCGACTGCATGTGCTCATGACTTCGGTCCTTTCTCTGCTTCGTCCAGCACTCTATCGATAGACTCGCGGTCTTGTTTGCAGACTACATCCTGGAGCCGCTCCAGTTCTCCACGAAGCCGCTCGACTTCTCTCGCCATCGGGTGCATCGGATGTCTGCTACACTCCGCAATGTGGGCGCGGAACTGTGCAGCTCCCTATTTGCCTTTCGGGAACAGCTTCCCGCAGCGGGTGCAGAACGGCTTGGTTTGCTGTCGCAACTGCTTCAGCAAGTCGGCGTTCTCCCGAGTCAGCCGCTCGACTTCGGCCAATAGCGACTGAGCAATCGACACCAGCGGGTGCCCGCAGCCACGATAGGCGTTCACTCTGGCTCTTGTTACGTCCAGTGATTCGTTCTCTGCCATCTCACTCACCTCCCGCATCTGTTGGCTTCGCTTCTGTCGGACAGGACCCCTGTGCGCGTACGTAGTCGATGACGCCCTGTAGCCGCTGGATCTCGGCTTCTGCGTATCGTATGAATGCCTCGCGCAGATCGCGGCACGCAACACACTCGCAACCGTCAGATGCGCCACTAACGTCCATGCCCATCTTGCTCACCTCCCGACTTCGCGGCTTCTGCAATCGCCCGCTGCAATGTCCGAACCAGAGCTTTCGCCTGTTGGACATCGAGGTAGATGCATGGGCAATGGCTCACGCCGTAGAGTTCTAGACTGATATCCTTGTCCAGCTTCCGGTGATCGACAGTAACGCCGGAACCGTTTCGTCTTCCGATTCGTGTCTTTCTCACCACTCCTCCTTCGCCTTTGCGGCTTGTTTCTCATGCCATTTCTCAATTCGCTTTTTCACCTTGTAGTTCTCAGAGTCGCTCAGAAACCCGTGAATGTGCAGCAGAATGCGGCACCCTTCCACGCGGTCGATGGCTGCCTCGGCTTTCCATTGACGTAATAGGTCGTACGGCTTCATGCTTCCTCCTTCGCCCCGCTGGCAGCTTGCCCGCAATTACCCTAACAGTCGTTCACCACATTTCTCACAACGATACTCCCACTCTGCCACTTCGTCGCGGTGACCGATGAATCGCATCCACATCTCATCACCGCAGGCACACACCACAGGACCGCGGCGTACAAACGCGATTGTCCCGGCCAGGTACTTGTCAGCGATTGCCTGCAACTCAGCCTCGGTCAAGGATGTACGGGAGGCGTCGTTCTTCTCTTTCGCGGTGTTCATGTTTTGCCTTTCGCCGCCGCCCGCGCGGCGGACTCGGTTCTATAGCCAGCGGCTTGCATCCATATAGCACGCGGAATTGCAATCATTACCCCAGTCGGCGTGTCGCAATGCTGTCCCGTCTCAACAATCTTCGCGATCAGTAGCACCGCCTCGCGCACGGCCTCAGCGTCGGCGACCGAGAGCCGAGGAATAAGAGCGTGCAGGCGTTGGAGTAGGTTAGGGTTCATCGCGTTGAGTCTCCTTCACTTGTTTCATAAACACCCCCAGTCCGCCCAGCGGCGATTCCATTGGCTGCATCGTCGGAGCGACAGCCGCCGAATTGCATCCATGACGTGCTCGCACATCGTGACATCTCCGCGATTGTCCATCGTCATGATGTTTCCACAGACGCAGCAGGGGCTCGCCAGCGCATCGGCGTTGAAGTCCATGACGTGTGAGAAACACTCTTCCTGGACTGCTCGCATTAGGGAGAGCACTTCTTCGACGTTAAATGGCTTCGTGCTGGCGGTTGCGGTGGTGTAGGTCTTCATCGCGTTGGCTCCTACATCATCAACAGCTTCCACAGAAACTTGACCGACACCGCGAACACTAGTCCCAAGACGACCATGACCCCGCAACCGACTAGGCACGATGCACATCCACAGCCGACTTCTTCTGGTTTGGGTTTATCGCTCATTCTGTTGGTTCCTTAGTTACAAACCCCTATTATACCTAATTACTAGACAAGCAACCTGTCTTCTGGTATTGCATAACAAACGCTCTCCCAGCAATCCTCAGCATACAGCCTAAGAAACATCTTGTATGAGGGACAAATCTGCTTTATCAAGGTAGGAATCTGCCACAAATCAGTCATTCGATGGTAGAGGCAAATAGCTAGGACAGGACGATGCTTAGAGATTGTCTGCCTAGCTCCCTCTAACGCTTGCAGTTCATGCCCTTCGATATCCATCTTGATGTAAGTTGCTGTATCTTGAATTAGGCTGTCTAGCCTATAGCATCGAATAGATTGCTTTGTTAATACTACCTCATTAGCAGGATCAATAACACAAGACCTGACACTGTTGTCTTCTATAAATTGCAGTTTTCCATCTTCATTGGATACAGCCACGTTGTCCATCCATATCTTCGATTGTGTTTCTTTATCCAACCGTTCCCAGGTAAGATGCATTGCAGCAAAACTAGAATAGTCTGGTTCAAAAGCCCAATACCCCTTAAATTTACCACCAGTCTTGTATAGGAAGGCGCGCAGCGTGTCACCATCATAAGCACCACAATCAATGAATACCTCATCCTCACGTAGCTTAACCAAATCTGGCGGAAAGTAGGTATCGCAAGATGGACTGGGATAGACATAGTGGCTACGGTAACTAACATCTTTATGCCACTGCAACAGGAAGTTGAAGGTATCCTGGGATATCTCATCATCCCACAAGCTTGCGCAAGCCTTGACTTCCTCCATATACCGATCAATCTCACAGCTATCTTCAACACAATAGAGAGGAAGTCTTGCTGGTAAATACCGACGGTAGAATTCTGGAGTGCTGTTGAATCTATCCACGCCCAAGTTAATCAACTGGTCTTCTACTGGAGTCCTATTGTAGACAGCAACCACGAAGAGGTGACCCTGCTTGTAGTTACGGACAGCCTCTACTGGAGGCACCACAATCACTCCTTCAACCTTGGTATACCAGAGCTTGGGGTTGTTATCGGTGAAGGCAATCGGTTCAAGTTTGCTAGCGCGCATGTCTTTCAACACACGAAGCCCCAGCGCACCTGCTCCAAAGATCACAACTTTCAAGTTCTGTTCATTGATTGCCATTTGCGTCCTGTCTCCTACTTTGCTACAAAGCCCAAAAGCTACCCTTAGTATACTATTTTGGTTTTGTGCCGGTTTTGCTATTTACTAATTTATCTCTACCCATTATACTATACCCTGGAGCACCCTATAAATATATATATATATATATATATATATAGAGGAGAATGAAAAATCAAGTTCAAGCTATTCTCCTACCAAGGCTTACCTTCTTAGCCTTTCTACCTGCCAGGTGTGCCGTAGCCGGCTTAGTTAGTAACTCTCCAGAGATACGGGGTATGGCATTGTGATCAAGGTATTGCTTACTCAAGTCAATACCAATTGAATTCCTACCCAAGCTGATAGACACACAACACGTCGTACCACTACCAATAAACGGATCTAGTACAACGCAAGGCACAACATCAGCATTGCATTTGCAGGTAGGCTTCCAACCAATAGTTGTGTCATTACGAATTCGACGCTTCCGCATTCCGTCTCCACCACGAATGTCTTCCTCTACACTTCCGTATTTGGTCTTATTGCCTGGTCTTGTCTCCACTCGATTTACTTCTACTACTCTTACCCAAGGCGCACCACACTTAGCACAACAACCCTTCTCGCTAGTACCGGCCTTGATGCAAGGCTCAATCAGCTTTGGAGGAAACGTGGCAAAGTGAGCGCCAGCATATCCTTGACTAGCAACAGTCCACACTGATCTCTTGTTAGATACCCCACTCCCCCATTCCCTTGCGTTAGACTCGTTAGATACTTGTCTATCGTTTCTGTCGCTTACATCAGAAGCCCATCCAGGTTTATGTGGGTTTGAAATTGATTTATCCTTGATTGCCTCAGCATCGTAGAAGTAACCCATCTTCTTCACGAATAGGAAAATGTACTCGTGGGCTTTGGTGCAACGATTCCTAACAGACTCAGGCATTGGTGACGGTTTCATCCAAATTATGTCTTGGCGTAGTATCCAACCGTCTGCCTGCAACGCCAAAGCCACTCGCCACGGTATCCCGCCCAAGTTGCCACTCTTCAATTCACCCCCATAGGTGTCCCCGTAATTGAGCCACAAGGTTCCGTCGTTACGTAACACACGTCGAACCTCTCTAAACACGGCAACTATCAGGCAGACGTGGCATACACCACACCGATTACCTGTAGCCCATCCCAAGCAGTCTGGTTTTTTCTCGCTACCAATCTCTAACGACTTGTCTGTACCATAGTCTCGCAAACCCCAGTATGGTGGTGAAGTAACAACCATGTGGACTGACCGATCTGGTAGTTGCTTCAGTACATTTAGGCAATTGCCTTGATATAGACAGACTGTACTGCCATCGGTAGTTTGCCAGTAGGGGGTCAACGAAGTATCGATTTTCGGCATGATGGTCCTAATGAAATTGACGTTCTGGTGGTTCAAAGACTTGCCTTGACCTGGGGTTGTCTACCAACTCCACGTCAGTGCGGCATATATCAATCGTGTTAGAATGAATTGTAGGGTGGTGGGCTCTTGTCTGCTGCTCCGCATCGTGGGCGCTTGGGGCAGCAACAGATACCGTCTGCCTCCCCTCTCCCTCTGCGCAAAATTGGATTCGATAGAAAGGCATCGCAACCTCCTTGCCTTACTCGCCGTTGCCTAATGCATTAACCACTACATCTTGATACATGCCAACCATCCTACCAGTCAACCGCCATAGAATCTGGGTTGAGATAGTCTTCTGGTTAGTCTTGGCTTCGTATGGTTCTGCTACACCAATGTGTTTAAGGAAGCGTAGCATACTTCTTAGCTTATCCTCGCTGCGACCCAATTGCATAGCCAGCTTACGAATAGGCAATCCCACACCAGACTCATATAGGTGGTGTACAATTGCCAACGTCTGCCCTCGTGAAGTGTCAAGAGCAATCTGCCGAACCCGTCGCATCACAACCTCATTTGTCTCTGGCGCATTAAGCACCAAAGCCAAACACTTTGCTGTTCTAACCAACTGGCTAACCAACCTTGAAGCAAACTCACGCTCAGCCACCTCTTCTTGCCTCAAGCTAGGTCTAGCCCTCATATGTGCTGTGAACTTACCCAATCGGGTACACAATCGCATTGCCCAATCTGGCATGACGATTGTGCTCATCTGCTCCTGAGCAATCTCCCGCAACCACGAGGCATATCCTCCAGTCAACTGCATAGCATAAGCTAACTCTGGTTCATATTGGCTAACTGGTTTGCCGTCGCTTTCCATACTCATATTGCGGGCAGTGCGGTTAGCCACCCGCCACAATACCTCATCCTCCAAATCATCGTCAATATGATCCATAATAACACAATCAAGAAACCGCTCACCTAGCTCACTACTATCCAACTGCCGTAGACTATTAGTGCCACATAAAATCCAAGTCATACGGATGCCTTGGTAGTCCCGCCCCATCTTGTTGCGGTAATGAGTGCGTGCCGTACAGTCATACAAATCCCTAGCCTCGCTTAGGATCTGGGGTAGGTTGGGGCTAGTTAGCAGCGTATCACCATCCTTGGTAACCAGCGTGCGGCCCGTAATCAGCGGGATAAGGCTGTTGTCCTCGCCTTGGCTACCGTCCTCTTTATAACCAGAGTGGAATCCCCTGATGGTGCTCTTGGCAATGACATAATCACGACAAACGCTCACAGCCTCGCATAAAGTACTCTTGCCACAGTTGTGATGGATGTAGCCATTGGCCCAGTAGTTATTGTAAGTAGGTACGTGGAAGTCATAGTGACACTCATAATCACTGGGGGTAATAGATACCACTTCGTCCATTGCACACTTTGCTTCGCCCTGGTTAGGCAGATAAGGTCCGCTTTGGTAACGGATCATTTGAAAGCGGCCGGTTCGCATGACCTCCGTGATAATGCTGGCTACTGACCAATACCTATCGCCATTCCAAAACCTGTGATTCTCAGTCACGTGCATTTCCGCACCAGACTTGAAAGCCACACAATACAAATGGTCTGGCGGTCGAATCGTTGGGGCATAGGCCAGGGAGATAGTCAACTTTCCTTCCTTAGTCATTGCACAAACATGAAAGTCTCTTCTACGACGGAACCGCTCTTGCACCGGCAACAGCGTCTGATCCACTGGATCCCAAATCAGAGTATCACCACGTAAGCAGGCAGCCGGCCCAATTACCTTAATCCACAGTTGGTCTCCAACACTCTTTGTGGAAGCAATCGAGGCTAGCATCATTGCTAACGCGTGATCTAATCCAGGAGTCCACTTCATTGCCTTACGCCAAGCATTCACTAATACGGAGTATTGGCTACAGTGCAGGCACTCCAGATTCTGCCCACCTGGCCCTTTCTTCAACCCATCCCCAGACCAATCATCTGGGATGGGCCCAACCTTGGCTAGCAGCGATTCCAATTGAGTCATTCTGCCGGTCAGGTCAGCTCCTTCCCTTAAATGGTCACGTACATCGTAGCCAGATGCCTTGTCTGTATCATAACCCTCTGGTCCCCACTGCAAGAAGCTGATCTGCTCTGGTGGAGATTCATGGGCCAGTAATATCTTCGACACCCGCTTCATCCCTGAATAGCCAGCCGGCAGCGATAGGTTGCCTGACTTCTTATTCTTCTGTGGATGGTCACTATCAAACATCAGCCTCACGCTCTTGCCACTAAACAGGCCACACCACTTCGGCGAAAATGTCGTGCAGCTTGGTACAGCCAGCACATTTGCTTCACCTGCCAGACTGCGTTCTGGGTTGGCTGTAGAGACCAGAGTTCCATTATCCCCGTGTTTCACCCCCTTCAACATTTCCCACAATGCCATACCGTCTTTCCAACCCTCACACAGGTAGACAATTGGCTTATTCTTATCATACAAAGGCAAGCCATGCAATCCATGTTTCATCCCTGGGGTAGGCAGCAAAGCCATCCTCTCACCTACCTGGGCATATCGGTACAGTTGGTCAATCGACCCTCTAGCTGAGTAACCAGGCACCAACCAATCACCAGTAGTTATCGATTGGCATACACCCCAAGCCTCTAACGTCTCTTCATACAGCAAGCCAATTTGGGCAGCTAAGCCCTTGTAGTCAACTGTAGCTTTATCGCTGAGGCTCCACAGCTTGCGCAGGAAGGCTAGCAGGTTGCCCCCTCCCTTCTCATTACCTTCCCCACAAATCCAGCAACGCCAAATCCCAGTCTCTAAATTCAGGCTGAATTTGCCCTCTCTACCACACCAGGGACAATTGCCGGTAACCTGCCCTTCATCCCCGTCAAACTCCAATCCATGAAACTTGTAAGCACTTGCATAGTTGATAGATTCTTCGTGAACTCGTGGCATATCTTCCTCTCAGTACTTTCTGATCTCCCACCAAACCGTATTCATCCCTGGCAATGTTCCCCAGCATTTTCCGTAAGAAGAAAATTCAATGACGTGCCCATCATACTCTTCCAGTAGGTATTCCAACCATTCGTAGCTTCGCTGGCACATATACCTCTTCAGCAACATCATCGCGGTCAAACCGCTAACAGACTGTGCCCGCTCAGCTAGGGCCTCCCGCATTGGCTTAGCTACCTGACTGTAATATAGGTAAAGCCCCCAAGGCGATCGCATCACTTCACCTTGGATCAGTGTTAACTCCGTAGGGGCCATTGCACTAAGGTACAAATCTTCTGACCTAATCCCTTCGTGCAGCAGTGCATAGAAAGCAAATGCTACTGCATCCTCATCGATATTATACCACGTAGGCCCGCCAGTAACCCTATTACGCAGATGATACTTCTGTCCATCGTGCAGTGGGGGTTCAGCAAGAAAGTCTTCAACTCTAGACCATGTTGGTGAGTGGTTGCCAAATTCGTTACCCGCCGCGTAACGTCTAACAAAATCAGCTTTTGTCAAGACAGGCTCTGCCATTTTAGCCCTTCACTAGACAAAGGTTTCTCTAAGCTTCAATACTGCTCTCTCTTCTACAGACTCTAGAGACAATTCAAGACGTATCATCAAGTGATACATTACGGCCAAAGCGTCACCCATCTCCTCAACTATTTGGTTCTTATTGCTCAGCTTTTCCGCAGACCAGCTAGAGCATCTGTGAACGTACGGAATACCACTTGCTAGGATTTCTGCTTGAACTTCTACTGCCTCTTCCAGTAGATGGTTTGTACACTGAGCTACAGAGTAGTCACAGAGTCTTCTCTTGCGACGAACGTGTTTAGCATTATCTAAATGTAGGCTTCTTACTAATTCAAACAGCTCAGATGCCATTACTCGCCCTCCTGTATTGGGGGAATTACTTCACCAGTACCTTCGCTAATCATTTCTTGCTGCATACCATAACCTGGCATACCTTTCTTTTCCCACCCTTCACATCGCTTGAGCAACCAATTACGACCGGCAATCTTCCAGTCTTCTGCCTTTACTCGCTCAATCAAGTTCAATGCCCCTTCATTGTCGCGGTAGCTACGTCGCTTATGACGACGAAACGCAGCCATCATCGGTTGTGCCACGTCACGTAGGAAGGGCTCTTCAAAGTCGCCGTCAATGCAGTCGATAAACGCTGCACACTCCTTGTCAAACCTGGCTTGGTCTTGAACCAGGGAAATGTAATCCACACTACCTCGATCGTACAAGCAACTTCTGGCCTGTTTGTAATCGTCAACATTTGGGCTTCGCAGGAATCTAGAAACCTGCCCACACTTACCACAACAACCACTTTCAGCCTCTATGTAGATTGGATTCGGATGACAAGCTGTACACAGTCTGATTGGTTGATATTCTGCTAACCACTTCTCTGGTTCCCATCGCTCAGTGTAGACATGCAAGTTATTTGACACCTGATTGTACGATCCTACTTCAACTCCTAAGCAGTTAGCCACGTACTCCTGTAGAAATGAGAAGTGAACTACGTTTGCTCCAAGCGCTCCCCAAATCATATCATTGGATCTGTTGTAGACAGTCATATCTAGATAACGATAAACCCGATCACTAGCTGGCATAAACACAGCCGGATCTGTTGGATCAAGGCAATCGAATGGTTCATTACGAATTGAAAACAAGACTGACAGATTGCAACAGCAGTCTTTTGTTTCATCAATCTTTAGCAAATCAGATTCTACTTCCCACATCTGCAGTACACAGCGACGTGACTCAGGCTTCCTACGTAGTTGGTCAATTATGATTGATAGCTGGTCAACCCTCCTGTCTTCTGTGTAAGGGTAAGGGCCGTCTCCCCCAGCTTCTTGTCCACCATATCCGTTTCTCCATCGATAGCCATAAGCTCCGTTGAATGTCTTACCGTCATCGCTGGCAATGTCAGCAATCTGGCTATTGTAGTAAGCCAGTGGTGCAACGTCATTGCGTCCCGCCAACATCCAGAGAGATTCAAACAGCGTGAAAAAACATGGGGCATCCCGTTTCTTATTAAACAACACCCGTTCTCTTGGGTGACTATAGGTGACAATCACAGGCTCTTCTACTTGAAGAACATCACCAGCTCGGCTACTGCGATGGACTGTTGGGATACTTCCGGTATAGATACCAGATACTAGGGTTTGAAACGCCGTGTTAACATTTCTAGTTTTGAGATGCATCGGTTTTCTTCCTTTCAAGATATCTCTTGCGGGCTTCACTAAGTTTTCGTCTGTGTTCAGCAGAACACGTTTTGCCTTTACGTGGTGGGTTTACTCTATTTCTTTCTATTGCCCTTTGGCTAGACTTTAGTCGACATAAATCACTAACTGGTCTGCCCAAATTAGCCTCACTTATTCGTCTCCTAGTTTCCTCTGAGTGGTGATGTCCGACTAGGTTTTTGTTGCCTATCATTCGTAGTCTGATGTCAGGTCGAGGCTTTCCAAGTCTAGAAATGCTCATCTTCATTTTTGCAGAATCAGAATGTTTTCTTCCTTTAGCGGCTAAGCTTATCTTGCGTTTAGTTTCATCACTAACCACCCTTAATTTTTTGGTGGTCCGAGATTCTTTTTCTTCCTTCGATAGAGTGCATCCCCTTGAATCCACCAGTTCCTGGAGCCCTATTGTACTTAGGTTTTAATGAGGCAATTGTAGCTTCCTCTAGCTTAATTGACTCTTTTACAGTTTTACAAGGTAGGATTGTGTAGTCGATCTTACTCCAGATGTTAGCCACTAGCTTAGCCAACACGTCAGGCCTTCCTGCATTGCTTCCTGAACTAGGTCTGGGCACCCCTCTCATCCCAGTCCCCCTACCAACCCAAATAACTACTCCTTCGTATTTCCAGGTGTAGACATAGGGCTGGTTAGGGTTACTTAGTGGCCTAGGGTAAATCTTTTTCATTATTGCTGTCTATGATCCTGTTTGACGTGTTTCTTGTTCTAATCGATACTTGACATACTGTACTGGGTCTGAACATTCGTGTAGAAAATTGTGGCGAGAGGGGAATACAATACCTCTACCACCAGCCTTAACAAAATTCTTAACTGTCTCTTCTCGGTCGTCAATCAAAACGTAGTCTGGCCTAGCCAACCTCGATTTGCATGGGGTAATTACGTAGTCCTCGAAGTCTTCCCCTAGCTGTTGTTTGATCCATCTTATCTTGCCTGTACCTGCGGCAGCACACTTTGATGGAGATGTGACAATCATCCAGTCGTATTTGCTCATTAATCCCAGTATCTTTTCTGCCCATGGAGTTGGATTCATGTAGGCCCAGAAATCTGTGCCAGCGGCTTTGATTGGTGCCCAGAATTGTTGCTGGGTCATTTCCATCGGTTCAACAATCGACCATGTTCCAGGCGTCCAAACCTTCTCCAATCGGTGTCTGGTCCAGCCATGTTCCCGCAAGGCGGCACCGACAAAATCTGTGATCACCTCGTCCATATCGAGCAAAACGGTGAGCATCCAAAAATTCCTGTAGACGTAAGATGGTTAGTAATACTAAGTTGCAACAATCTTTCCAAAACCACCCGTTAGTGGGCTATTATCTTTCCCAGCTTGAATTACAATGACTGGCGTGGTTGGGAGTTCCAACCAAAACCAAACCGGGGTCAGCCCAATGTTCCCAATGGATCGCAAGCCGATGCCTGCCGCAGTGTCCTACACCACTGCCAACGGCCAGCGCAAGGTCAAGCAGTTTGCTGATGCCTTTGCTGCACGTCGGTTCTTTGCACACCAGGACAAGATGGGCTACACCCCCACATTTACTAGGAGCAATGCTATGTCGCCCGAAACCACCCCCGAATCCGCTGCCGTTTCCGCCACCGAGTCCTCCAAGGCCACTAGCAAGCCCAAGACGGCTACCAAAGCCACCAAGGCCCCCAAAGCCAAGGCTAAGGCTAAGCCTGCTAGCAAGGCAGCCAAGGGCTCTGGCAAGGTTGCCAAGGCCCCCAAAGCCAAGGCTAAGGCTAAGCCTGCTAGCAAGGCAGCCAAGGGCCCCCTTGACCTTACTGCCAAGGAAGCCGCCATTCTCAAAGTCCTGAACGGCAAGGATGCTGCCAAGAAGGATCTACCTGGTGCCAGCGCGAAAATCATGGGAGCTGCCATGCGTGAGGATTACGGCTTGCAAGGTGGTGGTCTCGCTGGCCGTGGGCTGGTGAAATTCATCGAACCGCCGGATGGTAAGCATGGTGTGTGGTACGCTATCACGGCCACCGGTCGCAAGGCGTGGGAACGATTCAAGGCCAGCAAGTAATCAGCGTCCGATCAAATTCAACACACATTGCCCCCGCTACGAGGCGGGGGTTTTTGTTGCGCGCATCTACAGCACCCCAGAGCCTTGATGAGTATTGCACGGCTGGTAATCGTTTCTGTAATACCACACCGACATCGCACATCCCAACCGATACCCGGTGTGTACTTCTCTACGACAAATTTGCCAAATGTCAACCCAAGCAATCCCCGTTGACTCTCTGGTCTATCTACTTCTCTGACAGCATACAGCTCAGGCCACCTACCAACCAGTTTAACCCACTCACCTTCGCTTAGCCCCACTACAGACGTTCCGGCAAAGGCTATTTCATAAGCCTTAGTACGTGCTGGCCATTCTAGACGGATGCCTACCTTAGCCATCGTAGACGTAACGTCGATATAGTTATCAATATGAGCGTTGCGGGGAACCACATGAACCCTAGGCACTGACTGTTTGAACCTGGCTACCTCATCCCTCAACATACGCTTGCTAGTACCTTGCCAATAAAGCAGGTTGGCTAGCTGATACTCCTCCCAGTCCGGATGAGCAGTTTGCATTTTTGCAATGTGCTGACCTAATGGGTATCTAGTGTAAATCGCCCAAATCTTCCTATCTAGGCGTAATGGAAACGGGGGCAGGTCAGGTGGGCACCCAGCCTTCTTTCTGAAATTCTTGCATCCTCTAGGGTGCCCATGGTAAGGCCTCCCACAAAGCCCTAACCTTTTACCCGCCGGAATCAAATCTACTTCAACCAGCTTCCAAGGCATCTGTCTACTCCTATCCGCCACTATGTACAACTTAGACTAGGCACCAGCTTCTAACGTCTTGATGATTTGTGGCAATGGGTCTTTCCAATTCAAAACCAGGATGTTATGCCCAGAGGACTTACACCCACTGCGCACTCTTTCCCAGATGGAGTGCCAATCCTTGCAGATATTTTTCAAGTTGAGAGGCTTTGTGTTGCCCTTAGCCAGTCTTCTTTCCCTAACTCGTTTGACACACACATTCATAGGAGTATCTAGAAAAGCGAAAGTGTAGTTTGGGATTTCTTTAGCAAGCAGGCTATATCGCTGGAATGTATGGGCAACTAGGATGCCCTCTAGAATAACCCAACGGTACTTTTTTGCAAACAGCCTGACTCTTCGCACAACCTCATCAGCCGTGCTAATGCCATCACACCCGCCACACGTCCTATTATAGAGACCAACAACAGCGGCATCTACTTTTGGCAAGTAAATGCCAATAGGCTTTCCACCCTCTATGATTTCCTGGTTGCTGTAAGTGTGTAGCAACTGGTGTACGACCCAACTCTTACCGCTGCCGTGTGTGCCGCGTATGTCTAGAACAGCCACCGATAGTCTCCAATTATAGACGCCTTAGGATCAACAAGGTTTGCCAGAGTCTAAGAACCTTGGTACTTCCTTTTCAGCCGACCTTCTCCAAGCCTAGCCCTCTCATACTTGTCCATCTCACAGAGTGAGTGCTCGATTTCCCGCATTTCAAATCGAGGCATGTTTGGTAACTTTTTACGAACTATAGCCAGCAAAGCACGAACCTGTTCTACCCGATCCGGCCGAATATCAGGTACCATTTTACCCTTCTTGCCAACTACCATCTTATCGCCTAACACCCTAGCTAATCCTCGGTTAGCCCCCGGCCCCAGGTTAGTCCAGGTATCAACATCACTAGCCTTACTAAGCAGGTGGGTGTATCGCAAGTCACACACAATCTCATAAGCCATGAATCCACCAAGATTGTCAAACTTGCATAACTCTTCCCACAAGGCTTGCAATCTACAATCATTTTTGCAGACCTGAACCAATCGCTTACGTTCTGCCCATACCTTTGATATAGACTTACACACGTTAGGTATCTTGCATCCAGGGGGGCCATTGCCAGCCTTGATCATGTAAGCGCCAGTAAACACTTTACCGTGTCGCTTCTGCTGTTGTTGCAAGACATGAACGGCTAACTTCTCATTCCATTGAGTTAGCAAATCACAGGTGCCGTCCTGGTCTTTTCCATAATTCCACAGAACTTCTCCGGTTGGAATATAGTTAAACCAGCGAAAAATGACTGTAGCCATCAACACGTTAGAGTCTCTCTTAAGTGGATCTCTAATATTCTTTCTGAACCACACCGTCGTCTTATCGTTCTCACGGTAAGGATTCGTGAAGAACACAGACTGCATCACCTTGTCGTTTGTCCAAGGTTTTGGTTTGCCAGCAGCTCTTTTAAGATGAATGTCGTATCTTTCACTTATCCAATATAGGAACCTCTCCATCGGAGTCAGCTTAGCAACCTCTTCAATCTTCATGAGCCTCTTACCTCGGTTAAGCAGTACCTAGTTAGCTTTGACGCAGGCCGGCTAACAAAACTGAGTGATTCCCACTCGATGTTTCTTTGGCCGGTTTCATTCTCGTTGTCATATGAAGGAAATCTACAGAGACACTGTTGTAAGTCTGGGTCTACTTCTACCACTATACCGACCTGCCCAACCCAAGCCTCTAAGTCTTCCTTTTCTTCACCACTACTCTCCCATTCATCTGGTTGTATAGTTACTAGAACGTAGTCTCCAAGTTTGACGTCTTCAATTTTCATGCTATGTCTAACTCCTCTTGGATTAGCAGAGCTACCTCTTGATCAGTCAAAACTGTTCGACCGTCTGGAAGTTTCTTTTCCCATAACCAAAGGCTAGCGGGAGTATTACAAACCCACTTCCATCCAGCTTCTGCTAGAAAATGCCGTTCCATGTCGTCTGCTTGAGTCCTTAGATCCTCAATCTTGTCAAACAGCTCACTACTGCTAGGCATTGATTTCTCCTCGTTAATGAACTCCAGATTGTATTCGTTGCTGCCACTCCAACAGCATTGCTTTAGTCCAAGTTCTAGCTGCCGGATGGGGCATCCCTAGTATTCTACACGAAGGCTTGTAATCACACTGAGCAAACGTAGCTTGTGCAACTTTACCACACACTAGCAACAGACCGTAGCTACACCGTTGTAGATTATACGACAACCACTCAGAGTCTGGTTTACCATGTTGCCTGGCGTTAGCTACTTGCTGAGGACAAGCATTCGTAACCCACAGATTATCATGGCCAAGGAGCCAATACAGTCTACGTCCTGTATGGTTCTGGGGGTTGATGCGAAACATACCCGGGGCCTTACCTTCTGTTCCCCACATCGTTTCTAATACAGCAACGCAACGAATGTGAATCATTGCTGCTGCTTATTCCTCTAATACGCTTTCAATAATTCTTCTCCACTCAGCACGAATCTCTTTTTGTGTTTCTCTATCAACCTGTTCCCACTCCTGGCGTAGCCCCCTCCTGTCAGTCAAGTCATCCAGAATCTTGTCAACAATCATTTGGGCTTTTGAGGGCATGGCTATTAACCTCTGGCTTCTTTCAATTGCTGACGATAGTCTTCCATCTTCTGCTGGTGCAGCTTAGCATCAGCCTTGTCATTATCTTGCAAAGCCAGGCACATCAGCTCAGACTCTTGGTTGAACTTCCTCTGTAAGCGAGCAATGTAGGGGTCTTGACTGTATCTCACTTTTATGGCCATTATGATTTCCTTTTGAATGCCTTAGTAATTAGGGAAATCCTAGACTGCGCAGCAGCAACACCAAATTGCTTATGGCATCTGTCACATTCATTGCGACTTAGATGTAGATAGGCAGCTACACCCAACGGCACTGACTCTTGAGTGTAGGTCTTAAAATTGCACAACCCACCCTTGGATTGCAGTTCTGTCTCCCTACAGCAGTGGGGGCAAATCACCATAACCTTATCGTAACTTCCCATTGGATTATCTCCCTAATGCTCCACACTTCGAGCAACCGAGTCTCCACTTACCATGACCAACATAGCTAGTTCGGCACCACTTGTGCTTGCACTTCAATCGCAGCTTTCTAGACTGTTGTATCGTCTTTTCAAGTATTTGGTACGTCATTGTCGCCTCCAACCACACTAGCCTCTACATTGATAAGCATAGCAGATACAGACCCAGTATCTTCTTCTGCTCCAATAGGAATTGTACGGAATTTGTGTAGGCTAATCAATCCTTTAACAAGTTCAGCTATCTCGTCTTAGTCAACATCAATTCCCTCTTCAGTGTCTCGATCAATTATCTGTAGTTTCACTAGAATCTGCATGGGTGTCTCCTGAAGATGCAGAAATTTCCTTGGCAATTTGTTCAAACATCCCAGGCACCCTCTTTGCTAATAGATACCAAGCCTGATGAACAGCCTTTAGATTACGTTGGAAGCCATTCAATACCTGCTCCTGAGTTTCTTGGAAGCCTGGAAACTCGATACATTCTCTAATGCCCTTGGCATACTCTCGGCATATTTGCTTGACCTCATCCTGGTAAGCTGCGCGCATAGCAAGGAGGTCTTTGTCTTCCATCATCTCTCGAATCGCTTCATAGCTAGCCGTTATCATTACTCTACCTCTATCATTGTTTGTTTGTTTGACTAAACCCTCACCTAAGACAGTTTCTCCAACAGTGGCTAGGAGTAGGGCAGGGGCAACTACTCTTGGAGAAAACTCGCAAATAAGCATTACTTTCCTCAGGGCATCCACCAAGCCATCTGCTGCACCATTGCTTAATTCTCCCACATCAATCATTAATTGCATTTCTATACCTCATTGTGCCTTGCATGACCACTTTGTTTGCTATAGAGCAACACTAAATCCCTCACCCCATGAGGTTGGATGATACTTCACACTGACTGGAGTTGGTATTCCGATATCGTCTTTACTTTGCTTCCTTTATACGACATCGTTGACAAACACTCAAATAAGCGTTCAGACCACACTGCTGACACTTTTGTAGCCTCCTTCCTACCCGTTTTGCACCCCCTTTACCTATCTTGACTCTAGCTTCAGGGGTAAGAATCTTTCCCTCAGCATGGGCTCTTTTTACTCCCTCACTAACCTTCTGGTTTCGTTTTGGAGTCAGATTCATGCGGATGCGTGAGCTATTCTCCTTCTTAGTTAGCCATCGACAATTGCTTGGAGAATAATTTCCGTCGGGGTCTTCTCTATCAATTGAGTATTCTATAGAGGGTCTTGGCCCCATATCCTGTAGAAAATTGGCAAACGAGAACCATTGTTCACATATTTGAATGTCCTTATAACAGGGTTGTTTCTTTTTGGTGTAATGACATCTAGACAACATAGCTTCCCAAGATCTTACGGTTAGAGGATACCTCCTTCGCAATTCCTTAGGGACAGGCTTTCTTTTTAGCGATTTTGTGGTGTGCTTACCACAGCTTATATACCCACCTTTGATTAATTGGCTAGTTGACAGTCTTACAATAGTTCCACAGATACATTGGCATAGCCAACTTTGTCCTCTCGTACCGGTGCCGGCCCTTCCAATTACAGTTAGTCTACCAAATTTTCTACCCTTCATTTGATCCTTCCCAAGCTACTGGATGATACTCTGCTGCCACTTTGAGCGGGATACCAATGTCATCGCCAGACATTTCCATCAACTGCTTGACCCTGTTTACAATAGGTTGGTTTCCTAGATTCTTCTTGGCTGGCAGATCTATTACTATTTCGTCGTGGATCTGCATAACCATATGGCAGTCGCGTTGCTTCAGTAGATACTGGTGTACGCGAATCATAGCCTTCATGGTACACCACATCGCAGAACTTTGTGTGTGGTAATTCAGTGGAATGGTCGGGCTTACGCTGCCCCATCTAGACCTGGTGCAATAGATAGGATAGCCGTGTTTTGGATCAACAGTCTTGTCTGGTATCGTTTCGACGTAACCTTGCTTGTTAGCTAGGTCAATCATCTTCTTGTTGAGTTTGCTATGCTCGCTCAGACGATCCTTTACCAAATCGTAAGCCCCTGCCCTATGCGCAGCCCTATCCCCAGTAGGTTGCATACATCCGTAGCTGAACGCAAATCCAAAATTCTTAACCCACTGATACCACGTTGAAGCATACTTCTTCTTGAAAGCCCCTTTTTCTTCTGCTAGTGGCCAGAACAGATCTGGGTAGATGATACTGGCGTTCATCAAGTGATAGCTACCAAAGTAGGGAGGTTCATCTGGCTTCTCGAACAAGTCAATCATCACCTTTTCGCCAGACTCATAGGCCGGTATACGTAGCTCCAGATTCTCGTAGTCGAAGCTCCACCACTCCCTACCTGGAGCAGGACCAAACATATAGCGAGCGTTATGTCCGCCTTCCTGCCCCATCTCGGCAATTTCTTGCTTGCTGATTTGCTGGCTGTTGGGGTTACTACTGCTAAACCGCAGCGTGTCTGTACCCGTCGGGTTGAGCGATGGGTACAGTACTCTCCAAGCCGGTAGTGGATAACCGAGTTTATCAGCATATGGCAGCCAAAACTTTTCATATGAGGCAATGTACCCCAAAGCCGTTTGTCGCTTACGATATGCCTTGAGGTTGGCAATAAACTTATAGGGCACTCCCTCTCGCGGTAACGTAGCTAACCACTCATCCAAAGCATATTTATCAACGCTGATGTTGCCCTTCTTCGTCCTACGCTCTGTCTCCAATTGAAACCCGTCAAACAGCACAGACTTCAGATCATTGCTAGCACCAGCCTTCGGTAAGGTTTTGATCCTGCCTTTTGACAGCTTAACGCAAGTCCTATGACATTCTGCTGATGACTTAATATACTGCTTCTTCAATTCATCAGTGCGTTGCTTACTAATCGTCACCCCTCGCAGTTCCATACTACACAATGCAGGCAGTAACTTCAACCGCTCTTGGTAGATTCGCCATAACCCCTTCTTCTTAATTAACTCTCGCTGCTTTTTGAACAGTGGTAGTGTCACTGCACTATCACTATTGGCGTAATCACTGCATACCGTCCACCAAGGATGGGCCAACTCCGCTAGTAGCCCTGCCAGTACATCTCCATGGCATTCTTGGGGCTTGCAAAAACACCCCAGTCGCTTACCTTCTAGCTCTGGCAAGCAAGCCATCAGCTTCTTATTGCCGGTTATCCAACGTCGATACTTGTCGATTACCTCCGATCGACTACCATCTACACCAATATGAAACGGGTTTCCCCACTTGGTAGTTCTGTCGATACGAACGTCAAACTTCTCCCTACGTAGGTTGACTACTTCGCATTTGCCTGTAGGATAACATTCCTGCTTAGCTACAGCCCTAGGCAACCAAGCATCATACTTCCACGTTTTCTCCTTGGCGCTAGGCATCTCAGGCAAGCCAGCCTTAGCTATGCGCCAGGTTGGATACTTGTGCTTGGCAATCCTACGAGCCTCTAGGCAAGCAACCTCCAAGGCGTCTTCAAATGGTTGGGCATTAACCCCTAAGTACACAATTGACATCGAGGTTAAATCATGGGGTTGGTTGCTAGCCAACAAGTGACCAGCCAACAAGGTATCGTAGACTTTGCCCCAGTCCCACCAATCCATACTATCGAAGACTGTACCTAATGCTCCCCAGTCAAACTTTGGATTCTGCAACACAACCGAGTCAGCTTCTTCAAACCTATTGCGTATCTCAACCAAGTCTTCTGCTGGTACGATAGGTTGTCTGGTCACTGGGTTAACATCCCACTCATACCAAGTATTGTTGCCCCCCTCATCACAAAACGTAACAAGGTAGGGCTTAGCCCCGTGTTTCAGGTCCAAACCGGTGTCCTCAGTGTCCAGGCTTATCATTCCGCCGTTACTAATTCTTGGCATCACCTACTCTCCATCTGGTGTACGCAACTCAAGGTCTTGCATAGCCCTCAGTATCTCTCTTAGATTTGCTCTGGATGTTGGGCTAACCAAGTTGGCAAACCTGTCTGTTTTTGCCAAGTTAACCCGACGATAGACAGACTTATCAACTTCAGAAACAGCCGTTGTTCCTCGTAACTCCCACCCTTGATCTACTGATTTCTTAGCGGCTTTGGCTAATGCAGTTCCGGTCTCAATCGCTGAGGCTATAAATGCCTTACCTAATCGCAGCGTATCCATATGGTTACGATTCACCGCTTCGATCAGCAACTCCAATTCGCTTTTGGGCGGTTCGGCAAACACCTCTTTGAATGTCTTGCTTAACCCCAAGTCTAAGAATCTTCTACCTAGGCTCGGGTCTTCTAGCGGTACTAGCTTTGGCTTACCCATAGGCGTTGCCTCAGCCTGGGGTGTAGGTAGGGGCTCACTAGGGCTTTGCAAGGCACCTAGGGCCTTCCTAGGGGCTTTAAGAGCATGTTTAGCCTTACCCCTAGCCTTACCTGCCTTTTGCTTGGTTGTGGTGGGCTTGCGCTGCACTCTCTTCAAATCTTGGATACGAGGCATGATGGCTCCTATTGCTTGAGGTTCTCTTCTTGTTTATCCATTGCTTCCAACCAAGATTCATAGGTTGGGTACAGTGGTTTGTAGTGCTTATGGTTGAGAACTAATCGCCAATTGGCCCACGGGGCAATTACCCCATTATATACAGGTAGCCTTCGTAAACCGGCAGAAGCTAATACCTGGTCACCATGCCTGATTATAGAAACAAACTTGGCGTGGTGGATCTTGCCGGTATCGAGTAACCACTGCAATCTACCCACGTGAATATAGTTATGGCAGAAGTGACATAGAGGGGTCGTGCGAATGTAGTAAAGCCTCCCTTTAGCATAGTCCGTGCGATAGATCTCATGCCCTTCAAGCCACTGATGGTAAGCAGCTTGAGATTTAGGAACTCCACAAGCCTCACAGTGCCAGTTTGTGCTGGCATAGGCTTCCTGTCTGGTTTTATTCCACCAGGTAGCACCTAGGATTACACGAGGGGCAACTCCATGAAGTGGCTTGGGGATTTGGGGCAACAGTAGAAGCTCTGGCTTAACCGTCCATCGCTTGGGCTTTACCTTAGCCAACTTTGCCTTGAGCTCATCAGGTAGGCTCACTAGGCTGCTCCATCCGATGTTGACTGATTAGAGTTAGTGCCTCCCGCAAGCAGGAGGCGCAGAGAAGTGCAGTTTGGCTATCATAATCAGGTTCTTCACCAGCCTCTACTAATACATCATTAGGCGCTCCGCACTCATCGCAATTAAACTGCTTAACCCAATCAGAATTACCAATAATGTTAGCCACGTCTTCTGGAGTTGCTGTCTCTACATTAAGCTTCCGTAGTTCCTTTACGATCTTGGAAGCCTCAAGACCGATCTTGCCGTTGTGAGTGTATTGTGCAGCAAATCTAGCAGCAACATCACGAATTTGGGAGCGAATTGTGACTAGTTCCATGTCATATGATCCTAACTATCTTAGACTTTGGATTACCAAAGAACACGACTTTAGCTGCGATGCCCCAAGCTGGATTCCACTCACCCAAGTAACCTGGGGCTTTGTTACAGGGTTGTCTAATAGGCATTATTTCAGCTTGTTTGAAATGCTTAGAACAAGCCCTAAACAGAATACGATTCAAACGCGAGTTAAGTCCACAATGAACGTGCCCTCCAGTTGTATATCCATCGCAGTCTGGGCTATCTAACCTTACCCCACAAATTGGACAGCAGGCTAGACAGAATGATAGGTTGCATGGGTCTCCAGGTTCATACTCAGTTCCGCTTGGGGAAATTTTCATTTGGATTTCCTCAAGGCATCTAGCCTATTCTGAGCCTGTTGTAGATTGGCTTCTTCGAACGCAATTTCCCGATTTTTATTAGCTGTACTCTGTTGTATCCTGATTTCCTCTGCTGAAATACAGCCAATACCACAGATATCGTAAATTAACACCTTTTCAACTTGGCTTAAACCATAATAGGGGAGACACCCCTCTTTCTCTTGTGTCTTCACATACTCTAAAGCTTCATCCAGACTCTGCAAGTCTTCAGGAAGCCTTATCACAACTGCATTACACCCAATGGTGTAATCGCATCCATGTCCTCTTCCTACTATATGTGAAACGAAATTATGTTTAGGGCTTTGATTGCTGAGTAGCTGGGAGTCGTCCATTTGGCTTTCCTTTACAGATGGGGCAGACAGCCCACTTCTTGCTTGCTCTTCCTGCACCACCGCAAGCAAGGCAAGAGGGCTTGGTTGTAGGCTTAGACTTCGGCTTGTCGGGAGGAATTCTAGGCATTGTCAGCTACCAATACCATCTTGTCTATTCCGCTGTTCTAGGGCTTTGGCGATCCGTTCACATCTACTGATTAGCCTGTGAACTGCCCCAACCACACCAAGCGTCGACAGTGAGATTACCAAGCCTAAGATATTAATTGCTGCAGTTACGTCCATATGGTTTCTCCATTATCTAGGGTCTTGTTTCTCATTCCAAGGATTTACCCCTGGGTTAGTAACCGCTCCATTGTTACGAATCACTGCCCAACTCCAGGACTCAGCGCCTTTGATGTGAATCTCAAATTGAATCTCACCTTCTGGCAATTCTGGATGGACAGTTTCCCTAAGAATTGTCTGAATCTTTTCTGCAATCTCTCGCTTTTGTAGAACAGAAAACATCAGTTACTCCTTGTGGTTGAATAGAAAAGACGGCAGCCCTTACACCACACCGCCGAAGCGGGCCAGTCGGGGTTACTGGACTTCCAGGGTATGAGCCTAGTGTGCTATCGTAGACGTCAACCTACTCCCCTAGCTTTTCCAACCCGTTGCAGTTGACACTACTCAGGGTTGGTGCCGTCGTGTTTTATTGTAGGCTTGCGGCCACACAAGCCCACGGAATGCCCAATACGATTGACAGAACTATTAAGTGTCTGATAACCACAGCTGTTACCCCTTATACTTGAAAGCCCCTCCCAAATGTTCTCCACTTGGGATAACGGATGGGCCAGCCGTGCCTTTCGCTCCCAGTGCTACACTGTGGGAATCGAACCCACCTCTCGTCTCACCAGACCTCTGCAATTGAGCAGGAATCGAACCTGCCTTATTGCTTCTAATTGGCCCAGACCGGAATCGAACCGAGCCCTTCAGCCATTGTCTCGGCCTATGCCCGGCCCCTATGCTAGGGTGAGACAACTCTGCTGACGTGCGCCTTACACCACCGGGCCTTAGTCAGGGTGAGAGGATTTGAACCTCCGACTTCGTGGTCCCAAACCACGCGCTCTACCAGACTGAGCTACGCCCTGAAACCTACCCCTACAGGAAAAAGTAATCAACCGTAGAGGTAGGTTGCCGGCCATTGACGCATCCGGCATGAGGTGCTCTTTACGACTCGGCACCCGCGATGTGGCTCAACATTATGAACGGCCACAAGTGTTCAGTTCAAACCTTGTCAGACAGCTTCGTCGTCTTCCTCTTCATCAATATCGTCAATATCTTCTTGGTCACATTCTTCTAGTTCTTTACTACCATTGCTACCGTCATAGGTTTTAGTGATGTCCTTCCAAATGACTGGAGGAATTGGAGGAGTCTCCGGCTCAACGGCAGCAATTACTTCAAGAACAAAAAACTTACACCGTTCCTTTCTGCATAATCGTTCAGCTTCATTCTTAGCCTCACCAACTGATGGGTAGACTCTAGGGTTGAACGACAGGCTAGCTCGCTTAGCTGTATCTTGCTTGATCACTACCCAAAATTTGCTGTCCACTGTTTTGTTCCTTCGCGATAGGTTGTAGGGAGAATAATACTACTCAAAAGATTTGGAGTAGTTGGTTTGGGAAGTGTTTAATACAAAGGTTTGGGGGTACGCTGGTTTCGAACCAGCCTTTGAACTTTACTTCAAAGATACCTGCCGTGCGCACGGCTACCCCCAAACCAATACACTAGTTACTCGATCTTGCTGATTTGAGCCAAGGGCACGTCCTTGAAGACCTTACGATCATCGACGGTACGAACGTTGGCAGTTTGCTTCTTTGCGTTGATCAGCAACACTTCCGCCTCTACTGCCTTCTTAGCCTTGGGTGGTTTGAAGTTAACCACGTCACCCTTCTCAGGATCTGCGTCTTCTTCATCTTCCCCCTCCTCTTCCTCGTCAGCTTCCTCTTCGGTCTCTTCCTCTTCGTCAGAGCTAGCCCGCATCATCTCGACCACAGCAGCCCAGTTTTCAGCGTCAGCCATGGCTTCCTTGCTGATACCGGCTGCAATAGCCTTGGCCTTGAGTTGCTTAACAGCGTCCTTGTCGCCGTCGTCAGCTTGAGTAGCCAATTCGTCCAGTTCATCAGCCTCTGCATCGCCTTCGCTAGCTTCTTCCTCGTCTTCAGATTCATCCTCAGAGGCTTCCTCCGCCTCTTCGACTTCTTCTGCCTCTTCCTCAACCTCTTCAGCATCACCACTCTCGTCAACCACCTCGTCGCCTTCCTCTGGCACAAAGTCAACCACTTCACCCCAATAGTGGCTGACCATTGGCTCACGGTCGATGTACTTGTTGGCAGCCCTAGCCGCATCCTCAGATTTGTAAGGGCCCATCTCCGTTTTGCCACCAACGACGAAGAACTTGCCGTTACGGTTGACAAGGGTTTGCTTGCTGCCAGCCCAGGTACGGAATCGAATGTAAGGGGCTTCTTCCTTAACTTCAGCAGCCAAGGACTCCAGGTCATCTACCCCAATCTCCAAGGTTTGCCCAGGCTTTACTCCCTTAAGGATGCGCAGACGGTTCATCACCTCTTCTACGTGTTCATCAAAGGTCTTACGAGCGCGAGTGGGAGTGTCGAATAGAGGCTCATTGATTTGGGTGCGCAACCCCTTAATCAGTTGCCCGCCAACCTCTACTGGCCGTACGACGGTTGCTGCAGCGTAAAACAGAATCTCTCCAGCATTGGTTTTGCCAGGAGCAATCTCCACAAACTTGCAATCCACGAGCTTGGCAATTCCACCCTCGATGCCTCCCGGCAAATTGCCGCTAACGTCGTACTCGGTCTTATCCTCTGCGTGCTTCTCCACGGCCTTCGCCAGCTTGGATCCCAACTTGGTGACCAGACTGGACTTGCTCGTTTGACTCGGCATACATCTCTCCTGTAGTAGTAACTAGAAATTGGTGAATCTCTCGTAATAACACTCTATTTTACCGGTTTTGGGGTTTGCTACCTAACCAGCTTAGGCAAGCCAGGTGACAGGCTCGCTGTCGCTTTAGGCCGTTCTCCTGGTGCCGCTTTAGCTGTTGTAGGACCAGCCACCCCTAAGCTAACCCGATTGCCTGTAATCGACAACACCTGAACTTCGATTTCATTACCGATACAGATTGTCTCACCCTGCTTTCGACTTAGAATCAGCAATGTTGTTCTCCTCTAAGAAGGCCTGTAACTCTTGTAATGCAATACGACTATCTCCTAGCATGATTCGGTCTTTGACTTTGGCTGCCCTTTCATTCAGCTCAGCTAACGCCTTTTCGTATTTGTCAGCGTCTAACACTTCAGCAGGAACCAAGTCACCAAAGTAGAAGGCTTCAGCCAAAGTCATTGTAAGCTTAGCCCCACCCCGCAATTCTACATCATTGTCACGAATCGCATCTAACTTAGCCCTGTCAGAAGCCTCCTTCACACAAGAAGTGAACTTCACTTTCAGTTCCTTGGTTCTTGTCTCCAACACTTCCTTAACACGGGCCATTGCATAGAGTTTCTGGTTCTGATCCATAGCCGTCTCATCTCCCTTTGATTAGAGCATAGATTTTGTCATAGTCTGGGTCAACAATAACGTCTGGGATGGGTGTGCCTTTTGGAAGGCGGAACTTGGTGGTGAAGGTTGGATCAGGAGCAGTGCGCAGGCAATACTCAACCCCCTTAACCACTCGCTTCACTTTCTCCTTGCCGGCAACCTTGAATTTCTGGATTACCTCCTTCTGTCGTATGAACATTTGCCCGATGTAATCACAGGCTGGATTCAGCCAGCCTACAACACTCGGAGTAAGCGAGCTGGCTACGAACGGCATAAGCAAATTACTGGTGTCCTCCGTATTGAATTCACGTTCTTGGGCCACAATAACCACGTTTATAGCCGCTTTGGTGGAAAGATCCAGCAAAGCTCGCAACCTCTCTTTTGTCTGTAGAGAACACTGGCCGTATTGTTCTCGTGTTGCCATACCCCAAAATTTTTGTGCCGGCAATTCTTCCAGACCAAGAATCTCTCTGAGAATCAGATCTTGGAGCATACTAGCTGTATCAAGAACTACCGTCTTGAATCGCCTAGTGGAAGCCGCTCTCTCAGTCAATTCGCCCATTTCTTCACTACTGCTAATGTAGACAAACTCAGCGCCTTCAACATTGTGTACTGAATTGGTGCCGTCTTCTAATCCAATGATAAGTAGGGGTTTAGGAAAAGTGCAAGCCAGTATCGTCTTACCAGTACCACTACGTCCATACAAATTTACCGTCAGCCCCTTCTTTCCTAATTCCACAGGACGAATACGGTCCCACACAGAATCAGTTTTGCTAAGTTTAGCTACCTTGGGTTTCACCTTCGCTGACTGCTGAACAACTTTCGGCATCTGCTTCTCCTGATTGTTTAGGTTGTTGCTTAGTTTTCTTCGGTCTATAAATGCAGATTTTCTTTCCTTCAAACAGACGTAGTAGCGTATCTCCAGTGAAGTTGATTGCCCTAGAGGCAGGAATGTAGCCTCGATACCCGGTCCAACCTGGGGCTAGGATGCAGACACTCTTCTTGTCTTTAGCCAGTTGGGATAGTGACCTTAAGCTTTCTACTAATTCAGCCCAATCTTCTATTGGAGAGTCATGCCAGCCAGAAGACCAAGCATGATTTTTCTGGTCTACCTGAATTCTAAGAGTTGGCTCTTCTGGTTTTGAATTCATCAGAATACCATATGCTGACTTTCCAACTAGCGACGGGTCACGCCCAATGTAGACATAGTGAACATATGAGAAAGTCATAACCATCTACCTTTACTTACTAGAAAGGAATATCATCAACTGGCTGTAAGTTACCTGTCGGAGTCTTAAGCCCAAAGCACATTACCTTGGTGGTTAGGTCTAGCAACCGTTTTGAACAGGCGTCCATAGCAAGACGAATTTCCTCTAACTCAGTTGTAATTTCGTTTAGCGAGGGCAGCTTCTTCTCTTCCACCAACTGAGCAACTGTCTTAGTTGGCTTCCTAATCTTAATGCTGCGGGGAATTTTTGGCATTTAGGATGACCTCTAGTTCTTCAATCGCCTCTACAATCTCACACACACAAAACTACCAGCCGGCAATACCGAAGGTACGTCTTTTTGCAAGACACACCGTTGTACCGACAAGCGGACGGGATTACCTACCTCGTCTTGGCTGATACTAACTGTGACTACGGCAAGGCCAGGAGATAGTTTTTTGAGGCGGATTGATCCATCATATTCAGCGAGCTTGGTTAGTAATCGATCTACGTCGGCTAATTCGATGCTAGATAAGATCATGCTGGTCCTTTCAACTAATTACTTGACCAAGCAACTATTGTCACCATCAGAGTGAAGGCCAATGAGTCGATCACTTCTTTGAAACGAATGCTTACATTGGCTGGTTTCCCAAAGTAGGCATAGACTAATGAGTAGGCTACCCATATAGCAGTCATCATCCACAATTCTTGGATTGACACCATCATAGCGAATCACTCCTTAACTGTCTCTCGATTTGCTCAACTAGCCTCTCTACAGCATCAAGTATGGCTTGGGGTTTAGCCAAATCATGTTCTCTAAGCCGGCAACCAGCGTATAAAGGCGGAGTAACGCTACTTGCGCCAATACGAACATCAATAGCTGTCCAATGAAACTCTTCAGCATTGTGGAAACTGATAGTTGCGTTATGCTCTACTAGCCAACGCAGTAACTTATCTCCCATGATTACCTCCAATCACCTTAGTTCAGGGAACAACTCAGAGGCTTTCTCTAGCCCTAATGTGGAACCAGAAGTTAGATACTCATCTATCTCGGTAGATCCTCCATCCAGCAGCGGTGAATAGACCCCATAAGGCATACGCCAATGAATGCCCCCGTTTACTTCTGTGTCAAACTGGGATTGGGTTTTGTTTCCACCAACAACTGCCCACCAGTCACACAACTGCTCTAGTACTGGGTTGAGAAATTCTCGCTTGAATCTCTCAATATCGGAAGGCAGCACCTCTACCTTCCATCGCATGAAGAACAATTCCGGCTGCTCTTCAATTACCTCACCCAGTCGCTTGTAGAATTCCTCATTGGTCTCTGGCTTGGTTGATTTACCATTGCCCTTGCGTTGGACAATAGACCCCTTACCACCGCTCAATGGGCGACGAACTACATTGTAGCAAATACCGAAGATAGGGGCACCAAGCGTAGACCCACCCTTGCCTGTTGGGCAATACTGCTTCCATAAGGCAGTCAGATAGAGCATCGTTTGCAGGTCAAATTGCAGCTGTCGTTTCAACTGAACCTCATCGATGTCTCCCTTGGTCTTGTTTTCTTGGAGGTAGATACGGGCAGACTTGCCCTTACCGATTAAGTCAACACTGTCAAACTTCCCGCGCAAGTAGACTGTGCGACCGGATGGTAACAGATAAGGCACGTTGAATACTTCCTCTTGGAACAGAGGATTGCGCGCCTTCACGTCTGGATGTTTAGCCCAATACTTCACGTAGCTGGGGAACTGCACCTTGCAGACATTGTACCAGTGCTGTATCTGCTCTTGCTGTAGTCGATATTGTTTGCAAAGATTCTGGCAATAAAAGCGAAGAGCAGGGTCCCACGGGTTTTCACCTTGTTTCCAAATAGCAGCATGATGCTTTGCGAGAAACTCTTCGCACGTGTGCCACATCTGCCCATATTCAAGGCGATGGTTGAAAGAGTCAGCAGACCTCAATCCTTCAACCACTCGCAATCTGAATCGCTCACGGCACACCAAGAACTGACACAGCAGTGATTGGGTAATGCCGCCCCTGTTACTAGGGTCACAAGGTCCAGCCCACACTGGATCTTTCCTCTTTGACTTCGCTTTGCTAATCGTATTGGCCTTCTTCAGCACAGAAGCTAGTTTCTTGGTTTTAATGGTAGGCATTGCCTAGTTCCCTTACTTCAATAGGTTGAATCCATCATTGGAAGGCTTGCCATACTTGTACTGCATGACCACAACCCTTAGCATAGCATTCCCACTGCTGATCGTGGCATTTGCTATCTGAGCTGGTATATCGCCTTTGATCAGGTCAGTCATCATTGCCGACATCAACTTGGCAAAATCGCTTCCCGATCGAATTCCTTCTTCAGCAACTTTAAGGCATCTGGCTTTCGGCGACGTGCGGCTTGCAACGCCTTGGACGTCAGACTTAGAAGCCTTTTTGCTCTTGCTTGTGATTGATCGCTTTGCATTGTCTCTCGTAGCCATCGCTCTTTCTCCTTTACTATACAATTTTCAGAACAAAACCAATTACCCCTAGACCTTGTCCAAGATAGGATCTTGCCTTTGGCAAGACCTACATTACTTCTAGACATTCTCCTTTTGCAATATTTACATTGTGTCTTCGCCAGCCAATCATCATACCAAGCCTCAACAATATAGGCTGACTGTCCTCTTCTTATACAGCATCGCACCTCGCTGAAATCTACAACACAGGGGCCACTAATCTGATTGTCTCTTATGCTTCCTGCGTATAGTAGTTTGATGCCAATGTCTTGTTCAAACAAATCCACAGCTAGATTTAAGGGTATGTGACCTCGTTCATGTGGGTATCCAGCATAACCCCAGCATCTAGGGACTAGGTAATCATAGATTACCCACTCTTCCAAACCTAGATCGAATTCAAATCTCGCTCCTCCCTGACAGTCACATCCTGGTGAAGTGTGTTGTCCAACTACTTGGAAAATAAGTGGTGGGGATGTCTCTACGGGTAATCCGTCAATTTCACTGAAGAATATGTCCATTGGGCAACTCCAATTTTTAACAGAAAACTGCTGAGCCTGGAGTCGAACCAGGCAATTGATTAATGTGGAATCTCTGGAATCAATTAACCCATCCAGCAGTCCTACCGAGGACGTAGGTAGGAATAAATTGTCGTGTCAGCCGTTAGCTGACTGTTTGGGGCATGGTTTACCTCCCTTACAGCCATAGCTGCATTACGGGTTAAGGCAACCTCAGTTGCCTATGAACCACCGGACGTAGTGTCGGTACGTGCAATGCAGGCTTTATTATACCTAATTAGCCGAAAGTAGTTGCCTAAGCAAAGCCGGCTTTAGGTACGGTGAGATGGTGGCATTCTAACCTTCTTATACCACTCCTGCCAGTCTTTGATAGATAGGCTTTTCTGCCAAGACGGTATGTGCAATTCGACTTCCAGATACCAATCCTCGCTACACTTACGGTGATCGACTACTGGAGCCCAGGTTCCTGCTTTTGGTTTCTTCCAAGTCAAGCCGAATACCTCTAATTCTATCGAATATCCGTAATGATCTGTTAGGGACAGAATCCTATCTCCTAGCATGGGGCGTTCTGGCAATTCTTCTGGCCATTGCTCAATTCGCATCACGTCATCGAGGTTTGTTCGGCAATGTACGTAGATCACGGTTAGTATCCTGTCGCTTGGGGAATGATGTTGCTACAAATCTTCTACGGCATCTTGGATAGTAACGAGGCTGCGCTGGATAGCTAAGCCTTGCTGGCTAACATCTGCGCGCAGTATAGCAGCCGGGTGAATGATATCGGCAGTCTTGTAATCCTCGCCTAGACGGTAAGTATCAGCTAGTAGGATAGGCAACCACTTCTTAGCCAGCTTGCCTACACTGATGATGATCTTAGGTTGGCATATCTGCACAATCTCAACCAGCCTTGGTTTGCAAGCTTCAATCGCATAGGTTGGTGGTTCCCCTAGTTTGTTCTTACCGGCCCCTTCCTCCGTATCCTTGGGGATGCAGCCAACGAGGTTGGTAATGGCATAGGTAACAGAGGGAGGTAGGGCTTCAGCTAGCATACGATTCAGCAAGTTGCCGGCAGGACCGCTGAAGGGTTTACCAAGTAAATTTTCTGATGTCCCAGGTGCCTCGCCCACAAACAACACTTGGCAAGGCACATGACCTCTTAGCAGAACAACATTGTGTCTGCTCTTACAGAGGTTACATCTCCTGCAATTACGCCACTTCGCTACATGGTCGGTGTATCTAGACATTGCTGGGGAATCCTAGTGAAGAAGGACATAGCTGTGACTAATCGCCAGACCAAATACCATCTGGGCGCATCTGGGCCATGTCCCGCAGTTGCATTAACGCTCGCTTGACGTTGCCCAAGAGCGTGAATTCAACACAGAGGAGAATGTTGCCTTCGGTAGCCTTCCAGTAGTCCTCGTCAATATCGTCGGCGAGTTGCTCAATCGCGCGACTCAGTACCGGAATGCTCTCGGCCCCAGTCAGCCCGTAGATGCTACGAATACCCCTCAATCCCATGACACGATAAAAGCAATCTGCGTAGTTGTACGTGACGTTGAGCCGCGCTGCCTTCGTACCTCCCAGTGCGTATACCCCTCCAGCCATGTCGTGCGGCGCATCGAATCCGATGCAGTCCTTCGTAACCGGATCCAACAAGCTGATGTCGTAACTCATAAGAGAATACCCCTACATAGTTCCTTGGTGTTTACGACGACAGTACTCAGCAATCAAAATTGCATCTGCAACAGCCAATTGCTTACCGATGGGGCCCCGCCAGACTTCTAGGGAAGGAAACAATTGCTGAGCCTTATTGCGCAATCGCTTCTTCCATTGAGTGTCCGTCTCTCCTCCCTTAGTTACCGTTTTCATCTTGCCAGACTTCTTAGGGTTGGGCACTTTGATTTTCTTGCCCGGCTTTCTAGGTGGAATGTTAAGTGCCTTCTGCCACACCTGAGGACGAATCTCTTCATAAGGGATACCGGCTGCGGTAAGAGCCATTAGCAGCGCGCCATAACCCTTCATGAACGTGCCAGCGCTAACCACTCCCATCTGTGGGGATGTGTATACCTGTTCAATGACTGCATAAAGCCTAGCGCCAGGCACAGCGGACCAGACTTCTATCCACCGCCAAATATCAAACATAGAGTCAGGCATTACGCGATGGGCAGGCTTTTGATCACTATTTCTTCTTAAACAACACAATCCCCCATTCTTGCCTGGGTCAATGCCTAGGTAGTAGATAGGCGCGCGCTGTTGTTGGTTAATCCTTGGCATATCAAACCCTTTCAAAGGCGATAAATCCATTATCAATGCTGATGCTAACGCTGATGCCGCGCTTACAGGCCTCATTACGGATTTGCTGCGCCATACCATGGGGTTGGCAGTCGAAGTCCTTCTTGTGCTTAATCAACACTCGTCTCTTCTTGAACCAAGCATTCCATGGATACCGGCGTCTCTTTTTAGATAAACGTCTCATAGTTTCTCCAATTGAAGGTTAGAGCAAGCAGTTGTCGCAGAAGCCTATTATACCTAGTTACTACTACGACCCTGCGCGCTACAGTCGGTAAATAAGCGCGCTTAGGGTTTGCAACCAAGACTGGATCGAAGTTCATCGTGGTTTGCCGCTTGTACGGCGCGCCTATATAAGGTGCCAAAAATTATTTTGGCGCGCCCCTTTACCTACTAGGCCAAAACCATTATACTGATATACTGGAGCCCCCTACCTACTATACTACTACTATAGTAGTATATTAAGTAAAGTATTATATAGTAAAGGGTTAGGGCAAAATTATCGTCTAAATTGGACTCTCTCCCAATTTGGTAAACCGGGGTTTACTTTACTGCGGCACCCGGTAAATTAGTACTACTACCTAGGTAAACCACCTAGCGGTAGTTGTGCTAGGAAGCCACGAATTAGGAGAGAGATGCAATGCCCAAGATCCACAAGACCGATAATGCTGTTTCCGCCAAGTCCTCGAACCCCAGCAAGACCAAGTCCCGCGCAGTGCTGTATCCTGAACCCCAAGCGCGCATCTGTATGGGTAAGGATGCTCTCACCGTATCCCAAGCCAAGGATCTGCTTGATTGGGACGACAGCGACGTAGCCGACGGCAACTATACCCTAGTCGATCGCTACGGCAAGAAGGTACGGCTCTGGAACAACATTGGCAATCGGCCTTTCGACATGGCGACAGCCCGTAAATGGTGCAGCGAGATTCTCCATCACAGGTGGAAGCTCAATGGTGAGACTCTCATTATTGGTAAGACTGGGGTTACCGTCAGTGCTCAGCATAGGCTGATTGGTTTGGTATTGGCATGGCAAGAGTGGGCAAAGAATAAGGAACGATGGGCTAAGTACTGGCCAACCGAACCGGTATTGGAAACCTGCATGATCTTGGGTGTCGATGAGGATGATGCTACTGTCAACACCATCGACACCGGCAAACCACGTACATTGTGGGAGGTCATCTGCCGCAGCGAGTACTTCGCGGCAGTGCCAGAGAAGGGCCGCAAGATACTGGCCCGCATGACTCACTATGCTCTCCAACTGCTTTGGGATCGTACCAGAGCCTCCCTAGGCAACTACAGCAACAAGCGCAGTCACGCTGACTCCCTAGACCTGCTCGCCAGGCATGAACGGTTACTCGAATGCGTCAAACACATCTTCGAAGAGAACACGACAGACACCACAGAGGATGGAGAGCGGGTATTCCGTATCGGCCAATGGGTCAGCCCTGGCTACGCTGCCTGCTTGTGCTACCTAATGGGGCAGTCCCACACTGACTACAGCAATAGTGACTATCGATTGGCAGACGTTCCACACGAAGGTTTGCTGGACTGGAGTCTGTGGGACAAAGCTAGGGACTTCTGGGTAGAGCTAGCTGGGGGATCCAAGGCGTTGCAGCCCCTGAGGGATACCTTAGTCAAGGCCAGAATGGAAGGCACAGGGTCAGCAGCCGAAAAGACCAGCATCTTCGCCAATGCTTGGACGGCTCTTATGAATGGAGACAAGCTCTCCGTCAGTGCCCTAACGCCTGACTACCACATCAACGACGCAGGGCAGAAGGAGTTGTTGGACTATCCAGCCGTGGGCGGTATTGACCTGGGTTGCCCAGACGAAGATGAGGAAGAAACCACGGTTGAGACCGACCCAACCCCAGAGGAAATCGAAGAGAGCAAGAAAGAGGTTCGCAAACCCAAGGCTGAGAAGCTAGTCCTTAACCCAAAGCGTGCCGGCAAGATGTGGTCGAAAGATGATGTGGCCTGGATCGAAGAATCCGATGGTGACCATTACCTAGGCAAACTACTAGATGACCCGTACAAGTGCAACAACGGCCAAGAGAAGGTAATGGTTCACAGCCAAGATGGGGATTGGGAGGTTGACCTATCGCAGCTAACCCTCGCCAAACCAACATCTGCCCCCAAGCCTGCAACCAAGGCCAAATTTCCCAAGAGCAAAGCCCCCGAGAAGACCAAGAAGCTACCCACTAGCAAGCCAAAGGCCAAGGTTGGCACACTCACGTGGGTGTTCGACAGGGATGGAGAGCACTGGCGGGGTCGCATCGTCGAAAGCAACGACAAGGTGGTGCGAGTCAAGGTGGACACAGGCTTCCGCGGTGCCGGCAACGTGCAAGTGGTAGCCGTAGCCGATCTGCGTCAGGCCCAGCCCCGTTAGTCCCCGCCAAAGCCGCTTTGGCTGACTACTATATAGTAGTCATACCATCACAAACTATCCCAAACCACTTAGCCCCCTCCCTAGGGGGCTTTTCTGTTGGTACTACTAGTATAACTAGGGTACTCTGGACCAAAATATTTCCGAAATCCAAACGGAATTGGGCTTGTATCGTAGTCGGGGCCGATTATAATAGAGGGTAGTAAAGCAATGCTCTTTGACAAGTCGAACGGTTGCCGCGTGGCCAAGCCTGGGGAAACCCCTTGCCCCGCCTACCAAATGCCCGGCAAATGGCAGTGCGATGCAAGGCTAGATCACAGGATGGCTGGCAGCCGTAAATACCCACCCGCTTACGAGGGCCAGACCAACGGCCCTCAACCCAAGCGGTGACCGGTACAACGCCCGGTGGGATGTGGCGCAGCGAAAAGCAGTTGGCGGGACGCCCGAAGAATCTAGTAGGCACCCAACATAATTGGTGATGGCAACACCACAACAAATGCCGAGCCCCTAACAGCGCACCAGTGCAACTCTGGTAAGGGGCCCTTAGTTTCCTTTCTCAGTCCCAAGCATGAGGAATTAAGCTATGTCTAGCAAAACGCAACCGGAATTTGGTAGTTACTAAGGCGGACAGAAGTTGTTGGGGGCGATGTCTGAATTGCGTCGCAATACTGGATGGTCCAAGCGGATTGTCGCTGAAGCCGCTAACCTACTGCAAGATAAGTATCATCAGCAATCGTGGGCAGGCTTCCCCACTTGGTCTGTGGCAGAAATTCTGGCCCAGTTAACTAGCATCGCCGAAGATATCCATCAGAAAGAAATGCAAGGTCGGGTCTACCAGCTAGCATGGCGTAAAGAGAAAGCGAGAATCAAGGCCCAAATTTCTTATCCCCGATAGACACAAGACGAAACCCAGCGACCTTGCTGGGTCCACTACGGATGGCTACCGTAATGCTGATGAGTCAAGCCGAACCTAACCCCAAGCAATGAGAGATTAGACATGCATCCAAGAATCGAATCTCTACTACCGAAATTCGCTAAGGCTCACGACCTGTCTAACAGCCAGGCTAACCGAGTCGGGGAAGTATTTGCCACTTACTACTCGGTGCAGTGGGGGACTGTATCAGACAGTAAATTGCTCGCCCTGCTTGCGGTAGTTGCAACTAATGAGGGTATCCACTCATTTTGTGATCAGTAACAGCAGACTACCCTAAGATTTTCTAACTTCCAACGCTAATCCCCAACCCTTAAGCAAGGAGTCAGTCATGACAAAGCAATCCCCCAAGACATCCCGTAACTCACCGTTAGTCACTAGGCTGGCTGACATGTTTCGTGAGGCAGATGACTCCGCTGTCTGTAGTGACCCTGGCGAAAAAGCAGACAAGCCTGTCAAGCATGTCTATGTCCCAGTCTTCCGAGTGGAGCACTGCCCAGCCTCAGTTATCCTCGCTGCTGCTAAGGCTGCTGGTCTGGCTATCACACCAATTACAGGCATCCAAGGCTACAGGTGGTATCGCTTGGGCATCACCATGCGTGGTAAATCCAATCGTCGTGCGGTTATGGCTGAATCTGCATTTCAGATTATGCAGCAGTTTGCTACATCAGAGCCTGATTTTTATGTCTGTCGCGTCGGCGCCTGACGCCCTGCCCCTCACCCCTGGCTCACCCCAGGGGAACGGGATGTGACGTTACCCTAACCCGAGGAGAGAATCATGTCGCGATTTGTTATCACGCTGGGACCGAAGCCGAAGGACATGAGCATTGCGGACCATCGCGCGAATTTGGAGCTGTTGAGATCGTTGGTTCCGCACAATCGTTTTGCCACCAAGAAGCAAGCAGATTGCATCATGAAGGAAGCCCAAGTCCACGATTGCTTTCCCAAAGCCTATGTGGCGGAACAAATAGACCTGCGAACGTGCTGACAGCCTAACCGCCGGCCCGGCCCCAAGGGCTCTGCGGAGCCCGACGGAGCGGACCGTCCGCACGGGAGACGCTGCCCGATCTACAGTGTCCTGGACCGGCAGAAATCCGGTTGAGGACTTGAGCCATGAAAACGAATCAGGAACTGGGGTACATGCAAATTGCTCACGTAGGCAGCTACGACGTGGGCCGCAAGGGATCGCAGTATCGAGCCCATGGGTACGAGTGGCACAGCGAACAGGCCGCCTGCAGCGAACACGCACACCATGAGGTGTGCGGGCGTGGCGACACACCTGACGAGGCCATTGATCGCATGATTGAGATGGCCATCGTCAGCGGGAGAAAGGACGAATTTCACGCCGGCTACAGATACAGCCACAGCCTGCCGGGGCTCTCACGCGATGAGGCCGAGACACTGCGCCGCAAACTAAAGGAGGCCGTCGCAGAAGTCGAGGACTCGGTCGCGGAGTAGCCGAGCGCTATTGCGCCGCTGTGACCCCGTGGCGGCGCATGTTTCCCGAGCGGTCCAACGGGGCTTTTTGGGAAACCATGCCATGTGGATTCGCTGCACCTGTGGGAGAGGTGCGGCTGTCGTCCCTCGATGTGGGATTTGATTTGCGAGCAACAGGGACGGCAGTAAGTTTGCCGGACACGTTTTCCTCTGTCGGAATTGAAGAAGACGGCCAGGTTTTCTTGTTGGATGGCAGCGGGATACACCATCAAATGCAGCGAACGTGAGGTTTTCGCCTGGGCCCGCGACAACCAGGGATTCACTGGATCTTGGGAGGACTGGCAATCGCTCGCCGCCGAGTCTCGGCGGCAGTACGAACTTGGCGCGGCCGGAATCCCGACCGACGCGGAGTAACCGACACTCTCCTGGCCCGCCGTCCCACCTTGGCGCAAAGGGGACGGAGACCGCGTACCGGCGGGGCGAGGGAACGGCGCGAGAGCGTAGTCCGAGCCTAACCACGTGTGGCCGTCTGGCGGCGGGCCAGCCTTTGGAACAAACCAATTCTTTTGCAGGAGACGCAATGATGGCGTTCAGGACGATTCAACCAGAAGAAACCAACCGCGCATACAGGGATGGAGAGGAGGCGGCAAGACAACATGACGGCGATCCGTCTAAATGCCGTAATCCGTACGGTGCGCGCACAGTACGGGGTAAGGCGTGGACGCGAGGATGGAACGATTGGGTCAGCAGGCAGTTTAGTTAGGCGGCGAGCATCACACTCTGCGGCAATGCCGAGCATCTCGGCCTGCACGACGACAACACGGGCGGATTGACTGCCGAAGAGGCGGCTGTCGACGTGGTGGACGCGGGACAAAAAGTAGTGACCGACTGGGCTCCGCACCGCGAAGCCGCTGACGTGAACAGCAATTTCCGCGACTGGAATGGCGGGACCTGCGCTGGAGCCACGTACGGCGCGGGAATGGTTGCGGCCGAACTCTATCACCGGGAGCCCGAGGCGTTGGGCGAGGATGACCAGGGCTACACGGATTGGGAGTGGGTCGGCAAAAAGGACGCACCGAAAGTGCTCCAGGACGGCATAGAGGCAATTGTCGAGCGAATCGCGGACGCCATGGTGGCGCGGCGTGAAGAGATTCTTGCGGCGGCCGTGGATGACAACGCCTGACCCCCACCGCACCCAGAACGTGCGGACACGGGCGACCATTTCGGTAACGTCAACAAAATGGTCCAGCAGAACGAACATGGGGCGAGTAGGCTGGAAAGTGGCTAATGGTACAAAGCAAGACCCAGACTCGCCCCAACTTTCAACAAGCGTTTTCGCATCCAGAACGTGCGGCACGGGGACAATTTGGAGAATTAGAAATGACAAAGCATTACTTCGGCGTGCGTCTGCTTGGTCAACTTTGCAGGTTTACCAAGCAATTCGATGGAGATGAATTCTAGGAATTGACCGCCAATGGCCTGCCTCACGGTTGGGTCGCTTGGCATTTTTAGGACCAGGAGACCGTCAAGAACAGCGAGCGATGCCGCATCCTGCGAGAGCGCCCAGTTCTCGTGGTAGTCAACGGGAATCTCATTCCGCTTGAAGTGCCGGACGAAGGACCAATCGTTTCGGATTACCCGATGGCCGATCCCGTTCCGTATCTGCAACGTGAACTAGCTAGCCAACCGTTTTGCGACCACCCATGGCACCGCAACCTCGGACTGACGATTCCCTGCCCCGAATGCGGGGCGCAGTACCATTGACAACCCACATAAGCGCCGAGTGGTCAGATTGCGAAGAGTATGCCGCTATCAAGTCTCTTTGTGATAAGTAGACACGAATCAAGGGGGATTCACAATGTCTCGATATGATTTCTACGTGGTAATCCGTAGCAACCTACCTGATGGGAGTATCAGCAAGGGAACGGCGTATGAATGGGCTATTGCTGATTCAGAGGAAGAGGCGAAAAACGTTGTCATACGACGGATCGTAGACAGTGGCGGTTGGGTGGAGGCAATCCAACGGACCAACACGCCTATACCAACGAAATGCAAAGCTACTGCCAGACAATACCGAATGAAGTTGGTCGTGGCTAACGAAGGCGAGTACCGCGGTGGCGTTGAAGTCAAACATCACTGCACTGCCAACAGTGAGTTAGCCGCCAGGCGTGATGCACTTGAACGCGCTTGGTACAACGGCTGCCATGTAGTTACATTCACCAGCATACAGACGAAGGAACTTCCGTGACTCCCAAACAAACATCAAAGCAACTGGGCATCAGCCCCCAGCAAGTGCGATGGCTGATACGCAAGGGCTACATGCAAGCCAATCGCATAGAAACCCCAGGCTGGGGATCTGGTTTTGTCTACGACGTAACGCCCCAGCAACTTAGTCAATACGTGGCTTCTCCCCGCGACGGTCGGGGCCACGTACTGCCAGCTAAATAGGTATACTAAACTACTACGGCAGGTAACCAAACAGTTGAGGACACGATGCAGGTCTTCCTTCCATACCCAGACTTGGAAAAGAGCGTTAGGCGCCTAGACCCTAAGCGATTAGGTAACCAAGTCTATCGAGAGTGCCTCACGCTGATTCGTGGTGGCTGGCCTAATCACCCAGCTTCCAGGATGTGGCGAGGCTACGAAGGGGCCCTGGCTAGATACATGAAGTTTGGGATTTTCGAATTGCTAGACAGGGGTTACGACTACAGACAGCGAGATTGGGCAGTCTTAGTTGTAGAAAAGCTCATCTCAACCAATCTAGTGTTGCCTCCCTGGCTTGGCGATGACCGATTGCATAGCAGCCATCGAGCAGCTCTGCTCTACAAGAACTATGATTGGTACAGCAAATTTGGATGGTCTGAGAAATCTGCTGTACCAGACGAGAACGGACGATTACCTTATTACTGGCCCACAACATAAAGGAATAAAACATGAAGACTTGGAAAATCCTAGTAACAACAACGAAGAGCACCTTGAGCAACGAAGGCGGTCGCAGTTGTCATACCCTTGTTGTAGATTTTGACACCTATGAAGAAGCTCTATTTGCAGTTGGGGCTATCAACAAGGATGGCGACAATCATCGTGATTACTGCCAATTTGCCCTACCCCTATTCGATTGCAGCCAATCATCTAAGTGAGGCAAAGTTTGCACTTTTAGTGTCAATGGTGTGAGACCATCTATCAGAATCAAAATCGAATCATAAGGGAGAGACTATGGCTGACAAAACCCTTAATGAAGGCAGCAAACCTCTCAGATACATCCTGTATGGTATGAACCATCAGGAAATTGGTCAAGGAAAGTTGAAATTAGATGAAAAGATCTCTATCCCTGACGCTGGCTCCATTAGTTTTGTTCTGGGTGCACAAAACACCCCAAGTATATCAATCTCTGAGTGGGGATATTCCACTCTCAAGGCTGAGCCTGAAGCTGAGGCTCGCCTTAGAGAAGAACAAAACGATCAAGAGTGACAAGAGGTGTATCCATGTGTGAAGGAAGTATAAGTCGTCAGTGTGCGTTCGTGTACTTGTATGCAGGGCGTTGTCTGGGGAAAGCTATGGAAGGGTTTCCTTACTGCCAAAATCACAAGAACATCTGCCCTACTTGCAGAGGCTCTGGACAGCAAGCCCATGGGGTTAACTCAGGCATGATGACCGGACCAGATGATCCTCTAGTGTATTCAACGTGCACAGTTTGCGCCGGCAAAGGCGAAACCAACTGGTAATTAGCTGTAACCATACTAAGGAACTAAGCATGACCCGTAAGACTCCCAAGCCCAAGACTCCCGCCAAGGTAGCTCGCAAGACGGCCCGTAAGCCAAAGGCCACCAAGAAAAACACGAAGACTCCAGTAAAGAAGGCAACCAAGAAAGGGGCAGCCAAGCAGCCCACGCGCCCTATTCACTGTACATCGGTTACAACTGGTTTGAGCCGACGTTCTTCAGACACACAGTCAAATTCGGCAGAACCAAGTGTAACTGTCGTGCCTGTGTCGAAGCAAGAAGCTTTGGATTTACTGGACGATATCGAAAAACAAACGGCAAGTATGAGTTTGAAATCAACCAAACCCCTCAGCAACGCCCAGAAGGTAACCCAGCAGATTCTGGAAAACAATCGAAAACCAAGCAAGCCAGTTGTTGAGGTTCAAATCAACCAAACCAAAAAGCTAAGCAAGGTAATTACAGAAGCCACTGAGTCGATCACTAAGGGGTTTGCTTTAGCCTCAACATCGTTAGCCAACAAGTTGAAATCCAAGTCAGTTCAACACGAAGATAATGCCCCACACTTGATCATCGAGGCGCGTGCAGGTACTGGAAAGACGACGACTTTGATTGAAGGTCTTAAGCGAATCAAGGGATTACCCAGCGATTTGATTCCTAGTCCCCAACAGGCAGCCATTTGGGAATCCATGGAGTTATCTAAAGGAGCCAAGACAGTTTGCTTTGCGGCATTCAACAAGTCGATTGCCGCTGAGCTGAAGAATCGAGTGCCGCTTGGTTGTGATGCCATGACGATGCACGGTTTGGGCTATCGCGCAATCCGTAATGCCTTTCCCAACCTTGGGGCCCCAAACTCCTACCGCGTACAGGACATCATCTGTGAGTTGCTTGAAGAGGACATTCGTGTCTTGCGTGCAAAGAAACCCACACTGCTCAAGGCTACCGAGGAATTGGTCGGTTTGTGCAAAATGAACATGGTTGAGATGGATGGGCATTGCGAATCTTACCCCGCAGGTGAGCTTGATTGGGTGGGTACACTACAGAACATAGCCTCTTACTACGACATCGACGTCAATGGCCAATCAGAGGAGGCGTTTGCCTTAGTGCCCCGCGTATTGGAGCGATGCAAGGATGTCGCTAAGGACAACTGCATTGACTTCAACGACATGATCTACTTACCTGTTACACTAAATCTACCCGTCTTCAAATACGATCTGCTCTTAATCGACGAGAGTCAAGATTTGAACAAGGCTCAGCAGATGTTAACGAAGATGGCTGGCAAACGGTTGATTTACTGCGGTGATCCTCTTCAGGCGATCTATGGCTGGGCAGGGGCAGATTCACAAAGCATGTCACGACTGGAAGCTGAACTCAAGCAAACCGAACGCGGTTGCTTGCACCTACCTCTCACCGTTACCCGCCGTTGTGGCAAGGCAATCGTCCGTGAAGCCCAGAAGTATGTGCCTGACTTCGAGGCATTCGAGACCAACCCCGAAGGAAAAGTAGGTCACGCCACATTTAAGTGCGATAGCCTATATCCTGGTGCGCATTGGTCTTCTGGGGCTCCCGTGTGCAGCTATCATGACTTGGTATTACCTGGTGACATGGTGCTCTGCCGATGCAATGCGCCACTAGTCGGTGAGTGCTTCAGATTCATTAGGCAAGGCCGGAAGGCAAACATCCAAGGGATAGATGTTGGTGCTGGGCTAATCAAGACTATCAAGAAGATCTTCGGAATTAAGGAAGGCGACAGCCTAGCCTGTTACAGCGCAGTACAACTGATTGCTGGGGTAGACACTTGGTTGCACGAGGAAACCAAGCGAGAGAACGCCAAGCGCAACCCCGATGAGGCAAAGATCATCGGTCTACAAGATAGGCACGACTGTATCCTGGCCTTCACCGATGGGCAGCAAACAGCAGCCCAGGTTGTGACCAAGATTGAATCTCTCTTCACCGACGATAGCCAAAGCCAGGGCATTAGGCTTAGCTCAATACACCGCGCTAAAGGGTTAGAGGCAAAGCGGGTTTTCTTTATTTGCACCAAGGAAGCCCCTTGCCCACACCCCATGGCAAAAACTGCTTGGCAGAGAGCCGAAGAAGAACACCTCTACTACGTCGGAATTACCAGAGCAATCGAGGAACTAATCTGGGTTACCGGCTAAGGTATAATAGGAATGGCGGCTAGGTTAGCTTCCGAAAAGCTGGCACCTCACCAGTCTGCCGCCATTTTTATTATGGGGGCTGTTAGAGGACAGCATCTATGTCAATTACGACTAGGCCAATTGCTACTAGTATTCCATCAGAACATGGTGTTTATCGAACCAATCACCGCCCAGTTTTAGTTAGATTCTGGGAGAAAGTCCATAAAACAAAATCCTGTTGGATTTGGACTGGGGCTCTTGGAGGAGGTAGTTATGGGTTGATATGGCTGAATGGCAGAAACTACCCAGCCCATAAGCTTTCTTGGGAGATTCACTTCGGCAAGATCCCAAAAGGGAAACTTGTGTGTCATAATTGTCCTGGTGGGGATAATCCATCCTGTGTTAATCCTGCTCATCTATTTCTTGGCACCCACCAAGAAAACCTACATGATGCCTCCTTAAAGGGTATGCTATCTACAGCCAAAGATGGGTCTAAGAACCCTATGGCAAAACTAACAGAGAATGATGTATTAGAGATACGCAGAAGGTATATAAAAGGTAATCGCAGGGGTCCAAACAGCAGCTATGCATTAGCCTTAGAATTTGGTGTCAGACAAAGCTGGATAAGAACAATAGCCTATAAGAGAAGATGGACGCACGTCGATTGAATTGCTAGAGCGAAGTAATCTAATCTACGTCTCGTAACTCTCAAACTAGAAAGGTTGGCCATGCCTGTAATCAAAGAGAACCCAATTGTTACATGCTTGATGTGTCATACCAAACAGGAAGACTTAGGTAAGCGAACTACCTGCATCAAGTGTGGGTTTGAGCCTATACCAAGTTACAGCTATGACCGAGACAACATCTTTCACCCCCGCTTCGTTCGACCACGTAAAAAGTCCCTCAAGGATTTGGTTACCGAACGTCGCGCCTTACGTAGGAGACAGACATGAGGACTTATGGAGAACAGCCGAAAATCAGATACAAAATCCACAGCGCTGACGAGTGTTATTTGTGCAAAGCCACTAAGCCTCCTAACAAGAAAAAGGCAAGGCAACAGGCTAAAGAAGAATGTGAATCAGCCGAACTCCCCCAACACCATGTTCACAGGAGATAACCCGTGGGAATTGACCTTACTGTTTGTCCAATCATAGGCAATGGAACATCCTGGTGGCTTGGCTACAATCGGTTGAAATTCAATAACGACAATGATCTGTATGACTTGGTTAAGCAGTTACCTGTATTACCTCTGCCACACGAGGTTGACTTTGATTGGTATGAGGACGATGGGGTGAAAAAGCAGGTGATTGACTCAAAAGGAAATTCACTAACCTTTACTCATGCTGGTCATTTTCGTAAGATTGACTTGTCCTACTACAAGGGTTGGAACTTCGCAGTGCTGACCTTCCTGCAAGCCCTGCCACCCACTACCCCCGTAGTATTATGGTGGCATTAACCCCTAAACAAGTCGGAGACCCATTTCGATGACAAAGATTGAAAACATGACTCCATGGGAGTTTGCGTGTCAGTGGTATCAGGTTGACACGACACGCCGCAGTATATTGCGAGAATCAATTCCCGAGAGTGTTCACAGCTACAAATTCGCAGAGTGGCTCACGCATGAATACCGACTCGCGATGAACAAGGGGATTGAATTAGGAATGGAAGCCCAACGGGAAGCCGATAAACAGGCTAACAACCTACCACCAACCCATAAACCAACCTAAGTAGGGGGCATGTTGCTAAAGCCCCTACGTTGCTTTAGGTTGCGTTACGGAGTAAACTAGTACCCGTAGGGGCTTTTGGCTGCTACGACGCAACCTAGCGCAAGCCAGAGCCCTCTACGGTGTCGTTACCCCCTAGCCATTACCCACTACAGTACGGAGCCATAATTGTGTCAGAGCAACCCAAAACCGACCCCATCCCAACACCCCTCGATGTGTGCCGCAAATTACTGGACACATGGAAGCGAGCTGGCCCTCTTGGCTCACACCAGATGGAGAAATTTGAAACCGTCGTGCGCATGGCTGAAATGGTAGTTGATGATGCAGACCAGAAAGCAAGAGAGTTTCTAGCGTTAATACCAGACCCCATAATCGAGCATCACCCACAAGTGAATTGCCGCTGTCTGATAGCCAGCAAATACGTGCCTGCTGTCATGACAGATAGACAGCTACCAGACCCAGCTTTGGTTAGGGCAGCCAGGAAGGCTGTAGTCATTATCGAATCACTGCAAGCGAAGTTTGGTATAGCCTGCATCGAAGCAACAGGCATGTCGCAGTCGGCCTATTGTCAAGCAATGAAAGAACTGCGTGAAGCAATTGCAGATTCAGTAGAGTAGAAAGTACAATTCCCCCAACCCCTATTGTCAAGCGAGGCAACCCAAATGAAAGCCAAATTAGAAGCCGCTAGGAAGCAGTTTGCTCTGATTGAGCAACGACTGCGAGCTACCGAGTGGGTAGCTGGCAATTTTGAATCTGCTATCGGTGGTGTCAAGTTATTTCTGCAAGAGGCAGAAAATCATACTGGTCTGCTGTCGATGCTTGTGCAGGCAAGAAGAGAAATCTACC
>Ga0172380_10000645_pt1 | contig 65212 bp, 92 predicted proteins | sample Leawe162metaG_FD_119747 | JGI IMG/M metagenome (GOLD analysis project Ga0172380, IMG submission 119747) | Leachate microbial communities from a municipal landfill in Southern Ontario, Canada - Leachate well 162 metaG | ecosystem: Engineered > Solid waste > Landfill > Unclassified | place... | reverse complement strand
TTTTAAAAAAATTAAAAAATTATTTGACAAAAAAATAAAATTAGTGTATATTATTAATATAAAGAAAAACAAATACTTTGTATGAAGTATTTAATAGCTGGAGAGCTTAATACTTGGAGAATATAGATGAAAAAATTAACCGGAAGTGAAAAACAAATTGCATGGGCTGAAAAGATAAGACAAGCCACAATCAATGAATTTAATGAAGACCTAAATGATGATACCTTTGATGATGCTGAACAAGCAAAAAAGATTTTTAATTATATCATGGAAAATGCGGATTCAAGAGACTACATTGACAGCACACAAAGTTCATTATGTAGCTTAGATGTATATGCTGCAATAAGAGACAGAGTAATAAATATTAATAATCATGAAATAAGTATTGATAAAATCAAAGTTAATAATTAAAAATAAATAGAAAATGTATTTCAAATAAATGAAAATATAGTATAATAGATTTGTATTTGATCTGATTTCCTAAGAGCGGGGGTAACACCCTGCTTTTTTTATTTACATTCATAATGAGAAAATGTATAATAAATATAGAAATCAGAGGTTAATTATGGAAGATGAATTAAATAAAAAAATAAAAGATAAATTAAATAAAAAGATAAAAAAGAAGAAAACGAAAAAGAAAAGTACTCCCAAAGTTAAAAAAATAGTAGCAATAAAGACACCAATTAAAAAAAAGAAAAAATCTACATCTAAGAAAAAAGAAATTCAAAAAGTTGAAGATAAAGAAATAAAAACATTAACCTTTCCTGAACCGATTCCAAAAGAAACAATTTTATTATTCAAAGAAAAAATTAAACAAATATTAGCAAAAAGTCCCCGCAGACGAAAAAAAAGCAGAGGGGAAAAATTGATTTATGAAAAAAAATTTTGTTATAAAATTCTTGATCTTTTTGCTGAAGGGAAAGACAAAATAACTATTGCAACTGAATTAGGTGTAAGTTACTCTCAATTTTGTATTTGGAGAAAAAAATATCCTGAATTTAATTTTTCTGTAAAAATTGGGAGTCAGCTATCTTTACGTTATTGGATTGAAACAGGTCGATTAAATTTATTTAATGATAAATTTAATAACACTCTTTGGATGATGAATATGTCTAATCGGTTTAAGTGGTTTTCTTCAAAAAGTAAAGATGAGAAGAGAATAAAAAGAGTAGATATAAAGAAATTGGAAGTAAATATTGATGATAAACGAATGGCCCGAATTGTCCAGCTTGCAGAAAATAACAAATCAATTGTTGAAGCTGGAAAACTTATTGCGAATAAATAAACAATACATACCTATAGAGCCTACAGACAGGCAAATGCTTTTTCTTATGCTTAATTGTAGGGATGCTTTTTATGGTGGCGCAGCAGGTGGGGGAAAAAGTGTCGCTCTTTTTGTAGCTGGGTTACTTTATGTACATGTACCCGGTTATAATGCTATTCTTATAAGGGACACCATGGCAAATTTACAAATGCCTCATTCTATAATGGATTTAAGTTTTCAATGGCTGCTTAATACGGATGCTCATTGGAATGGTGAAAAAAAACGTTGGACTTTTCCGAGTGGTGCAACCCTTTCTTTTGGTTATCTTGAAGATCCTAAAGCACATTTTAATTATCAAAGTGCTGAATTTCAATATGTAGCATTAGATGAAGCTGTTGCAATAAGAGAAAATCAGGGAATTTATATGTTTTCTAGATTAAGAAAATTAAAGGGTGTAGAAATACCAACTAGATTTAGAGCAGCTTCTAATCCCCCCGCAGACGAACAAATTTCAAGAGGCCAATGGATAAAAATAAGATATGTCGATGACATTACTAGAAAAAAAGGTGTTATTTTTGTGCCTGCTAAAATGGATGATAACCCACATCTTGACCGGGAAGATTATAGAGAAAGTTTATCTCAACTCGATCCAATTACAAGAAAACAATTGGAGGAAGGAGATTGGGAAATCAAGAAAAAAGGAAAAACATTTAATCGTGGATGGTTTGAGATTGTTGATCAATCTCCAATTGATGGTAAAAGGGTTAGATATTGGGATATGGCAGCAACTGAACCATCAAAAATGAATAAAGAGCCTTGTTATACTGCTGGTGTAAAAATGTCAATGGATAAAAATAAAATAATATATATAGAATCAATAATCAGAACTCGGAAAGAACCAGGGTATGTAGAAAAAGTAATTAGACAGACTGCGGATATGGATAGTAAAAAAGTAATTATTTGGCAAGAGCAAGAGCCTGGGAGTAGTGGAAAAATAACTTTTGATCATTATCGTAGAAATGTACTTCCTGAATTTGCTTTTTATCCGGATAAAGTAAGCGGAAATAAATTAGACAGAGCAAGACCATTTTCAAGTTATTCCGAGGCTGGCAATGTCAAGGTAGTAAAAGGGGCATGGAATGAAGAATTTTTTAACGAGATAGAATTATTTCCAGATGGACCTTTTAAAGATCAAGTCGATGCATGTAGTGGAGCTTTCAATAAATTGTTTATTCCTAATGGGCCAAGGATAAGAATAATAGGGGAAGATAATAATGATTATGAATAAATAAAAAATTTTAAATTTTTTTCGCAAAAAGTATTAAAAAAGACAATAATATTAATATAGAAATATGGGAGTATTATTATGTTTTTTAAAATAATGTCTTGTCTGTTATTAAGTATTGCATTTCCTACTTGTGTTTTTTATTATATTCTTTTACTGCGTGATATTAAAGAAACATTTGCATATAAGACTTTTGAAAAAGTCTGGCCAAAAAATAAAAAAGAACTTTTTTTGGCTTTTATTCCTTTCAATTTATTTTTTAAATCATTAATTTTATTTTATATAGATGTAATTATAGGAATAAAAGAAAATTTAAATGATTTTGAAAAAGGAAACAAAGAATGATTAAAATAACAACTGCCGAAGATTTACATTTCATGAATATTTATAAAAAAGATTTTGGAACTGATCCAGAAATAAACAATGAAAAAAAGATAGAAGAATCTTATTGTATAAATCCGTTAACTGGTGAAAAAGTCTCTTTTATTTTACATAATTTTCTTTATTCTTATATTGAGCGTTTTCAAATAGAAATGGATAAATTTTTTTTAGATGGTGATGGAAAGGGAGTAATTTAAATGCAAGTATTTACACCATATGCAAAACAATATAAAAACGCAAATGTTTTGGATAAGAAGAGACGAAATAAACAGATACTTGAAATAATTCAAATAATTTCTGCTAATAATAATTTTGATGTTGGTTGGAAAATTCCAAAAGGTGTTTATAATCATGTTAATACTTTAAAATGGAAGGGTTATGATAGTTATCTTATGGCTTATTTATTTTGGTTACTTGTAGAATACAGAAATGAACATGAAAAAGATGAATGTCATGAATATCCAAAAAGTTGTTTTTATCATAAATCGGGTGAAATTTTTTGGTTATTAAGAAAAAATTTTTGGATTAAAGATGGTTTTATTTTGCCTGATTGGTTTTCAAAGGAAACTTGTTATGAACATCAAAAATTATTGATAGAAAAAGACAGAAAATATTATTCTGTTAAATTTAAGGAAATATAGGAGGGTAAATAAAATGGATAAAAAGGATGTAAAAGAGGGTGATAGAATAATTATTGAAAAAGATTGTGCTGAATTTGAAAGAATGTTTTTATATCAAGATAAAAATGGATTTGCTATTTATGTTGAGGAACCTCTTGAGAATATTTATTTAGAAGGTAATCCTAATTATTATGTTTCTGTAGCTAAAGATTGGAGACCTAAATCACAAAAGAAATATGTTCCTTTTACAAATGAGGATGATTTATTGGGCATGAAAATTAAAAATAAATTTCAAAAAGGTCCTACAATTTATAAATATATTATAATTAAACAGTGTGATAATGGTGTTGCTACATCGTGGAATGATAGTATAACATATGAAAATTTACTTAATAATTATATGTTTTTGGATGGTTCCCCATGTGGAAAATTAAAGGAGTAATAAAATGTATTTTTGTGCTAATCCTAAATGCAGATTTCATTTTAAATCTAATTTGCGAGTATTTTATTATAATGAAAAATTGGGTAATACTGAAATTGATTTTTCAAAAGAAAAACAAATCAGTCCTGAAGATATTATTCTTGATAATATGAAAAGAATTATGAATCATTTGTTTTATTCAAGAAATAGAGTAGCTATTTTTATTTGTGATGAATGTAAAGATACATTGGCTTTTTTTAGAGCTACTTTAAAAGATGAAATATAAAAATATCTATGCATATTCGCATATTATTAAGTATTCAGTAACGAGCGATAGAGGTCGGAGTATAAGAAACCAGAGCAATACTTTAAATCTCATAAAACTTTAAAGAATAATATGTCAATCGCATATGCATAGATTTTAAATATAAAAGGAGTCAGAGAATGCAAATTTCAGAAGGGACAATAGGGGTTTAAAAATGGATGAAAAAGACTTTTTAAATAAAGAAGATATAAAAGCAGAAAAATTAATTCCTATGCCTAGATATGGAATTATATCAAAAGTGGAAAGTATAAAAAATATGGTGGAAATTGATTTTTTAAAATCAAAAACTTATGAAGAAATCAATGAGATTATAAATCAATTTAATAAAAAAATAAAAGAATTAGAAAGAGAAAATGAGATGTTATTAAATTATCTTAAAGGAAGTTGTAAAGTAAATGATGAATTATTAGATGTATTACAGAAAAATAAATTGTCTTGTGGTTTAACAGGGGCTTTAAAAATGATTGAAATAAAAAATTTTTTGGAAAGTAAGAAATGAATAATAAAAAATTATATTTTAAGGTTTTTGCAGACAGAAAAAATATAAATAATGCTTATTATATTGACACTGTTGAAAATGTCATGTGTTTTTGTGGTGGGGGAAGTCATTTGATGGATTGGAGTGATTCTGGTTTACCACCTGTATTTGAACCTATTTATATGACTGATGATGAATTTAATAGTCTGCCAGAATTTACAGGTTTTTAAAAGGAATAAGAAATGATAGAAAATAAATATTTTTGTGGGGATTGTATTCATAGAATTAAGGTGTTTACTCGTACAAATAGACCTGTATGGGTTTGTAACGCAGGCAAATCTATAACCTTACATGAAAAATTTCCTAGAAAAAGAGAATGTATTTATGACGGTGAAAGATTTATTAAAAAGGAATAAGAAATGAAAGTTAAAATTGGAAATAAGATTTATCATTCTAATGATGAGCCAATCATGATAATATTAAATGATAAAGAAAAAAGATTAATTAAAAATATGAATAAAAAACATAAAAGATTTTGTGTGTTTCCTTCTGATAATGATATTGAAAAAATAGAAGAATTTATGAAAATATAAATAAGGAATAGAGAAATGAGAAAAAGAATTAAAAAATTAGATTTGAATGAATATAATTTAGAATTATATGAATTTTCTGAAGAATATGGCACTGAAGTAAATAATATAATTGCTAGAATAGACTTGATTGAAAAGTGCAGTTGTTTACAAGAAAGTATGGATTATTTAACTGTTAATGGTGATTGCACATGTTGTTTTGGAAAGGGTTATTTACTTACAGAAAATGGAAAAAAGATACAAAATTTTATTACTTTTTTAAAAAATAAGGAATAAGAAATGAAATATATAATAGCAGGAATAATCGGATATATAACAGGAAGCATTTTACCTATAAGACAAAGTGTAAGAAACTTAATAATTTTTGTATTAATCATGATAATTTATAATGTAATATATGATAAAATTGTAATAAATAAAAAAGTAGACAAATACACTAAAGAGTAGTAAAATAAGGAATAGTTAAATAAAAATATAGAAAGTAAATAGCCAGGGAAAGAAAGAATAAAGTAAGGTTGATATAAATAAAACTATATAGGGGAATTAGGTGGAAAATACAAAGATAATACCGTGTAAAGATAAGGGCGAATATCGACAATTTGGATGGTATAATAAAACATTAAAACCAGAACAAAGATTATATCATTTAGGGGATGATCGAAATTGTGATGCTGGAGACGATGTTTACGCTTTACTTGATGGTGTGGTTATTTGCTCTGCTGAAGTATCTGGATTTGGTTCATTTGGTAGAATGGGTGGTGTAGTAATTGTTGAAAGTACTTTTAATGATTGTAAGTATTCCATTCTATATGGACACATAATCAGAAATGTAAAAATTAATACTCAAATAAAAAAAGGGGATTTGCTCGGTAATGTAATCCGGTATCAATATAAAGATGGTAAAGAAATAATTCGGGCAGATCATTTACATTGGGGTGTTTGGGTAGGTGGTGGTTTACCTCAATTTGATTGGGGTTATGAAATAGAGATTGATTGTAGATGGATATCACCTATAAATTTTAGGGAATCAGTTTTAAGTAAGGAAGTTTGAAATGGTTGATAGTTCTTTTAATGGGGTCAAATTTAAAATTAAAGAAAAATCAGATAATGAAAGACAAATACAAAAAGAAATAGATGATTTAAATAATCAAGAATGTGAATGCTTAGTAATATCTATGGATGATTCGGATGGGTATTATTATTGCGAAAAATGTAAAAAAAGGGTGTTGTTATGAGCAGAAAATATAAATGTGGGGATTGTTCGTTAGTTTTTAGTACTCCTGCAGTATTAATACACTTAAATGGAACCCGGGAAAACATATGTCCTAAATGCTTAAAAACGAACGTTAAACAACTGATTTTGGTAAAGGTGTAGTAAATGCACGATGAACTGTCTTTTTTCATGGTGGCGGCTGCTTGTGCGTTTGCTTATCTTGTGTTTTGGTTTATTGCGGATGAGAGTACAGGAATTTTACAGTTTATTAGTGATGTATTTATGTGGATATCCGCTTTAAGTTTTATTTTGTTTTTATCTATTTTTAGTTTAATGTGCGTTTATTAAATGTATGAGTGTCAAGGTTGTTTTAAAAATTTTGAATTGTATGCAATAGATGAGAATGAAAATGATTGTTGTCCTTTTTGTGGATGTTCAGAATTTATTTTAATGGGGTAATATATGGAAATAATAAATACCTTAAGTGGTAGTGGTATATATCAAGTTTTAGTAGTACTTATGATTGTGGGAGTAATGGAAATAATCAAAGTGAACCTCCTAAATGCTGTATTGATTACCTTGAAACATGCATGGATGAGATTTCTTATATTGGCAGTTATGGCATTTGTTTTATCGCTAATCATTACAGCTTTATTTTTTATAACTGATTTTAAATGTTTAGTATGGTTAAGAGCAAGTTTTTTTAACTGGCTTATATCCTATGTGTTTTATGATGCTGTAAAAAATTTGATTGTTAAGCCAGTAGAAAGGAAAAATCAATGATTGAGTTCTTAAAAAAAAGCTGGAAAAAAATACTTATTACTTTTGGGTTAATTGCTGGGATGATTGTATCAGTCCTGGCTTTTGTTTTTTCTAATCAGGTTAAAAATGATGAGAAAACAGAGAAAGAGATTGAAAAAATAAAGAAGGCTAAAAATGAAACTGAAAACATTGTTCATAATGCTGATTACCTTGATTTCAATAACGATGGCACACTCAAACGGAATCCAGCAAGCAAATAACATAGAGAGAGTTAATGGTATCATACTGTCCTTCCAAGCCGAAAAAATAACTTATAACGGTGAGGAAGGTTTTTTCATTTCTTCCCTGGGTTGGAAGAATATTTATTTAGTTTTGAATGATTACATATATATGCAGGATTTAGTCATTAAAAAAGATGACAGAATTAAGCAATTAGAAAAATTGGAAGTTGTTAATTTTAAATTAAAAACAGCATTAGGGATATCAATTGCTTTTGACGTTGGTTCTATCCTATTGGCTTCAGGATTAGGTATTATGTGTTGGAATTTAGCAAAAGGAGTTAAGTAGTGGCTATTACAACTGGTGATTATGTGCAATATAAGAGATGGGATGAATTTCATTTTTATGAAACTTCCGTCCCCCTTAACTCTACGACAGGTATTAATACAAACCTGTCTTTCTCTGTTTTGTGGAAGCTGCAAGAATTAAGATTGCATTTTTCTACTGCTATTATTTCAGCAACTAACTTAGTTGCTCGATTAAGTTCAATTCAAAATAGTAGCCTTAATCAAAGATTATTAAGTCAAACATTAAGTAATGCACAAGATGTCATTATTCAATACGGAGCTAATCCACTATTATTTTTCAGTGATGATCAACTAATTATCACTTGCTCTGCTTTGTCCGTTACTAACTTAGTTGGAATAGAGGCTATCGGCTGGGCTGTACGCGGGTAAACACAGAAAAAAATAAGGGGTTAATTTTGAAACTGATTATTAATGGTGTGCCTTTTTTCACTTTTCAAACTGACAGTAATATAGGAAGTAATTCTACTTCTTATTCAGTAAGTCAAGTTAATACTTTTTCAAATTATCAAGCTGTTTATTTTTCTGGTGCAGTATGGGCCCTTGCACAAGCAAATGCTGTTAATACAATGGGAACACATGTAATCAAAAATGTTACTGCATTTGGTTTTGATGTGGTTCAAGCTGGAAAAATAGTTGCCTCTGGACATGGTTTAGGTAGTGCTGGAGATTGGCTTTATGTATCTGAAGGTACAGCCGGATTATTAACAACGGTTCCACCTTCAATCTATAGTAATCCTTTAGCACAAGTTTTAGATGTTGATACTTTGGAAATCTTTCCTTATCTGGCATCAAAAATTGCTCCTGCTATATTATTTAGCCAATTAACAGATGGATTTTCTTATACCATAGCAGATTCATTGAAAGTTGTTAGAATTAAGTTGGATGGTTCTGGATTAGAATCAGCTGCTAATAATGCTACTATTCCCGATCCAATGCCTATTATAGATAGGACTACTGATCCATCAATCCCTGCTGCTGGTTTTGTTAATCTGTACCCAAAAACTATAGGTTGTAAATCGGCTATTTTCAGTCAAGACAGAGATAATAATATTTTTGAATTACAAGAATCAACAAGAGAAAAAGATTTTTTGATTGTTTCCCCTCTTTCTGGGACTTCCTTACAAAAAACAGGGGGGGATTCTACTACATTAGGTGTTATTTCACATCCAACTATCGTAGGTACAAATAAGTATTGGCAACAAGTGACTTTGGCGACTGCGAACGATGGAGCTGGAATGAACTCTACAACGGCTACTTTTTGGGGAAGTAAGGGATTTTCTTTTTATGAAAAACATTATTTTCCAGATGCTGATTATGGGGCTGGTGCTACTGGTGTAAGATTTGCGATTGGTTTTGCTAATGCTATATTGACAACAACGGCTAATGCGGATGATGCTACGGGAGAAAGAGCTTGCTTTGCTTTTTCTACAAACTTATCAGAAACCAATTGGATGTTTTCAACAAAAGATGGGACCACCGAGCATAGGGTATCAACTGGTATTACCTTCATAGCTCAACATATATATAAGTTCTATATAGAAACATTAGATGGTACTTCTTATAAATATAGAATAGATGATATTACGGCGGGAACATCTTCAGGAATTTTGACGGCAACTTTGAATTTGCCTGCTGCCTCTACTGCTTTATTTACGGGTTTTGGTATGCGAACGTTAACGACTACTGTTAGAACTATTCAAACAGCAAAAAGCTACACTGTATCAAGGAGTTGAATTTGTCAAGAAGTTATCCGGTTAAAAACATTAAGATAGAATTATTATCAGAAAATAGACTTTCTTTTCTTGTTGGTAACAAAGGTTCTTTTCTTCCTGCTTTTGATGAAGATGTTACAAGCTATACAATGACTGTTGATTCGGATGTAGATAATGTAAAATTATCCGCGTTTACAAAGGAATTGGGAGCAGAGATAAAAATAAATACAATAGAGACCCCTTATGGTCAACCCTCTCTAAATATTCCTTTAGATTATTATGATAATCAATGTATTATTTCTGTCAAATCCGAATCGGGAATTACAAAAAATTATGTGTTAAATATCACAAGATTACCGGAAATGAATAATCTTATTTCAACGCCTTTAGCCGAATTCACCGATACGGTTTGTTTTTGTGCATGGGTTAAATTAGATGCTTTGGCGGTTGATAGTTTTCCAGTAGGAAAAAGTTTGTCTTTTAGAATAGAGGCTTGTCGAACATTTCAATCTATCCCCATTCTTAGACTCTATTTTGCGGATGCAACCTCAAAAACACTAAACGGAGTTGCTGCAATGGAAGTTGGGACCTGGACTCATCTTGGTTGTATTCATGACGGTGCAACGGGAATATCAAAATTCTTTGTCAATGGTGTGTTAGTTCGAAGTGTCACTGATGCAACAAAAATAGGTGTCAATCTAGCGTCAAACACGAATCCTATACAGGTAGGACAAATTCTGGGGTCTAATGCAAAATGTAATGCCAGGGATGCTAAAGTCTACAATACTTTAATTCTGGATTCGCAGATTAAAGCTATCTATGATTTGCGTTTGATCTATCCTACAATAACCGATTTTACACCAGCAGGGATATCTGGTGATAAAATTCATATATATGGAACTAATTTTAGTAATATTGGCAATACAGCTACTATCAATGGTCTTCCTGCAACAGTTACATATATTAATCCTCTGCAATTGGATGCTATAGTGCCTAATGATCTTCCTGCGGGCACTGGAAAAATCACAGTTGTAGCAAACGGAGACAGCGTGACATCAACAAGCGATTTTACGCTTGTAATACCACCTAAAATACCAGTAATAACAAAAATTCCTTATTGTGGTGTTGTTGGAAGTAATATAACAATAACAGGTTACAATTTTTCAGATATAATGAGTAATAATATTGTGAAATTAGGCAATCTTCCTATGACCGTTGTATCTTCATCAAATACAGCTATAGTAGCTACTATACCAGCAAACGCAATATCTAGTAAAATAATAGTAGAAGTAAGTAATCACGTTGGAGAGTCGACAAATACTATGTTAATTACTCAATCTAGTGCTGCAATACGGACTATTGTCGATGCAACTGCGGCGGGTGGAACTGCTGAATTACCAGAGGGAGTTTTTCTTATTACTTCTAGATTCGAGATTAATAAAACAATTTCTCTAAAAGGTGCAGGGATAGATAAGACTGTTTTTGTTATGCAAGAGGGATTGAGTGCGACTGTTATGCAAATTAACGGTAATAATGCAAGTTATCCGGTAATTGTAGAAGGCATTACTATTGAAGCTGCTGAAAACTTTGGAGCTTTTTCTCTAATAGGCCTTATGTCTTATTTTCGTATACATCATTGCAAATTCAATAATGCCAAAAGTAAAGGAATTAGGGTTGCAACACTATCTTATGGATTAATTGATCATTGCACTCTTCTTAATTGTGTTACTTCTATTCAGTTTCTACAGAATTATAACCGGGTATCCTGGGATGATCCTGAAGGACACCCTATTGGTACAGAGGAAGCAAGTTTCATAGAAGATTGTATTATAACCGGTGAAGGTGTTAATATTTGTGCTTGTGACGGTGACCAAGGAACTAGATTTGTGTTTCGTCACAATTATGTCAAAACAACGGTTAATTATACAGCTATGACCGCTCATGGACGATCTGGAAAAGATCCAGCTGGTTATCGAGGTAATTTTTCTTTTGAATGTTATGAAAATACGTATGAAGCATTAATTCAGCAATGTTGGTATGGTATTTTTGTAAGATCCGGAAGAGGTGTAATTTTCAATAATACAATTACCGGAAATGTTGGATTACCTATCGCATTTGCTGATTATAATTCATTTTCTTCAGGAAACATCGATCCAGAAACTGGGGATTATTATGGAGCCGTATATCCTTCTCCAGACCAAGTTAATAATTTCTATATTTGGAATAATACTTATAATGGAGTTTTGATAACTGACGGACATCCCCAATTATATGTACCTAATTTAGGTTATTGCCGTCAAAATATTCAATTAAATAGAGATTATTTTGATTCAGAAATGCCAGGATATACACCGTATATTTATCCGCATCCTTTGAACACATAAAAATAAACAGGAGTTATGATGAGTAAGTTTTGGGAAAAAATTAGAGATAAAGAAATTTGGAAAATAGCAATGATGGTTGTTTTGCTATTTATAATTACTATTTGGAGTGGTTATACTATTCAAACAAGTTGGGGAAGTATATATAAATCAAATCCTAATGATATAGTTAATCTAAAAATGACAAAAATAAAAGCACAAACAAATTATAGCATGGATATGAAGACATGTTTATTATCCGATTTGTCAAACTTATATGAGGATCGATTGATTCAATATTGCCGCGAAAATAATGCAAATGTTTCACAAGATAGAATAGCTAATGATGTCAGATATTATAAATTAATAATAATTGCTATGTCTGATGTATGTGAAAATATAACAGTAGAAAGATACATACATAATAATGATTTATATCGCTATGTTAATAAAGCCGATTGGGATGCATTTAAAGCAAATGTAGTATCTTTATATCTACGCGAAGGTCGTCAAATAATGGCTTATTATTATGATAACACAAAAGTCATTATGCCACTTCAAGAATGGCTTAAAAGGGAAGGACCGGAATTAGTACGGGTTATGTCCGGTAATACAGATAAATTGATGGAAGATTTGAAAACAGAGAGTGTCATTTATTATACCTCAATTAATGGAAAAAAATAATTATGGGATTTTTTAATTTTTTGAAAAATAAAACAAAACCAGAAGAAAAAATCAGTCGGACAGCTATATTAAATACTCAATATGGTACTGCTCGTTGGCCTGATAAAAATTACGAAAATTTTGCTAAAGAAACATATATGAAAAATGCAATTGCTTATCGTTGTATTTTTTATATTTCGTCTTCTTTGGCTTCTGTTCGCTGGGGGCTATATAAAAATTCCGGTGACGATAAAATAAAAATTACGGGTGATCCTGTAAATAAAATATTAAAGCGAGCTAATCCGAAGGAAAGTTTTGTTTTTTTAATTCAAAAATTAGTTGGTTATTTGTTAATAAGTGGAAATTCTTATCTAGAAAAAGTGAGTCCTTCTACACAGATAATAAGAGAATTATACTGTTTACGTCCGGACAAAATGACTATTAAAATAAATAAAGATACGGGAATAATTGAAAGATATAATTACGATCAAAGATTAGAATTTGAAGTTGACCCGATTACTCTAAAATCAGACATCTTACATGTAAAAATGTTTCATCCATTAGATGAATTTTTCGGATTAAGTGTAACCGAACCTCTAGCCAGGGAAATAGATAGTAGCAATGAGGCTACTGAATGGCAAAAAAAGGTTTTTGAAAATGAAGGTCGGCCGGGAATGGCTGTTTTTGTTCATGGTTTTTTAGATGATGGTGCTTGGGAAAGATTAGATAAACAACTTAATAATAAATCGGGTGCAGGAAATGCAGGAAAACCCATCATAATTGAGGGAGAAAGTACAGGAGATATAAAACCTTATGCCTGGAGTCCAAAAGAGATGGACTGGATAGAAAGTAACCGGGAATTAAGTCGAAGGATTTGTATTGGCTATGGAGTTCCTCCTATGTTACTTGGTATACCTGGGGATAATACTTATGCCAATATGAAAGAGGCACGCATTGCATTTTGGGAAGAAACAATTATTTATTATTTAGAATTAGCAAAAGGAGAATTGAATAATTGGTTGTTTTCTGAAGAAGAAAATAAATTTATTGATTTCGACATTACACATACACCAGCAATGCAGAATAAGAATGAGACATTGTTTAATCTTATTAAAGATGCTAATTTTTTAACAATTAACGAAAAAAGAAAAATTACCGGGTGGGAAAAAATAGAAGGTGGGGATGTTCTTTTGATCGATGGTGGAAAGATGACATTAGATCAATTGATTTTAACTGAAGAAATGAGCAATGATCCGGCTAATAATGATGAAAATCAAGATGAAATAGATCAAGAGGAAGTGCGAAAATTAATCGCCCTAGGGTATGATGAAAATATAGCAAAGAGAATGATTGCTTTGGTGGATGAATATTGAAATGATAAATATAACAAGAAATAAGGAATTATTTGCAAACCAATTACGGATGCAAACTGAACAATTGGAAATGAAAATAAACAAGAAGTTAAAGCCTATATTTAGGTCAACCTTTTCCGATGTGGCTAAAATGATTGAGCATGGAGACCCATTAAATATAGTACCTGTTATAGTTAATCGACATTCGGCATTATTGAAAAATGCATTATTACAGCAATATAAGATTATTGGAGCTTATAATTTTGAACAGGTTACAAAAAGATTACAGGAAGTAAAGCCAAAAAAAATCAACGATTATTATGCTAAAGATAGCGTTAATAGTTTTTGGTTTTATTTTAATAATTGGGCCAACGGGCAAGCGGCAAGTAAGATAACTATGATCGATGCTACAACAAAGGATTTAATTCGATCGATTATAGAAAAAGGGATTCGAGATAGTAAGAGTTATATTCAAATTGCTGGTGATATAAGAAAATTGAGCCCTCTTATATCAAAAAATAGAGCCACTATGATTGCTATAACGGAAACCCATACGGCTTTTAACAAGAGTACTTTTGAAAGTATTGAAAGTACAAATGTTAAGATGGAATCAAAAGAATGGATGAATGCCGGTGATGAAAGAGTAAGAAATAAACGTTTTAATCACGTACGCGCGCAGGGGGAGACTGTAAAAATGGATGAATACTTCAAAAATACAGGAGAATCATTGTTGTATCCTGGGGATCCAATGGGTAGTGCTGGAAATATCGTGCGGTGTAGATGTGTTACTTTGTATAATACGGAGGTTACAACAATTGAGTAAATCATATTTTGCTTGTCCCTTTGAAATAAAAGCGGAGGATATAAGCGATAAAGGGGTCATATCTGGTTATGGGAGTACTTTTGGAGGAAAACCCGATTCATATGGAGATATAATTAATGAAGGAGCGTTTTCAGAAACCTTAAAAAATGGAGGTCGGAACGGCTCGGGTATAGCTATGTTATGGCAACATGATGCCAGGCAACCCATTGGTACCTGGTCGGAGATAGTTGAAAATAGTAAGGGGTTAAAAGTAACTGGTCAACTTGCTTTGGGTGTTCAACAAGCTGATGAAGCTTTTATTTTATTGAAAATGAATGCTTTAAATGGATTAAGTATTGGATGGGATTTCCTTCGTGATGCAAATGGAGACCCATATGAAAATTCATACGAAAGAGTGGAAAAGGCTAAAAGATATTTACGTTATTTGAAAAGATTGGAACTATGGGAGATAAGTCCAGTAACATTCCCGGCAAATACAAGAGCCACAATAACAAGCGTGAAGTCTGTTATTGAGGAAGCCAAAAATATAAGAGAGTTTGAAAACTCCCTTCGTGAAGAAGGCATGAGTACACAAGCTGCAAAATATTTGGCTAGTCTTTGCAAACCGGAATTGGAAAAAAATTGGAATAAAACATCTTATGACATATTAAAGACAATTCAGGAAATTAGAAAAAAGATTTAAAGGAGTAAAATTTTATGGCAGATAATAAAGACATGCCCGAGGGCCAAATTGCAGAAGAAGTAATCAAAGAGATTAAAAGATTTGGTGATGATCTTATTGGATTAAAAACTCAACAAGAAACAATCAATAAAAATTATAAAAATCTTATTGATAGTGCAGAAACAACTAAACAAGATTTGACAAAACTTGAAAAATTGAAAACTGATCTTGCTACAAGACAGGAACACATTGATCAAGCACATGCAAAAACATTGAAAAGAATTGATGATATCGAAGTTGCCTTAAAAAGACCAGGTGGAGCAACATTAAATATTAATGAAAAGGCATTAAAAGATTGTATAGAGCATTATACATCTTGTCGAGCTTCCAAAGGTGATGGTTCTGCAAATTGGAAAAATGTAAAAGATTTTGTTCCTAATGAAGAGGAATTTAAATCTTATCAAAAAGCATTTGAAAATTTTTTGCGTACGGACTCAAAATTTGTTGCTCCAGAAGAATTCAAGACTTTGTTGGTTGGTGTAGACACTCATGGTGGATATACAGTAACGCCTTTTATGGCTAGTCAGATATTGACAAGAATGTTTGAACAGGACCCGATTAGACAATTGGCCCAATCGATGACTATTTCTACGGATGCAGTTGAATGGCTTGTAGATCGTGACCAAGCTTCCGTAGGCTGGGAAGGTGAAACACAAACCACCACAGAGACGGGAACTCCTGACTTTGGAAAAAAAAGAATTCCGGTTCATCAAATGTATGCCAAGCCTACAGCAACCCAACAATTGTTAGAGGATTCTGCAATTAATATTGAAAGTTGGCTTGCCAATAAGGTTGCTGAAAGAATGGGTCGTTTCGAGGGAGCTTCATTTGTTACCGGAGATGGTATTGGAAAACCGAGAGGATTTCTTACCTATGCAAGTGGTACAGCTTGGGGCCAAATTGAACAGGTTAATATAGGTGCTGCTGCTGCATTAACTGCGGACGGATTCATTCGGATTAAATATCAAATGATGGAACAATTTCTCAATACAGGAACCTGGTTAATGAATAGATTAACTGTTCGTGATTGTATGTTACTTAAGGATGGTGAGGGAAATTACATTTGGAAACCTTCTCAAATTGCTCTTGATCCATCGAGCTCTATCCTTGGATTACCATTAAGAATGTCAACATCAATGCCAGTTGTAGCGGCAAATGCTTTGGCAGTTGCTTTAGCTGATTTTCGGGAAACCTATATGATCGTTGATCGGTTAGGAATCACTATTCAACGTGATCCATTTACCCGGAAGCCTTTTGTAGAATTCTACACAAGAAAAAGAGTGGGTGGTGATGTTATTAATTATGACTCAATAAAATTGGGTGTTATTCACGTATAAGAAAAGGAGAAAATAATTATGGGTGGTAATAGATCACATTATACTGATTTTGGTTTTTACGATGCAATTGCAATGCCTTCCGCATTGGGAATAAGTGCAGAAACAAACGGAAGAACCATAGATTTACAAGGTTTTGATGCAGTAACATTAGCCGTGCACGCAGGCGTATGCTCTACAGGAAGCACAGGAACTTCAGATTTTCGTCTTGTACTTCAACATGCCTATTCAAATGCTGCGGGAGCTCTTACTTGGTCCTTAGTTCCAAATAGTCTTTTAATTCATTCCGTTGTAGGTGGTTATGACTCTACGGCTAGTACTGGATTATTTGATTATGTAACTGTTTCACAGGTTAATGCTTCCGATGCAAAAATCGGAATTGTTGGATATAAAAAAACACCAACTTATCGATGGGTAAGATTGGTTGTTTCAATTACGGGAACTGTTTCTTTAGTTCCAATACAAGGAACTTGGATTTTAGGGGAACCTAATAACTGGCCCGTTAACGATCCGGTTAATTTAGCATAAAATAAGTTTTTAGTGGGAGAATTATAACACTCTCCCACTCTTCTATTTAAGGGGTGATTTATGGCGGGAAGAGATGGAACGTATGTAAACAGCAAAGTAGGAAAAGAACAGGGTGCAGAACGTTTTTTTATAGATACAGATGGTTTTTTTAATGTTGATGGAGTTGATGTAACCGGAGAACAATTAAGGCAATTAGTTGCTGACAAATTGAATTATTCTATTGTTACCGGGGGAGCTGTAAGCACTTCATTAGCAACTAAAAATCTATTATCTACAGTAACAACGGTCATCATTAGTATGACCAGTAATATTACTTCTGGATCCTTTTGGCTTAATTCCTGTACAGCCGGGAGAGAAATAACCTTCAAAATGTGGCATAAAAGTACAGCTTCAGGACAGGTAGAATTTTCAACTTCTGGATGTTCTTTGGTAAATCGAAGTGGTTCGGCTATATCAGGATTTATTTTAAAAGCGTCTGCGGGTAGTAATACTTTTGTCCGATTAAAATGCTACACAGATAATGAATGGTGTGTAGTAGATGCTGGTGGACAATATTCAGAATAAGGAAATTTTATGAAAATACAGATGTTAGAAACAAAACAAGGTAGTCTTGACGGGGTTTTTGTGAAAACATTTCACAAAGATCAAATATATGATATTCCTGATAGACTTTATGACAGTTTCAAAAAAATGAAATGGTGTAAAGAAATAACAGATGAGGAAGAACAAATGGATAAAAGTCTTGATTCGGCTCCATCAAATAGAATGGCAGATACAAAGAAAGTAAATAAAAAAGGTTAATGATGATAACAGAAAAAGCGGATTCTTATAATAATATTTCATATAGAACAATAATTGATCCTATATCTTACCCGGTAACGATCGATGAAATAAAATCTTTTGCTCGAATTGATGGTAATGATCAAGATGCATTACTCGAAATATTTTTGCAAGGTGTTATTGAAGATATAGAAACTTATTTAGGTCGAGCCTTAGTTGAAAGAACAATTCAAATGACAATGGATTTTTGGAATTCGAATGAAGTGGAGTTAAAGAAACCACCGCTTATTTCTGTTATTTCTGTTAGTACGGTAAATGATAGTGATGTTGAAACAGTTTATGACAGTAATAATTATTATGTTATTACCGAAAGTATACCGGGAAAATTGATCATAAAAAATGGGATAGAATTACCATCAAATTTTGATCGATCTTTTTCCGGTTTTCGAATTACTTATACTGCTGGTTATGGGGATGTTTCAAAAGTGCCAAGTAAAATTAAAGTGGCAATTATGCAATGGGTAACAATGATTTATGAAGGTCGATCAATGACAAAAAATGATATTTCTTACAATGAACCCCCGCCGGAAGTTAAAAGAATATTATCTAATTTTAGGATTTTGAGAATATGAGTTATATAGCAAAAGAGTTAAAACATCGTATAACCATCATGCAAGCTACAAATGAACCTACCCCCGCGGGAGGGTTTGCACGTGGATATAAAAAATTATTAACTCTCTGGGCTGGAAAAAAACAAGTTGGTTCTTTTATTATGCAAATAAGATCTGTAAATGCTGAAAAGAGTAATAATAATTCTCCTATTGATACGGATGAATTCAAAGTTAGATATGATTCAATTGTTTCTAACTTTGAAAGAACTTTTGCAAAAGGTTTTCAAACTGGATTTGATAGTCATAAAAGTAATGGAATGGGAAAACGATTTGATAACGGTTTTGATAATGGTTTTGATAGTTTAGTTGATATGTTTCCGGTAAAAGCTGATTATTTTGTATTTTTACAAAGCGGCAATAATGATGCTTATAGAGGAAGACTATATAAAATAAATCGTGTTGTTTTAGATGATAATACAAAAGAATTTGCTTTATTACGATGTAATGAAGTCCAGGAAATGGGATTAGGAGCAAAGATATGAGTACTCTATTATTTGATATAGACATAAGAGGGTCAGAGGAAATACAAGCCTTCATAAAAGCTTTTGGTAGTAAAGGGATGCAGATTGTTTCTGATGAACTTCATAAAATAACCATTAGATTGAGAAAAGATATTTTGCAATCTATGAGAAATACGCATAGAAGTCCAGGAAGATATTATAAGGTTGGAAAAGGAATTTTTCACAAACCTTCTGCGGCTGGATTTCCCCCGGCAATCAACACAGGCAATCTTGCCAATCGTATGTATATTGATTATGCTGATGGCTATAGCAGATTATTTATCGATAATGTTATTTATGCAAAATGGTTAGAGGAAGGTACAAAAAAAATGAAAGCAAGACCTTTTTTTGGCCCTGCAATTGAGCGAAGTAACTGGGAAAAATCCGTAAAAAATAGAATTATTGCGGAACGTTTTGCAGGCAGGAGATTAGAAGGATGAGAATAGGACAAATTGTCTTGAGACTTAGATTGAAAAATACTTATTTTGGTAATTATATCGGAGGTGCTCTTGAATTAGATAAAGCTATTGCTAATACATTAACCAATAGTATGGCTTTCGTTATTCCCTTAATGGATGATGCTGAAGGAAATAAATTAGACTCTGGTATAAGTCAAAAAATAATTGAGCGTTTTGGTGTAGTAATTGCCTTAGCAATGGATGAAAGTCAGAGTGATACTCTTGGTTTTGCTGCAATGGATAGGTTACATGATATTAGAAATGAGTTTATCAGTGCTTTGGTTGGTTGGATGCCTCTTGATTCGGAGGACCAGATTTCTTATCGCGGAGGACGATTATTAGAAACTAATAACGCATATATGTGGTATCAATTTGAATTTGATTATATTAGTCAAATTTCGCAAACCAAAAATTCTTCTGGGATGATGGTTGCTGAAATTTCAAAAACTAATTTTGATGATACTCAAATACCAGTGGATTTCAATACCATCTATATGCAATTGATTAATACACCTGATTACCGAATTCCATATATAGATAAGTTTGGTAATCCTGGAGAACTTCCTTATCCGGATGGTTTTCCAGATGTAAAATTGCCTGATATGGCTAATTGGATTGATTTGACAAAAGACCCTCGATCTGGGGCGTTCTTTAAGTCTTTTCATTCTGGTTTTAATGTTGATAGAAAGGAGTAAATAAAATGGGTTATAGATTTCTTAAGCCAGTAAATGAATCTGCAATTATAAGAGATCCTTCTTCAAAAATGCCTCTTGATAAAAATGGAGAATTTAAACCTTGGATAGGTAATGAAGGCACTTTTTGGAGGCGTAGAGTTGATGAAGGCAGTTGCATTATATGTGAAAAAAAAGAAGGTGTTAAATTTGATGAAGAAGATAACATCATCAAAAAAAATGGGGGTAAAAAATGATTTCTTTCAATAATATACCGGAAACAATCAGAACACCGGGGACTTATGTTGAAGTAGATAATAGTCGAGCCTTAAAAGGACTAACTGCGAATCCTCATAAAGTATTAATTATGGGTCAAAAACATAAAACAGAAGGCAATGCTGTATTAAAAACATTATACGCAATTACCAGGGATAATCTAGCTGATGGTTATTTTGGAGCTGGTTCTAACCTTGCACGTATGTGTAATCTATTCAAAAAAAATAACCAAATTACAGAATTATATGCATTGGCATTAAGTGGAGGAACAGCTACGGCAAGTGCAGTCGTTCATTTTTCCGTTGCTCTTAGTCATGCAACTGGTGTTGTAAGTACTAACAACGAAATAATTCATCTTATGATTAACGGTAGTAATATTGATTTGACACTAACAAGTGGTTGGAGTGTAGGCCAAGTAAATTCTGCAATTAGAACATTAATAAATGCTAATTCAAATCTTCCTTGTGTAGCTAGCACAAATGCAGCTAGTGCATTAACATTAGAATGTGTAAATAGTGGTGTTATTGGTAATCTTTTGGATGTTCGATTTAATTATTATCAAGGTCAAAGCAATCCAACTTGTTTTGCTGATAGTATTTTACTATCAAATTTTGGTGTTGGCGGTGTTGGTATTGGTTCTCCTGACATTTCCGATGCCTGGACCGTTATTGATGCTGAACAATTTCAACATATAATTATTCCTTGGATTGATGATACAAATCTTGATGCTCTAGAAACTGAACTTGAAAGACGTTTCAAACCATTGGAAGATAAACAAGGCCATGCATATGTAAACACAAGGGGAACGTATGCCAGTTGCACTACTGAAGGAAATGCAAGAAATTCACCACATACTACCTATATGGGAGCTTATAATTCTCCTACTGATCCAGCTGAATGGTCCGCTGCTTTGGGTGCAGTAGCAGGTTATAGTCTTAATAGTGATCCGGCAAGACCTCTCCATACGCTAAAATTGGGTCGTATTCTTCCTCCACCCTCTTCTGATAGATTTACACGAGAGGAAAGAGATTTGTTGCTTTATGATGGAATTTCAACGTTTACAGTTGATACTACAGGTAACGTCTTGATTGAAAGATTAATTACAACTTATCAAACCAATGTTTTAGGTATTCCGGATGCAAGTTATTTGGATATAGAAACATTATTTACATTGAATGAGATTCGGTATCAATATAAAGCAAGAATGCAAACAAGATTTATCGCAACAAGACAGAAATTAGCTGATGATTCTTTCCCTGCTCAACCAGGTATGAATATTGTCAGACCAAAAGATGTAAAAGCGGAAACAATCAGCTTATTTACTCTCTTGCAAAGTAAAGGATTGATTGAAAATCTTGATTCTTTCATTGATAATCTTGTTGTTGAAAGAAATGCAACGGATGTTAATCGAGTTGATGTTCTTTTACCACCAGACTTAGTTAATCAATTCCGTATATTGGCCGGAGTAATTCAGTTTATATTATAAAGGAAGAAAAATATGGCAAAAATAACTGGAAGAGTTGAAGTATTAGTAAATAATCAACTTTTGTTGAATAAATCCGGGGCAGTTGCTTCCGGAATAGGTATTAGTAATGAGCCTTCAATGGAATTGGAAGGTATTTATGGTGATACAGGTTTACATGGCTTTGTAGAAAAACCAGTACCCGCACAATTGGAAGTAACAATCACCGATCGAGAAGATATTAAATTATCTGATCTGGCAAAAATAAGAGAAAATGGAACGGTTATTTTCCGGGCTGCCAATGGTGGAAAATCTTATACAATGGAGGGTGCTACATGTTTAAGAAATTTTTCTATTACTGGCGGAGAGGGTGAAACACCAATTAAATTTCAAGGGCCTTTTTGGACTGAAAGTACACAATAAAAATAAAGGAAATTAGATGAAAAATATCGAATTAAAATATCCAATTGAAATAATTGTTGGTGGAAAAAAAACAGAAATAAGATTTCTGACTCCATCACGATTAAAAATGAAACACATTGAATTATTACCAAAAAGTTTAATGGAAAAATCAGAAAATGGGAATTTATCTTTTTCAACAACTGATATGATCCCCATTTTCAATGATTTAGTTCCTTTTCTTGCTGCAATTTTTAACGTGCAAATAGAAGAAATAAAAGATATTGATTTTGAAGATATCGAAAATGTACTTATGGCTCTTGATGAAGTCTTTCCAAAAGATGAAAAAAAAAATTAAGCATTCCAAGCAATTGGAAAAAAGGAATGTGGACCTTAGCAGGAACCTTCCATTTTCAACCATCGGAAATTAAAGAATTAACTATTCAGGAATTTCTAGATTGGTTGGATGGGGCTGATGAAGTAAATAGGAGTAATAGTGGGAACGACCTTTGATTTAGGCGTTATTTTTAGAGCAATTGATAAATTATCCGTTCCAATGGCAGCAATGCAGAAAAAACTAGATGTTTTTTCTGCTAAAGCAAAAGTCATTGGAAAGAATATGCAAGATGCAGGCTCTAAAATGACCACTTTTACAACAGTTCCTATTCTGGCTATGGGTGCTGCTATGGTGAAAACGGCTTCAGATATGGAAGAATCCATCAATAAAGTAGAAGTTGCTTTTGGTGCTTCTGCTGATAATGTGAAAAACTGGAGTAAAACCACATTAAAAAATTTTGGAATCGCCCAAGGAACAGCTTTGGACATGGCTGCTAATTTTGGGGATATGTCTACATCAATGGGATTATCTACAAGCGAAGCCGAAAAAATGTCAACTTCTTTAGTTGGTTTAGCCGGGGATATGGCCAGTTTCAAAAATATAGGATTTGATCAGGCTCAAACTGCATTAACATCTATTTACACAGGTGAAACAGAATCTTTAAAGCTTTTAGGTATAGTTATGACCGAAGCTAATTTGGAACAATTTGCTTTATCACAAGGATTATCGGCAAACTTAAAAAAATATTCACAAGCTGAAAAGGTTCAATTACGATATCGATATGTCATGCAAATGTCTGCTAATTCACATGGGGATTTTATTCGAACTGGGGCCGGTGCTGCTAATCAAAGCAGAATCTTTGCAGAATCTTTGAAAGAATTAGCTGCTAATTTTGGAAAAATACTTCTTCCAATTTTCATTAAGGTGATTACAAAGGTTAATCAAGTTATACAATGGTTTGGAAATTTAAATGATCGAACAAAAAAAATAATTTTAATTGTTTTGGCCTTAACTGCTGCGGTTGGGCCACTTGTTTTTATAATTGGAAAAGTTATTTCTATTATAAGCATGGTAGGAAGGGCCTTTCAAGTATTGCGATTTATTTTAACTCCACAAGGATTAATTATCCTGGGTATAGTAGCTGCTATTATTGCGATTATAATTATAATTAAAAATTGGGGTAAAATTTCAACTTGGTTCAAAGAAAAATGGATGCAATTAGTAGATTATATTCAACGAATGCCCAGAATTATTTTTATTCTAATAAAATTATTTGCTCCTTTTTTATTTTTACCAATTATGATTATTCGAAATTGGGACAAAATAAAAAATTTTTTTATTAATTTATGGAATGCAATTTGGAATATTTTTGATAACAAAGTGGTTCAATTAATTGGTTCAATTCTTATGCCTTTTCTCGGATTACCTATCACAATAATAAAAAATTGGGAGGGAATATCTAATTTTTTTATAAATTTATGGAGTGGCATAGTAAATGCATTTGTTTCTGCTATCGATTTCATAAAAAAAATCTGGGATTCTTTTATGGGATGGGCTATGAAAAATCCAGTATTAAAATGGTTATTTGAAACAAAACCAAAAAAACCAGAAAATAAAAATAAACAAATTGAAGCACAAAAAGAAATAGATAAAAATAAAGAGAAACCATCATTATTAAATATGGATAAATATTTTCAAAATTTTAAAAAAGGTAAAGATGAAAAAAGCATTGTTTACGTAAATGTTAAAGTAGCTTCAGAAGAAGGAAGCCGGGCAACTATTGAACAGGTAAAATCAAATAAAAATACAAAAAGTAAGATAACAAATAACATGGATAATACAGGAAGGAGTTATTTATAATGAGTTGGAAAGACCGTTTAATTGAAGCTTCATTTAAAGGAATAAAATTTAAAATTTCATCGCATGATTATACATCTGGAAGACGTACACAAACTCATCAATTTGCTAATCGAGATAAACCTTATACACAGGATTTAGGAGCGAAAGAAGAAAATTTTGTAATGCAAGCTTACATTATTCAAAATATAGAAAATGAATTTGATTATTTTACTGATAGAGATAATTTAATTCGTGTTTTAAAACAAAAAAATAGTGGTACTTTAATTCATCCATTTTTAGGAATTAAAAAAGTAAATGCTTCAGAATTTACAATGACAGAGACATTTGACGAGGGTGGAATTGCTCGTTTTTCTATTAATATGGTAGAAAGTGGGGAAAGAGCTTTACCAAAATCCTTAACCGATTTTTTTAGTGCAATTGACAATGCTGTAAATGCTGCAATGGACCTTATTGGTGATGCCTTCAACAAAGCTTACTCTACTACTGCTCTTTTTCAAGATACTATTTCTAATATTGTTGGCCGATCAATTGGAACGGTCCAAAGTGCAATTGCATTAACAAACGGAATAGCCACAAAAATAATAAGTGAAAGTATTGGTAATATCTCTTTAATCAGAAATTCAATTACTGATGTAATCAATTCACCTAATGATTTATACAATGCCCTAAAAAATGTTTCATATAGTATGGCTGCTATTTGTGGTATGGGAAGTGTACTTTTATTAGAAAAAACACTTAAGGGTTATGCCACTTCAAATGGTGTAGCAATTAATAACAAGGCAGAAGATATTTTTGCAAATAAAATCACAATCTCTACAAATATAACCGGGGGAGAATCAGGGTCATATAGTGGCGTTATTAGAGGGAATGTAGTTGAATTAGACCCAAATAATATTAATGAAGGTTTAGGAAAATCCGTAGTCACAAACATGATAAATTTAATTACTGATTTTGATATGAGTGGATTAAGCGGGATCCCTAATAATCAGCAAAAAAATGTTTGTTTAATTTTAGATACTTTTAAATTTCAAATTATTGCAACAATTTGTCGAATTGCTATTAGAATTGATTTTTCAAGTCAAGATGATGCATATGATTATCTAAATCAAATTAATGAAATGATTGATTCTGTTCTAATTGATATGGGAAATGAGGCGGCTAAGGGTGGTTATGTGCTCAATATTGGAACAGGTCAAGATCAAATTGATAACAAAGATATTTTTTTATCAATTCAAGATATCAAAAAAACATTCAATGATAATATGATTGCTAAATCAAGTGAATTAACAAAAACAATCAATTATACAATCAATATTGAAAATCAAACGACATTAGAATTAGCGTATGATCAATATAATGATCTTGATAGAAACAAAGAAATATACAGTAAAAATAGAGCGAAAATAAAACATCCCGGATTCTTACCAAATAATGATTTGATAAGGATTTTAAATGAGTAATAACGTTTTCACATTAATTTCAAACGGATTCAAATATGAAGATTGTTGGGAAAAAATTGAGATCAAATTGAGCATAGAAAATGTTTGTAATGAGATCAATTTGGGAACATTAAATTTTTTTGAAAATTTATTACAATTATTTAAAGCTTCTGATGATTGGAATTTAAAAAAAGGAAAACCATACACAGCCTTAATAAATAAGGAAATAATCAGTACCGGTTATGTTGATGAAGTGGAAATTAATTATGATTCAAATGGTTCAAATATTGATTTCTATTTGAGAGATAAAACAAGTGATTTAGTTGATTGTTGCTTTTTTTCTGAAAAAATAAGTGAATTTAAAAATCAAAAAATAATCAATATAATAAATACACTTTGTTTACCATTCAAAATAAATGTAATAATAGACCCAGTTGTCACTTCATTATTAAATACAATTGTTCCGGAATATACAATTGATCAAGGTAGAAGTGTAGCCGAATTAATAGTTGAAGAGTGTGTTAAATTGGGTGTTTTGGTGACTACTGACGGATTAGGAAATATTATTTTAACTCAACCTAATTTATATGAAGTTGCCTCGGACATAATAACAGAGACAAATATTATTTCTTGCAGAATGAACAGTAGTTTAAAAGACAGATTTTCAAATTATATCACAAAAGCAGAAATGAAACCTGATCAATTATATAATGTAGATGCTGATCAACTTTGGATTTCTAAAGAAAAAGAAGGATGTTATTCAAATAAAAGAATAGTAGAAGATGCTGAATTAAAAGAAAGATACCGTCCTTTAATTCTACTTTCAGATACCGCACAAACTATTGAAGATTGTGTTAGAAGAAGTTTTTATGAGGCTAATATTAGAAGAGCTAAAGGATTAACTATTACTTATGAATTGGAAGGATGGACTGAAGTTAATTCTGGGAAAGTATGGAAACCAAATAAATTAGTTTTAGTTGTTGATAAAAAAATAGATGTAAATGAACTTATGTTAATAAATTCAGTTTCATTAAGTTATGACAATGGATTTAAGACTACTTTAGAGTTAGTAAGAAAAGAATGTTATGGATTAACCGAACAAGCATTACAATTAATTAGAAAAGGATTTTAAATGTTATTTGAAAGAGGAATTTTTAACACAATTCTTAAAAAAATATTTTTATTAGTTTCCAGGGGTAGATTATTAGCCGTTGATAATTCAAATTCTCAAATTCAGACAATTCAAATTTCAAATTTTGCTAATGAAACAATTTCAGATATAGAACGATATCAAGAATATGGATTTGAAAATTATCCTAATATCCCAAATTCAGAAACAATTACATTATTCATCAATGGTAACCGAAATGCAACCAAAGGGATTAATATAGTTGTCAATAATCGAGGATTAAGACCTACGGACTTGAATAAAGGAGATGTCTGCATATATACGAATGACAGTGGAAAGACAAATAAAAATAGAATTTGGTTAAAACCTGTAAACAATGAAATTGAAATTTCTACTTTTGACGGAAATAACATCAAAATTGATAATTCTGGAATAGTTATTTTGGACAAAAATAATAATAAAATTGATATGAAAAATACGGGAATAGAAATAACAGATAAAAATAGCAATACAATAAAAATGAATGGTGTGAATGTAGATATAAATGGAAATAGTAAGAAATTTGTTACTTATACAGAACTAAATGCTGCTATTACTGCCTTTCTAATCATGATAATGGCACATGTACACACTTCTGCGGCTCCAGGTTCCCCAACATCAATACCAACTTCACCTATTAATTTTGATATAAGCGCAGCGGAATCACAAAAAGCAAGGACAGGTTAAAATGGCAGATGATATAAAAATAATTTGGGATAAAAACAATCTTACCGGGGATTTTCAATTAAATAATGGAGATTTGTTACGTGAGAGAGGATTGGCTACGTCTGCACTAATATCTATATTAACAGACAAACGAGCCAGTGACGACGATATAATCGATGATCCTAACGATAAACGAGGTTGGTGGGGGGATTTAGTTTCTCCAACTCCAATTGGAAGTAAATTATGGTTACTTGATCGAATAAAAACAACTCCTGATGTTTTGGTGAAAGCAAAACAGTACATTGAAGAATGTTTGCAATGGATGATTGACGATGAGATAGTAATAAAAATTGAGGTCTTTGTTGAAAGACAAGGAAATCTTGAAAGTAATATTTTAACTTATGAAGTAAAAATTCATGAAAGTTTTGAAAATGTAATAACATTAAAATTTGACGATCTTTGGAAAATGGAGGTGCTATAATTGCCATATAATAGACCAAGTCTAACGGAAATAATTAACAGAATAGAAAATGATTTTGTAATTCGAGTTGATAATTCACAAACATTTTTACAAAAATCTGTTTTTAAAATTTTCTCTCGTGTGTACGGGGGAAGTAATCATTTATTATATGATTATATTGAGTTTGTAAAAGATCAATTATTTATTAGTTCTGCTGATCGTGAAACATTAGAAAAACATGGAGCCGAATACGGTATTTTTGCGGAAAATGGTGAAAAAGCAACAGGACAAGTAATAGCTACAGGTACGAATGGTGTAATTATTCCAGTTGATACAGAATTAGAATCATCAACGGGAAATAAATACAAAGTCTTATTTGCAACAACTATTGTTGCGGGAAATGCAACAATAGACATTGAAGCAAAAGAAACAGGAACTATTTTTGATGAATTAACTGGAGTTATTTTAACTTTCATTAGTCCTATACCAGGTGTTAATTCTACGGTTACCGTAATAGGTACAGGTATTGAGGGTGGTGTTGATGCAGATACTGACGAACAATTCAGAACAAAAATTCTAAATAGAAAAAGATTTCCTCCACATGGGGGAACTGCAATTGATTATGAAAATTGGACTATTCAATATTCAGGAAATATAACAAGAGCTTGGGCCATTCCAGAATATCAAGGGATAGGTACAATAGGGTTAGCTTTTGTGAAAGATAATGATCCAACAAGTATTTTTCCAACTGAAGCGGAAAGAACAGTGATCAGAAATTTTTTAATCAGTCATCTTGATAATTCAATTGGAAAATATGTTGGTATTCCGGTTACTGCTGAACCTGGATTTTTTGTTATTGAGTTACAACCGTATTCAGTTGATCTAACAATTCAATTATACCCAAATAATAGTACAGTTCGAGCAACAGTAATAACAAAAATAAATGAAGTTATTAAAAATGAGTCGGCTCCTGGAGGAACAATCGTATTAAGTAAATTTTATGAAGCAATTACTTCGGCGGCTGGTGAAGAAAAATGTAGAATAATTTACCCTATAAATGATATATCTGTTTCAACTCAACAATTACAAGTACCGGGAACAATTACTTTTCAGGATTATATATAATGGCTAGATCAAGTTTACAGTATAGAAAACTTTTACAATCTCTCTTGCCGAAAGGGAAATTATGGAATAGAGATGAAAATTCCATATTAACAAAAGTTATTTGGGGAATGTCAGAAGAATTAGCACGAATTGATCAAAGAGCGGAAAATTTAATTAACGAAAAATTATTGAATTCAACTATTGAATTAATAATTGAACATGAAAAAGATTTTGGTATTCCGGAAGAAGGTCAAGAATTACAACCAACTTTTGAATTAAGAAGGAATGAATTAAAAAGTAAATTATTAGAAGTTGGTCAACAGGATAAAAATTATTTTGAAGAAATTAGTCTTGCTTTTGGATATCATATTTATATTGAGGAATTTAGACCTGCTTGGAGTGGTGTTTTCTGTTCTGGAGATCCTTGTGGAGATCAACAAAATATTTTTTATTGGAAAATTCATATTTATGTTGATTCAATCATAGATAGTTTACAAGTGGATTTAACAAAACTAATTGCAAAAATAAATAAAATAAAACCAGGTCATACTCATGTCTTATTTGATTTTTACAATGTTGGTTTTGATCGGGGTTTTTCCAATGGTTTTTTAAGACAACCTCATTATGATAATTTTTGGCTTAATAATTCGTTTGATTCTGGTTTTTCAAATGGATTTGAAAATAATACAGATTATTATGGTCATAATTATACTGGGGGTTTTGGTTATGGATTTAATATCGCTTTTGATCGTGCTTCCGGTGGTGGTTTTCAATCAAAAGCTTTTCAAAAAATAGGATTTCAACATCCAGCATAAAAATATGCTGTTAGCATATTTACGATTAATGATATTTTGAAAAAAAGAACATGGCTACATGTATAGGAGTTTATTTTGGCAGACACGCAAAGGACTTTAGCACAAATATTAGCATTATTTGCGGACAATGTTACCGGACAAATTAGTCCACAAGATTTACGAGATTTTGTTGTTACTGTTATGGAAAATGAATTTAATAATCCAGGGGATTTTTGGTCCCAACCACAAGCAAAATACATAACAACGGACAAAACTGCGAAAGGTTGGAAAGAATACAGTCAACTAATTCTTTCCGCTTGCTCATTTATGAACGTATTATATTACAATGTAAGCGGGGGAGGATGGGGCTTAGCAAATGTTTCTGCAAGTGCTCAAACTGGATGGCTTGCCTTAGCTATGGATAGTTATGCCGCAGGTATTTCAACCGGAGTTATTTTGAAAGAAGGGATTGTTTATAACTCTGGATTTTCAACCACATTTTCTCAAAAATTGGGTAGACCTATCTATCTTGCTTCGGGTTCCCCTGGTTCAATAACAATAACGCCAACAACAAATTCTCAATTAATATTAGGAATGATTGCTTGGTCAGATGATATGGGAGCAAGTGCAATTGGAAAATGGTACTTTAAACCAGAATGGGCAGTAAGGGGGGCTTAATGCATAGAATTGAAAGTTCAAATTATGTTAGAGATGCACAAGGAAGAAATTTATTTTCTGATGGACCACCAGGAACAACAGTAAATGATGCCTGGTTAAATACCATGCAAGAAGAGTTAGCCAATGTTATCGAATGGGGTGGATCAGATTTAAAAACAAAAAGCACAGATACAAGGGATCAATTAAAATCTGTATTTCAAAGATTAACAACTTCTTTTGATATAATAATAAGTAGTCAACCCATATTTAATAACATAATAGAACGTGTTTCCGCCAACAGATATAGAATAAAAGATATTTATAAATCCGTTTATTTTAAAACTTTTTCCGGGGGTTTTAAGATGGCTGGGTCAAATTCTCCATTAAGTGGAGGTGATACCTGGGGATATCTTGAAACAAATCAATGTGAACTTCTTTTTTCTGAAAATGGGACATCTATTGATTTTGGAAATACCCAAGGATATTTAAACGTTAACACTAATTATTGTTCATTATATAATATGAGTGTTGTTGGATTAGCAACAGTAGCCTCTGCAATAACACAATCATTTTTGAATAGTGCTGATTATGTTAGTTTTTTTAATTGTAAAACATTTAACCGTTTATCATCATCAACTTTTTTAGGATTCAACGGAAATGGAAAGGTTAATTCAAAATATGTTGGTTGTTTTGTTCATACTATTACTAATTCGGGTGGAAACATCCATGGATTTGATGATTGTCATAATTTAAGTGATTGTTATTTAACAAATTGTATTGTTGCTTCAGTCGGAACATCTATCAGAGGATTTAATGATTGTACTAATTTAAATAATTGTTCTTATTATGATGTAAATTCAGGATTATACAATGCTTATGGATTTTATACTTGTGAAAGATTAGCAAATTGTAGAGTTGATAATATAACATCAAATTCAGGAACTATTTTTGGTTTTCGCGATTGTACTAATTTATCAAGTTGTACAGCTAAAGTATTAACATCCACTTCAGGATTAATAACAGGATTTACAAATTGTACGGAATTAAGTTCTTGTAGTAGTAAATCATTCACAAATGGTGGAGCTGGAGCAACTATAGGCTTTAATATTTCATCTCGATTATCATCTTGTATTGCATCAACAATTTCCTCAACAGGCGCGGGAATTGTTTCCGGTTTTTCAACTTGTGAAAGTATTAGTTCATCAATAGCAAGAAATCTATCAAGTAATACTAATCATGTTTATGGTTTTGATAGTTGTTCTTTTGTTACAAGTAGTGTCGTTTATTTGATTGATGCTACTGGAGCAATTAATAATGCTTATGCGTTTAAAGATGGTGTTTTAGTTTCTGGATGTTTTGTTAATACAGTTCAATCAGTTGGAGGAGAAGCCCGAGGGTTTATGCGTTGTTCTCCAATTTCATGTTGTAAAACTGACACAATCACAGTAAGTGGTGCAGGAACTGCGGAAGGTTATCATAATTGTTCTTATGGATCTTCATTATATTCAGTTGAGGCTACAAATGGAGGAAATGATTACATGGATACACTTGATGCCGATGTAACAAATAAAATATCTTGCTTTGTTCCTTTTACAGTTTAATATTGACAAAATTATGAAAAAAATATTATATTGATATTCAACAGTTCTTTTTTGATTTCAATTTTAGAAAAATCCTTACTTTGCTCATAGATATTACTAGATGTCTATGAGCTTTTTTATTTTTTTATAATTTTTACTTCCTTTTTTTAAAAAAATATAATATAAATAATTACTGCTGGTGAAAAAGTTGATTGGATCTTCTAAATTTCCAATTTATTTTTTTTATTCATTCGAAGCCGCTTTTAGTCCAGCATAAAGCGGCTTTTTTTATCTGGAAAATCTATGAAAAGCCAATCCAATTTAAAATTTAATCAAAACAAAAGGAAAAACAATGAATGAAAATCATGAATTTTTAGAAGATCAATTAATTATTTTGACAAAACCTATTTTAGATTTATTTTTGAAACATGATAATCCTTCCGATCTAATAGCATTGTATACTTTTTATTATTATACGGCAAAATGGCAAAAAACAAATCAACCTAAATGCACTGATGAATATGTTCAAAATGGCTTGCATTGGAGTTATGGACGTTTGAGAAAAACAAAAAAAATATTAATGGAACTTAAGTTAATAGAACAAATTATAAACAAAAATAACAATGGAAAAATACAGGGATATTATATAAAAATACGATACATTTTAAAGCAAGAAACAACTAATCCAGTCCTCCTAAAATGCAGTAGTGGTAACCCGAGTACAAATGCTTTAAGTATTAATAATTTAAATGCTTTAAGTATTAATAATCGGGAGGAGTTAGAAAACTCCTCGAAAAATGAAAACTTGAAAGAAGAAAAAAAAGAAATAAACTACCCTATTGAATTCTTAAATTTAATAAAAATGTGGAACAGCCTCCCCCGGATCGCGTCAAAACATAAAAATTTACAAAGCAAAACAGTTCAAAATGCTTATAAATATTATCGTTGGCTAAAGAAAGGAGTATTTTTAAAAAATACTTGTATAGAAATAGATGAATTAGAAAGAAATAATATACCTATTGAAGATCATAAGTATACTGATCAAGAAATAATAAAAGGTTTAGAAAATGTGTTTTTGCAATATGAGAATGGTTATTATCCTTTTGAATTAAAGGATAAAAAAAGAATATTACAAAAGTCTTTAGAAACTGCTTTTTTTTCTCTTTATGGTTGTCCTAGTGCTTTTTTAAAATGTTACTACAATCCTCCTAAATGTAGACAAGATTTGATTAAATTAAATGATGATGATTATCCAGAATTAACAGATTTATTAAAAAAAGAAGTGTTTTCGGATAAGTCTAATTGGACTATTCAAGAAAATAATATTTTAATAAGTGGCATTTCTGATTGGTGGAAAAAAATAGAAGAAGTTAATCAAGAAAAAATTAAATCTACATATGAAGATAAGTATTATACACGTATAGAAATGGATATACTTTTGTTTAAAACTGCTTCATCTATTCAAAAATTTATTGATAATTTTATATGGTTCATAAAAAATACTAGGGAGGTTTGGGAAAAACTTCAAACCGATGTAAGAATGTTTAAAAATGATTTTTGGTGGAATAAGTTTTGTGAATGGTTAAAACAAGAATTTGATTTAGATTTATTTAATTGTGATATGAAAATATTGAGATTATTACATGAAAAAGAGTTAATAAAGTCCGGTAAAATAAAAGTAAAAGAAAAAAGTTTAAAAGAACAATTAAGAGAAATAAATCAAATTTTAGAAAATGCTTCAAAAGATAGTCCCTCTTATTTGATGTTTTTAGAAGATAAAAAAGATATTTTAAATAAAATAAAAAAAGAAAAAAAATAAAATAATTTTTCAAAAAGTAGTAAAAAAGATAATAATAATTGTGAGGAGATTGAAGTGAAAATAAAAAAATTAGAAAAAGAAAATTATCCAGAATGGTTAAAGAAAGCAATAATAGAAAATGAAAGTATTTGGATTGATGAAAATGAAAACATTATTTGGAAAGGTGGTATTTGGGAAAATGGTATTTGGAAAGATGGTATTTGGAAAGGTGGTACTTGGAAAGGTGGTATTTGGAAAGGTGGTACTTGGGAATATGGTACTTGGGAAAATGGTATTTGGGAAAATGGTATTTGGAAAGGTGGTACTTGGGAATATGGTACTTGGAAAGATGGATATAAATTATATGTTACTTTGTCAAAATTTACACTTTATTTTTCGTCTGAAAAAATAATGGTGGGATGCAAAGAATTTACAGTTGAAGAAATGATAAAAAATAGGGATGTAAATGTTTTTCCTTTTTCGGATAGCTTTTCTGAGTTTCAAAAAGAAGCTATGAAAAGAGATATAACAAATATTTTAAAAATTTTGGGTAGGTAAAGGTGATCAAAATGAGAGAAACTTGTCTTTTTTGTGTGAGTAAACACATATCCCAAGCAATTGTTTTAGTAAGTGAAGCGGCTAAAGGTTATCCTTACCATATATGGATTGCTATTGGACATCTTGCAGAGGCTGAAGATGAATGCATGAATGATTTTCATAATGTAAGTCAAGATATAAGAAAAGTAAGATTGGCGTTAATGGGTCAAGAGGGTGAATTTAAATGTAATGATTTAATGGATTTGTTAATTGAAGTTAGAAAAGTAGCAGAATTTATTAATGAAGTTTCGGAAGAAAAAAGAATTGAAAAAATATTAAATTGTAAAAATTAATAATTAAAAGGGTTTCTTGTGGAAATAAAAAAAATTGATTCTAATTTAGAAAAGTTAATTATTACATCAATGATCGTTTCTGATAAGTTTTTACTAACTATTTCAAATATAATTAATGTTAGTTTGTTAAAATTAAACTATTGTCAAATTATTGCAAATTGGTGCTTGGATTATTATAAAAAATATAATGTAGCGCCTCATAAAAATATTCAAAATATTTTTGAATCTTGGAAACAAAATAAAAATTTAGATCAAGAAATAATTAAATTAGTTAATTCTTTTTTATTACATATAAATAATAATTATCAAAGGGAAGCTATTTTTAATGAACAATATGCAATTGATCAAAGCATAAAGTATTTTAAACAATTAAAATTAAATGATTTAAAAGTTAAAATTGATGAGTTTTCAAAAAATGGTCAGGAAGATGAAGCCGAAAAATTAATTTATGAATATAAAAAAATATCAATTCCAACTCATGATTATACTGATGTTTTTTCTGATTTGAAAGTAGTAGATGATATTTTGAATTTTGAAGATGAAGAATTATTTAGATATTCTGGGGAATTGGGAAAAGTCATAGGTCCGTTATATCGGGGGGATTTGATTGCATTTGCTTCGGCAGCTAAGAGAGGAAAGACATTTTGGTTAATAGAATCTGGAATTCAGGCAACTCTTAAGGGTTTAAGGGTTGCTTTTTTTTCGTTTGAAATGAATAAACAAAGGGTATTATTGCGTATTTATCAGAATATTTGTGGTGAAACAAAAAAAGAAAAAGAAATTGAGGTTCCTTTTTTTGAAAAGAATGATTCTGATCGATTTGAAATAAAGAGTGTGAAAAAAGAAAAAAAAGGAATAAAAAGTAAACGAGTAAAAGATAAAATAAAAGCGATAAAACAAATACTTAAGGGAGGTACTTTAAAACTCTTCTGTAGTGGCCCAAATTCGCTCACCATTAACGATATTTCTACTATATTGGATAATTTAGTCATTAACTCAAATTTTGTTCCTGATGTGCTTATTTTTGATTATGCTGACATTATAAAATCTAATTACAAATCTGGACAACATCGGGACAATATTAATGATAAATGGGAATCATTAAGGGCCCTTTGTCTACAAAAGAATTGTCTGGGTATAACGGTTACCCATACAAATAAAAAGACTTTTGATTCTGATATTAAACAGGGTGATATGTCGGAAGATATTCGAAAAATAAATCATGTGGCTGTAATGATTGGGATTAATCAAAAGAAAACGGAAAAGGCAAGAAATATAACCAGGTTATCATTATTGGTTAACCGGGAAGATGATTTTTCAACAATGAATGAAATAGTTGTTTTGCAATGTTTAGCCATTGGTAAACCTTATATTGATAGTAAGTTAAGTAAGGATTGTGAAGAATATTTTTCAAAATCATACGATAAAAAATAAGGAGTTAAGAATGAATGAAAATAAAATTATTTTTATAGAAAAAGAGGAATATTGTTTAATGTTTGTTTATGAAATGATTTACAAGGAATACAAAAGAATAAAAAGATCAAGATATGAAAAAGAATTAAAAGAATTATATTTAAACAATTATCGAGAGAGATTGAATACCTATCAAGAAATTTTAAAAAAATTAGGATTTACTTGGAAATTTAAAGAAATAAAATAATAGGAAATAGGAATTGAAAAAAGAGAAACGAGAGAAAAAATACAAAAGAAAAATTTATAAAAAAGATAATAAATTTAGAATTGAATATTTAACTAAAAATTTTTTATATAATGCCTGTATTGCAAGAAAAAATAATAAAAATTATACCAGTAAGTATTTTAAAATATTGGGGTTTTCTTTTTTTGATTTTTATACACATTTTGAAAACTTATTTGAAATAAATAAAAATTTTAATTGGGATAATTATGGAAGTTGGCATATTGACCATATTAAACCAAAATCTTTATTTAATTATAGTTGTATTAAAGATAAGGATTATCTAATTTGCTGGGGTTTAAGTAATTTGCAACCGATGAGAAAAGAAGAAAATTTAAAAAAATATAATAAGGAAAATTGAATGAATATTTTTATAATAGTAATAACAATTCTTAGTTTAATTGGAACTTTCTTAAATATAAAAAAGAAAAATATTTGTTTTATAATTTGGACTTTTACTAATTTTAGTTGGTTTTTAATTGATATATATAAAGAAGTTTATGCACAAGCATTTTTATTTTTTGTTTATTTTATTTTGGCTATTTATGGAATTTATGAATGGAGAAAAAATAAATGAAAGAAGTTTTTTTTGAAGATGAACAAAAAATAAAATATACAAATGTTCAATTAAATGATTTTTCTTTTTTAGATCGAATTAAAAAAGATGATATTATTGTTATAGATATAGAAACAACTGGATTAAAGCCACATAGAAAAGGTCATAGAATAGTATGTATAGGGATTACCAGGGATAAAGAAACCGTTGTTTTTAATTCATATCCAAAAAAATTACATGAAATTTTGCAAGATAAAGAAATAAAAAAAATATCTCATAATTTACCATTTGAAGCAAATTGGATTAAAGTTATTTGGGGTTATTGGGTTCAAAATTGGTATTGGGACACTATGATTTGTAATCATATTTTAAATAATGTGGCCTCTTCTGGTTTAAAAAAAATAGTAAAAGAAAAATACAATGTTGAGGATTATGATTTTAAAGTAAAAAAATATTTAGAAGCAGAAACTAGCAATGATTTTAATCGAATAGATGAACTTCCTATTGAAGATGTTATGGAATATTGTGGATATGATACATATTTTACAAATAAAATTTATTTAGATCAAATTAAAGAAATTAAAAATGATGATCATATTAGTAAAGGATTTGATTTTTTTATGAAGGCAATACAACATTTTGCTTTTATACAAAATAATGGCATTGTTTTTGATCTCAATCAATATAAAAAAAATTACTCTGAATTGACATTAAAAATAAAAAAATTAAATAATGAAATACAAAATTCAAATGAAGTTAAATTACTTGAAAATGGCATTAGTTTTAATTTTAATAGTACTAAACAATTAAGAAATTTATTTTTTGAAATTATGAAAAAAGATTCAATTAAAAAAACAATTAAAAATTTTGAATCGGTTGATGAAGAAGTTTTAAATAAAATAAACACTTCTTTTACTAAAAATATTTTAGAACATAGACATTTATCAAAAATTAGAGATACTTATTTAAAACAATTTAGGAAAGAATCTGTTGAAATAGATGGAAATTATTACATTTTTCCTTTTTTTGGTTTAGCAATTCCAGCAACTTATCGCGGAAGTTCTTATAATCCCAACTTTCAAAATATACCAATTCGGGATGAGTTAGCAAAAAGAATGACTCGAGGTACATTAGTTCCTAGAAAGGGAAGATGTTTGTTAGAAATAGATTTTAAGGGGATGGAAGTTGCTATTGGGTGTTGTGTGCATAAAGATAAGAATATGATTGCTTATGTAAAAGATAAGAAAAACAATATGCATACAGATACATCAGCTTTAATTTTTATGAAAGATAAAGTTGAAATTGATAAAAAAGAAAGATTTATTGCAAAAAATGGATTTGTATTTCCTTCTTTTTATGGGTCCACTTGTAGGATGTATAATAGTATTTTAGAAAATCAAAGATATGGAGAAATAACCTTTAATATTTGGGAAATGTTGACAACTGAAATGAAAGAACATTTTAAGAAAAAAGGAATAAAAAATATTTTTCAGTTTCAAAAACACATTGAAAAAATAGAAGAGTATTTTTGGGGTGATTTATTTTATGGATATCAGCAATGGAAATTTGATAATTGGAAAGAATATAAAGAAATGGGGTATATTGATTTAATTACTGGTTTTAGATGCACTGGAAAAATGGGATTTAACCAGGCCAATAATTTTAAAATACAAGGACCTGCTTTTCATGTTATGCTTTGGTGTTTAATTCAAATTAATGAATTTTTAATCCAAAATAATATGAAAAGTATGATTATTGGACAGGTACATGATTCAATTATTTTTGATATAGATCCTTTAGAGTTAGAGATATTGAGTAAAATTATTAAAGATATTTGTACAAAAAAAGTAAGGCAATATTTTAAATGGATAATTGTTCCACTTCAAATAGAAGCTGAAATGACTAATGTAAATGAAAGTTGGGATTTAAAAAAAGAGATAATTTTATAAAAATATTTTTCAAAAAGTATTAAAAAAGATAATAATATTATAGGAGGAAAAAATAAAAATGGAAGATAAAAATAACAAAGTTTTGAAAAGTTTAAATAATAAGAAAAAAGAACGTTTTTCTTTATTAGAAATTGACGATGAAAAGGAGGAAACACAAGAAAATATATATCTAAATATAGAATCTTTGTCTGATATTGTTAAAAAAATAAACATTGATAAAGATCTTCAAATTAATGATCAAAAACTTGATGAAGAGTTTATGAGTCATTCTGATAAATTTAAAAATTGGCAAATTTATCATGGATATTGTTCGGATGAAGTTTCCAACAAAGAAAATCAACTTGATTTATTAGAAGCTACTCTTGATAAGAAAATAAGGGAAGAAAACCGAGAAAAAAAACCAACTGAAAACAGTATAAAAAACGAAATAATTTTGAATGAAGATTATCAAAAATTGAAATCCGATTTAAATAAAGCCCGTTTTAATTTAAATATTGCAAAGGGTGCTTTAAATGCTTTTGACCATAAAAAGAAGGCTTTAGAGCGATTGACTGACTTTTGGATTTTTGGTTATAATTCAGAACCAAAACAAAAGCCAAGTATAAAAGAAAAAATTTTGGATAGTACCCAAAATAAAATAAAAGGAGGATTGAATAAATGAGAGATTTTGAAATCAAATCAAATAAAAGTGAATATGATAAATGTCAGATAAAACGTTTTCAAAAAGTTTTAAATGATTTATTTGATAATTTTATCCAGGATGATGGTTTTATTTGTGGTGGATTTGCTCGGGTTTGTTTAGAAGAAAAAGAGGATTTTAAAGAGTGTTCGGATATTGATATTTATTGTAAAAATGTTGAAGCATTTGATCGAATTAAAGATAGATTTTTGTCTGATCTTTATATTGAAGATCGTGTTTCTCCAATTGCTATCTCACTGAAATATGCGTTTTCCGGTAAATACCCAATTCAATTAATAAAACCTTTTGATGCTGGTTTTATTCATACTTCAAATGAAAGTGTCAGTGAAGTATTGAATAATTTTGATTTTACTATAACCAGAGCCGCAATTTATAGAGTAGAAATATTTAGTGCTTTTGATAAAACTAAAAAAAGCTATAAATTGGAAGCTATTGCGGATGAGGATTTTTTCAATTTTTCAAATACACTTGTAATAAAAAACATACATTGCCCGGTTGCACAGGTTTATCGAATTGCTAAATACATTAAAAAAGGCTTTACTGTAAGAACAATGGAAATTGTAAAAGTTCTTATGGATTGGGAAAATAGACCTTTGCAATATAAGCAAAATCTTATTGAAGCATTACAAAAGGAAGATCCAACACAGGAAGAAATTGACAAAATGGAAAAGCTTTTACATGTGGATTAAAAATTAATTATTAAATGGGGGTTTTAATGAAAATAAAATTTTATTTATTTTTTTTATTGGTTATTTTTGCTTTGTTTTCGTGTTCAAAAGCTTATTGGATGTCCTATGAAAAAAACAGGGATTCTGAAAATAAGGGATTGACCAGAATAGTAAAAGCTTATTCTTCATATACTGGACAAATTATTTTTGAGAGAAAGTTTTTAAATTCTTATTTTGAAAATGAAAGTAGTGGAGATTGTATAAAAGTAAATATTTTAGATTTAAAAAACGGTTTAAAAACTAATATAATTGGAAATAATGTCATAATTATTTTTGATGAAATTTCAGAATAAAATTAAATTATATAAGGAATAAATTATGAGTTTTGATAAAAATAGTATGAAAAATAGAATAAATGAGAATCATAAAAAACGTGATGATTATTCTATGATTGATAAAGAAATGGTTCTAAACATTCCGGAAGGTGTTAAATTATATAAGGCATCTTATGATAAAAAAAATAAAATTATTATTTTGCCTTATCCGGTAAATACAAATAATGATCCAAAAGTAAAAAAAGGAGAAAGTACATATATACTTGAATATTTTGTACATAAAGAAGTAGGAATTAATAAAGATCAATTTCTTTGTATGAAAAGAACTTATGGGAAAGCCTGTCCTATTTGTGAGGAAATTGATCGATTAAAAGAAAATTATGAAGAGAATGAGGATGTAATCAAAAAATTAAACCCAAGTAAAAAGGCTGTTTATAATGTGTTGGATTGTCTTGATGAAAAACCCGGAAAGATTCAAATTTTTCATGCTTCGTACGCTTTGTTTGAAAAAGAAATATTGGAAGAGGCTAAAGAAAATTCAAAAGGTGATGATATTATTTGTTTTCCTGATCCTTCAGAAGATGGGTATTATATCAAATTTAGAGCAAAAGAAGAAAAATTTATGGGTAGGACTTATCCAAAATATAAGAGTTTTGAATTTGAGAAAAGAAATAAAGCTATTCCGGAAAAAATATTAACATCTGTTTTTTGTCTTGATGAATTATTAATTATTCCCACATATGATCAAGTCAAAGCTGCTTTTGTTGGTGATGATTTTGATGAAGATGATGAAACGGAAGAGGAAGAAGATAATTATTTTGATGATGTGGCTGCAAATGAAACAGAAGATGAAGAACACGATTCAAATGGATTATTTGAAGATTCGGAAGAAGATAATCAAGATGATGAAGAAAACGGGGATGAAGAGGAAGAAGAAAAACCAAAAAATAAAAAGATAAAAGAAGCAAAAGAAAAAATTAAAAAATTGGAAAAAACAAGTTCTTCCATAAAAAAGGAAACCAAAAAAAGATCAAAAATAAAAGAAGAAAAAGAAAAAGTTTGTTCTGCTGGGCATAAATTTGGAGTTGACACAGATAAAAAGAAAGAATGTGTTTCCTGTAAAGATTGGGAAGATTGTACAGAAAAAAAAGAAATACCATTTTAAGGAATGTAAATGAGTGATAATAAATTATATGAGTTATCAGATGCAACTACTGTTGAAATCGATAATATCAGAGAAAAGATTAATGAAATAACTTTCCACCATCCAAAAAAAACACGTAGAAATATAAAAAAATATGAATTATTAAATGCCTTAATCAATATTGGATTAAGGCATAAAAAAGAAATATGCAAAGAATTGGGATTAACAAATGATGATGTGGGAAATTTAGAATTATGAAAAAAGAAAATGATTTGACTGATAAAATTATAAAGCGGTTATCAAATCCAATTCAAAAAACCACTAGAAAGGATATAGAACTTCTTTCTAGTGGTATTACTTTACTTGATTTGTGTTTGGGTGGTGGATGGGGCAAGGGTTTTATTTCTAACATTTGCGGATGGGAAGCAACTGGAAAAACAATGATAGCTTGTGAAACGTTGGGGGAAAATTGCAGAAATAATAAAAAGTTTGATCATTGTTTTGATAATGCGGAAACAGGGTTTACGTTGGATACTGATTTTATGTTCGGATTTAAAGCAAAATTACTTCCTAAACAATCGGAAACAGTGGAAGAATTTATTTATAATGTCGAAAAGTTGTGTAAAAAATGTGATCCAAGTAAAGATTATATGTATGTTCTTGATTCGTTAGATGGTGTTTCTGATAACCGAGAACAAAAAAAACATGAAAAAGATATGGTTAAAGTGGGAGCTTCATTAAAGAAAAAAGGTGATGCTGATGTTGAGATAAAAGAAGATTATTCGGGAAAACCTAAAACTCTATCAAAATTTTTTAGATTACATTCTAAAGATCTTTATGAAAAAAAAATTCATTTAATGATTACTTCCCAATTGAGAGATAAGGTAGGTGTTGTTTATGGAAAAAAGGAAGATCGGACAGGTGGGAAAGCTTTAAAATTTTATGCGGCTCAAATAGTATGGATTTATCTTATTGAGAAAATAAGAAAAAAAGTAACGGTTGAGGGAAAAAATTTTATACGGCAAACATCAACATTGATTCGGGTTGTTGTAGAAAAAAATAAATTGGGTAAATCTGGTCGAAGTTGTTATTTGTTTATTGATAATGAATATGGGATCGATGATATAAAATCCAATATTTATTTTTTATATGATTTGATTACTCCTGAAGGGGATATTAAAACAGAAAAGAAAGAAAGAGATATGATTTGGGATGATAAGAACACTTTTACTTCTGACATAAAGTTAATTCAATTTATTGAAAAGAACAATTTAGAAGGTGAGTTAAAAAGTCGTGTTGTTGATTTGTGGAATAAAGTTGAGGATGCTTTGAGAGTTGAACGAAAAAAGAAATTTTAGGAGGATTTTAAATGGAGAGTTTAGAAGAATTTTTAAATTTTAGTGAGGAAAAAAAGAAAGAGATTATTAAAGATGCTTTACTGGAAGTTGGAAAAGGAAAAGTAGTTCATGCTATTGCTTCTATAATAAAAACGGAAGAAACTATTCCAAATATGGGAAAAATATCAATTATAATTCCCATATTGGCTCAAATAGCAATAAGTATTATTGAAAAAACTGATAATATAAAAAGTCAATTGGAAACATTTAAAAAGTTTTCAGTTATAAGTCAGGATATACCTTCATTGGAAATGATAGAAACAATTAAAAATTTATTGGATGAGTTATGATTAAAAAAATAAACATTGAAAATTATCAATCACATAAAAAAACAGAATTAGAGTTATCAAATGGGGTAAATGTAATTGTAGGGTCGTCTGGTTCTGGAAAATCTGTAATTTTACGATCAATAAACTGGTTAATAAATAATAGACCTGGGGGGGATTTTTTTCGTAGTGATTGGGGAGGGGAAACATCATGTAAAATTGAAATTAATAATCATGTTATTGAGAGAGTAAAAAACGATACTGAAAATTTATACATTCTAGATAATGATTATAAAAATCCATTTAAAGCCTTTGGTCAGGATGTTCCGGAAGAAATAAAAAAAATACTAAATATGTCCAGTGTTAATTTTCAGTATCAAATGGATGCTCCTTTTCTTTTTTCTAATTCGTCTGGTGAGGTTGCTCGTTATATTAATGAAATAATTAATCTTGATATAATTGATAAGACTTTGGCGAATATTTCAAAAATAAAAAAACAATTTGAGGATAAATTAAATACAGAAAGAGAAATATTAAAACAAAATCAAGATCAATTAAGTAATTATGAAAATTTAGAAAATATTGAGTTGTTAATCAATTTTGCTGATAAATTTGAAAAGTGTTTGGATAATAAAAAAGAAGATAAAGAAAACATCGAATTATTAATTAATAATATTATTGATTGTCATAAAATAATAGAAAAAATGAATTCTTGTATTAAAATTGAGGAAAAAGTTAATGATTTTGATGTATTTAGATTGAATTTAAATAAACAAAAAGATTGTTTATCCTCGTTAATTAGTTTGTATAATAATATTATCACATGTAATTCATCGATAGAAAAAATAAATGTTTATGTTGGAATTGAAAAAAATATTTTAGAGGTTGATGGATTAAATTCTATTCTTGATAATAAAAAAGTAAAAATTGAAAAATTAAAAAATATTATTGATGATTTAGAATATTTAAATGATTCTTTTTCATTAAATAATTTAGATTTAGATAAATTGAATAATCAATTCAAATCTTTAATTCCTAAAGAGTGCATTAATAAAAATTGTCCTTTTTTGGGAGATTGAAAATGAAAGTTTTTAAATTTATTGGGTTAGAAGAAAAATACATAGCTGCTGAAAATGTAGAAGAAGCTAAAAAATTTTATATTGATTTGTTTGATTCTCATATTTTTGATGTTGTTATGGTCGATTGTGATAATGAATTTATTTGGTATGGAATTAATATAAATTATGTAGACAATGGTCGATTTATGGATTTTTTAAATGAAAATAAAGACAAGTCTTTTGAAATAAGAGCAAAACAAGAATTGTATTGTGACATAGAGATTAGATTAAATTTTAAAGAATTATTACAATTAGATGGAATAATTTTTAAAAAACCATATTTACTTGAAATTTAGGGGGTTTTATTATGTGTGCTAATTGTGAATGGGAAGAACAATTAAATATTTGTGATGAAATTTTGGATGATATTGATAATGAATGGTGTTTTGAAACAATTGAGGGAATTCGAGAATGGATTATGAAAAATAATCACGTTACTGAAAAACAAGAACAAGCAATTGATAATATTTCACAAAAAATTTATGAAAATAATGGGTGATTAAAATGAAAATAGAAATTGAAATATCAAGACAAGAAGTAATAAGAATAATTAAAAGAGAATTAGAAAGCAAGTTAAATCATAAAATTAATGACTCTAATTTTTCTATTCTTGTAAAAAGTAGACAAAATTATAAATCTGAATGGGAAGATGCCGATTTTAAGGTTACTTATGGTGAAATAGAATGAAAAAAATAATAGCAATATTTGTATCGGATTGGCATTTTCGTGAATCAAATCCAAAATGCAGAGTAGATAATTATTTTGAAACACAAAGTAAAAAACTAAATCAAATAAAAGAATTACAAGAAAAAAATGATTGTCCTGTTTTTGATTGTGGTGATTTACTTGATACATATAAAATAAGTCCTTATTTAGAAGGGTGGTTAATTGATAATTTACCTAATAGACTTTTTACTATTCCCGGTAATCATGATTTACCAAATCATAGAATAGTTGATTTAGAAAAAAGTTCTTTAAATGTTGTTAAAAAAGCAAAAAAAATAGAATTGCTAAGTTCGGATAGTGTTTTTAAAATAATATATGAGACAAATTTTTTTACTGTTCAGGGATTTCATTATGGCGAATTTTTAAATAATGGAAGTGCTTTCCATAAAAAAACAAGAAAATCAAAAATAGATATTGCTCTGGTTCATGAATTTATTTCATTAGATAAATTTCCAGGAAGTATAACACCTGAACAATTGACGGAAAAATTACCAGGGTTTGATTTTATTTTTTGTGGTCATAATCATTTAAATTTTGCTGATTATGTGAATGATTGTCAGGTAATAAATATTGGTTCTATGCTGCGTATGGATGCTGATCAAATTGATTTTGAACCTGGTTTTTATGTGATGTATGAAGATACAAAGATAGAAAGAATTCTTTTTAATATTGAAAAAAACGTGATTGATAGAAAGTATTTGGATATTAAAAAGAATGAAGAAAATAAAATGAATGCTTTTGTTGAAAGTTTAAGTGGTAAACATGAATTTGGAAATAATTTTCAACAAAATTTAGCAAATTACATCAAAAAAGACAATAATATTAGTATAGGGACGAAAAAAAAAATAAAAAAAGCTTTAGATTAATATTTACAAGGAGTAGTTTTATGCAAAAAGAAACAAACAAATTACATCAATTACTTGCAGTCGAAAATGATAGAAAAACACAAGCTATTAATATAATTGATGAAACAGTTGAGACATTAAGTAAAAAGCATGATCATTTTGATGGGTTAACAAAAATATACGAGCCATATGATGAGAATGAACAAAAGATTCCACCGGAGTCAAAAGAAATAGTTACTACTGTTAAGGAAAAGATTAACTATTCTAAACAGGCTATTTCAAAGGGTATTGACGCACAGATTTCAAAAGAAGAGACTAATGCTTCCGGTTCAGCAAGTGCTGAATTAGTATTACCAGGTGAAGTAAGCTTTGGGTATCTCTCTGCTACTGCCCTTTTAGCTCTTGAACAGCATTTAGTTAGAATTCGTAATATGTATAAGGTAATTCCTACTTTAGACCCTACTAAAAAGTGGTTAGTTAATGATGCAGGAGTTTTTGAAACTGATCCGGAAGTAAAATACCGAACAGAAAAGAAAGTTGAAAAAATTGTTAAATATGAAGCGACTAAAGAGCATCCTGCACAGGTTGATTTAGTTACCCTGGATAAACAAGTTGGTGAATACAAAACAACTTATAAATCCGGTAAAATTACTCCATATCAAAAATCAATTCTTTTAGAGAGAATTGATAAAGCAATTGATGCTGTTAAATCAGCAAGAGCAGTAGCTAATAGTTGTGAAGTTAAGAATGTGTATGTTGGAGAAAAATTATTTCAGTATATCAATAGCGGTATACTGTAAATATACAGGCAAGCTTAAGACTTAGACTTAGTTTAATTATTAGACTTAGTTTATTGCCTTACAGCTTTATTTCAATTAAATTATTTAAGTAGAGTAGATGATTACTGTATTAAAGTTCATGCGCAGGTTCGAATCCTGCTCTCCGTCCCATATTAGTCAAGTTTAAGTTTAAATTTGAATAATTTGGACGGGGGTAGATCAGTGGCAGATCAGAACGATTAGCATAAACAGTGAAAGATTGAAAAACATAATTTAGTTGACATCTTGATGATGCAAGGGACCTCCTTATGATAGGTAAAATTATAACGAGGTTCCATTTTTTAAAAATATTTTAGTTAGTTGTTCTTATATAGTTTATGTTTTGTTTTTTGGTTGTCAAGTAGTCTAATGGTAGGACTGGAAGTAAATGAATGCTTGGTATAGGTTCGAATCCTATCTTGACAAAGATTGAGACGTAAAAACTTTAGTTACCGAGTGTCTCAACAAGGCAACAGTATCGGAGAAACCAGACACCGAGGCTTAATGTTGTTACTAGTGCAATAAAACAGAATCGTTTTAAAAATTGTCGTAAAATTTTGGTCGTCAAGTTGCCTAATGGCAGGGCTTAAGGTGTGCAATTAAATCCTGGTATAGGTTCGATTCCTATCTTGACAAATTTTATGCGGGATTTAGCCCAATTGGCAGAGCACTCCCCATGGTGAATTCTAAAGTTTTGATTTTAGAATTTTCCGCGGGGAGAGATACTGTTCAAGTCAGTGATCCCGCCATGACAAGCGTTGCTTGTTTTATAATTTTGAGAGAAATTACTTGTAGATGACTTTAAGGAGTATTTGTCAAATACTCCTTATTTTTAAAGGGTTTTTATGTTTGGAATAAAAAAAGACAAATTGATTGAAAATTTAGAAAAAATTAGAAAAGATATGTGTTGTATGTAAATCAACCTTGTGAGTTAAGTCAAGTTATAGCAATTTTAAAAAATATGGATGAAGATTATTTTAAAAATTTGTGTTTCCAATCTGGGATTATTTTATGAAGCAAATAAAAATACCTGATTGGATTGATCCTTATCTTAAATTTTTAGATCAAGAGGCTTTAAATACAGTTAATTTACTTAGAAATGGTGAAATAAATAAAAATGATGTACGGGCTGCATTGATTTATCAATGTAATAGTCAGATAAAATTATTAAATAAATTACATGAGGCGGGATTATTAAAATGAGTAAAATTTATATTGGCGTTGACAATGGTGTTACTGGGACCATTGGAATTATTTACCCGGATGGGGAATATTATTTTAGTAAAATTCCTGTTAAGACTGAACAAAGTTACACAAAAACAAAACAAAATATAACAAGGATTGATAATATTGCTTTATTGAATTTATTTACTTCAATAAAAAAAGAAAATGAAGAAAGTTCGTTTTTTGCTTTTATTGAAAGACCTATGGTAAATCCTGGAAGGTGGAAAGCTTCTATTTCTGCTGTTCGTTGTCTTGAATCGGTGCTTATTATTTTTGAATGTTTAGAAATACCTTATCAATATATTGATTCTAAGGAATGGCAAAAGAAATTTTTACCGAGTGGTTTAGAAGGGAAAGCCCTAAAAAAGGGAAGTTGTGACATTGCTATCAGGTTGTTTCCAAAAGAACAAGTTTTGATAAAAAAACACAAAGATGGCGATTCTTTGTTAATCGCTGAATATGCGAAAAGAAAGGGGTTATAAAATGAATAATGCAGAATTGATAATTAAATTAAAAAAAGAAATTAATGAGGCCAAAACAAAAAAATCTCAAATTGAAGGAAAATTGCAGATTTTTACTGAACAATTAAAAAATGAATTTGGATGTGATACCTTAGATAAGGCAAAGAAATTAGTAAGTTCTTTAGAAAAACAAATTGAAAAAGATGAGAAAGAACTTGAAGAAAAGATTAATGTAATAAAGGAATTAATTTAAAATGGTTGAGCAATATAGAAGAAAATTAGATCAATTAAAAGGTCAACAAATACAGCTTTTAAATCAAATAAAAGTTAATAAAAGCAACATTTCTTCATATAAAAAAGAAAAAGAAGAAAGTGAGCAAGCACAAAAAATAATACAAATTGTAGCAAAACAAACACAAGACCAAATAATATTGCACATTTCTTCTATAATAACTATGGCTTTACAATCAATTTTTGATGAGGATTATGAATTTAAAATTGATTTTGTTGAAAAAAGAGGGAAAACCGAAGCTGAAATTTATTTTTTAAAAGATGGAAAAAAGAATGATCCTTTGAATTCTTCTGGTGGGGGGATTGTTGACATAGCTTCTTTAATTTTAAGAATTTCTTTATGGTCATTATCAAATAAAACAAGATTACTTATTTTGGATGAACCTTTAAAATTTTTGTCTAAAGAATACATAGGTAAAGCAATTAAAATGATTACTGAATTAAGTAAAAAATTAAATTTACAATTTATCATTGTTACACATATAAATGAGATGATTGATTATGCTGATAAAGTTTTTGGGGTATCAATAAGAAATAGGATCAGTAAAATAGAAAATTAAGGAAAAATTATGTATTGTGCAATTATTGGGGCCGGGAGTATTGGAGCATTAAAACAATATGAATTTGATTCTATTTGTTCAAAATTTATTTTAACACACGCTCATGCATTGTATCATTTTAGAGAAACAAATTTAATTACAGATTTTTATATTGTTGATAGAAATTTTGAAAAAAAAGAAGAAGCACAATTTAAATGGAATTGTTTAGGGTTTTTATCTTTGCAGGGTTTAAAAAGAAAAAATGAATATATAGATGTTTTTACAGTTTCTACTTCTACCGAATTTCATTATGATGTTTTGAAGGAAATTTTAGAGCATTTTAATCCTAAGTTAGTAATTGTTGAAAAACCTTTCTGTCTGAATTATAAGCAAGCTTTAGAAATTTATCAACTTTATCAAAAAAGAAAAATACAATTAGTAATTAATTATACTCGAAGATTTTCTTTTTCAATTCAATCATTACGAGAATTATTAGTTAATAATTATTATGGAAAAGTAAAAGCTTGCAACGTTATATATGTCAGGGGGTTTGTTCGGGATGCAAGTCACGCTTTAGATTTATGCAGTTATTTTTTTGGTGATTTTAAAACTGGAAACATTTTAGGAAAACGAATAAACTATTATGATGACTATGATCAAAAGGATTTGACTTTCCCTGTTTGGATGGAATTCGAACATTGTAAAAATGTCTATTTCACTCCCTCGGATGGTAGAGATTATAGTATTTTTGAATTAGATATTTTAACGGAAAACGCTAGAATTCAGTTATTTGATCATTGTAAAAAAACTAAAATTTTTAATAAGAAAAAAGAAGAAGTTTATGGAAATTTTAATTCTTTGGATTATGAGAATGATATTGTTATAGAAAATAATAATTTAGAACAATCTTTGTATGTTTTATATATGAATATTTTTGATTTTTTAAGAGATAAAAACCCTTTAATTTGTTCTGGTTTAGATGGGTTGAAAGTTCAAAGGATTTATGATTTTTTTAATTTAAATAAAAATGTGTATAAGTTTGTTGGAACGGATAAAAAAGAAGAAATAAGAAAATATAGGACTGATCGAAAAGGATTTCATAATAAAATTTGAAGGAGTAATAAGATGAAGAATGTAGCTATTGTATCGGCTAGAATGGAAAGTGAAAGATTTCCAGGAAAAGTAATGTCTAATTTATATAAAGATATGTCAGCTTTACAAATTTTAATTACCAGATTAAAATTATCAAAAAGAATAGATGAGATAATTGTTGTTACTACACCAGATGAAAGAAATAAGCCTATTTATAATCTTTGTTTAAATATGGATGTTTTTTGTTGTAAGGGTCATTCTGAAGAGGCTTTACAATCTGTTTTATGTGCTTGTAAAGAAAGTAAATTTTATAAAGATGAAGATGATATAAATATAATTGATATTACTGGGGATTGTCCTTTTATAGACCCTTTTCAAATTGATTATATGCTTAATTTATTTGAAACAAATAACTATCATTATTTATCTAATTGCATGATTCGAAGTTTTCCAATTGGTTTTGATATCCAAATTTATAAAGCATATTTATTGTTTGATATTGAAAAACTAATTATTAATAAAAAACATAGAATTCATTCAGGTTGGAATATTTGGACTTATTCTGCACAATTACAGCATTTTTATAAGCAAAAAGCATTCCCTATAATAAAATATGGTAATGTTTGTGCTGTAGAGCAATATTTTTATCCTGATTGGAGAATAGTGCTTGATTATAAAGAGGATTTACTTTTGTTGAAACATGTCATGAGGTTTTTTGATTGTTTAACTTTTACTCATGAAAATGTAATTGATTTTTTAAAAGAAAGACCTGATTTGTTGGTTTTAAATCGGCATTGTGTTCAAAAAATACCAGGAGTTTAAATATGATAAATAATAAAAAGGTAGGATTAATTTTACCAACTAGATATGATAGTCAACGTTTACCGGGTAAAGTTTTAATGGAAATAAACTGTAAAAAGCAGATAGAAAGAATAATTGAAAGGGCTTTACAGAGTAAATATATAGATGAAATAATTCTGGCTATTTCTGATCATTATTTTGAAAATGATCTTATTTTTGATTGGTTTGATGATTATATTAGTAAAAAAAAATTGGGGTTTGATAAGTTATCAGAATTTACGGGAAGTCATGCAAATATAGCTTTGAGAACATATGAGGCTGCCGAAACACATAATATTGATATAATTGTGGATATTAGTCATGATTGTACTTTTTTTGATCCTGGTTTGGCTGACTTTTTAATTGATAAATTATTTTTTTATGGGGTTGATTATTCAGCAAATTGCATAGTTCGTAGTTATCCGGATGGATTTGATATACAAGTTTATACAAAAGAAATTTATCAAAAAATAATAAATGAAACAATGTATATTAAAAATTATACTGGTTGGAATATTTGGCATAATCGGGAAAAACTTTTCCCAAAGCCTAAATTTTATAATGATATGGCTGGTGTTGGTTTTTATTTTCCAGAATGGCATTTAAGTCTTGATACGGAAAAGGATAAAATTTTAATTGAAAGAATTTGTAATCATTTTGAAAATAAAAATTCAAGTTCTTATTTTCATTGGTATGAAATAATTAATTTTTTAAAAATCAATTTGGAATTATTGGAAATAAACAAAAATGCAATTCCTACTGAATTATTAAGGGAGCTATTATGACATTTGGATTAAGTTTAGGGTGTGTACATACCTTTTTTCCTTGTAAAAATAAAGATGCAGTTATTACATTATATCGAGAAAATTTTAAAGATGAAATAAATGCGATTGAATTAACAATGTCAGAAAAAGATTTTAAAAATTTTAATCTTAGTCAGGTTAATTTTGAATGGTTAAGAAATATGAAATATGTGAGTATTCATCTTTTGGGTTCGGTGGGAAGTTATCGAAAAATAATGAGTATGATAAAAAGAAATAAATTAAGAGTTAATAATTTTATTTCTCATATATATTCAAAAAATACCATTCCACAATTTTTTAAAGATGAATTTGGTAATAATATATTGATTGAAAATATAGAGCGGGATTATGCATTATTCCCGGATGAATTTAAAATTTGTTTTGATTATTCTCATGCGATTAAGAATGGGAGTGAATTTGCTGCTAAGTTTGCTAATTTAAATGAATTTAGTATTAAACAAGTTCATTTGAGTAACACAATTAATGGTATTTGTCATAGACCTTTTATTAAGGATTTATTTCATTTTGATTTTGTTAAAAATGTGATTGATTTGAAAAATTACCCAATAATTATTGAGTCTGTTTGTGAGGATATAATTGAACTTAGGGAAGAAGTGAAAGTTTTAAAAAGAAGAATTTACGAATAAGGAGTTTTTGATGCAGTTAGCGATTAATGGTGGAAAAAATATAAGAAGAGAGTCATGGCCTATAAGAGAATTATATAATAAAACAGAAATAAAAGATGTAGTTTGTGATATTATTGATTCTAATAATTTATCCGGTTATCGGGGTTCTTTTGGTCAGCATTTTTGGGGTGGGAAATATGTAAGAAAATTAGAATCTTACATTGAAAATTATTATTTTCAAAGAACAGGGAAAAAAGTAAAAGTTTTGGCTGTAAATAGTTGTACTTCCGCATTACATATTGCTTGTGGTGCGATTGGATTAGATTATGACCAGGAAGTAATAGTTACCCCATGGTCAATGACATGCTCGGCAACTGCTCCAATGTTATACAAAGCAATTCCTATTTTTGCAGATATAGAAAAAGATTATTTTTGTCTTGATCCTGAAAGTATTAAAGAAAAAATAACAACAAAAACAAAAGCAATTATTTCAGTTGATTTATTTGGTAATCCACATAATTATGAAGCAATTGATAAAATAGCAAAAGATAATAATCTTTTTGTTATAGAAGATTGTGCACAAGCTTTGGGAGCTTCTTTTGATGGTTTATTAACTGGTATGCTTGGTGATATTGGATGTTTTTCATTTACACAGGGTAAGCATTTCACTTGTGGTGAGGGTGGTTTAATTATTACTCAAAATGAAGATTTGTATATGAAATGTGCATTATTAAGAAATCATGCCGAATCTGTCATAAATAGTATGCCACTGAAATATATGTTTGTTGATATGGAAAATCAATACGGTTTTAATATGAGAATGACAGAGATTCAAGCGGCAATTTTATTAAAGCAATTTGAAGGTTCTTCTATTTCTGAATTTGATAGTAATATTGATTTAGAAGTAGATAGAAGAAAAGAACGTGTTTTTCAGTTACAAGAAAATATAAATTTAGATTTTATTGAATGGGGTAAAGTTCGGGATAATTGTGAACATTCTTATTATGTGTTACCATTTATTTTTAATGAAGAAATCGCAGGAATATCTAGAAATAAATTTATTGAGGCAGTAAAAGCGGAATTACGAATTGAAAAAACAAGTATGGGGATTACTGAAAAAATTGATCCTTTAATTTGGGAAGGATATATTAAACCACTTTATGAGATGCCTATTTTTTATAATGATTGTTTTTATAGAAGTGTGTCTTTACCTGTTGTTGAAGAATTACAAAATAAAAGTTTTTGTTTTACTACTTTTCAGAGTTTGTCACTTTATCAATCAGATATACAGGATATATCAAAAGCATTTCATAAAGTTGCACAAAATATGAATGAATTAAAGGATTAATAATGATAAGAATGATTGGTGAAATTGGTTCTAATCATAATAATGATTGGGACCGAACAAAAGAACTGATAAAACAAGCTAAATTATCTGGGTTTACTGATGTTAAATTCCAATTGTTTGATCCTAATCGATTGTATAAATCTTTAGATTATGATACTTGGTGTTTATATAATAACCAACAATTAAATAAAGATTTAATACCAAAAATATCAGATTATTGTAAACAAATTGATATTAAATTTGGAATTACTCCTTTTTATAATGAAGCGATTGACGAGACTAAAAATTATGTTGATTTTTATAAAATTTCATCTTTTGATATAAAAAGGAGAGGATTAATTGGGGCTTGTTTAGATACGAAAAAAGATTTTTTTATAAGTTGTGGATTAGCGAACAACAAAGATATCTCTAATTTATTAGATATGATTCTTTTAAATTACAGTGAAAAGCAAAAATATTATTTTATGCATTGCGTTTCAAAATATCCTTGTCCTTATAATGAAGCTGCTCTGAAAAGAATATCCGAAATATTTTTAATTGTTTTAAAACAAAAAAAACAAAATATATATGTTGGTTATTCCGACCATACAAAAGATATAGATGTAATTAGAGAATCTATTTCTTTATTGGCACAGTGTTTAGAATTTCATTTTGATTTGGATGATAAAGAAGGTTATGAGAGCAATTATAATCATTGTTGGACTCCTAAAGATATTAGTGAATTTTACGCAAAAATAGAAAAAATTGACAAAATTGTAAATAGTAAATTTCAATTAAAAGAAAATGAATTGTTACAATTGGCTGATTCTATTACAGGATTAAGGGGATGAAATGTATAGATTAAATAATAAAGAGTGGCTGATTACCGGGGGCACTGGTTCCCTGGGTAATGAGGTTACAAAGTTAATTTGTGAGAATTTAAATCCGAAAGGAATTAGAATTTTTAGCCGAGATGAATTGAAACAAAAAGAAATGAAAGTTAAATTTGATAAATATGATGTTCCAATTTCTTACTTACTTGGTGATATACGAGATTTGCAACGATTACAATTAGCCACAAAAGAGGTCGATTTTGTTATTCATACAGCTGCTTTAAAGGACATTGTGAAATGTGAAAATGATCCGACCGAAGCAATCAAAACAAATATTGAAGGGTCCGAAAATGTAATTTTAGCTTGCATTGAAAATGATGTTCAAAAGTGCATGTTAATAAGTACTGATAAGGCTGTTTATCCTGTTAATCTTTATGGTTCAACAAAAATGACTGCTGAACGCTTATTTATTGGAGCAAATATTTATACTCCCCATTCAACAAAGTTTAGTGTTTGTCGGTATGGGAATGTAATAGGTAGTCGAGGGTCAGTTATACATTTATTTAAAGAACAAAAAAATAAAGATGGATATTTAAAAGTAACTGATTTTGGAATGACAAGATTTTGGATAACAATTAATGAAGTAGCTAATTTTATTCTGCAATCTCTTTTAGAAACAAAAGGAAAAGAAATTTTTATTCCTAGAATGACAAGTGTGAAAATTAAAGATGTTGCTGATTTGTTTTCAAATGGTTGTGAAGTGGAAGAAATAGGAATTCGGGAAAGTGAAAAACTACATGAGTGTCTTATTACAAATGAAGAGTCATATCACGCTAGAATTTTTAATGACAAATATATAATTGATTATAATTATTATAATCCTATCCCTTTTACTTATTCAAGTAATGAATTTGTTATGAATAAATCTGAATTAGAAACAAGAATGGAGGGTTATTTATGAAAAATAAGAAGAAAATAGGGTATTATAAAAAGAATAATAAAGGTGCTTTTGGCAAGTGTAAATATTTAAAAAATAAAGATATTAAAAGGAAAAAGAAATGATTAATTTACGTTTAATAACTGAAAGACTTGTTTTGAAATCAACATCGAAAGAAACTATTGATTTTTTAGTAAATGAACGGGGGTCTGATTATTATGAATGGATGGGTAATGAGTTAGTTAATGAATTTAATAGTCATGGATTATTTCCCCAATCACAAAAAGAATTAGATAATTTTTTTGATCGATGTGAAAATGATAAAAGTTTATTATCTTTTTGTATGATTGATAGAAAAACATCAAATCACATTGGTATGGTAAGTTTACAACGAATTGATTTAATCAATCGATCTGCTGAATTTGCAATAATAATAGGTGCGATTGATTATTGGGGCAAAGGCTACGCTACGGAAGCCTTGAAAATATTATTGAGATTTGGTTTTTTAAAATTAGGGCTTAATCGGATATGGTCAGCAACTGCTGAAGTGAACCATGGAATGCTAAACGTTTTTAAAAAAGTTAATATGAAACATGAAGGAACATATAGAGAAGGGCAGTTTTTAAATGGTAAATTTGAAAACACAATGGCTTATGCTATATTAAATAAGGAATTTATGAGTGAAAAAAATAGTAAAGTTTAAGCATCATGGATTTAAAGGAACAAGAATTTATTCAATATGGAGATCAATGATAGGTCGTTGTTTTTATGAATGTGTTAATAGTTATAATATTTATGGTGGAAGAGGAATAACTGTTTGTGATGAATGGAAAAATAATTTTTTGATTTTTAAAGATTGGGCTTATAAAAATGGTTATAAGGATAATTTAGTAATTGATAGAATTGATAATGATAAAAATTATGAACCTGATAATTGTCAATGGTTAACTAATATTGAGAATGTAAGAAAGTCAAAGGCGGCTAAATTAAATATAGAAAAAGTAAAACAGATAAGACAATTATATAAAACAGGAAATTTTACACATAAAAAATTATCTGATTTATTTGGTACAACACGACCAAATATAACAAAAATATTAAATAACTATAGATGGATAGAATAAATGACAAATAAAGAAATAATAAATAAAATATCTGAAATAAGAATTAAGAATAATATTTGTTGGATGGATTTATTGAAATTAGCTTTTAAAACATCTCCAAAAGAAGCAAAGATTATTTTTAATAAAATAACTCAAAACGATGCTGAAATAAATAATTTAAGTAAGGAGCTTTGTAAATGAGAATAACCATCCCGATGAATAAATTAAAAGTTGAGACTTATCCAAATAAAGATTTTGTTTCAATTGAAATAGACATTCCAATTGAAAAAATTGAGTTTCATGGTGAGTCATTACAAGAAATTGAGAATTTTATTGTTGAAAAATTTGAAAAAGAAGGCAAACCATTTTGTGATTGTTGTGAGGTAGATGATGTCTAATATTTATAGTAAAAATTTTGTATGTATTGAGAAACATTCAGAGATAATAGCCAAAAAATTATTAAAAGAAACAAAAGAAGATTTTCATCCTAATATAGAAATTCTTTCTTCTAATAATTTTTTGATTAAACAGGGAGCAAAAGAGATTCTTTCTTATCCTCTTAATGATGAATTTACTTTATTAAATAAAAGTTTAGAAAAAATTGAATTATTTGATGATGAATGTTCTATTCAAATTGGGGTTGGTAATGGTTACATGCTCAATAAGATTTTAAAGAATTCATCAAAAAAACATTTAGTTATTTTAATCGAAACTATTCCAAAATTATTAAATTTAGCTTTTTCAAATTATGATTATTCAAGATATATTGAAGCAGGTAAATTGGTTATTTGTACTGATCAAGATGAATTAACTAATATGCTTTCTTTGATTGAAAGTAATAAAGTAATTCAATTATGGCATAGCTTTGCAGAAAGTTACACCGTTTTTTTAAATCAATTTTATGCGGATGTGACAAAATTAGCATTAGATACAATTAATCAGATGATGTGTAATACTGGAACAGTAGTTGGAGCTGGTGCATTAATAGCTGAAAATGACATTAAAAATCTCCCCCACATTATCAAACATCGGGGAGTAAAGGAAATAAAAGATTTATTTAAAAATAAGCCGGCTGTTATTATTCTTTCGGCTCCCTCTGTAATTGATCTTATTCCTCAATTATTAGATAATAATTATAGAAATAAAGTGATTATTATTGCAATTGCTCAAATGTTGCGGCCTCTTTTAGCTTTTGATATAAAGCCTGATTTTATTTGTACAGTTGATTATGGTGAGGTAAATTATGAGCATTTTGATGGTTTGTTTTACATTAAAGATGTTCCTTTGGTGGCTTTAAATCGAAGTTATTCAAGAATATTAAAAGAATGGCAAGGACCTAAGTTTATTGTCACCGGGTATAATCCTACAAATGAAAATACTGTTGTTGAGATGCTTAATGAAAAAGGACAGTTAGATCAAGGGGGGTCTGTTGGTCATATGGCAATTGGTTTAGCTATTCATCTCGGTTGTAATCCAATAATTCATATAGGTTTTGATTGTGCTTATAATCAAAAAGATGGATTATCTCATAATCAATTGGGGGATGCTAATGGAAAGATTAATTTCCGTGATGATGGTTCTATTGATTGGGATGTGACTGATCCAAATTCAACTATTCAGGATAACCATAAAATGGGGGATGTTGTTTTAATTCCTGGGTATTTTGGTGGATTGGTTCCAACAAATTCCGGATTGGCTAGTTTTGTTTTGGCTATGGAGAATATTTTTAGTAGTTACCCAAAAATAAAATTTATCAATTCTTGTGAAGGTGGTGCTAAGAAAAAACATTGTGAACAGATGTCATTTAAAAAGGCTTTAAAAGATTTTTGTAATAAAAAAATAAACAAAACAAAGATAAATAAGTATTTATCTTTTAAGCCACAATTTGAAAAAGATATCTGGGAAGCTAAGAGAAGATTAAATTGGGAGATAGTTTTATTTGATCAAATTGTGGATGCTTGTGATAATGGCCTAAAACCGCTTAAATCAATGCAAGATGCAACAGAAAATGAATTAAAGGAATTATTATCAGAGAATGAAAAATTTGCAACCATGGCACAGGAATTAACGAAACAGAGTAATATTCTATCACTTCACATATATAAGACTTCAAGAGAAATACATAAGAGAGAATTAAAAGTTAATGGAAAAACTAAACATTTATTGAAAGATAAAGAAGATTTAGAGATAAGAATAAAAAGAAGTTCTTTAATATTGGAAGCGGCAAAAGAATCTGCATTGAAATTAAAAAAAATTTATATTCAAGTTTTTGTAGAAATGGTGGATTTAACTTGTAATGAAATAAAGAAAAATGAGTTGGTTTTAAATTCTGTAAATTTATATCTTGAAAAAATGGATAAATGGGATAAATTACTTGAAAATGGAAATTGGGCTCGGCCATTATTAGAAAGTGAAGAAATAATGGAAGAATATATGACTGATCCAACAAAGATTGATGTTTTTGAAAAAGCTAAATTATTTTATTATAAATCTCTTAAAATGAAAATGGATTTTTTAGAAGAGAATAAAAAAAGACAGGATTTAACTAATGAAATTGAAATAAATAAATTTATTGAATTAAGTCGAGAATGTGGATTAAAAAAGGATTTTAAAGGTGCTTTAAAATATTTAAAAAAAGCTTTAAAAATAAATTCATTAAAAGTTGAAGTGATTTGGGGTTTAGCTACTACTTATCATCATTTAGAAAAAGTAAATAAAGCTTTAAAATATTACAAATTTTTAGTTAAATGTTATCCTGAAAATAATAAAAGATATCGGTTTGAAATGGGGCAAACTTATCTTCTGAAGGACATTCAGAAAGGAATGGAAATAATAAGTAATGTGATGGAAGAAACTCATGAATTTGATTCTTTTTACATTCGATTAGCTGAATTGGAATTTGGAATGGAGGATTATTATAAAGCAAAAGAATATTGTGAAAAATTTTTGATGGTTTATTCACATTCAACCGAAGCAAAAAATTTATTAGATCGGATTAACAAAATAGAAAAACCTTATTAAGATAAAATAAAAAGGCCCTGTAATAGGGCCTTAGTAAATTTATATATCAAAGGTTTTTTTAAAACATATAAACTAATTGAGGATCAGTTAAAACAGATTCCCCGGTAAAGTTGTTTTTTTTAATTTCAACACAAGATAATTTGAAACAACCTTTTTTATTGTATTGATTATTTCTTTTTAGATCTTCGATTTGCCATAAAGGAGCTTTATTTCTTAAAGCAAATTCACCAAGTGTCATAACTATATAACCTTTTTCATATATTTCCGGAAAAGTTTCAATTATTTTTTCCATTTTTGTATAAATTCTTTTTACATTGGATTGCATAGCTAAATTAAAGTTTTTTTTGCTTGTTTCAATTGTGTTTAAAATTAAGTTTTTCATATTTGATCTCCTAAAATAATATTAAGGTCTTTCCTAAACCTTATGAAATAAGAATAACATTTAATTTTAAAAAAAGCAAGGAAAAAATAAAATTTTTATTTAATTTTTTTAAAATAATTAAATATTTTTGTTTACTTTCTTAAAAAACTATATTATATTGTTTTTAGGAGATCAAATTATGAAATATCAAGATTATAAAAATTTAATACTTAAACTTTGTTGGAAATTCAAGAAAAAAAATACCCAAATTGATTTTAATGACTTACTTAGCGAAGCAAATTTAGTTTTTACTATTTGTAGTAAAAAATTTGATGAAACTAAAAATGTTAAGTTTTCTACTTATATTTATTCTTGTGTGGAAAATGGTTTAAAAACTTTTATTCGAGATGAAAAAATTAGAATGAAAAGATATAAAAGTATTTGTTTTGAAAATATAGTGAAAAAAGAAAAAGAAAGTCATTCATTACATTATAGATGTAATTTTTCATTTTTTGAATTAGATAAAAATTGTCATGATGTTATTAATTTTATTCATAATTTTCCTGAAGAATTACGTGGTGATAGTGGAAAAATAACGAAAAAAAATTTACGAGCTATAATGCATAGTCAAATTAATTTTCAACATAAAGAAATTGATTATATTTTTAATGAAATACGGGATTCAATAATTTGAAATTTAATAAAAAATTAGTAAATAATTTAATGCCTTTTCAAAAGGAAGGCATTAAATATATTAATAATAAAAATGGAACCTGTATTTTAGCAGATGATATGGGGCTTGGAAAAACAATACAAGCCCTTGGTTATATTTGTTTACATCCAGAATTTAAGAATATTTTGGTTGTTTGTCCAGCTTCAATAAAATTAAATTGGAAAAAAGAGATTAAAATTTGGTTAAATGAAGAAGCAGGATTGATTGGTGATTTTATTCCTAAAAATAGAATAAAAATAATTAATTATGATATTTTAAAAAAGTATAAAAAAGAATTGATAAAATTAAATTTCGATCTTATTATTGGTGATGAATGTCACTACGCAAAAAATAAAAAAGCAAAAAGAACCAAGGCCTTTTTAAAGATAGCGAAAAGATCAAAAAGAGTTCTAGCTATTTCAGGAACACCCATAACAAATAGACCGGCTGAATTTTGGAATGTCTTGCATTTAGTTTGTCCAGAAATATTTTCTAATTGGTGGGAATTTGTAAAAAGATTTTGTGATTTAAAAATAAAAAATGGGGAGTTGATTTATAAAGGGTGCACAAATCCAAAAAGGTTAAATAGTTTGTTAGTTAACAATTGTATGATTCGTCGGTTAAAAAAAGAGGTTTTGACAGATTTACCAGAAAAAATAAAGACAATTATTCCTCTTGAATTGACAAATTTTGAAGAGTATTTTTTATTGGAAAAAGATTTTGTAAATTGGTTATCAATTGAAAATAAAAAAAGAAAGCAGAGAAATTTATTACCCTTATCAGGAATAAATAAAATCGAAAAATTAAAGCAATTATCAGCAATTGGAAAAATGAAAGCAATTATTGAATGGATTGAAAATTTTTTAGAAAGTGATAATAAGTTGGTTATTATGGTTGAACATCATTTTATTATCGATCGTTTATATAATCATTTTAAAAAGGCTGCTGTAAAGTTTGATGGTAGAGACACGATAAATAAAAGAGATGAAGTGGTTAATGTATTTCAAAATGATCAAAATGTAAAATTATTTATAGGACAAATAGAAGCTGCTGGAATTGGTTTGACTTTAACTGCTGCCAGTACAATGGGAATAATGCAATTTTGTTGGACTCCTGGAGAACTAGATCAAATTACTGATAGAATACATAGAATAGGTCAAAAAAATGCTTGTAATATTTATTATTTTGTTGGTGTTAATACCATAGATGAATTTATTATTAATGTTTTGGATGTGAAAAAGAAAAATATTGATTTAATATTGAACGGTGAAGAAACAAATGATAATAATTTGTTGCAATTTTTATTAAAAAAATATTTGAAAATAAAAAATAACGATTCTAATTTGATACAATAATGATCTTAAATTGAGATAGGAAAAAATAATGATTGATATCATTTCAATTTATCAAAAATATAATATTAAATATTGGACCGAGGGAAAAAATGTCCAACCTGGCTGGATTAATATACAATGTCCATTTTGCGATGATCATTCCAATCATTTAGGTTTTAATGTTGAAAAACAATATTATTTTTGTTGGAAATGTGAATTTAAATTTAAAGATAAAGTTTTTTATAAATTGAACATTCCATTAACCGAATTGGATAATCATGTTTATGTTAGTTTAGAAATTGTTAAAAAATTAAATGTTGATAAAGTTTCTTTTGTTCTTCCCGGGAAACCTGGATTAAATAAAAGAGCAAGAGAGTATTTACTTAAGAGAAATTTTGATCCTGATTTATTGATTGAAAAATATAATCTTCATTATTGTGATCATTTAGCAAAAAATTATAATTTTAGAATAATTATACCTATTATTTTTCAAAATAAAATAATCAGTTATACGACAAGAGATTATACAAATAAACAAGAGTTACGTTATATAAGTTGCTCTAGAAATATGGAAATAATTGATCATAAGAATATTTTGTATAATATAGACAATTGTAAAAAGAAATATGTTTTTGTTTTTGAAGGTAATTTTGATGCTTGGCGTTTTGGTGATAATGGTTGCTCTAGTTTTGGAACTACTTTTACAATGGCCCAAGTAAATTTATTATGTAATTATGAAACAATTATTATTATTTTTGATAATGATGATGAAGCACAAAAGGAAGCTGAAAAATTAGGTAATTTATTATCTGGAATAGGTAAAAATGTTTATATTATTAGGCCACATAAAAAGGATTTTGCTTTATTTTCTCAAAAAGAAGCAACCAAATATAAAAAAGAAATATTAAAGCAATTAAATTTAATTTAGGAGTTTAAAAATGCAGGAATCAGAGAAAGAACAAATACAAAAAGTTTATGATTTTTTTAAATCTTATTATCAAAAATATGGAAAATCCCCGGTAATTGGAGAAATAATAAAACAGACTGGATTAACAAGAAAAAAAATATCATCTATTTTAACTCTTTTGGTGAAATATAAATATCTGAAATTTAAAAACAAAAGATACAGAACACCCGAGCAAATTAAAGGAAATAAAGTTATTCCTAAAATAGATGATATAGAAGAAACATTTATTCAGGAGGAAAGTAATCAAATTATTCAAGATATTAAAGAAGAAAAACCAATTAAAAAAAATAAAATAAATAATATATTTGTTTTGAAAATTATTTTGGGGTTAATTTTTGTTTCTTTTTGTTTTTTAGGAATACAAGCAAATTATATTGCTTATTTATTTAATAAATTACCACAGGATGCTTTTATTTCAGCGAGTGGGTTTTTTATTTTTGAAATAATTGCTTTTGATTTTTTTATTTTTTTTCGGATAAGAAAAAATTATGGTTTGAGTCGGATTTTTTTTCTTATCTTTATAATGCTTTTTTTGAATAATTTTTTAAATATTTTTACCGGGCAATATGTTTTGTATCAAAATAAGGTTTTTAGTTCTGAAAATTTAGAAAAAGAAAACAATGAAAATTTAAATGATCTTTATTCTAAACAAGAGGAATTATTAAATAATCAATTAAATGACAAATATGAAAAAAGAGATATTTATAAATTTAGATATGATTTAAATAATAAAGACAAAAGTTCTTTTTATTCTTATTTATCTGTAATTAATAAAGAAATTCCTGATATCCAGAATAAAATAAAAGTTATTCAAGATAAAAGAGAGCATATTTTTTTAAAAAATCAGATTTCTAAAAAAGAAAAAATAGATGTTTATGGCTTTATTAGTAAAAATTTATGGAATTTAAATTCAAATATTATTAAATTTATTCATTTAATTTTTCCCTCATTTCTTTTATCTTTAATTAGCAGTATTAGTTTAGCTTTAATAATGTTTTTAAAAAATGAGTGAAAAAATAAAAATATTTTTAAAAAAATTAAAAAATTATTTGACAAAAAAATAAAATTAGTGTATATTATTAATATAAAGAAAAACAAATACTTTGTATGAAGTATTTAATAGCTGGAGAGCTT
>Ga0172380_10000644_pt1 | contig 65245 bp, 56 predicted proteins | sample Leawe162metaG_FD_119747 | JGI IMG/M metagenome (GOLD analysis project Ga0172380, IMG submission 119747) | Leachate microbial communities from a municipal landfill in Southern Ontario, Canada - Leachate well 162 metaG | ecosystem: Engineered > Solid waste > Landfill > Unclassified | place... | reverse complement strand
CTTCCGCTCAATCCCATATTCTGCCACAAATTGGGATTGAGAACCAAAAACTCTAACTTCTTTGCCAAAGCGTCTGTATCCCTTTCCGGGACTAAACATCCGTTCTGTCCGTCTATAACGACTTCCGGTATATCGCAATGTGTTGTAGAAAGAATTGGCATGCCCGAAGCCGAAGCTTCGATAACAGATATTGGTACGCCACCTTCCGTATCGCCGTTTGCCGCGCGAATGCTCGGATGAAGAAATATATGATGCCGATATAATTCTCTTAAGAATAACGGGTATGGTTGATAACCAAGTAAATTAACGCATTCTTTTAAATTATACCTATGTATGACATTGAATATCTTCTTTTTTTCTTCTTCGCCGGCCGGGTTACCGTTCGAATCCCCGATTATCGTTAATTTCAATTTCAGGTTAGGATGAGATTGTTTGACTTGCCCAAAAGCTTTGACCGCATAAGGAATTCCTTTTTTTTCTTTAAAACTCGCGGATATTAAAATTCTTACCTCCGCGTCTTCGTTAGTTCTCGGTACAAACCTGATTTTATCTAAATCGGTTCCTAAATGTTGAACAATAATCTTTCCTTCCGGACAATCCAGTTCAATCAAGCGTTTTCTCATGTAATTTCCTTCTACCAGAAAGACTTCTCCTTCTTTAAATAGTTTTTTATATTTTTCCCTCCATTCCGGATGTTGTGATGGAACCAAACTTAGGTCATAGCCGTAAAATGTAGTGACCATCGGGAGTTTGAATAAATTCTTCAGCGGCAAAAAACCATATCCCGAAGGACCGAAGTGGGCATGGACCAATGCCGGTTTGTCCTGCCTCAGGTTAAATAGAAAACGCGGATAAAAATTAAACAATTTATTCCACCCTTTATTAAAAAATGTGTAGAGGTTTCTCAACTCCGGATTCAGTTCCAGCGACCTTATTCTTTCCGTGGGATATATATCCAGATTTTCCGTTTGAAGAGCGTAGACAACGGGCTGATATCGTTTGAGATTTTTAATTTGTCCGTATATCCAATTTTCCGTAATCGGCAGATATGTACCGGCCGTGTAATGGATAACCGTCTTCATAATTTTCCTTCTTCAGGATTGCTGTTTTCCAGTTTAATCATAGCCGGCGGCAAAGGTTTTAATTGCTTTATTAACCGGAATATTTCATGGTATAAAGATTTATCCAATACAAACAAAAGGCCGGCATAGCTCACCGCACCGACAACGATGGTTGATAAAAGCGTAACCAGATCACTTATTCCCCAAGTATTTTCCAGAAAAACGCGCGTTGTGAATACAATTATTCCCATCCCTGCCGTTGCTAAAAATATTGATTTAAACTGCTTGAAAAAATAGCTAAATTTCAAATCGATTAGCTTGAATGGAATAGCAAAACTTGGGTATGCCAACAAAAACGAGGCTATGGCATAAGCAATGGTTACTCCTTCCACGTTTCCCCGGAGTCCGATAATGAAAGAGAAGGCGGTTACGACAGCGAAGATAATTCCTACATGAAATTGAATATCGGTGCGCCCTTGAGATTGGTAAATAGTTCCGTTTAGCGTACCGATGGATTGCATTAAACCCACCAAAGCAAGGATTTGAACTAAAAAAATTGACCGTTCCCATTGAGGGCCAAAAACCACCAAAATAAACTGATGCGCTAGCACCAAAAGTCCCGTCATTAATGGAAATGTCACCGTCGCGATATAACGAGTGGCTCTTGTGTAAGCATAGCGCACGCTGTTTTTATCGTCTTGAATGGTGGAAAGACCGGGGAACATAATCCGTCCGATGACTTGGGAAATGTTGCTTATGGGGAAGAGTAAAAGTTGATAAGCTAAATTATAGAACCCTAAAGGCACGGAACCCAAGAACTTTCCGATGAGAAAGTTGTCAAGATTACGGTTAAAATAATTTACAAAATTAAATCCCGTGAGATTAAAACCAAACCTGAAGAGTTCTTTAGCTCGTTGCCGCTTAAATAAAATTCTTGGTCTCCAGCCGGAAAAGCTCCACAGGAAAATCACTGTTACAAGGCTGAAAATAACCTGTTGCCAGACAAGACTCCATACTCCAAAGCCGGAAAAAGCCAAAATAACCGCCGCCGTTCCGGAAATTACAACCGCCAATATTTCAACAATTGCTAACGGCCTAAAATTTAGTTCCTTGGTAAACAAAGCGGTTTGGACGATGCCGAAGGAAGAGATGAAAAAAGTCGAACTTAAGACCACGACAATGAGAATTAGCCTGTCTTCACCGTAAAAATAAGCAATTGCCGGGGCTAAAGCGGCCAACAGGAAAGCTAAGAGGAATCCTACTGATATATTTATCCAGAAACAGGAAGACAGGTGCTCTTCGGTGAGTCCTTTACGTTGTACCAGCGCCGCCGCTAATCCAAAATCACTGAATATCGCCACGAGGTTTGTGAACACAATTACCATGGCAAGCAATCCAAAAACATTCGGGGTAAGCAACCGCGCTAAAATTGCCGTAATCCCCAATTGAAACAGCAAGCGGATGATACGTGATGTTCCGGACCAGCCGACACCCTGAACGGTTTTTGTTGTCAGGTTCATGCTGTATTTTAAACGTTAACCCATTTCAGGAATGAATAAAAAGGTTCCTTTACGTTTACGTCTTTATTGGAGCAGATAAACAAATACCGATAATATCTTCCCCAAAGTTTTGAAGCGCCTATTAATTTTACATTTTTATAGGTTGTGTTATTTTTTAACAAATAATTGACGTACGCGAGATGGTTTTTTTTCTTTGTTTCTATTGCTGATTTGCCGGAGTTGCAACCTAATTCAAAAAACAAAACGTCTGTATGCTTCGAGGTTTCCAGTAAAATATTTTTGGCGTAGGCGAGTTTGTTGTTTTCTTCAGATATCCACTGGAAAACACTCAGCATAAATCCGTAATCATAATGTTTGTTGTCCAGAAACCCCGCGGATATTGGGTTGTTGATAAAATTAATATTCGAAATGCCATAAATCGCGCAGAGTTTTCGACACAATTCATAGTACCTGATTGATGGCTCTAAAGCATCTACGACAGCATTTTTTTCTGCGGCCGCGAACGAAAAAAACCCTGCGTTTGAACCAACATCAAGGATTCTTTTATTAGATAAGTCTCCGTCAACGTATTTAAATATCAAATTAAATTTTTTATGGAAATTATCTCTGTTTAAACTTGTTTTAATATTTTTAAAATCGTCAAAGTAAATCGGCTGATATACCGGCGCGCCTGATTCTATCGGATTATTTATTAAATCCGCTTTCAATGATTCTATCAGTTTCTTTTTTTCTGTGTTCATGCGCCTTCCTGAAAAAATCATTATGTTTTCCGAAGTTTTTATCATTTTTTATTCTTTTTTCAAATATCCACCTGAAGTAAGTATCGAAATATAGATTCGGAATCACATCGAATCGTAGGTTGTGATAATTAAAGTAATATGCCATCGCTAAAGAATGCTTACCATCGGCAACTGTATAAAATTTATCATAAACTAAACAAACTTTTATTGAGATTTTTTCACCTTTTTTTATGGCATTTAATCTTTTCCGATAAACCATTTTTAGGTTTTCGGGTAATATTTTCCCCTTATTTCGAAAATCCAAGGTTCCGCTTCGCGTTCTCTTTACATAATCGCAGTCATCCAAAGGTAAGTTATTATCCAAATATTTAATCAATTCATAGTGCGGCCATTCGCTGATGTTTCTGCCTACGGAAGTGTATTTATCTTTTAAAAAATCAGGAGGGTAGATAAATTGTTTAAATTCCAAATCAGTTACGCTCTTGATAATAATATCATTAAAATACTCCGAATTCGTTATTTGGTTTATGGGCTTGATTCCCACTTTTGTTTTGATAAGCTTTGTACAGAAAAATTTCCGGAATAGTTTATCCGCGAAAAAAGAAATCATTTATCTCCCCCGGCTATTTTATAGACAGGCCAATTCTTGGATAGCGACTTCATTTTTTTATCGAATCAGTGCTCCTGTGAATTTTTAAAAATTGACTTCCAAGAGCTCGAATCAACCTTTTTGGAAGTTCCGAAAATCTTTTCGACGGTCTCGAAGGCGTCGAATAATTTACTTTTTTTATCTCTTTCCATGTGGTTGCCCCCCATCTGATGTATATCTCAGGCAATAGGTATCTATCGGTATTGATTATTACTCCCTGGAGACCCCATGATTTTACTCGGCGCATGGTTTCCTTGAACAAGATACGGTGCAGCCCTCTTCCCTTGAATTCCGGGTCCGTAAAGAGGTAATGTGTTTGTCCCCAGCCATTTTCGCCAAATTCATTTTGATCGCAAAAGTATAGTCCGCTTACAAGCTTTTCTTGATATAGAATATAAATAGGAGAGTTAATTTTCCAACCGTTCAAGTTACCGTAATATGGCGCCATCCAATTGCGGAAATAGAGTTTGAGTAGTTTTTTTTCCTCGTTTCTGATTTTTTTTCGAACTTCAGGTCCCGCGATTCGAAAGCCTGATTTTAAAGTGCTCGCCGTGTCCGCGTACTTATTTAGAGGCAACTTCAATATTACATATTTATCGAGTTCATCCCCAAATTTCATTAATACACTCCGTTTATTTATTTACATTATATTTCATAATTTCTCTTACCGCTTCTATCACATCCTTCACGTCTTTATCGGTCAGTTTTGCCGAAAGAGGCAGAGATACGGTCCGATCCGAAATCCACTCTGTGTTCGGGAAATCCCCTCTTTTGTATCCAAGAGTTTTTTGGTAGTAAGGATGTAAATGCAGGGCGATATAATGCACGCCTACGCCGATGTTGCGTTGGGTCATTTTATCCAAGAATTCATCCCTCGTCATCTTTAGATTATCCGTATCAAGCAATAAGGTATACAAATGATATCCATGTTTTGTGTCGGGTTCTACCGGAGCTGGTGTGAATACCGGTAAATCCGGAAAAGTTTCATTATAAACATTCCAGATTTCCTGACGTCTTTGCCAATGCTTGTCAATTCTTGGCAGCTGATGAATGCCTATTGCTGCTTGGATATCCATCATATTATATTTATATCCGGCGTAAAGAACCTGGTAATGTTTATACCCGGAGTCGCCAAATCTGCCCCAGGCATCTTCGCTCATTCCGTGCAAAGCCATTATTTTTATCATGTTGGCGCAATCTTCGTTATTAGTGATAGCCATTCCGCCTTCGCCCGTTACGATATTTTTGGTTACATAAAAACTGAAACATCCTAAATCCCCGAAGGTTCCGGATTTTTTTCCATGATATTCTGTTTCAATGGCATGAGCGCAATCTTCTATTATTTTTAAGTCATGACTCCGGGCAATTTCCATAATCGCGTCCATATTACAGGCCCGACCGGCAAAATGAACCGGAATAAGCGCTTTTGTTTTAGAAGTAATTTTTTTCTTGATATCCTCCGGGTCAATATTCATTGACTCTTTTTTGCAATCTGCGAAAACAGGAATTCCGCCGGCATGAATGACGGCGCTGGCAGTGGAGGTAAAAGTCATCGCTGGAACGATGACTTCATCTCCCGGTTTTATGCCGATTGCAAGCATGGCAAGATGTAGCGCGGCCGTACCGGAATTTAACGCCATGGCATATTTACTGTCTTTATATTTTTTAAACATTTCCTCAAATGTGTGTGCTTTTGGTCCGGTTCCGGGCCAGCTTGATTTTAACGAGGCAACCACTTCGTTTATTTCCGGCTGCTCAATCAGCGGGCTTCCAAATATCAAGAAATCTTTTCTCATGGGTTTAAGTTTTTTACGAAAAATGCCGTATTGACCTACGCGTTATTTTTAACAACTACCAGGGACAATGGAAATCGACGGTAGGTTAGCAATTATGGCGAATGTTTGCTCCTAACTACCGGATTCTTTAAAAACAGGAATAGCCGCAAACTCTATCCGGCGTGTTTATTGGCCGGAAGCGGTCAAGACGGTGCGAAAGGTTTTCAAAAGGATTAGCATGTCAAGCCAGGGGGAAGCATTCTTATAGTAATAAAGGTCATACTGGAGTTTTCTTTTGCTGTCTTCGGGAGAGGACGCGGTATAGGGATAATGTATCTGCGCCCAGCCGGTAAGACCGGGTTGCAGGAGAAGCCGTTCTCCGTAGAAGGGAATATTCAGGGCAAGTTCTTCCGCCAGTTCTTGTTGTTCGTATGGCCTGGGGCCGACCAAACTCATGTTACCCCGCAAGATGTTGAATAACTGGGGGAATTCGTCAATGCGCAAGCGCCGTAAGATTTTACCGACCATGGTAACGCGTGGGTCGTTCTTTTCTGCCCGGACTGCCTGGTTCTTTTTTTCAGCGTTATTGGTCATCGTGCGTAATTTGATGATGAAGAACGTTTTCCCGTTGCGGCCGACGCGTTCTTGTTTATAAAATACCGGACCCCGGGAATTAAGTTTTATGGCAATGGCCAGAAAAGGGAAAAAAGGAAGAAAAACGAGTAGGCCAACCAGAGAAACGACAATGTCCTGGAGTCGTTTGATTTTGTGGATGTGAAAAAGAGAGCAGGCAAGCGCGGCGGAAAAAAGCCACTGTTCGGTAAGGTAATCAACCGGAATCTGGTTGGTCAGTTCCCCGTAAAGAAAGAGCGGGTCGCAAATCTCCAGACCGTTAAAATGGCTTTTGCGTAAGGCGCGGGCAGCTTCTGATTGAATGGGGCCGGCGGGTAAAACGAGCCCGTCAACGTTTTCCGGGTAAAGATTGGATAGTTCGGAGGATTTGACTACCTGGGCAACCGCGTAACCGGAATACGGGTTGGAGTTGACTAGATTAATCAATTCCCGATGCAGGGGGTCTTCGGAGATGAATGCCAGCCGGAAGAAAGAGGTTGAACCTAAGAATATTTTTCCGTAAAAATAGGTAAAAATGGAGCCGAATAAAATTGTAAAAAATGCCGTTAAAAAAAGAACAATTCTCCCCGGGGCCATCAATCTGGAGTAAGAGATAACGATGGTTAAAATTACGGCGACGGCGGTTGCCCACAAAAAACACAGAATGATATTTTCTATGTTTCGATTTTTTTTTATTTCATAAAGTCCGGTGACGTAGAAAGCAGGCAGGCAAAAGAAAGCAAAAAGGAAAAACGCGCCGTAATGTTTTTTGAGGTGAATTGCTATTTCGTCAGCCGGGAAACGGAGATGTAACGCCAACAATATAGCCAGAATTAAGGCAAGAAGATGCAGAAGGAGGAGTATAACCTTCCACCCTAAAGTTAGGTTACGGTGTTCGGCGATTATGCGCATAATCGAACCTGTTTTATTTTAGAATAGGTTTAAGGAGATTTTTTCCAGCGTTTCTTTATTTATTCTCTCTTTTTCTTTATCAAAAAACCATCCCCATTTGTTAAAATACCGGATAGCAGATACGATATGATGCTTTAAAAGTTTGAAATTTTTATATGACCCTTTTTCAAATCCGTGATAAATAAAAACCTCGGGATAATATACGGTTCGGTAATATCTATGAATCCTTCTCGACAAATCAACATCTTCAAAATACAGGAAAAATCTTTCATCAAAAAGACCTGCTTTTTCAAAAACCGCTGTTCTGATAAACATAAAACAACCGGATAAATACGGTACTTCCATTATTTTATCATATTTGGTAAATCTCAACTCGTAAGCCTCGTTTCTTTTTTCGACGGATTTTTTTATCGGCACAAACCTTCTTGATATTACATCAACCGGAGCGGGAAGGAGTTTGCAAAGATATTGGATAGAACCATCCGGATATAAAATTTTAGGCATCAGAATCCCGACATCGGGATTTTTTTCCATAAATTCATAAATATTTTCAATGACCCGCGGCTCGAAACATACATCCGGATTTAAAACAAGATGATATTTTATTCCATCCTCAATCGTTTTTCTGACAGCAATATTATGCGCTTTTCCGTATCCAAGATTTCTGTTATTAAAAATATATACTATACTATCGCTTATTTCGGCGAAGGTTTTGAGATTATCCGCGGGTGAATTGTCCACAATAAAAATTTTCTTTACCAGGTTGCTCTTGGCGCAATTTGCGATTGCTTTTTTTAGGACCGCCTCGTCCGTTTTATAAGTAACGATTGATATGCTAGTCATTTTTTTGGTGTCCGACCAGATAGTTTATTAATTCTTTCCAACTTTTTACATATGGTTCCCGTATTTTTTTTGATTTGATAGTTCCGAAGGTTCCTTTGATTGCTTTTTCCATGGCATTGGCTAATCCCCGCGGAGATGACGGGTCAAAAAATAGAACTTTTTCATAATCTCCGATTGTTTCGTAAGCATAAGGAAGGTCGGGAACAATTATCGGCTTTTTAAATATCTTTATTTCCGAAATCGGCAAACCCCAGGTTTCTAATTTTGACGGGAAAAGAAGACAATCACAAAGTGAATAGTATTCAAATACCGTATCTCGCGTTTGCAATCCGATAAAATCGATATTTTTAAGTTTACCGTATTTATTAAAGACATATTTGGCGTAGCGGTTTTCGTTGCCGTCAATCGTCAGGTAAATTTTAAAATTAGTTAAACCTTTCCGGAGCAGGATTTTGGAAGCTTCGCCTATTATTTCAAAATTTTTAAAAACTCTGGGCAAAGCCGGATAAAAAAATACATAATTTGCTTTTGCGGAGTTTATGGATAACGGCGTTTTATCTTGAAAATCTACCGCCGGGTTTGGAACGGCTGCTATAATCTTATCTTTTGGAATTTTGAAAAGTTCAACCATTTGTTGCCTAATCCAATCCTGTTGCACGATTACGTAATTATTTTTCGTGACGTTTATTTTATAAATATATTTATAAAAAATCGTAAAAAGGAAAAATTTAGGGTCTAAAACTAGTTCTTTAAGCGTGCAACGATAAAAAGGAGAGGGGTTATGGCAATAAACAGCCTGAATGGTTGATTGTACGTTGGGGGTTATGTCATGCAACGATATCCACAGGTAAGGGTTGAGTTTTCGGGATAGTTTTTTAAAATAAAAATACTCGTAGTAGAATCTCTTAAAATAATTTCCCGCGGAATCGTTAAACTCCAAAAATTTTATCTTTTTGTATTTTTCGAATAAAACAGCGGAATGTACCAACGCGATGATTTCATATTTGTCGGAGTAGTCTGATTCCAGTATCTTTAAAATATCGTGATATATCGCCAGCGGTCCTCCGGAATGAAAATTGATGCCGGAGATGACAATTTTTTTCATGCTGCCGCCCACTCTTTTTTCAGGAAATCAAATTTCTTAATGACTTTCGCGGGGGAACCGGCCGCGATGGAATAAGGAGGGATGTTTTTTGTCACGACAGACATGGCGCCGACGATTGATCCTTTTCCGATGGTTACGCCGGGTAAAATAGAAACACATTCGCCAATCCACACGTTATCCTCAATGATGACAGGCTTGCCGGAGAGTTCCCTTAACGCCGGAGGCGTGTCCGGATGAGAGTGAATTTCGTGATAACCGTATGAGCCATGGTTGTGGTCCGCGATAAAGACTTTGCCCGCGATGAGAACATTATTTCCGATACGGATACTGTCGATTGCGCCGATATGAACATAATCATTAATTTGTACGTTATTTCCGAATTGAATACAAACCTTGGGTGATTTAGGAAAAGCATCAAGTCTGCATCCTACTCCGGTAGTTAATTTATAGCCAAGGTTTATATGTTTTTTCCCGCGAATATAAAAAGGGCGCCGGATTAAGCGGGACGTCGGGAAAAACAGTTTTGTGTATAAAATATTTACCGCGAGTTGAATAGTTCCCCATAAACCGTATTTGTTAAGCATGTATATGCTCCTGGTTTTTCGACTTCCGAATTTTCGAATTGTGAATTTTATACGCGAAATAGTACAACCAGACAAAGAAAAACAATCCGTTGTAAAAGTAGTGGCCCTGTCTTAATAACTGTATCATAAACATGGTAAATATCGCGTTGCTGATTATTGATATATTTTCGTTACCCCTGTTTTTAAGGCGGAATTTAAATACAAAACAAAGAACTACTATCATGCCGAACAATCCTGTTTCGGAAGCTAACCGGAGGAAAAGAGAATTGGCGTCTTCTTTGTTTACTATCGGAGCATATTCCTGCCCAAAACCGCCCAAAATACCCGAATAAGGGAATTCCTTATCATATGAAACAGGGTGGCTTCCTAAGCCGCGGCCAAACAAAGGATTACTGACAAAACTTTTATAAGCGACCAAAGCATTGCTGGCTAAGGCGTAAGTGCTTAAATTTACTTCGCCCGGTTGCTTTGCCCCGGTAGCGACTCTTAAAGTATCATCAAACCTCATGCGGATGTCCGGCACATAACGATAAGCGGTATAAATACAAACCGGTATCAGTATTACCGCTAATAATAAATATCTGGGTTTTTTGACCTTAAAATAAATTAAGAACAAACTTATTAAGATTGCGATATAAGCAACTGCCGAAAATGTCAGAATGACACTTATGATTAATAATATGCTAGTTTTCTTGCTTAGGTAAAAGGAGTTATTTTTTGAAATAGTTATTAAGGAAACGAACAATGCCGGAGCCATTGCGAAGGCGAAATGAGATGGTTCCATAAAAATTGAATTCACTCTCAACATTCCAAACGTTGTTTTCGCAAGCCACCACTTTGGTATCAGGTAACTGTAATCATACCCGGCTTTAAATCCTACCAAAAAGCTGAATTCCTGGAAAATTCCGATAATGGCCACAATCAGGGCGATTCGCAGGTAAATCTTAAACAGCTTGTTAACGTCGTATTTGTTGATTTTGATTAACAGGTAGTAGGCAAATCCGGTTATGAGAATACCCAAAACCTGTTTTGCCATAAGAAAAAATGTGTCGTTTCCGAGGCACACGTTTGCAAGAGAAGAAATCGTCAAAAGCGTTAATATGAGCAGAAAGTTTGAATTGATGCTAATATCGCGGTAACGGAGAAGATACATGACCAGAAAAAATATGATGAAAATGTAACCGACATAGAATTCAAACGGCGAGGAAAATAGAATAAAACCGCCCGCAAAAACATTAAAAATTAATAGATAATTAAACAGATTTATCATTTGCGAAATATATTGAGGAATTCTACAATTTTATTTACCCGGCGGCTCTTAACTATTTTGCGTTTTACCGATACGGCCAGGGATACAAGTTTTTTATGCCTCCCCAGGGCATAGCAGGCTGCCGCCAAACCGGGGCTGTACCCAAATTTAAGCAAGTTATCCCTGAATTGTCTCCATAGCGCAGGGCTGTTAATAAAAGACGTCACGTTAATTATCGTATACCAGGGGTGTTCGCGCGTCATAACCTTCAGGAAAGCTTTTTTTGCCCTAAGGTCTTCTGATAAAAATTTATCCGCTAATTTTAGATATCCGTCAAAATCAAGCAGGAATCTTTTTACTAATCCGCCGGTATTTTGAAAGCTTTCATTATCATTACGCCAGAGCACAAGAGAATCTCGAATGTATTTCAGCCTGCATTTTCGTTTGGTGAAGGAAAAAAGAGAGGCGGCAAGCGCGTATGCCGTCCCGTCAAAATCATGTTGATAACCGGACTGCGTCCACTCTTGCCGGCGTAGGACAATCGAGCTCCAATAACTGAATAAGGCGCCAATTGAGTTTGCGCTATCGCAGTATTCCGTCAGTTCGTTATTATCGTGCAGATTAAAAACCCTGTCTTTAATATTCGCGGAAAGCCAAAGCCGGTTTCTGAGCGGCCGCATTTTTAAATCGCAGGTTGTTATGTTGCAAAGATATATTTCATATCCGGACTTGATTTCTTCCAACATTCTTTTTATCGCGTTTGTCTTTAACGCGTCATCGTCTGAAAATAACCAACAGTACTCACCGCGCGAAAGCTTGATAGCCTGTGCCATGTCCAGGTCAACACCGCCGTTTTTTTCTAAACGCCGATATACTAAATTCCTGAATTTCGATTGGTATTTTCGCACGACTTCCGCCGTGTTGTCTGTGGACGCGCCGTCTACAACAACGATTTCTATGTTATCGTCAGCTTGAGAAATAATGCTTTCGAGGCTTTCGCCGATAAGGTTGGCGCGGTTGCGCGTGGTTATGCATACGGAAATTTTTATTTTATCCGATGAATTTTCTGTTTTACTAAGCGCTGTCTCCATACGAACGTTCCTTTTCCAGGTCGGCTTTCACCATGAGGTTAACAAGTTGTTCGAATTTAACTTTAGGATTAAAACCAAATGTTTTTTGAGCTTTGGCGGTATCCCCGACCAATACGGATGTTTTAGTCGGTCGCAGCAGTTTAGCGTCCGTAACAACATAATTGTCCGGGTTAAGGTTTACCGCCGCGAATGCTTTTTCAACCCATTCCTTAATCGAGTGCGCTTGTCCGGTAGCAATTACGAAATCATCGGGTTTGCCCAACTGTAAAATCTGCCACGCGGTTTCCATGTATTCCCTGGAGTAGCCCCAATCAATTTTGGCGTTCAGGTCACCCAACGCCAGTTTGTCTTGTTTACCCAAAGCGATTCGCGCCACCGCACGTGTAATCTTACGCGTCACGTATTCCGGAGTCCGCCGCGGCGACTCATGATTATAAAGAATGGCGTTTGACGCAAACATGCCGAAAGCTTTACGGTAGTAGCGCGTAAGATAGAAGGCCATTACTTTGGCGCACGCATACGGGCTGCAGGGGTTAAACGGTGTGGTTTCATTTTGCGTGACGCTGTCGGTTACGCCGAACATGTTTGAAGTACACGGCTGAAAATAGCGAATGGTCGGGTCAACCTGCCGGACTATCTCTAAGATACGTCCTACCGCTGCCCCGGTGATGTCTGCCGAATAACCGACCATGTCATAGCTCCAGCCCACGTGGTCCTGGTCGGCCTCGTTGTATATTTCCTGCGGCCTGACTGAATTAATGATGCGAAACAGCGAAGTTGCGTCAGCGAGGTCTCCCCGGTCAAGAAAAAAATGGTGATTGAACACTTCCGGATTTTGAATAAGATGTTCAATGTTGCGGGTGTTGCCTGTTGCCGAACGACGCACCATCCCGTGCACTTCATATCCCTTTTCAAGTAGAATTTCCGCAAGATAACTGCCGTCTTGCCCCGTTACACCCAAAATTAACGCTTTTTTCATAATGCATCCTCTCCCTTGCAATAAGTACGCGTATTCAGACTTACGATACAATACGAAATTCCGGCAACGGAACGATAAATTTGCCGCCCCGTGAACGCCATCCTGCCTCACGTTTATAAAATTCATCAAAGAAAGCCCACGGCAGTACAAGGAAATAATCCGGATTAGCCTTGCGCGCTTCTTCTTCGGATACAATCGGTATCCAGGAACCAATGGTATACTTGCCCCATTTCTCAGGGCTGCGCTCCGCGGCTGCCGTAATCAACGTATGGTCGAGCCCGTAATATTGGAGAATTACATTTCCTTTAGTAGACGCCCCGTAAACGTAAACCTTTTTACCCTTGGCAACTTCGACGGTAATGAATTCGACACACTTTTTACGGTTATCTGCAATGCGTTTTGCAAAAGCTAAAACATCACCAAGCGCGGTTTTTTCTTTAAAAGCGATACCCGTTCCCTTGTAATGCCGTGCGAAAATTCGGTAACTGCCTCCGTTGACATCATTTTCTTCAATCTTGAACATCTCAAGCCCGTTATTCTCAAATAAATATTTTAGCGAATTAAGCGAATAGTATTCCAGGTGTTCGTGACATATGTTTCCTAAGTCATTTTTTTCAATCATCGGGGCCAAACACATCAACTGAGCCACAAAGATTCCGTCATCCGTCAAGGCGCGCTGGGCGTCTTTAATGAATTTATTCGGGTCTTCCAGGTCATAAAACATGCCGATGGCGGTAATAACTTTGGCTTTGCCAAACCCCCAACGAGAAGCCAACTCCATATATCGCTCGTAACTCCAAAAGTCATGCATCACGTATTCGGCGTTTTTTTTTAATGTTTCAACCAAATTATTCGCCGGTTCGCATCCCACGCGGTGAATCCCCGGCGCGGTGTAAGTTGCCAACATCGTGCCGTCATTTGCGCCGATATCCAGCACAACATCGCCGGGTTTAAGCGTTGCCGTAGATTCAATCCCCGCCGTAATATCCCGCAGCGCCCGGCGCATCGTATCGGTCACCCCGGACCGATACCAATAATAACGCGAGTACAGTAATTCCTGGGGAGCCGTGTGGCGAAGCTGCAAAAGGGAACACTGGGTGCATATTATCAGGTCAAGCGGCGCCTTCAGTCCCTTTCCGACTCTTTCCGCGGGTACGAAATCGTTTATATATTGTTCTCCGAGCGAAAATACTTCCTGTAACTTATTTGAACCGCAGAGACGACAGGTTGTCCGGGTAATTGTTTCCATTTTTAACTTTTTAACGATAACCGTCGATAATAATCCGCACTGCGTCCACTACCTCATCAATCTGTTTTTCAGTCAAGGCCATACCCGAAGGTAAATACAGCCCCTGTCGGGCAATTCGTTCGGTGACCGGGTAATGTTCTCCCCGAAACAGCCCCAAATCACGCAAGGCCGGCTGTTCGTGTAACCCCCTAAAGAACGGACGTGTTCCGATTCCTTTTTTTTTGAGTTCTTTCATCATTGTTTCCGCGTCCAATTTTAAGGCACTGTCCAACTCAATGCAATACATCCAATAAACCGTTTTGGCCCAGGGTTTTTCAATTTGGCACTTAATTCCCTTAATCTTTTGCAATTTCCCTCGGTAATATTCTCCCAGACTTCTTTTAATGCGCACAAATTCATCAATACGGTCCATTTGCGCCACACCAACAGCGGCTTGCAGGTTAGACATGCGGAAGTTATAACCCAAACCGGTATGATAAAATCTTTTTTCCGGACGAAAACAAAGATTGCGGTAAGATGCCGCCCGCTCAGCCATTTTTGGGTCAGAAGTAAGGACCATCCCGCCCTCGCCCGTAGTAATTATCTTGTTGGCGTAAAACGACCAAGCGCTGATATGGCCGATGCCGCCGCACCTGCGTCCCTTATACTCCGCTCCGTGGACTTCCGCGGCATCCTCAATCACGACCAGCCGGTGTTTTTCGGCAACGGCCAATACGGGGTCCATGTCCACTGGATGCCCGTAGATATGTACCGGCATAATGGCCTTGGTCTTTGCGGTCAGGCGCGCTTCAATCCGGCCGGTATCCATGTTCCAGGTATCCGGTTCCGCGTCCACCAATACCGGTACCGCGCCAAGCCGGATAACCGCCGAAGCGCAGGAGATGATTGTAAAGGCAGGTATGATTACTTCATCGCCCTTGCCCACGCCGGCGGCAAACAAGGCCGTCTCCAAAGCCGCGGTACCGTTACAGACCGCAATCCCGTGCTTAACTCCAATATAGGCCGAGAATTTACGTTCAAATTCTCCGACGAACGGACCATCCGAAGATATCCAACCGGTCTCGATGCATTGCGCCAGCAATTCTTTTTCCCGTCCGTTGAGCAACGGCTGGTTCACCGGTATCATTTTTTATCCTTTTTGCCTTCAAACCTGCCCTTGTCCGCGCCTTCAATAAACGGGCCGTTCTTTACTTCAATTATCTCGGCTTCCTGAAGTACCTCAATGCCGTGGCCGGCGCCGGCGAGCAGAATAATATCGCCGGCGGATAATTTGCGGCTCTCTAAGAAGGATTGTTCAAAAGAATAAAAATCGATGCGAATTTCTCCTTTCTTGATAAATAAAACTTCTTGAGTACCGATGGTATTGCGGTGGACGGGATTATGGATATGCGGTAAAACCTGATAGCCCTTCGGACGCGTCATGTAGCCCATTTGCAAAGAGTATTCGTTGGGCGACAGAAACCGAATTCCATCCTGCTTGTAGTCTTTATAAATAATAAGAGCGATAACCGTATCATTGTGCATAATTTTTTCAATCATAATTCATCCTTTATGAAATCCCTTATTCCCGCGAATGTACCGTGTAATATCGAGCTGTAGTGATATTTTTCGTCTTTTTCTTGATATATCCCCTTAAGGAGAAACTTTTGTGTTATTCTTACGAATGCCTTTATTATCCTCTGCGAAACGATGGAGCAGTATACGATAAAACAAGGCTTGTCGTTAATGCTGTTTTTGGTAAGCATCGCTCCGATAGCATACGCGTATTTATATACATAACCGGGAGACATAACGGGAATAGGGTGAAAAAATATTAAATTCGGCAAATATACCACTTGTTCTCCGGCCGCTTTTAATCTGAAAAAAATGTCCGTTTCTTCCGACCCGTAATATTTGGCGCCCGCTCCAAAACGTTCGTCATAAAAACCGATTTTTTCGAGCACCTTCCTGTTTAATACATGAGCGCTGCCCATGAAGTATTGAAAGTCGAAGCGGCTTAATTTTTTAATCTTGGTGTTTTTGAAAAGAACGGAAAAAGGAACGCCTTGGGCAGAATCTACGAGCCGGCCACAAAATGCGTTAACTTTATTGTATGCCGTCATTTCCCTTGACAATATATCGATGAAATTTTGGCTTACCGCCGCGTCATCGTCTAAAAAAACAAGATAATCCCCCGCGCTTTTTTCAATGGCGAAATTTCTGGCTACCGATAAGCCGATTTTATCGATATAGTAAACTTTAACAATCTCAGGATATTGTATTTTAATATCTTTTTTCTGTTTTGCTTTTTGAATAACCACTAGAATTTCAATCGGAACATCTTGTCTATATTCGTGCGCTTTTTCGATAGAGGCAATACACTGTTGCAACTCCCGGTCCCGGTCAACAGACGCAATAATAAATGAGATTTTATGAAATGGCGTATTCACCGTTAAGCCTTTACGAGCCAGAATGAACACGGCTCCTCATTTGTTTCGTTTGCCAATATTGGACATTTATTATAAATTTCTTTAGAATAATGGTGTTTTAAATAATTCAACGCGCCGATAATCCGGTATTCATTATTGAATGTCAGGAATGCTTCTAAGATGTACTGTTCGTTCCACAATTTTACATCTTTCAATACCCACTCATCGAGGTAATCTTTTGGAATAAAGATATCGTGGATGTGCACCAAAACACCTTTTCGTAAAATCGGTAAGATTTCTAAATATTCAAAAAGCACGTCTCCTTGAGGCCTTATAATATGAGAAGAATCGATGAATAAAATATCGTTTGCTTCTAAGTCTTTTAGAATTTTCTTTTCAATATTTTCAATCTTTTCTCTAAAAACCTTCAAATTTAAACTTTCTAACCATTTGTTTTCGTAGGGTTCTATGCAAACGTGTTCGCAAAAATAATCTTGATTTTCTTTTTTATTCTGCCTGACAGCGTTAATGGCCATCAATGTTGAATAACCGCACCCGATTTCAACAATCTTTCGCGGTTTAAATAACCGGACCATATTATACAGATACTCCGAATCGCCCGGGCCGATACTTGGATTACGATAATAAAATTCCAGAAGATCTGTTTTTTCCTTCGGTATTTTTTCGAGCTCTTTGTTATAGTTGAATTTGTTTAAAATCTGTAATTGTTCCGAATCGTTAAAATTAAGGCCCGGAAGTTCTCTGTCTTTCCTGAGAGATTTCTTAAGATGCTTTGGATTAAAAAGTGGTTCATAGTAATGGTCTCTGATGGGAAACACACCTACTTTCATAAATATTTTTTTACTCCAAACCATCCTTTGCATGCCTGCTTTTCTAATCCCTAACAATAAAACAGCGCTAACAAAGGTTAACGGCATCAAGAAAAAATCACAAAAAGAAATTATTTTATTTAAAAATATCTTTTTCATATTATCTTATACGATAACAAAAAATTACTAAAGAATTGAATTGGACGCATTTTTATTCCAATGGAGGATCTCTTTGTGATTACAAGGGTTAAATACGTCAATTTTACCTTCGTGTGGATACCGCTCGTTTTCAGGAGGAAGTTTCATATAATTACCAAAAACTTTTTGTAAGTATTTTTCATAATTTTTTGGTGCCGGCACCAAGACGCCTTCAAATTCTAATATTTTTAAAGGAAATAGGTCGTCTTTATTAAAAAAAACAATACATTCCGGTACTGCGTAATGTTTAACTTTTATCAGTTTGTAAAAAAATCCTAAAAATTTCTTAAATAACAATGAGCGAATTATCATCTTTTTTTGTATTTCAAAAATAGATTTAGTTTTTGATAGCCACTTATCGTAAATGAATATATCGAGCTGAATGCCATTATGCCATTTTGATTTGGGGTTTTTTTCTTGCCATTCAACATAATTACTATATTTATCTCTTAATTTTGCTTCGATAATGTTTGCCGCAGGATAATGAGGGTCTGTTTTTGAATTTTGAAAAAAAATGTCGTTTGGCAACTGCGGAACGCCAATTTCTACGAATTTATTATAACTTTCCCTTGTCATTCCAATATCTATGTCGGCATCCCAGGGAATAAAACCCTCATGCCTGACAGCGCCTAATAAAGTCCCAAAGTTAACCCAATAATCAATGTTATTTTTTCTACACAAATAATCAAATATTTTTAACATTCTAAGCATCACTAATTGAGCTTTTCTTAAATCTGTTTTACCGCTTAATCTTTCATCAGGGAATAATCTGAAGAAATCCGTTGTTTTATCAGCCACTTTTGTCCTCCAAAAAACTATGCATTTTATAAAAGTTGCATTCAATCAACCGGTGCAACAGGTAAGGATTTAATGGCTTTTTGATGAGGTCTGATAGTTCAAATACTTTCGAGGCCGGAGGCCGATTATTTAACAGGTTTTCGATATTTTTCATCCGGTGACTGTTTATTATAGCAAAGTCGGTTTTCTTTGGCAAGAAGCCGAAGTACCTTGCCAGACCAATCGTTCCACAGCTATTGGATTTTGTTTGGTTGACAAATAGATTTAACGGAGTAAAATATAACAATAAGGCAATGTATCAAACCAAAATATGAATATCGCGCTTATTACCGCAGGTGGCAGTGGAAAGAGAACCAATCAAGATATTCCAAAGCAGTTTATCAAAGTAAACGATAAGCCGATCGTTGCGTATACTATGGAAGTTTTCCAGCGGCATTCCGAGATAGACGCAATTGAGGTTGTCTGCCTGGACGGTTGGCATGACGTATTAAAGACGTGTGCTAGGCAGTTTAACATTAACAAGTTGAAATGGGTTATATCCGGTGGCGCAAGCGGACAGGAATCAGTACGTAACGGAGTTTATAATTTAAAAGATAAGTGTGCCCCGGATGATATTGTCGTCATACATGATGGTGTCAGGCCACTGGTAGGTGAAGATGTCATCTCCGACTGTATTGTAAAATGCAGAACATATGGCAATGCGGTTGCGTCTTTCCCGCACAATGAGCAGATTTATAAAGTCAAAGATGAGGTCTCGACGGAACAGTACATACCTAGAGAAACTATTCGATGCGCACAAACTCCAAATGCTTATAAGTATGCTAAGCTATTATGGGCGTATCAGGAAGCATTTAAAAAAGGAATTGGCATATACGGTTCTTCCTGCCCTAGCACTATGATGATGGATTTGGGGGAAACAGTATACTTTTCCGTGGGTTCTAACAAAAACATAAAAATTACCACAATTGATGATATTGAATTATTTAAGGCGTTGCTTTGTTTAAGAAAAACGACTGTTTAAAATGAAGGGGTAAGATTAATACATGCTTTTTTAATAACGCACTTCAAGAAAAATTTCACAATTTGTTTCGCATTAAACTTTGACACTCTGGAAAGCGGCAATCGCCAAAACAAAAACCAGACTCCGATTCCAAGCATACAACTGCGGTAACACGCACAAAACCATTCCTCGGAAAGCGCTTGAGAAAATTCCGGTTCAGGATAAATTTGTTTAATGGAATTCGCTTTCTGCAGTTTTTGCAACCACGAATGGAACTTAATTAAAAACTCCGGCTTAAAATCGATTGGATATTTCCTGTAGATAAGCAACTCTTCCCGGCTAAAGCCTATACCAAGATTCTGAATGCTTATCCTATTAATGCGTTGAACGTCTTCAAACTCTATATTCTCATTAGAATTGGTTATGCTTTTGGAATGGACCCTGTATACAAGTAACACCTCAGGTATGTTAGCTAAAGGAAAACAAGAGCTGCACTTCTGCCCAAGCCCATAATCATGGGCAACTAAATATTGAGGGTCATATTTTAACTGGAATTTTTCTAAGAAATTTCTGCGTATTATAACTGACGGATGGGCAAAGATTGAATTAAATAATGACCTTGCTTTTATATCCCGGGGCTTCGTCGGATATTTGCAAACTATGGATTTCCAAGGATGGTGAGAAGTATCCAGAAACTTTACCCAAGTACCGGAAACACCTATTTCCGGATGATTATCCATAAATCTAACCTGTTTTTCTATCCTTGCCGGTAAGCTTATATCATCAGAGTCCATTACAATAGTATATTCGCCGACCGCTAACTCTAACCCTTTATTACGCGTAGCAGAAATACCGATATTTTTCCCATTATTTATAAGCTTAATCCGTTTATCTATATACGATTGAATTATCTTAACGCTGCCATCGGTAGACCCATCATTAATAATGATAAATTCATAATCACGATAGGTTTGTCCTAAAATACTATCGATCGCTTCCCTCAAGTATTTTTCGCTATTATAAACCGGCATTAAAACAGTAACTCTCGGTTTACTGTTGGCCATAAATTAAATCCTTATCCATCCTCCGGGGATCAAATCTTTAGTATCGGTATTTTCATCACGATACCACTTTTTAAACCATTTTTTTGGAACAATGACTATTTTATCGGGTTTTTTATTCAACCACGCGCCCCACCAGCTGAATGTACTGTTAGCTGTTATATGATGACTGCATTTTGCCATCAAACGTAAATCTTCAAAGTCCTTGTTGGCGGGACTGTTATGAGAAATAAACACGGTTGGATATCGGAGCGTAATATTTTCCTTAGCCCACGAGATATCATCTGAAAAAACAAAAAAATGCGGAGATGAAACTTTTTGCGCAATTATTTCCACCGCTTGTTGGTAATACGCGATAGAACAAGTACCATGGCGTCCTGCAGCGCTCGCTTCAGAAACATAGTTAGCCCTTCTAACATGCAAAGATACTGCATTAACATTGCTAATAAACGCCATTGTTCGTTCATTTTCGGCATCCGGTTTAATTTTTATAGTAAATTCTCGTCGAATGATATCGGATATGCCGGCAAAATATTTCTCGCTTTGCCAATAGCCATCCAAGTATACGCCATCAGGTAAGTTTAAGATCTCCGGATCAAAATGAAACTGTTTTTCCTGAATATGCGTTTTGGATAGTTTGGACGGCCTGCGGAGTAGTCTTCTCGCCGCTCGTTTTACGATTCCCCATTTTTGAGCGGTCAATGACAGGACTTCATCTGACGAAGCAATAATCTCCCGGATGTTGAAAGGCCGCAAGGAGTAAGGATGCGGTTTATATGTTTTGAATAATGAGATGTCAATTTTCAATACCGATTTATGGATTTCCGCAAGATGCCGCCCCACGGCATACTGAAAAAGTTGATTCCCGAGTCCGCCTTTTAACCTGACAATAATCATAATGTCTCTCGGAATATTTTAATCGTCATTTCAATTCTAATTGATTCATTATCCACCGGTAGGTTTGTCCTAATCCTTCCTCGAGCGTAACGGTTGCTTTCCAACCAAGGATGTCACGGGCCTTATCACAAACGGCGATTCTGCCCCGGTCGCCTTCAGGCTTGCTATTATCAAATGTTGCGTTGATTGATTTGCCGCTAATCCGTGTAATTAACTGAGCTAATTCTTTAATAGTCGTAGCTTGTTCTGAACCAATTTGAATCAAACCTTTGTTAATTCCAGATTGCGCCACCAGCATTAATGCTTCGACAATATCATCGATGTACACAAAATCACGATATTGATTCCCGCTTCCCCAGACAATGAACGGTTCCTCAGGGAATCTTATTGCTTTGCGAATCAACGAAGGCAAAACCTGGGCGTTATCATCCTCAAAAGTTGCGCCGGGACCATAAACATTGTGCAACCGCAGCAACCCCACGTTAATTTTACCGGATTTTTGTGATAGTTCCGCCTCGTATTCTCCCATTAATTTACTCCAACCGTAGCTTGATTCCGGTTCAGCCGGGTAGGTCTGTTCTTCCCGCAGAGAAACAATTCCCGGCGTCATTTGAAGATGCTTTGGGTAACTACATGCCGTTCCAACATAGACATAATTAGGTATGCCGTTTGCGACGCAAGCCGACAATACATTTGTGTTAATGAGGATATTTTGCCGAAACACAAAAGCCTCGTTGTTAAACACAAACTGAACGCCTCCCACCGCATCGGCCAGGTGATATACCCAATCTACATCATGAATGAACTCAACACACTTATTATATTCGGTTAAATCTGCCGTATAAAAACTACGTTTAAGATTAATTACATGAGCGCCATCTGTCGCTGCAAGATTATCTAAACTACCACGCCAAAGGTTGTCTATTACTCGAACGTTTGCGCCTTCTATAACCAAACGCTTAACCAGGGAACTTCCGATAAAACCGGCCCCGCCTGTAACCAACACTTTTTTACCATTCCAGAATGCCACGTACCCTCCCGATTCACCGCTGCAATATTACCGTAACAATTAAATATTTTTAATAAGTTTTCTTTGTTTTATAATTTCTAAAGCCTGCTGTCTTTCGTAAATTATCTGTTCCTGAGTCATGGTATCGTGTATAAAAGTTAAGGACCGTTCGGCTTCCCCTGTTCTTAAACCCAAAGTCATATGATAAAGACTAAAGTCTTCGGGTTTTAATACAAAGCCATATTTTTGCGGGTTATTAAAAAGATCTGACCCAGGATAAGGCACCATTGTTGAAACATCAACTCCGTGGGGATTCTCCCTTTTTAAGAATTCTTCCAATCTATTCGCAAATCCTGGTTTTTCTCCAGGAAGACCTATAATAAAAAACAACCTTGATTTTAATCCTGCTTTTCGTGTATTTTCTAATGCATCGTGTATTTGTACCATATTGATATGCTTTGAGTTTATATTCCAAACTTCCGACAGAAGAGATTCTATGCCAAAAGCCACTTCTTCACAACCCGCATCTTTCATCAGGTTTAACATATCAAGATCGGCATGATCTACTCTTGTTGTTGTCCTCCATTTTATTTCTAAAGGGATCATTTTATTGCAAAGTTCGGTCAACCTTTCTTTTTTTAGAACCATCGTGTCATCTTGAAATCTGAATGACCTCACGCCTTTCTTTATCATTTCATCAAGTTCGCCTATAATATTATCCGGACTTCTAAATCTAACTCTTTTTCCCCACATGGCATCACTAGAACAAAAACTACATTTATGTGGGCACCCTCTCGCAGTAATCAAGGTTCCCGCGTAATCTCCATTTATAGAAAGTGCATTCTTGCTAAAAACAGAATCGAATGGAAGAAGATGTCTTGCCGGAAAAGGTATCTCGTCAAGATTTGTAATGTACGGACTTTCATAAAATCTTTGATCTTTCCGACCGTTTTTATAATCTTCCAATATTTGTAAAAAAGAATACTCTCCTTCTCTTATTACAATCTTGTCAAAATCGGGAAGAATATTTTTTGGGACTGCAGTTGCATGTATTCCGCCTAAAACCGTCCAAGAAGAAGAATTTTTGTGTTTAGCTATTCTAGCTATCTCCAATGCCATCGGATAATCGGGGGTTGAAGCTGTTACTCCATAAATGTCCGCGTCGCCAATTAATCCTTGAAATTCTTCAAGTTTCTTGGACCTCAAATCTGTAATTCTTACAGGATAACCATTTTTTTCAGCAACTGAAGCAATATAAAGTAGTCCCAGAGGGGGGTTTCTTTTTTCATCTCCCAAATATGGATTAGGGGGGATCAATAGTTCTATTTGTAGGTCGGATTTTTTTAACATAAAATTTTAACAAGTGCGTAACCTAAATATCATTGCGCATCTGTTTTTTTAAAGATATCAAGCGTTTCTTTTCCATTCCGGTGTTATAAATAACAATCCGGCACTTCGCGGCAAGAAGCGCGCAGTTAAATTGCCGCCGCCTATAATTTCAAAACTCAGGCAATCTTCAACACGGTCGAAAGTTTCAGTGCTCGTCACGCTTCCTACCCAGAAACTGACATAATAAGTATCCGGGTAAAAACGAACATCATAGAGACATACTGATATTTCCTCTGTTTCCTTGGCGTTGTTTATTTCAAAGTGAGAATCAACGTCGACCATATTACATAACCTAATCCCATCAGAGCTTCGCAATTCTATAGCCAATTTTATTTTTTTATCCCTATATTGCTCACAAACGTTAACTCTAAAATTTAATATTATATTTTCACCGATTGAAAATTTGCGGCAAGAAGACCCGTTTAAATTGCAGGTTTGAACCCACGCAAACATCGCTTCTTTAGTGCCCCTACGATACGGATAAGTTGTCAGATCTACACTCTCCTGTTTTTCGGAATTTATTGATAAATAAACACCAACCACTTTATTAACTTCATCGATATTGATTACTTGCCCCTTATCCAGCAATATTCCTATATTACACAATTGATTGATTGCTGCCATGTTGTGGCTTACAAACAACACGGTCCTTCCTTTTGTTGCCACATCGCGCATTTTGCCCAAACATTTTTTCTGGAATTCAGAATCCCCCACCGCCAAGACTTCATCCACGACTAAAATTTCCGGCTCGAGATGAGCGGCTACAGCAAAAGCCAGGCGCACGTACATACCGCTTGAAAAACGTTTTACCGGCGTATCAAGGAATTTTTCAACTTCCGCAAAGTCCACTATCTCATCAAATTTCGTTTTTATCTCTTTCCGCGTCATTCCTAAAATCGCGCCGTTAAGATATATGTTCTCGCGTCCGGTCAATTCCGGATGGAAACCGGTTCCTACCTCAAGGAGACTGGCAACCCTGCCTTTTATCGAAACTCTTCCCGCGGTTGGTTCGGTAATTCTGCTTAAAATTTTTAAAAGCGTTGATTTTCCCGCACCATTCCGGCCGATGATGCCGACCCTATCCCCTTGCTTCACTTCAAAAGAAACATCTTTAAGCGCCCAGAATTCTTCTATATTTTTATGTGTGTGAAAACGAGGGTTGCGTATTTTTGACCACAGTCCCTTCGTTTTGTTGGCAATAACATCCCGCAGCGCCACGTATCTTTCGTTAGACTTATGGCCTATCAAATAAGATTTACCGACGTTTTCGGCTTTTATTACAATATCACTCATCGTAATTTCTTAAATAATATCGGCAAACGTTTTTTCCATTTTCCGAAACTTGTAAATTCCGAGAATTAAAAATAATAGCATTACTCCGATAGACATCAGAAAACCGGGCAGGTAGATAGTTGATTTGTTTCCCATAATTGCCCATCTGAAACCGTCTATCACCCCTACCATGGGATTCAGGGAATATAAGAGACGGTATTTTTCAGGAATGATGCTGCTGCTAAATCCTACCGGAGAGACGTAAAAACCGAACTGAACAAGAAACGGCACAATATAACGAAAATCACGATATTTTACATTAAGGGCGGTAATATAAAGGCCGACGCCGGCTGCCGTGAGAAAGGCAATCAACAGGAAAATAGGCAGAAAGAGGATGTTCCAACCGGGGGTGAATTTAAAATAGACCATAAGAAAGACAAGTATCACAAAAGAAACGAGAAAATCAATAGAACTGGTAACGACAGAGCTGATGGGAATGATTATTCGGGGGAAGTAAACTTTAGTAATCAGCTGGGTATTATCAATCAGGCTGTTACTGGAATCAGAGACGGAAGAAGCAAAAAATTGCCACGGAAGCATTGCGGCGCAAACCATAATCGCGTACGGAACATTCCCGTCGCTGGGAAACTTAGCCAGCTTTCCGAAGATTACGGTAAATACTGTTATCGTCAAAAGCGGCCTTAAAATTGCCCATACTATACCGATAGCGGTTTGTTTATAGCGTACTGTTACATCACGCCAGCTAAGGATGTAAAACAGTTCCCGATACCGCCAAATGTCCGCCCAATAGTGTTTTTCAGTCCGGCCCGCCTCAATAATCAGTATGTTTTCGTTTTTCATTTAGTATGATGCCAGATACTTTGGGAAACAACCAAAGAGTACGGTTTTTATGTCTATTTTTTTAATTATTCTTTAGTTTTTGACGCGTTTTCTTTCAGGAAGGAAATGAAAATACCGAGGAATAAAGCGATAATGCCGGAGAGGGCGACGTTCTGTCTTATGTTTGGTTTAAACTTTTTTTCGGGAACCGCGGCTTGGTCTAAAACCTGGACCGTAGGGGTGTCCCTTGCCTCTTCAATCTTTGTCTGTTCGTACTGGCTGACGAGCAGGGAATAGACCGTGTTCTGGATTTTTAAATCCCGGATTAATCTGGCCAATTCTGTTTCTAAGGGAGGTAGGCTGGTAATGGCTCTTTCCATTTCGGTTACTTGGTTCTGCAGGTTGATGACTTCAGGGTTTTGAGATGTGGCGTATCTTTTTTTCGCTTCCAACTCCACTCTCGCGGCCAGCAGGTTGCCTTGAAGCTCTCCGGCCGTTTTAGCCGACTGGTCTGTTTCGCTCGCAGCCAGAATTTTATGGTTCACCTGATAGTTTTTTAATCTTTCTTCGGCTTTTTTGAGGTCTTCCTTGGTTTCTTCCAGCCTCTTTTCCAGGAAACGCTTTTTTTCACCGGCGGTGGTAATACTCAAGGTTTGGTTCAATTCATCCAAAGTTTCAACGTAGTAGTTGGCTATTTCCGCGGCCCTATTCGGGTCTTTGTCCAAAACGCTTACGTTTATCATCTTCTCTTTGGATATCTTAATTTCGGTATTTCCTGCCAGAGTCCCCCGCGCGCTTTCTTTTGTTTTGGTTCCGTAGATTTCCTGAAGGTTGAATCGGTCAATTACCTTGTCGGCAGCACTCCGGCTTTTCAGGATGGCGACAAAAACCTCCGAACTGCTTGGCTGCGCCGTTATCGTTAAACCAATTGGACCCTGGGAACCAAGCGCGCCCAGGAGAGAAGACAATCCGGCGCCTTTGGAGGAGTCAGCGGGTGATAAAATGGAGGTGGTCGCTTTGTAAAGTTTTGGTAGTCGGAGTGAATAGATTAACGCCCCGGCCGAAACAACAAAAAACAGAACGATAATCAAAAGGCGATTTTTCCACAAGACCCGCCAGTAATCTAAAAGACTTATCTCTTGTTCATCCATAGTTATCGGTGTTAAAGAAGCGACCCGGAAAGGGTCGCACTGCAAATATTCCCTCTCACCTTCGTCCTCTCCCCTTGGGGGAGAGGACGAAGGTGAGATTACCATTGACAGCTATGTTAGCAGCCATTTCCATAAGGGTAATATATTTACTTTCAGGCTGCCAAGTTTTTCTTCACCCTCAACGTTATCGGTCAGGATGGTTGCCTGGTTCACGTTCAATTCCTTCCCCACGGCAATCAGACCGCTCATTTCTCTGTCTTTGGTTGCCTTATTCTCCAAATTAAAGCAGACTTGAAAAGCCCCGGTAATTATAGTCCCCTTTTTTGTCAAAAAATCAACCTCTTTCCCGTTGTTTGATTTCCAATAATACACTTCCTTGCCCCTTCTTTTAAGTTCCAGGAATACCAGGTTTTCATAAATCCGGCCGATGTTCTCCGAAAAGTGAAATCCGATGGAATTGGAAAACCCGGTGTCTATTGAATAGAATTTACCCGGGTTATAAATTTGCTTCTTGATAGAGTAGTCGAAAAGGTTTAATCGGAAAAAAAGAAAGACGTTCTCCAGGATTTCCAGATAGTTCTTTATGGTGCTGATGTTTTTGCTGTCTATCACTTCTTTAAGATTCTTGTAACTGCAGATTGTGCCTACGTTGGAAGCCAGATATAAGCAAAGTTCCTTCATTTCTTTGATGTGCCTGATGGAATATCGGGCGATAATATCCCGGTAAAGTATATCTTTGAAGTATTGCTCCAAAAGGGATACATCTTTATTTTTAACTACTTCCGGAAAACCACCCAATTTTACATATTCCTTGAGCAGATTTTTTATCTCTGCCTTTTTTTCTTTCAGATAGAGGTCCTTTTCCTGGTATAGACAGTTTCGGGCGGTGAGAAATTCACGAAAAGAGAATGGGTAAAGAGTTATTTGCCTGTTTCTTCCGGTCAGCGCGGTGGAAATCTCGGTGCTAGACATGCCGGCGTTTGAGCCGGTTACAAATATCTTCACGTTTTCAAACTCATATAATCTGTTTATCCATCGTTCCCAACCATTTATATTCTGAATTTCATCAAGAAAGAAATATTTTTTTGCCGGCGGTTTTTCAATTTCCAAAAACAGGTCGTACAGTTTTTCAAAGTCCTGATAGGAAAAATCTATGAACCGTTCATCTTCAAAATTAAGATAGAGGATTGAAGAGCGATTAAAGCCCGGTTCCTTCATCAAATCCCGGCAGATGAGGTTAAGAAGAGTGGATTTGCCCGATCTTCTTGTCCCGGTAATGACAATTACTTCCCGCTGCGCGAGAAGAGAGGAAAGATTATCCTGAATGGTTCTCCTCACCAGTAAACCCTTTTTTAAAAACCTGTCTTTGTGTTCTATGATGAGTTGCTTTATTTTTGCCGTTTCCATAATATTACAATACTATTACACTGTATTTGATAAAATATTACAATACTATTATAATATATTAAAGACCGGCACCGCAAATATTGAACAGAGCCAAGCAAGCTTGGCAACTACATTCTCTAAATATTTTTATTTAATAAAAGCCGCGACCGGCAGGGCCAGGTTGTAAAACATGGTCAGAACGTCTTTGGTCATTGCCCATCGGTTCATCTTTATTTCATCCGGAACGATAAGTGTATCACCCTGTTGGATTTTTTGCAGCCGGGCAAAGTACGTATCAGCCATTCCGTTGGCGTGGATGATGAAGATATTTTTTCGGTCCGCGTATTTGGCGTAACCGCCGGATTTTTCAATGTACCATTCCAAATCCCGGCCCGGTTCAAAGAAGATAGAACCCCGGCTGTTGACTGCCCCGGCCACGGAAATAGAAATCGGTTGTTTGGGAACAAAAAGGCGGTCGCCGTCTTCCAAGACGAGGTCGTTGGGCGTTCCCTGTAACTTTTCCGGAGACGCTAAAGAAAACGCCACTCTTCCCAGTATCATTTTGGCGAGCAAAACATTAAGCGTTTCCTGTTGTTTTGCCGCCGCATTTATATCAAGACCGCCGCCCGGTCGAAGCGCTTCGTTGATTAGCGTCCCCGCTTGGATGACAATAGAGCGGTTCAGGTCCTCCAGTTGTTTTGCCTGAATTGATTTCCGGGTAAAGAATGCTCCGGGTAAAAAGGCCTCGTTGGTAAAACCGCCGGATTTAGTTAAAAGCGAACTTATTTTTTCTCCGTCTGTGATTATGTACGCGCCCGGATTTGCCACTTCGCCTTCCACTATGACCGTTTTTTGTTTTCTGGCGCTTACAATATCAGAGGATATGGATACTGTTTCACCGCCCCGGAGCAAATAATCTTTTTCCAGGGATATAACTTCCGGTATTCTTTCTTTCGCGTATCCGCCCAGAGATTCTATCTTTATCTGGGGCGCAGCGCCCAGATAAAGCAGGCCGCCGGCCATGGTTACCAATTCTTTTAAAGTGGTTTCCCCGGATATTTCATAAATGCCCGGACGTTTTATCTGGTTGCCCCACACAGCCGTAATCTTTCCAATCGGTTCTACAAAGACAACGTCTCCGGATTGCAGGCGATAATCCTGGCTTTTATCCCCGGAGAGCAAGAAGCGGTATAAGTCGAAATAACCGAAGGTTTTTCCGTTTCTTACCAGTTTGATGTTTCTCAGGGAACCGGTTTGGACCGGACCGCCGGCGAAGTATAAGGCGTTTAGGAGGGTGGAAAAAGAACTTACGTCGTAACCGCCCGGTCTTTTTATCTCTCCGGCCACAAAGATTTTAATTGTTTTCAGTTTACCCAGACTGACTGAAATCTGAAAATCGTTGTAGTACTGTTTAATGTTTTGCTTGATAGTTTCGGTTGCTTCCGCAAGGGTTTTACCCGCGAGCGAAATTTTTCCGATGTCGGGAAGAAATATCTCGCCGTTGTTTTCGATGACTATCCGGGTATCCCCTTTAAGCATGCCCCATACTTGAATGACCAACTCATCGCCCGGACCTAAGAAATAGTTCGAGCCGGCCGGTAAATCAGTAACCGGAGAAAAGGTGGAGGGGTCTAAAGAGAAGAAATCGTATCCGAATTGTCGCAGGATATCTATTTGTCGGATTCGGCTGAACGACAAGTTTAGCTGCAGTGTCGTTTCTTCGGAAACCTCAGGGGAAACCGCCGGTTTTTTTAGTTGTTCTTGGAGGGTATAGATTTTTTGCAGTTCTTCTTCAAACAGTTTTACTTTTTCGGAAGGGTTAAAAATCTTTTCGATAACCGACAGATGATCTATCGATAGAAAATTTTGGTTGGGAATGACTGGTTCCGCGGTTTTTTTTCTCTCCGCAGGATTAGGCGATAGCGTGAAGGGTGAGAGCATAAAGGATGAAGCGGAAGTTTCCGAAAGGGATTGAGTGTTAAGAATACTGTTTTCACCGGAAACGGGCGGCGCCGTGCTGAACATACTGAATAAGAAAAAAAGACCGGTTAACAAGAAAGAAAATATTTTTCGGTTCATTTTTACCCCTTTTAAAAACGGATGTTGGTAGAAACGGAAAAGAGAAAATCATCAGCTTTTTGACCGGAACTGTTATTTAAATTATCTATTGTAGCATAGTTCGCACCGAAGTTCCATTCCGGTTTTTTTGGTTCAAGGGGAAGGTATTTCAGGTTTATTCCTATGCTGGTTTGAATTTCCGCCGGGTCAGTTACCGGAAAATGTTCCTGGCGGTCAAAAGACCAGTCAGCCGTCCACTGCTCGGAGAAGCGTTGGGTGATGTTGATAAAGAGGTCCCGGCCGGTTTGCATTTGGTGGCCGATTACCTTTCCGCGGTAATACAAACCCGGAGAATACGTCCCGTGGGTGTACCAGTAATTTGGCCAGTAATGGATGTAGGTATCGGCGTATTCAACCCTTAGGTCCAAACCTTCCTGGTGCAAGACGCTGGGTATGAAGATACCGGCCAGATAGGCTTCCGGATGGTTTACGAAGTCCAACATACTTCGGCTGGTTACCTCCCGTCCCAGTTCGCCGTAGACCTGCATCGTATCTCCCAGGAAGGGTAGAAACCGTTCCACATTATCAATGCGCCAGCGGAAATCCCAGGAGAGTTGTTGGTCGGTATCCAGCCGGGGGATTGTTTCTTCAGAGCGGTATTCGTATTGGGGGCGGCCTAAAAAGATTAAGAAATAGTTCCACGGCTCAAATTGATAGTTTCGTCCGTCACCGCCTAAAAGGATAGTGCGGGAAAAGCCCAAAGAGAGGTAGGAAGTGGGGTTGACCTCAAACCGGTGTCCGGTGATGAAGGGATGGGCAATCGGACGGTCGGCTTCCAGACGGGTGGCGTAAAAGGTATAGTAAGACGGTCCTAGATTGCGCAAAATCCAGGGCCAGTAAAAAGGTTCATTGTTGGAAATCCGAAAGAGGTCAAAAGGAAAGGTGTTGTTGGTTAAGAGGAGTTGTCCTTCCTGACCGGCTCCCCACCACTGGGGGAGTCTTCCGGCAGTCAATTCCCAATTACCCAAACGGCCGCTTAAATAGGCTTCCTCCAAAGTTACTTCAGCCTCGTCTGTTCCGGTGTTTTGGTAGTAAACAACCGGAGACAGGACCAGGTTCAGGTGTTTATTGATTTGAAAAGCGGCCCGGCCGGAAAGCCGCAGGTTCAGGCCGTCGTAATTGTCCCGGCCGTTCGCGTTGCCCGGGGAAAAAGACGGGGTGTCCAAAGCGGCGTAGGTTATCTTGGCGGAAGATTCAAATCGCGCTTTCCCCGGTGGCTGGTCTAAAAACTCTTTCTTCAGTTTTAGCAGAATTACTTCCAGATCGTTTTCGCCGTTTCCAATGCGCACCTCCCTGTTCTGGATGCGTCTGATGGCTTCTTGAGTCCATTTGGACACATCTTCCCGGCGGTAGGGTTTGGTGCCTAACTTCTGGAGGTCAATCAGTCCGTAAGCGCCTAATTTATCCACCGCCGCGTAGGACCAGTGGGAAAGAGGCAGGAATTCAGATGCTTCTACCCGGGGAACGAAAAGAAAGACGGTAACCAGCCCCAGGAAAGCAATCTTTTTAATCATCCTCATTTAGTCGGCAGGCGTAAACTTAAGTTAGTCCAAATTGATTCGCACCGGGACGCCGGATGAATCTTTAATCGCCTTCCGTAATTTTCCGGCATCAATTTTTTCCGACAGGTTAAGTTTTTCTATTTTTTCCCCGGCCAGTTTTTCCAGGTCGGGTATCAGACCGTAAATATCGGGGTGTACTTCAATAATTATTTCCCGGCCGTTAACGGTAACCTTGACCGGTTCGTAAAGAAATTCACCCGGGTCGCCCACCCCCACCGCTTCGAAAACTTTCTGGATGTCTTCCGGGTATAGGCGGATACAGCCGTGGCTTAAAGATTTACCGATGGACATCAGTTGGTTGGTGCCGTGAATGCCGGTATGTTTGACTGAGGTTCCAATCCAGCGGTCGCCCAGGGGATTGTTGGGACCGGCCGGGATTATTTCTCTCTCGACGTTCTCTCTCCGGGCTATTTCCGGAGGCATATACCAGGCCGGGTCTTTTACCTTATTGATAATTGTGAATTCACCGGTCGGTGTCTGCCAGGTTGTCAGGCCGATTGCTATCGGATAGATACCCTTAAGCTTTCCGTTGGCGAAAAGGTAGAGGCGGTATTCGGGCAGGTTGATGATGATGCCCTGTTCAATTGTTTTCGGAATAACTGTTTCTTTCGGAATAACGAGTTTTTGACCGGCAAAAATTCGGTTCGGGTCAACAATTCGGTTGGCCCGGACAATCGCGGCGTAACTTATATCATAATTTCGGGCAAGAAGAAAAAGCGAATCGCCGTTTCGCACCGTATGGATTATCGATTCCCCTGCCAGGGGAAGGATTTGCCGGTTAATTCTTGCGGATACGGTTTCTCCGGCGAGAGAAGAACCCGTTATCAACAAAAGAAATGTAAATAAAAACTTGGTAAAAAGGAAACGGCTGAGCGGAAAGACACGCAATTCTTTTCCGTTCTTGAATTCAATTCCTTCGGATTTCAGAAGCGCTATTTTCTGTTTGATGTTGGCGGGGTTACTTCCGCGGTATCCGCCGATACTGCCGTCGGAACGGACGACCCGGTGGCAAGGGACCTTTATCGGACAGGGGTTTTGTTTCAGAATTTGGCCGACCCGTCGGCCGGCCTTCGGTTGTTTCAGGGCGCGGGCAATGGCGCCGTAGTTTGTTACTCTGCCCCCGGGAATCTGTTTTAGCAAGCGGTAAACGTTTTGAGGGTTCATATGATTACGGGCTGATGATGACCACTATCTTTTTGCCCGGCGGAAAATATTTTTGCGCGAAATTTTGCAGGTCAGCCGGGTTAACCTTCTTAATTCTTTCTTCCATTTTTGAATCAAAATCATATCCCAAACCGTAAAGTTGGGAAAGGCCGGCTTCCTGCGCCTGGCTGGAAAGGGTCTGCCGGCCAATTTTTTCTTCGCCCAGCACCCTTGCGCGCACCTTTTCCAGTTCCGTCGGGCTGACCGCCTGTTTTTTTAATTGGTCGATGACTTTTTCTATTACCTCCCGGACTCGGGCCGTTTTTTCCGGTTGGCATTGGGCGTAGAAGTAAAGCAGGCCGGGTTCCAGACCCAGGAAATAGCCGAGGCCGCTGCTGTAGACCAGAGGTTCTGTTTCGCGCAGTTTCTGGAAAAGGATGCCTTCCTGGCTGTTGAGCAGGCCGGCCAAAAGGTCAAGCTGGGGTCTTTCCTCCGCGGAGACAGAGATACCGGGAAAGCCTACCAGGAGGGCCGCCTCTTTCTTTTTAGTTGTTTCCTTTTTAGTTAAGGCCGTCAAGGTTTTCGTGGAAACTGGTTCCGAAAAGACGATTTCTGCCGGACCCAGGTTGGCGAAGAGCCGGTTTGCTTCCGCTCTCACCTCTTCTTCGTTGATGTTTCCAAAAGCGGTGATGACCAGGTTGTTACTGCCCAGAAATTTCCGAAAGGTTTCCCGGATGATGGTCCGGTCAACGTGCCGGATGCTTTCCCTGGTGCCGCTTTCCGGTAATCCGTAGGGGTGATTACCGAAGATGGACTGCCGCAGGATTTCATCCGCTTTCGCCATAGAATCTTCTTCCCGGCTGATAATGCCTCCCAACGCTTCATCCTTGAGCCGGTCCAGTTCTTTTTCCGGGAAAGCCGGTTCCTGCAATATCTCCGCCAGAAGTTTCAGGCCGTCTTTCCAAGATTCCGAGGGTATGCTTAAAGTCAGGCCGAAACTGTTGTTGCCGCTATAAGGCGTCAGGGACCCGCCCCAGGAATTTACGATGCCCGCGATTTGCCGGCTGTCCTTTCTCTTTGTGCCGGAAATTAGAAGTTCTGACAGGATAGGGAAGAGTCCGGCGGTATTTTTTTCTTCAAAAAGGAGTCCGCCTTTCAGGAAAACCGAAAGCGAAATAATCGGCAGGCCGTGTTCTTCTTTTATCAAAAGAGGGATCCCGTTAGGCAGTGTTTTTAGTTGTATAAGCACCTCGCCTTCGCTTTTCCCCATAAGGGAAAGGGTTGGGGGTGAAGGGAACAAAGTTGCCGGCGCGGCTGGTTCCACCATCGCAAAAGTAAGGTTTTCTTCCCGCAGGTATTTTTGCGCGGTCGTTTCGACGTCCGATTCTTTTACCCGGTTGGTTTCGGTCAGGTAGACTTGGGAATAGAGGGGGTTTCCGGTCAAAAAATAGTTAACGGCAAGGTCGGATGCCCTGCCTTCAACCGTTTCCAATCCGAAAAGGAGAGAACTCCGCAGGCCTTTCTGGACCTCCGTCAATTCCTTTTGGGAGACTCCGGAACCAATCTTGCTTATTTCTTCCCGGATAATGTTTTTAACCTGTTCTGCTTTTTCCGGGAGGCAGACTGCGGTAATGGTAAAGAGCCCGGGATATTTCGGCGTGTAAGCGGAGCTGCTTACCAAGTAAGCCATTTTTGTTTCGATCAGCGCCCGGTACAGACGCGAGGTTTTTCCTTCGCCCAGGATATCGGCCAGAATATCCAGCGCGGCGGTGTCCTCATCGGCCAGGCTGTTGATATGATAACCGGAATAAAGGTAGGTTAACTGGGTCGGGAAATCAGTTTTTCTCTCCCGGTAACTTACCTGCGCCGGTTCGCTTGGAATCGGGGGGAGATAGGCCGGCCGCATTTTGTACTTAGCGGAAGATTCGACGCAAACTTTCCTGATTTTTTCCGCTGGAATCGGCCCGGCTACCGACAGTATTGCGTTTCCCGGCGTATAAGAGGCGCGGTGGTAAGCTTTTACTTCTTCATAGGTGACTTCGGAAAGGATTGCCGGATATCCGCTGACCGGGAAACGGTAGGGATGGACCAGAAAAGCGGCGTCCCAGAGGTTGCGGCTTGCCTGATAACCGGGTTGGTCATCGTTGCGGTTTATCTCCCGAAGTACCACTTCCCGTTCCTTTCGGAAGTCATCCGCCGTAAAGGCCGGTTGAAAGATTGAGTTCATAAGCGCCGGTAGTATTGCCGGCCATTTTTCCGTTGGTACGGTAGCGGTAAAGAGCGTGTAATCATAAGTAGTGTAGGCGTTGGTGTAACCGCCGTTATTTTCTACCACTGCCGCCAGCCGTTCCGTCTCCTTGCCTTTAAATATAAGATGTTCCAGAAGGTGGGTTACCCCGCTTCCGAGTAAAGTACCTTCGGTGGTTGACCCGGTCTTTATCAGCAGGGAAAAGTTTACCAGTTGGCTGCCGGAGACTTCTTCGCAGAGGAGGGTGAACCCGTTGGCCAGGTGAAATTCAGAAACCTGGCGCTGCGGAGGGTTCGCGGCGAAAGACAAGGAGGCGTGCAGAACCAGCGTCAGCAGGGCGATTATCTTAATTATTTTTTGCCGGCTGCGCAGCCCCTTTTTGATAATAATCATGGATTTTTTGACCCCCAGATGTTCTGCCAGGACCTTAATCAGTGCCTGGTTGGCCCGGTTGTCTTCCGCCGGCGCGGTGAGATAAATCTTCAGCTGTTCCCCGTCTTCTTTTACCTCATTCCGGCCGGCCCGGGGAATCACCCGCACCTCAATTGTTTTTTCCATAATGACAAACTTAACCGTGGAGAACGCGGAGCGCGCAGAGAATTACTTTAAAGATTATCAACACATTATTTTTTTAAGCTTTTTTTCTTAACCCCATACTTCTCTGCGTCTGTGAACTCTGCGGTGAATATTTTATTTCCCGCAAAAATCAGCAAAAGCCCGGTCCATCGCTTTCGTATGCGGATTCAAAAGAGCATTGTGTCCGTAGATTAAAGACAACTGCCGCCGGGCTTGTTCGTAAGAGTATCCTTCGAACCGGTAAAGGTACATGGCGGAAACCAGACCGCTGCGGTCCGCGCCTGCCAGACAATGTATCAGGAGCGGTTTCGGCGCTTCCTGTAGAACGGCGATTAATTCTTGGACTTCCTTATCTGCAGGTTCTTTATCTGAGGATAATCTGATGTCGTAATGTTTCAGGCTCAACTGGCCGGACGCGGCAATTTCCTGTTTCCACCAATCGGACTGTTCATTTTTTCCCCGAAGGTTCAGGACGCTTCGGATGCCGTATTTTTCGGCGTATTCCACCAGTTGTTTTTCCGTCAACTGTCCGGACCGGTAAACCCGACCCGGGCTGACCGTGCGGAAGTTGCCGGTTTGGTCTATGCGCAGGTAAATGGCGCCGGCGGCAATAATCAGTATGGCGGCGGCGATAATAACCCTTTTTAGTTTTGAGGGAAAACGCGTTTTTTTAACCATATTTTAGTAGTTGCCAAGCTTGCTTGGCGTGGCTAAAATAGCCCGCCTTAGGCGGACGATTACACTATGCTCCATTTACAATAATAAAAGATGCCAGGCGGTTGAATCCAGGGGTAGGTCTCCGCGATGCATCCGCAGCGAGGTGAAGATTGATTCCGGTTGTTTCAGCAGGGAAAGCGGGACTTCAACCAGAAGTTCTGTTCCGTCTCCGGATAATGTTGCCGGCAGGGTACCGATCTTTTGCGTTCCGTCGTAGGCGAACATGGTGGCCAGGGTTGATGCCGTAAGCCGGATTTTAGGCATTGCCCCGAACGGAACGTCCCGGCGAAAACCAAAGAGATAGAGAGAGATTCCGGTCTTGACCTCAAAAGATTTTTTCAGAAAAATCTTAACCAGAAGGTAGTCGTTAGACATGAGGTAAGAGACTCCTCTTAGGTTTGCTTCCAGTTCCGGCTGCGCGTCAGTTTCGTTGGCGCCGACATTTTCCATTTTCAGGGCTTTGCTCCAGTCCGGGTCCGCAATCCGGGGGATTGTTTTCATCCGTAATTCCGGCATAACGGCGAAGAGTTCGTTCTGTTTGGCAAACGCGGTCCAGAGGTAAGCGCGTCCCTTAAGGACGCTTTTGAAAAAGAGCGTCGCCTGATATTTTTTCGCGGTCTCTTCCGGAGTCAGTGCGAGTTTGAACCATTGGAATTCACTGTTCTTAAGTCTCTTGGGCGGTAGGAGCGGGAATTCCGGGTGGTAATGGTATGGCTTGGGCCAGGCGCCCAGGTGTACTAAATAAAAGAAGACGCTGGGGGCCGTAATTTTTTCGCCGGCGTTGAGAATGGCGGCGGAAAGGAAACCGTAGGCGGCCTGGTGGTCTCCGTTGGCATCCGCGGGGATAGTGGCAAAAATTTTCGTCGGACGGTATTCTTCCAGAACGGTTGTCAGGTCAGACAGGATGTTTTCTCCCTTATATGGTTTTTGGAAAGAGGGGCTGTTTGGATAAGGCACCGCTTTTGCTCTGGTGAGCCCGTTGCGAAAAGCCGGCGCGTTTTGCCAGTACCCGTTCCAGATTTTCAGAGTTCCGAAATCAGGGTAGCCCAGAAAAAGGAGGTCTTTTTTTTTCAGGCCCAGGAATACGGCGGCGGAGAGTGATTCCTGCTGCCGTTTTTCAGCCATGGCGATATATTGTTTTGGTGTAAGTAGAATCCGGCCGGTATCAATCTTGAAAGTTACCAGGTCGTGGTCTCCGTTGGTCAGGAAGACTATTTTGACCGGAACGCCAGCTTCCCGGGCTTTTTGAATTACGCCGCCGGTGCCCAGAATTTCGTCGTCCGGGTGCGGCGCGAGAATCATAATCCGGTCTTTCTTTCCGATGGCCGGCAAATCCGGCAGGGCGCGTAACTGCTGTTCCGCCTGAAGGGTCGGGTCTTTTTTAAAGTTGAATAAGCTGAATGCCTCGGTAATCCCGAAAGAGAAGAAGAGAATCAGGAAAATCAGGTGCAGGCTGACGAATAGACGCAGCGGTTCCGCTTTTCTTGGGACCAGGCGCAGAGGCATCAGAAAAGGCGTCTGGGACCGGTACTTAAGGTATTCCTTGCCGAACCTGAGCGCCAGGATTTTTTCTTCGTGGAGGCGGATGTAGAGGAACAGGAAGAGGCCGGTTCCTGTCGTGGAAAGAATTAGAATAAAAAAGGAACTGGTAATTATGGCCAGGCCCAGGAAGAGCATCAGGTAACCCAGGTACATCGGGTTCCGGCAGTAACCGTAAATGCCCTCGGTTACCAGCCGGCACGGCGGGTCGCAGAAGGGGATAATGGTTCCCCAGCCTTTAAAACGGAGGTGAAGACAGGAGGAGAGCGTCCAAAAAAGGCCGATGGCCAGAAAAGCAACAGCAAAAAGAACGTCAAACTTCCGGAAAGGCAGGAAATAAGGCAGGCGCCGGTTAAGGAAAAGAGCCAGGTAAACAACCAGGGTAGGGATGATTATCCATTCCCAGATTATGCCCCAGAATACCAGCAGAGTTTTTTTGTGTTGGTTCATGTTTGTCTTTTGCGCGTTTTTTTCAAAATAATCAGGGCTATCGGATATGAAATAAGTCCCCCGAGCACCGCTAAAGAAAAAGACCCTAGCAACAGAGGTTTGCCCAGGAGAACTATTATTTGTTTGGCGTTGAGCAGCCGCAGATAACCCAGGGAAACGTTACTGAATGCTTCCCGACCCAGCATCAAAACGCCGAGTTTGTAACCCAGAAAATAGACCAGCGGGATTTGCCAGGGAGTGCCTGACGGGAAGCAGCTGCCGATGAAGGCGGCCAGGAAACTTTTCTTAAAGGTCCGGCTGAAGAGGTACAAAATGATGGTATGGAACCCGACGGTCGGTGTAAACCCGACAAAGACGCCGACCGCGACGGAAAGCGCCAGGTTTTTATTTTCACCCCGGAAGTTATGTATTTCCTTCTGCCATTCCCGGCGCAATAATTGCGAGCCCTTTTTGAAAGAGCCGATCTTTTTGATTTCCGCCCAAGTCATTATTATTTTACCATATCGGTCCGGCAGCCGGGGATTTCTTAAATAGTATTTTAATATGATAACATATACTCCAAGGATTTTTTTCTAAAAAATTTTACTCCCTATGGTTAATAACGGACAAAAAACGTCGGTTCCGGATTTGGAGTATCTCAGTTCTTCCCCGGAGGAAATTTTAAAGAAGTTAAATACTTCTTTGAAAGGTCTTTCTGAACGCGAAGTCGAAATCCGCCTGGAGGAATACGGACATAATGAGCCCGCCCGGAAAAAGAAAAGGACGATAATCGTCAAAATACTGTCCTATTTTGTAAACCCGCTGGTCGTTGTTCTGCTTATCATCGCGTCGTTTTCACTCTTTTTCGGGCAAAAAATCAGCGCTGTCTTGGTTTTTTTGATGGCCGCGATGAGCGTCTTTCTTTCTTTTATTCAGGAGCACCGTGCCGGGAAGGAAGCGGAGAAATTAAGCGAAATGGTGCGTGCCACCGCAACCGTTTACCGCAACGGACGACTCCGCGAAATAAAGATTCGGGAGATTGTGCCCGGGGATATCGTGGATTTGTCCGCCGGAGACATGATACCGGCCGACTTGCGGATTATTTCCGGTAAGGACTTATTTATTAACCAGGCCTCCCTGACCGGAGAGTCGTTTCCTATTGAGAAAATTGCCGCGCCGGTTCAATCCGCAAGTAATGCCGCTTCCGAATTCAGCAATATCGCTTTTATGGGTTCCAGCGTTGTAAGCGGAACCGCCCTAGGCGTTGTTATTAAGACCGGTATTTCCACCCGGTTCGGCGAACTTTCGCGGCGGATTGCCGCGATGCGCACGGAAACCGGTTTCGAAAAGGGCATGCGGGGTTTTACCTGGCTGATGCTCCGGGCGATGTTCTTTATGGTGATGTTCATTTTCGCCATCAACGCCCTGCGCCGCGGTAACCTCGTTGAGTCTCTGCTCTTTTCCCTGGGCGTGGCGGTTGGTTTGGCCCCGCAGATGCTCCCGATGATTGTGGCCGTCAATCTTTCCCAGGGCGCCATTGCCATGGCTAAAAAACAGGTTATCGTTAAACGTCTGAATTCCATCCAGAATTTTGGCGCCATGGATGTACTCTGCACCGATAAGACCGGCACTCTCACCCTGGATAAGATTGTTCTGGAAAAGCACTGCGATGTAATCAGGCAGGAGGATGAGGACGTCTTAAGGTATGCCTACCTGAACAGTTTCTACCAGACCGGGTTAAAAAACATACTGGACCGCGCCATCCTCAAATACGCAAAACTTCTGGTAAAACAGTTTAAGAAAGTTGACGAGATACCGTTTGATTTTTCCCGGAGAATAATGTCGGTGGTAGTGGCGATGGACGGCAAAGATAAGTTGATTTCCAAGGGTGCTCCGGAGGAGATTTTCAAACGGTGTTCCCGGTACGAATTAGACGGTGAGCTGCTGGATTTCGATGATTTAATCCTTTCCGACCTGAAGGAAGAATATGATAGTTTAAGCGCGGAAGGATACCGGGTCTTGGCAATTGCCTACAAAGATATTGAGGTTAAAAAAGAGGCCTATTCCCGGGACGACGAAAAAGAACTGATTTTAAAAGGTTACGTCGCGTTTCTTGACCCGCCAAAACCTACGGCGAAAGACGCAATCCGGGCTTTGAAGAATTTGGGTGTTGAATTAAAGGTTCTGACCGGTGACAACGAACTGGTTACCAGGAAGATTTGCAGTGACGTCGGACTGGACGTAACCAACCTGGTGACTGGTGACCGTGTGGATACTCTCACCCATAAAGAATTACGGGAATTGGTGGAGACTACCAGCGTTTTTGCCCGGCTTTCACCATTGCAGAAAGAGAAGATAATCAACGCCTTGAGGGACAATAAACGTATTGTTGGTTATCTGGGCGACGGCATTAACGACGCTCCGGCATTGAAGGCATCCGATGTCGGTATCTCGGTGAATAATTCCGTTGACATTGCCAAGGAATCGGCCGACATCATCCTTCTGAAGAAAAGCCTGATGGTTCTGGAAGACGGTGTGATTGAGGGCAGAAAGACTTTCGGTAACATCGTTAAGTACGTCAAGATGGGTTCCAGTTCAAATTTCGGCAACATGTTCAGCATGACCGGCGGCAGTTTATTTCTGCCGTTTCTGCCGATGATGCCTATCCAGATACTGCTCAACAACTTTCTTTACGATCTTTCCCAGTTGGCTATCCCGACCGATAACATTGACAAGGATTATCTCCTGAAGCCCAGGCCCTGGAATGTTGCCGCCATCAAGAAATTTATGGTCATCATCGGACCCATCAGTTCCATCTTTGACTTTTTGACCTTCGGGGTCATGTTATTTCTCTTTCACGCCCGGGCGCCGCTTTTTCAGACCGGGTGGTTTATCGAATCGCTCTGTACCCAGACCTTGGTTATTCACGTCATCCGCACCGGCAAGATTCCTTTTCTGGAGAGTCGGCCGAGCCGGTTTTTAATCCTGACTTCAATTCTGATTGTTTCTATCGGTATGTTCATCGCGCTTTCCCCGGTCGCCAAGTTTTTCGGTTTTGTGGCGCCGCCTCCCTCGTACTTCGTCATCCTTTTTCTGATAGTTATCACCTACCTGTTTATGGTCCAGGGCGTTAAGACCTGGTTTGTCCGGAAGTTCGGCTACGATTAATCCCAATTCTCCCCCATTCCTGACGGGGGAGGTACGGTGGTGATTTTGGTCAGAACTTGAAGAGATTTTCAGACGGGGGCTGGTAATCGTAGCAGCGGTAGATATAAAACTCACGCCGGGTAAGGCCGCTGTTTTGGTCGCGGATAATCAGGCGGTTTTCCGGTTGAACCCTGCCAAATAAACTTTTCGCTTTTTCGGACATCGGCCGGTAATCGGCAAAGACCGCGTTTTTGCCGGCCACGTCCATATTTTTATTCCAGAAATCATACTGGCTGAAACGTCTTCCGGTCGGTAGTTCTAAAACCTCCGGTCGGCCGGCCACGTAAAAAGCCAACTCCCCGGCCTGGCCATACCCGCTTGCCGCCACAAAAGTTCCCGCCGGCATGTCCTTTAAAACTTCCGAGACTTTTTTGCCTAATGCTTTCCAGCCGTAGAGCCGGTTTGCCGGGTCATTGTTCGGCGCGATTTTGATGCCCAGTTTCGATGCGAAGGATGGATAATAAGCGATGGCCGAAGCGATGATGCCGATAATCAGGGTAAGCGCCAGGGATGTTTGGATTATAACCCGAACCGGCTTTCGGCCCGCCCGGTATTTTTCCGCCAGCACGTAAACCGCGGCGATTACTCCGGTAAGGTAACCGGCGGCCGGCCAGTTTGCTTCGCTGCGGCCGCCTAAACTTAAGAGCGCGATGAATAAAAGCACCGGCGCCGAGAGGCAGAAGAGCAGCAGGTATTTATCGGATTTCAGTTTTAGGCCCCGGTATCCGCTGACGCATAATCCCCAGATGACCGCCAGGAAAAAGAGCGGGGTCTGGACGCCGGCCTGGCCGCCGACATACTGCGTAAGTTCATTCAGCGGTCTGGCAATATGCTGCGGCTTGGACATCATTCCCAAGGCGTGCCGGAACATTACCATGTTGTGGTTGAGGTTCCAGATAATCAGGGGGCTTGCGGTTAAAAGCATCAGAAGAAGCGCCAGGTAAGGTTCTTTCTTCTTAAGCCAGCGCCGGTTCTTTTGGGAAAGGAGAATAAAGAGACCCGCTTCGGCCGTGAAGAGTAGGAACATGTGATGGGAAAGCAGGCCCAGACCCAGGCAAATGCCGACAGGGTACCACCATTTTCCGTTTCCGGTTTTGACTATCTGCCACAGGAACAAGGCAACCAACGCCATAAAAAAGACCTGGGGGGCGTAATAAGTCATAATGATACCGCCGGCCGCCCCGAGCGGGGTGAGGTGAAAGAGAAGCAGGACGATTAGCGCCGGTCCGGCCGACTGAGCTTCACTAAGTTCGTTTTTTGGGGTAGGTTTCAGCATGTCTTTGGCCAGAAAATAGATGACCAGGGCGGTCAGGGCCATAAAGATGGGAGCGCCTATTCTTACGGAAAACGGCGAGAGGGGCAAAAGATGGGTGAATAGCCGGATAATCCAGGCGACCATCGGCCCCTGGTCGTAATAACTGAGCGCCGGATGTCGGGACCAGTCCCAGAAATAGGCCTCGTCGTCAGACAGATCATAGCCGGTAGTCGCGATATAGTAGATTCGGAAGGCCAGGAATCCGAGGATTATGGCCAGGGCAAGTAAAGTTATTTTTCGTTCTTTCATTACGTATTTTTGTAGGGGAGGGGCTGTGTCCCCTCCCGAATGTAGCGGTGCGATTCATCGCACGTATTGTACGACAGGCGTCCCGCCTGTCAAAACACGGGCGGGGATGTAACCCCGCCCCTACAAATCCCTGAAATTGGTCAGCGTTATTCCCTGTTCCTTGATTATCTTCTTAACTCTTTCCGAAGTCAGCGCTTTAATTTCATCCTCCCAGCGGTAGTCCCAGGCGTATTTGCCGGAAGCATCGTAGCCCGGGTGGACCATCATTTCGGCCAGGCCGGGCTTAAGGCGCCGCAATATCAGCGAGAGCCGTTCTTCATCCATCCTACCCCTTTCCGGAAATCCGAGAAAGGAATCGGTAAAACATAATCCTTGCCGTTTTGCCCCTGATTTCAGCGCCCGATTCAGAAGATTTACACCTATTTCCTGGAGCCCGGCCGGCCTGGATGAAGGCAGCCGTATCCATTTTATCCCGAATTTTTTGGCTATTTCAAAGGCGATGTTTCGAACGGCCGGTAAAAGATGCAGGTGCTGGTGGCTGTCCAGGTGGGTTGGATTAATGCCGTAATCCCGAATGAGCCCAGCCTGGCTGAAAAGCTCTTTTTTTAGGGCCGCGCGGTCAAACCGGCCGGAAACAATTCTGGTTACGACCTCACGGTAGTTTGCCGGAAAGTGTCCCTCATCATTTACCAGTCCGTTGATTGGTCCGGAAATCGGATTTTCGGCGCCTACCAAGGTGAGGTGGACACCGGCATCAAGTCCGGTGTTTTTCAACAGCGCTATCCCTTCCCTGAAGTATTGTCCGTTGGCGACAATGGATGTGGCGGTAACGATTCCTTCGGTATGAGCCTTGATGATGCCGGTTGTTATCTCCGCGCACAAGCCGAAATCATCGGCGTTGACGATCAGGAAACGGCTCATTTTCTTTTGACGGTGGGCACAATCGCTTTTATTTCCCGGCGCCGGTCGAACATCTCCTTGAGTATCTTGATGATTACACCCCAACTGGAAAGTCGGGAAACTCCGCGGCTGCGCGGGAAATAATCGGTTCCGAACTGGATGATTTTAAAACCGTACCGGCTGGCTTTAACCAGGAGTTCCGCGTCGATAAAACTGCCTTCGGATTTAAGGGTTATGTCTTTGAAAATATCCCGGCGCGTCAATTTAAACGAAAAGTTCACGTCTTTGACCCGCAGGCGGAAAAAGGTTTTGATGAGCGCGTTGTAAACGTTGGAATAGATGAGCCGGCGCAGGCCTTCGCCGGTGCGGTCAAACCGGAAGGCGGAGACGACGTCGGCTTCGTAGTAACGCATCAGCCGGTACGCCTTCCTTAGTTCCATCATGTCAAACGGCAGGTCCGCGTCGGAATAGAGTATGATGTTCATCCCGGCGTTGGCAAATCCGGACTTCATGGAGCCGCCGAGGCCGAGGTTGGTCTGGTGGTGGACCACTTTAACCCGGCGGTCTTTCGAGGCAAGTTCATCCGCCAGTCTTCCGGTGGAGTCGGTTGAAGCGTCGTCAATAAGCAGGATTTCATAATCGGATATTTCGCCTTCCGCGGACATCAGATCGACTACCTCTTTAGCCGCTTCTACCGCTCTTTTCAGGTAGGTTTCTTCGTTATACATCGGGTAAAAAATGGTGATGGTGTCCATAATTTTTAATTATACCACAAATTACCCATCTGCAGAACCATTGACTTTTAGGAGTGATTTGTAGTAATCTAAAAGGATTATGGAAAATTTGATTGTAGCCAGTGGTGGTCGTAAGACGAGCAAGGCGGTGGTGCGTTTTTTTACGGGTACCGGCAAGATTACCGTTAATCAGAAACCGTTAGAAGCCTATTTCCCGGATACTTTTGTTCAGGGAGACCTGAAGCGTCCCCTGGTTAAGGGCGACTGCGCTGAAAAGTTTGATATCAAGGCGAGAGTTGTCGGCGGCGGTAAATCCGGTCAGGCGGAGGCGGTGCGGTTGGCAATCAGCCGTGCTCTGGTGAAGTTGAACGGCGATCTGCGCGGCGTTCTGCGTGAGGAAGAGCTTTTGACCCGGGACCCCCGGATGAAAGAACGGAAGAAATACGGACGGAAGAGCGCCCGGCGGGGTTACCAGTGGACAAAGCGGTAAGAGTCCCCAAGGCGAAACCGCCCCTGGTTGTTTTTCTGGACCGGGACGGGGTTATCTGCCGGTATTTTGCTAACGATTTTACCAAGAGTTGGGAAGAGTTTGAATTTTTGGCCGGAGCCAGAGAGGCGCTGAAATTGCTTAATCAGGCCGGGGCGAAGGTCATTGTTATCTCCAATCAGTCAGGCATCAATAAGGGTATCTACTCTACGGAAGACCTGAAGGGAATTGACCGCAGAATGACTGAAGCGGTTGCTGCTTCCGGAGGCAGGATAGACGCCTCTTTTTATTGTCCGCATACCCCCGCCGAATCTTGTCTTTGCCGGAAACCCGGCACCGGGCTGGTGACGAAAGCGGTCTCCGAATTACACCTCAATCTGAAAGAGAGCGCCGCCTATTTTGTGGGTGACGCCGAAATAGATGTTATTACCGGACATAGGGCTGATTTGATAACCATACTGGTTCTATCCGGCCGGACCATTCTGGCAAACGAAACCGAAGGCTGGAAGATAAAGCCGGAGCATATTGCGCCGGATTTGATGGGCGCGGTGAAATACATACTGTAATTTTTAAATGTAGCGCGAGGTTTTAGCCTCGCCGCATTTAGCGACCCTAAAGGGTGGCACTACGTTTTGCGAGGAGATTATGGGTGGAATTGAAACGGTCGGTAGTCGGGAAGAAGAGCTGGTTTTGGATGTAATCCGCAGTAAGAAAATTTTTCGTTACGCTTTCAACGACCGGGAAGTAACCGCTTCCTACGTTTACCGCTTCGAAAAGATGTTCCGGGAATTTGTCGGAGCCGGATACAGTCTGGCAGTTTCTTCCGGAACCGCGGCCCTGCGGACCGCTCTGGCGGCGCTGGGTATCAAGCACGGAGATGAGGTAATCGTTCCGGCGTATACTTTTGTCGCTACCCTGGAGGCGGTGATTGAGTCAGGCGCCCAACCGGTTCTGGTGGAAATAGACGATTCTTTTAATATCAATCCGGCTAAGATTGAAAAAGCGATTACGGCAAAAACCAGGGTGATTATGCCGGTGCACATGATGGGTTCGGCAGCCGCAATGGATGAAATTCAGTCCATTGCCCGAAAACACAACCTTTTCGTGGTTGAAGACGCCTGCCAGGCAGTCGGCGCCAAATATAAAGGGAAACTTGTCGGTACGCTGGGCCGGATGTCCGCTTTCAGTTTTGACTCCGCGAAACTGCTAACCTGCAGCGAGGGTGGAATGGTTACAACCAACGACGCGGAACTTTACCGGAAGGCGGACCGTTTTCACGATCACGGCCATGTTCACGACCTCAGCCTGCCCCGGGGCAGGGAACCGAAAGAAGGCGGAGGCGTTAACTTCCGTCTTTCGGAAATCCTGGCTGCTTTCGGCCTGGCGCAAACAGAAAGACTTCCCGGGATGCTGGAAAGTTTGTGCCGCAACCGTTCCCGCATTAAAGATGGTTTGAAGCTACCTCCCGGATTTACCTTTCGCCGTTTTAACGACCCGGAAGACGCGGCTACTTTTTTGGCGGTTCTGGCGCCAAATCAAGACCGGGCCGATAAGGTTAAGGAAGGCCTTCTGAAATCCGGGATTACTCCGGCCACGCTCAACTACTGGCACTATGAGGTGAACCGGGATTTGGTCAGTGGTTCTTATCCGGAAACCGAAGATTACATCGGCCGGGCAATCGTCCTGGAGATTAAAGTTAAGATGGAAGATGGGCAGATAACGCAAATTATTTCCAGCCTGAACGAAAGTCTTGCCGTCTGCTAATGTCATTTCCCCTCACTATACCTCTCCCCATCGGGGAGAGGACGAAGGTGAGGGGGCTTAATGAAAATCATAGTCTTGGATGACGGCAACCGCGGTAATTTAAACCAGGCGCTCGGGATAGCGGAAAGGTTGCCGGGGGCGGAAATTGAAACAATTACGGTTCGTCCCCTTTCTTTTCTCCGCCGCGCCATACTGTTTCTAGCTGCGAATCTGGTAGGTATAACTCCTCTTTTTAAGATTCGTTTTTTGCTCCGGCACGTTGCCCGCGTCGTTCCCGCTTACCCTTCCTTTAAGCCTTCGGCAATAATCTCCGCCGGTTCAAGACTGGCTCCAATCAACGTTCTTTTAAGCCGCCGCGCTTGTGCCGTAAGCATCCAGGTTCTTTACCCCAACTTTCTCCGCGTGAGAATTTTTGATTTACTCGTACTGCCGAAACATGACCTTGCGCGATATCCGAAGATTGCGGCTGCGCAAAACCTGATGGTAATCAAAGGCGCTCCCAACCGGATTAAACCCGCAGGCCCGAGCAACATGTCATTTCCGCGGATAGTAAGCGGGAATCCAATCCAAATTGCTGTCCTAATCGGCGGGGACGATAAGAACTATTTGATTTCCGAGGAGTGGGCGGAAGAACTTTCCCGGCGTCTGACCGAAATTTCCGAAAAATTACCGGCTCAAATTTATCTTACGACCAGCCGCCGGACTAATCTCAAAGTAGAAGATATTTTTCGAAAATTCCTGGGCGGCAAACCGGAAAGATTCAGCCTCGTTTTTTACTGGCAGGATTTTGCCAATCCGGTAGCGGAGTTTTTGAATAATGCCGACTTGATATTTACGACCGAGGACAGTATCAACATGGTCTCCGAGGCAGCCAGTTCCGGAAAACCGACCGTAGTATTGAGGGTGGGACGAAAGCATCAAAAACGCCTGGTTTTCGACCAGGCGTTTGAAAACCTTGTTAAAGGAGATTATATTAATTTCTGGTTATTGGAAGACCTGGTTTCTTCCAATGTGACCGAAGCCGTTTGTAATCCGAATCGGAAAATTCTGGCCGAGACCGAAAAGGTAACCGCGAAAGTGCTGGAATTGTTGAGAAATCAGGAAATGACCGCGGTGTTATCCAGGTAGGGCCTTAATACTTCCGGTACAACAATCGTACCGTCTTTTTGCTGGTAAGTTTCCAGGATGCAGGCAACGGTCCGTGCCAGGGCGACGCCGGAACCGTTGAGGGTGTGTACGAAACGGACTTCGCCTTTTTTATTTCGGTAGCGGATATTGCCGCGCCTCGCCTGAAAGTCCTCAAAATTACTGCAGGAGGAAACTTCCAGATAACGGTTCTGCGCCGGAGCCCACGCTTCAATGTCATAACACTTGGCTCCGGAAAAGGACAACTCTCCGGTGCAGAGCAGCATTACGCGGTAGTGTAAGCCCAGGGCTTGCAAAACGCCTTCCGCGTCCGCTAACAGTTTTTCCAGTTCCGCGTAAGAATCCTCTGCCCGGCAGAACTTGACCATCTCCACCTTATCGAACTGGTGGATGCGCAGCAATCCTTTTGTATCCTTGCCGTAGGCGCCGGCTTCCAGGCGGAAACAGGGTGTGTAGGCGGTGTAATAAACCGGCAGGTCTGCTTCGCGGAAGAGCTCGTCCTGGTGGATGTTGGTTACCGGAACTTCAGCGGTGGGGATGAGAAACAGGTCTTCACTTTCCACCCGGTACATATCTTTTTCCAGTTTTGGCAACTGGCCGGTATTGTACATGCTGCGGCGGTTGACTACGAAAGGAGGCGATACTTCCCGGTAACCTTCTTTTCGGTGCCGGTCAAGCATGAAGTTTATCAGCGCTCTTTCCAGCCGCGCGCCCCAGCCGGTATAGAGCACGAAGAAACTGCCGGACATCCGTCCGGCCGCCTTAAAATTAATCAGGCCTAACTTTTCCGCCAGTTCGTGGTGGGGCAGCAGCGGAAAAGCGGGAACAATTTTTTCGCCCCACGCCCGCGCCTCTACATTTCCCTCCGCGTTTTTTCCCTCCGGTACATCCGCTGCCGGGACATTGGGCACAAAACTCAAGGTTTGTTCCAGGTCCGCTTCTTTTTTCCGCAGTCCTTCTTCCAGTTCCTTTATCCGGTCGGAGACGCTCCGCATTTCAAGAATTAATCCGGCGGCGTCCTTGTTTTCTTTTTTCAATTGGCTGATACGCTCGCTGGTTTCATTACGCTGATGCCGGAGTTGCTCTGCTTCAGAAAGGATTAAGCGCCGTTCTTCGTCCAGCGCCAGGATGGCGGCAATGTCAACGGTCGCGCCTTTATCTCTCGCCGCTTTTTCCACAACCTGGCTGTTTTCCCGGATAAATTTTATGTCCAGCATATCTTTGGTATTTTATAATGATAGCCCTTCTTTGGTCAAATATGCTACAATAGAGCGCTTGGTTGTCTCTTTTGCCGCACACGCTGCGCGCCAGGCAAAACTACGCAATTTCGCAACGAGCCTCGCCGTGTTTTTGCCTATATTTCAGGCAAATCACGGCTACTCATTGCTTCATTTTGCTTGTTTTGCTCTGTCGCTTCGCGAAGTGCGGCAAAAGAGACAAGCCTCGCTTGAAGAAAAACTAATAAAAATGGATACACCACTTTCCCAGGACAGCTGGCGGGTTTTTCACATCATGTCCGAATTTGTGGACGGATTTGAAGCTTTGTCCGGTTTAGGTAAAGCGGTCAGTATTTTCGGTTCGGCCCGGGTGAAGCCGTCGGACCCGTATTACCAAAAGGCAGAGCAGACGGCGCGTGCTCTGGTAAAGGCCGGTTACGCGGTTATTACCGGAGGCGGGCCCGGCATTATGGAGGCGGCGAATAAGGGCGCTTCCGAAGCCGGCGGCGCTTCCGTTGGTTTAAACATTGAGTTGCCCAATGAACAGAAACCAAATTCTTACATTAAGACCCTGATTTCTTTCCGTTATTTTTGCGTACGCAAATATATGTTTGTCCGGTTTGCCTCCGGTTTTGTCTTTTTTCCCGGCGGTTTCGGCACCAACGACGAACTGATGGAGGCGCTCTGCCTTATTGAGACCGGACGCAGCCCGAAAGTTCCTTTAGTGCTGGTTGGCCGGGATTATTGGAAGGGTTTGCTGGACTGGTTTTCCAAGACGCTGATAGCCGGGAATTATATCACCCCGGAAAACCTGTCCCTGGTTACCCTGGTTGAAGAACCGGAAGAGGCGGTAGCAGCTCTTGTAAAAAAATGAGGTTTTAAGTGTCAGATCGCATTATTTGCAGAAAAGAGATATGTTGAGTTCTAGAAACGCAAAATATTTATTTTTCGCCCTCTTGTTAACCGCCTTCGTGTTAATTCTTGATATAAAAACCCCCTTAAGCTATGTAGCCGCGTTTATCTATATTTTCCCTCTTTTAATTTTTCTGCAAATCAGAATAAAGAATATATATGTCGTTTCACCTGTTTTCTTTTCAACCTTAACAATAGTCGCGGTTTTTTTCAAACCGGACATGTTTGACATCCCTACTCCGGTTAGCGTTCCTATTTTCAATCGTTCTCTGGTGATAAGTACGCTGTGGATAATTGCGTTTCTTTCGTATTTGAAAAATAAAAGCGATGAACAACTGAAATTATACGCTACGACAGATTTATTGACCGGTATCTTAAACAGGAGAGCCGGATTGCTTTTTTTGGAACAACAGATGAGAATGGCCCAACGGCAGAAGTTCGCGTTGACAATCTGTTTTATGGATATTAACCTGCTTAAAGAAGTTAACGATAAATACGGTCACTCGGAAGGTGATTGGTTGATAAATACAATTGCCAATATTATTAAAGAAACAATCAGGGAATCAGATGTAATCTGCCGCCTCGGCGGTGATGAATTTCTGGTGACTTTCACTGGATGCGAAATAGGTCACGCTAAAAACATTCTTGACAAAATTCAGAAAAGAGTTTATGAGGTAAATACGGAAAAGCAGAAACCGTTTACCGTAAGTTTCAGCTATGGTTTTGCCGAATATGATTTATCGGATAAAATATCAATGGACGAATTGATGTCTGTTGCGGATAAAGAAATGTACCATAACAAAAATAAATTCAAGGAACAGATATATCAGGTTAAATGACCGGTTGTCCATTTTTGCCAAAACGCTTTCCGCGGAGTATAATAATACTGTTGCCCGCCGATATTGGTTATCCGGCTTCGGTATATCCCAAAGTCTCGGCGCGCAGGATTCGGTTTCAAGATTGCGCAATGCTTGGCCGAAAAAGGAAGTATCTGCATGAAAAGGATAGTATTTATTAGATTTTGTCACAACGCGGTCCTGATTTTTGCTGCTTCAATCTTCTTTTTCTTCTTCCTTAATTGCCAATATTATCATCTAGAGATACCGCCTTTCTATTATCTTTTGGGTATCGCGGTGGTTTTTTTCTCGCTTTTGGTTTTGTTGATTATCGGGGAAATTTCTTCCAGAAATGCGCTCACCGTCTTATTTCGGGAAACGGAAACTCTGAAGTTAAAAATAGGAGATTACAGGCTGGAATCAGAGCTTCTCGCGGCTTTAAACAATATTATTGAAGTATTCAGCCAGGATCTGGATTTAGGAGGGGTTATATCACGAGTGGCTGTTTCCCTGAGGAAATTGTTTAGGGGGGAAACGGTTTTAGTTTGGGTTTATAGCGGTAAATCCAGCACTACCTCTTTAAGGGTTGTGGAAGGCGAAGAATTTAAAATGGACGACGAGGCCCTGGAAGAAGTAATTTTAAGGGGCAATTCCGTTTTGATAAATAATTTAGCCTCTTTTTCCAAGTATAAGAGTTTTGTGGACGCAGGATTTGCCTCTATTTTGATTGCCCCCCTGAAAAGGAGAAATGAGGTGCATGGTTTGCTCGGTGTATTTTGCCGCACCGGCAGGAATTTCACTTCTAAAGACCTGGAATTATTAACCGTTGTTTCCCGGCAGGTCGGTTTGTTTATTGAAAACGCCGAACTTTTGGATAAGACCAAGACTCTTTCCCTTACCGACGGTTTGACCGACCTCTACAACCGGCGTCATTTCCAGACCGTAATTGAAGCCGAGATAGAAAAAGCAAAAAAGAACAATTGGAAGTTATCTTTAGCGATGAGTGACCTGGATTATTTCAAAAATTATAATGATACCAACGGGCATTTGGCGGGGGACAAAGCCTTGCAGCAGGTAGCCAATTTATTTAAAAAAGGGACCAAAGGGTCTGATACGATAGCCCGATACGGCGGAGAAGAATTCGCTATTATTTTCCCGAACACTACCAAAGAAAACGGTTTAAAAGTTTGCCGGAAATTAGGAGAAAGCATTAAAGCTTTTAAGTTTCCCGATGAGGAAAAACAACCGAACAAGGATTTTACGATAAGTATCGGCTTGGCAACTTTTCCGGATGACGCAACCCTGCCGGAAGAATTGATTAATAAGGCGGATAAGGCTTTATATCAGGCTAAAGAATCGGGTCGGGATAGGGTTTGCGCAATCTGATATCCGCTTCTTTCCGGGTGTTCACCATTCATTATCCACCATTCAATGTTTTGCCGGGCGGTTGGCTCAGACGGCTAGAGCGCTACCTTCACACGGTAGAGGTCACAGGTTCGAATCCTGTACCGCCCACTTTATCGCATCTTGAGTACAGGATTCGATGGGAGTGAAGTCAGGCGTTGCGACTGATTAAGGAGCAATGCCAGCGGGTGGCCGAGTGGAGGCGCAGTGAAGCCGAGACCGCCGAATCCTGTACCGCCCACTTTTTACGTATTATGCCGTTGTCTTGTAAATGTCTTGTTACGGGTGGTTGCCAAGTCGTAGATGCCTGCCCATTTCCTGTCTTGCCTTATTAACCATAAAAGTGTGCACATTAACCAATCGGAAACAAAGGACGATAGGTGTTCCCAAGGGGCTTCTCTATTACAAATATTTTCCGCTCTGGAAGACCTTTTTTGAAAAATTGGACTACCGGGTGGTGGAGAGCGAAAAGACTAATACCGGTACGCTGAAAGAGGGGAGCCGGTACGCAATCGACGAAATTTGCATTCCGTTGAAAGTCTATTACGGCCACGTCCTGGACCTTGTAGGGCAAAAGGTTGACTGCCTGTTTATTCCAAGGTATGTATCCGCCACATTCGGCACTTATATGTGTCCCAAGTTTTTGGGGTTGCCGGATTTAATTAGGGGAACCATTAACAATCTTCCCCCGATAATTGAGATGGAAATCGACCTTAGGAAAAAGCCTGTTTTTTATTCCATGTTGGAAACCGGGCGAAAACTGAACGGGTCTTTTTCGCAAATAAAGTCTGCTTTTGAAGAATCCGTTAAAACCTACCGGCGTTTTCGGGTAATAATGGAAACGGGATTCACTTTTCAGGAAGCGCTTGATTTGCTGGGGAAGAATCCGGCGGAGGTTCCGGAAAGAATGCCGACCGGAAATCCGGCAAGGGTTGCGGTAGTCGGCCACGGTTACAATGTGCACGACCCATTTGTTAATATGGGCCTGATGGAAAAACTGAAAAACATGAAGGTTGACGCTGTTGTCCTTGAGAATTTGCCGGGCCGGATATTCCGACAAAAGACGAAAATAAGCGAAACCCTGAAAAATTATTGGGGTAATGAGGAGGAGATACTTTCCGGAGTGGACTATCTGTTTAAAAACAACCTGGTTGACGGGGTGATATTTCTCTGCAGTTTTTGCTGCGGGCCCGATTCTTTAGTCGACGAAATTATCACCCGGGACGCAAAAACGCGGGATATTCCCTATATCTGCGTGGTGATGGATGAACATTCGGGCCAGGCCGGGGTGATAACCAGGGTTGAATCTTTTGTCGAGATGATACTTCGCCGGAAAAGAAGTTTGGGAATTAAGGAGGCCGGATGAGCGTGGGAAAGCGGCTGGTGGCGTTTCCCCATATGGGTAATAATTGGCCGGCTTTCAAATCTTTGTTTGAAAACGCGGGCGCGGAAGTTTACGTTCCCGGGAAAAACAACGCCAGAGGTCTGGAGCGCGGCCTGAAATTTTCGCCCGAATGGGTTTGCCTGCCCTTTAAAATTACCATCGCTAACTTTATTGAGGCGTTGGAAAAGGGTGTGAAGACTATTGTTATGGCGAGTGATTGCGGGCCCTGTCGGTTCGGGTTTTATCACGCGGTTCAGGAAAAAATCTTAAAAGACCTGGGCTATGATGTCGAAATTAAATGTCTGCCTCAGGCTGACCTGCTCACCTTTGAATGGGCTGATTTCCTTCAATCTATCCGGGGGGTAAGGCCGCCTATTTCCCGGGTTAAGATGTTCTGGATTGTCAGGATATTTTTAATGAAACTGCAGTTGATACAACTTGTGGAAAAGCTAGAGGGGGAAACCCGCTGTTATGAGGTTCGCCGGGGCGATACGACCAGGGCTCTGGAAAGATGTTTGACGATAATCTCGGAAGCCGAGACGCATCAGCAGTTGAGAAGGCTGAAGTATCTGATTAAAGAAGAGTTTGAAAAGGTGGGAAAGGCCGGAAGAAAAAAAACAATACTTAAGGTTATTTTGACCGGGGAAATTTTTGTCGCGCTGGATTCCTTTGCTAACCAGGACGTAAAAAAGAAACTGGGTGAACTGGGATGTGAAGTCCATATGGGGATTAGTTTGTATGATTGGGTAAAACATAAACTGCACGTAAATTTTCACCGGAAATATCTGGAATATTTGAGCAAATCACACGGGGATATTGGAGGATTACAGATGGATATCGGAGGCGAGGCTTTCTGGGTCCTGGGGCAATACGTAGATTTTTCCCACGGCGAGGTTGACGGTTTTGTACACGTCTATCCGTTTACCTGCATGCCGGAAATTACCGCCAAATCAATTATCACCAAGTGGTATAACGATGGCATTTTTGATGTTCCGCCTCTCTTTCTGGGTTTCGACGAACACGCGGGTGAAGCGGGTTTGGTGACGCGTCTGGAAGCGTATACCGACCTTTTAAGGACAAAAAAGAATAAAACAGCGAATGGAGACTAAACTTTTAGAAAACAAGTTGAAAGAGAGCGGGTCCTCCGGCAACCTGTATCTGGGTATTGACGTGGGAAGCGTTTCCACCAAAATTGCCATTATCAATGAAGACCGGGAATTAGTGTTCGGTACGTGGTCAAGGTCGCAGGGGTCGCCCGTACAATCAACCCAGGAGAGTTTCGGTAATCTGGGGGAAATTCTGGGTGATGATGTCGGATGCCGTATTATGGGAGCCGGTACGACCGGTTCCGCGAGGTATTTGGTCAAGGCAATCGTGGGCGCGGACATTGCCAAGACGGAAATTATCTGTCAGGCCGTGGCGACGTCTTCTTATATGCCCGAGGTAAGAACTATTCTGGAAATCGGGGGGCAGGATAACAAGGTAATTCTGATGAAAGACGGGATAATCACCGATTTTGCCATGAATTCTATCTGCGCGGCCGGAACCGGGTCATTTCTGGACCATCAGGCTAACCGACTTGGGATACCGATTGAAAAGTTCGGGGATTACGCGGCCAAATCAAAGGTGGATGTGGCGATTGCCGGCCGGTGTACCGTATTTGCCGAATCGGATATGGTGCATAAACAGCAGATGGGACATTCGAAAGAGGACATTATCGCGGGGCTTTGTGAAGCGCTCGCGAGAAACTATCTGAATAATGTGTGCAAGGGGAAGAAGCTGCATCCGCCCGTTGCGTTTCAGGGGGGTGTGGCGGCGAATTCCGCCATCCGCAAGGCTTTTCGGAAAGAATTGGGGTGTGAAATAAACGTGCATAAATATTTCCTGGTAATGGGAGCTATCGGCGCGGCGATGTTGGCCAGGGAGCAGGTAAGAGCCGAAAATTTGAAGACCGGTTTTCGGGGATTTAAGGTAAGCAAGACAAAATTTATCCCCAAGGCGTTTAATTGCCAGAGTTGTAACAACCGGTGCGAAATAACCTATGTCCAGGAGTTGGTAGGCGAAATAGTCGCCCGCTGGGGAGACCGGTGCGGAAAATGGACACTCTAAAATCTATGCGTTATCCGGTCAGGAAAACCCTGGAAGTATTGAGACATCGCTTTTTGTTTAAAGGCCGCATCCGGATGTCGGAATTTTTAGACCTGTTTTCCGATAATTTGCCCAAAATTATTCCCGGAAAGATGGTCGGTTTTACGTACAAGTTTTTAGATAGATTGATGGACAAATTTCTATGGCTCTAAAGAGGTGCCGATATGAATCGGATACAGGCGCTTTACGCGGAACTTAAAGAGAGGTACGGAAAGCCGCAGGGGCAGTGGAGTCTCTGGTGTAAGCGGCCCAAGACGCGGCAAGAGAAAGAATTGATAGCGATCGAGGCAATTTTGACCCAGCGGGCAAACTGGAAGAACGTCCAACTAGCGGTAGCCAACCTTAAAGAAGCAGATTGCCTCGGCTTGAAAGACGTCATAGCGACGGAAGACATGAAACTTTCCCGGTTGGTAAGGCCTTCCGGATTTTACCGGCAGAAAGCGGAGCGGCTGAAGATACTGGCCCGTTTTTTGTTGGAAGACTGCGGGGGAATCAGCCTTGCTTCTGAGATTTCTTTAAAAGAACTGCGGCCCAGATTGTTAGTGCTTAAAGGCGTCGGCCCGGAGACGGCGGATGACATTCTGCTCTACAGCCTGGAGAAACCGGTTTTTGTCATTGACGAATATACCAGGCGCTTGGCCCAAAAGTTGAACCTGGCCCGGGTTTTTTCCTATCAGTCCCTCCAGGAATTATTTGAAAAAAACCTTAAAAAGGACTATCGTTCCTACCAGGATTTTCACGCCTTAATCGTGATTAATGGTAAAGACAAAGGTTTTTGAGTTTTTCAGAAAAAAGGGAATAATGGTAAAATTAAAACGATGAAGGTACTGATTGCCGGCGGCGCGGGATTTATCGGCAGTTATCTCTGCGAGCATTACTGCGGTCAGAACGCGGAGGTGATTTGCCTGGATAACCTTATTACCGGTTCCAGAGAGAATATCGCCTCTCTTCTGGACCGGAAAAATTTCACGTTCCTGGAAGCGAATGTTTTTCAACCTCTTCCGAGGATGCCGAAGGGAATTAACCTTATTTTTAACCTGGCGTCACCGGCCAGCCCGGTGGATTATTATCGTTATCCCCTGGAGACTTTACGGGTTGGTTCGGCCGGTACGGAAAACTTGCTGGAACTGGCTTTAAAAGAAGGCGCGGCGTTTACCCTGGCCTCTACCAGTGAAGTTTACGGGGACCCGAAGGTCCATCCTCAAAAGGAAGATTACTGGGGGAACGTTAATCCTAACGGACCGCGCAGCGTATATGACGAAAGCAAGCGTTATGCCGAGGCAATTACCGCGGCTTACCGCCGCAAGTACGGTTTGAAGACCGCAATCAGCCGTATTTTCAATACCTATGGTCCCCGGCTGCGGCCGGCTGACGGCCGGGTGGTTTCCAACTTTATCTCCCAGGCGCTTGCCGGAACGCCGGTTACCGTCTACGGTGACGGAGGTCAAACGCGCAGTCTCTGTTATGTTTCCGACCTGGTGGCCGGGTTGACGCGGCTTGCCGGAAAAGCAAATGCCGTTGATAATGTGGTTGTAAATTTGGGTAATTCGCGCGAAATTACGATTTTAGAATTGGCCGGAATGGTAATTTCCCTGTGCCATTCCCGGAGCGAGCTTGTTTTTCAGCCTCTACCGGACGATGACCCGACCCGGCGCTGTCCGGACATTTCCCAGGCAAAATTTATTTTGGGCTGGGAACCGTTGGTTTCGTTGGAAGAAGGATTAAATAAAACAATCAGCTGGTTTAAGGGGGTAAATAGTGGAGCAGTTTGACCTGGCAATCCTGGGCGCCGGACCCGGCGGATACGTAGCTGCCATCCGCGCCGCCCAACTGGGATTAAGGACCGTTTTAATTGAAAAAGACCTGGTTGGCGGTACCTGTTTGAACCGGGGGTGTATTCCGACCAAATGTTGGGCCGATATTGCCCACACCATGGAAAAGGCGAAAAAGGCATCCGGCCAGGGCGTTGTGTTCGGTCAGCCCCAGGTGGATATTAATCAATTGGTCGGCTGGAAGGACAAGGTGGTGACCAATATGCGCAACGGTATCGGATACCTGCTGAAGAACAACGGCGTAAATTTGGTTGTATCCGAAGGCGCGTTGACTTCAGATGGTTTAATCAAGACAAAAGACGCGGAGATAAAAGCGCGAACGGTTATTCTGGCGACCGGTTCCAGTCCTGCCCGGCCCAAATTCTTTCCGTTCGGTGACGGCCGGTATATTACTTCGGACGAAATAATTAATCTTCAGAAACTGCCGGCCAGCTTGGCGGTGGTCGGCGGCGGCGCCATCGGGTGCGAATTTGCTTCCATCTTCGCGGCCCTCGGCGTAAAAGTATCGGTTTACGAAATGCTGCCGCGGCTTTTACCGCTGGAGGATTCGGAAGTCGGTATTACCATGGAGCGTATTTTTAAGAAGCGCGGGGTGGAGGTAGTTGTCGGCCGGGCCGCGGAAAAACCGGAACTGGAAAAATCGGAACTGGTGTTGATAGCTATCGGCCGTCAGCCCAACACCGGGGGCATCGGTCTGGAAGAGGCCGGAATCGCCACGGACCAGAAAGGGTTTGTGGTTACCGACGACGGATTGCGGACCAGCGTTAAGAACGTTTTTGCCATCGGCGATATTTCCGGCAAGGGACAGCTTGCCTATCTGGCCAGCGAGCACGGCGTATCAATCGTGGAACAGTTGGCCGGGCACGACCACCCGGTCCAGGACCGGTTTATGCCTTCCTGTATCTTTACGATGCCGGAGGTAGGTACTTTTGGTCTCAAGGAAGATGATATCAAGGACCGAAGGGGCGATTACCTGGTAGGCAAATTTCCGTTTACTGCTTTAGGCAAGGCGCACTGTATTAACGAGACAGATGGGTTTGTTAAGATTATCGCGGAAAAAGCAACCGGGTTGGTTGCCGGTTGCCAGATTATTGGTCCCAACGCCGCGGACCTGGTTCATATTGCCAGCACTACGGCCGCCGCCGAGGCAACCCTGGAGACGATTACCGGAACCATCTTTGGTCATCCCACTTTGGCCGAGAGCGTGAAAGAGGCTGCGGAAGCTTGTCTGGGCCGCGCCATCCATCTGCCGAAACCCGTAATAAAATAAAACAGCAGCCGTATTTATTTAAAAGGTTTTGCCACCTTAGCTCAGTGGTAGAGCAGGGCATTCGTAATGCTCAGGTCCGCGGTTCAAATCCGCGAGGTGGCTCTTACAGTATCAATTGTTTCCACGTTTTTGACTTTTCTATATTTTACCCCAAGTGTCCAAAAAGAGTCCATCCTGTTTGCGAAATTGTCTACCGCTGCCTTTTTGTGACTTGGGGATAGGTGGGCATACCGCAGGGTCATTTGAAAAGTTTTGTGGCCGAGTAATTCCTGGACGGTTTTCAGGTCTGTGCCCATCATAACAAGATGACTGGCGAATGTATGACGTAGGTCATGGAAGGTGAAATCTTTAATCCCTGCCTTTTCCAAGGCTTTATGATACGATTTTTTGATATCCTGAAAGGGTTTACCTGCATTTCCGTAGAAAACGTAGGGACTATGCGGGTTCTTCTTCACCTTCAAGAGTGTGTTAAACACGATTTTGTTTATCGGCACCTCCCTTTTGTCCCCGCTTTTGGTCTCCAATAGGTAAATCAGTCTTCGGTTGAGGTCTATATCTGACCACTTTAAGCCAAGAATTTCACCTTTCCGCATGCCCGTATTGAGGGCAATGGTAACGATGGAGTAAAGCGGCTCGGAGCAGTTTTCTAACAGCCTGCGTATTTCTTCTTTCTCCAGGTATTTTGTTCGCGTGTTGTTCACCCGGAGCAGCTTAACCTTTTTAGCCGGGTTATCCGTTGCCTTGCCCCATTCGACTGCCTTTGAAAAGATGGTTTTAAGGCAGGCAAGTTCCCGATTGACTGTGGCTGGTTTCACCAAAGGCATCCTTTCCCGTATGTATCCTTCTACATCAAAACGAGTTATTTCGTAAAGGTTCTTGTGACCGAAAACAGGGCTGAGGTGAAGCTCAATGATATCCTTGTCCCTTTTCCATGATCGTTTTTTGACCTTTGAATGTGTATCAAGATAGGTCTGGGCAAAATCGCTGAATCTAATCTTCTCTTGTTTCTTTTTATCCAGATATTTACCTTCCGCAATTTCAACCTTTCTTTTTTGCAAGGCTTGTGTAGCATGTGTCTTTGTTGGGTATGACTCACGCTTCTTTCGGCCATGTGGATAAAAAGTAATTCGCCATTTCCCGCTTTTCAGTTGTTTTATTCCCATTGCCCTCCTTCTCCGGTTTGCCTGCCTGGGTGGAGCCCCGATGAAGAGCTCAAGATCAAGCAGGCAAAGGGATGTACTGTGTTCTACCTAGGGTCTAACCTGTTGAGTATGTTCTTCTATCCAGTTATCCATCCCCTGCTTGTCAAATCGAAGCAGGCGCCCATCTTTGACGACAAACGGTAGCCTCTTCTGCCATGCCATTTTGTACAGGGACCCTTTTGGTATTCCCATGTAAATCGCGGCATCAGCAAGTTTATAGAGTCGTTTTTCCATCATATTGTCTATAGTATTGCGTAACACGTATACAAAAAGCGTCAGCACCATCAGTATCATCAGGACCATTTGTCCCAAGGTGTTTTCCACCTGACGCTTTCCCGTGACTTTTCAAAAATATCAACATAAATACCATCAGCCAAAAAGTGGTTTTGAATAAACATTTGACGATACTGACGCTTCTGATGGTATTTTACGGAGCGTGATAAGTGTACCCGTTTCCTGATGGCCTCTGTTGATATACTCAACACCGGCATCCCGCAAAGTAGCCTTTGCTCGGTTAAGGCGTCGTGTTAAGGCGTGCGCTGCTTTCGGCCAAAATTTTGAGTGGGTGTCAAAGCGTTCGCTCTCGGCCGTTTTGTTTAATTGATCCATTAACTCGCTGGCTTTTCCAGTCCATTCTTGGTTCCCTGCCATAAATATTATAACGGCGGCAGCCACCGGATTGGCCTGAATTGCCTCCTCGTTTTGCGCCTTAATACTTGCACCATATTGGTCTAAAAATTTGTTTCCACTGTCCCCTATGGCTTCCGCAATCGCACATCCCCAACGAGTAAAGTCCGCCATTCGATGTAGGTTTGGTAGGTTTATGGTGGGATAGATGCTTATGGCTCGCGAGAGGACATCAAAAACACCGCCCAGGATATTTGGTCTGGCCTCTTCAAACTCAGCCCAAAAAACCGCTTCTTCTTTGCGCTTATCTTTTGATATTTCCTCAAGACCAAATATAATCGAACGGTCTAATAAATCCTCCCGGGTAGCTGCCACATTGATGCCGTTTAGACCAACGCACCGCTTAAAAGAATACACTACATCCTCGTCATCCGAATATAATTGTCTTTTACTGAAACCTTCGCCTGTTACAGCCCTGCACAGAGCATCGCTAACCCATTCCGGCAGAGCAGAAACATTGTCAAAACCAGCCCACCAGTGGTGGGATATCTGCTGCACTAATTCGTTGAGGTCTCGCGGGAAAGTTAATGTTTCTACCGCCGATGGATCTACCAGTTTTTTAATCAGTTTGAAAGTGGTAGTTTTTGCGCTCCCCTTTTCCCCGTACAACACCGGTATCGGATGGGGAATGTCCGGCAGGAAACAACTGATCAGGTAAACCACAAACAGGAGGTCTTGTTTGGGCTTCAAATTGACGAACCTTAGAACCTGTTTTACATCGCCGCCTTTAACCGGTAAAACCTGGGCCATTTGATGGGTGTGTCGTTTAAAAAGGATGGGGGGAGCATCTATCGCTTCCCAACCTTCCGGCGTTATCTTAACGGCTTGCCAGGCATAGTTTGTTAGATCATACCAGATGGTATTTTCCTGCCGTGCCACTCGGTTATGTAAAGTGTAGCGTGAAGCGCTAAACACCGCCTGCCCTTCAATAACGTTTATAGTAGACCGCATGACCTCACTATTTGGAACCTTGCCAAGTTTTTCGTATGCTCGCTTCGACATCAAGCGTCGAAATGGCTTGCCACTCACCCGCCATATTTCATTATGATCATCTACGCGAAGAAGAACAAGTGGTTCTTTTAGATCGTCGTGAAACAGGGTGGCGGGCTGTATCAATTCCAACAATTTATCCGATTGTGTCGTTTCCTTGCCGTCTTTTGGGGATGTAATTTCTTCCAGTGGTAATGCTTGCAATTCTTGGGCAGAATGAGCGCAAAGATAATCGTCCAATCCAATTTTATTTCCGTCGCTAGGCAATAACAGCACGGATACTCTCGCTCCTCGTTCTTTTAGTTTTCCGGACAATTCATTAACTGCCTGTTTTAAATTCTTTTTATAACCATGTTTATCAGGTTGCTCCCAGTCATTGTCCGGTACGATGTAAATTGTTCTACCGTCCAACGCCAGAAGGTTAAAGTCTGATATAAGTTTTTTATTTCCATCACTCCAGTTCCATAGGCCTGGTAGACCTATGCAGTAAAGTCCTTCCTGATTTGCCTTGAGCGCTTTTTTTTCGCCTTCCGCAATATAAATGGGGTAAGAAATATCCTGAAGCACGGATTTAACCAGCGTTGGAATGTAAAGCCGGTTGCCTGTATCCTTCCGCTGTAAATATTTTGGCTGCTTTTTCTTGCCGTTTTCATTATCATAAAAGGGCTTAAATCTGCTAAACTTATCATCGTAAGGAATTTCATACATGCTGGTCAGGGCGGAAATATCGAAGCCCAATTTTTTGTTTATCTTGGCCGGCAACACTGTTTTAATGCCCGCCTGTTCTATGGTGTTATCGGTCAAGCCACTTTTTTTTAAATCTGCAAGATGTTCCGGGTGAAAAATATTCTCCATTTTAATCCTCCGTTATTTGTGTGCCGAATAATCCGTTCGGCGCGTCCAAGACTTTTTAGTCTTTAATAACTGTATGTGAAAAATTACTGGACGCGACAAAAAAGGAGTAGGAAAATAGGGGGCCGTATAATACCAAAATTATTGAAATTGCCGAGGCTGGAACAAATTAGTATAGCAGAGTAACTATTCTCGGAAGGTTGCTTGTTATGTTCCCGGTGAAAATTTCACTGGAGGGACTGAAAGGTGATACGGACTATTCGTTCTTGAAGGGCTGATTTGCTTCATATCGCTTGGCTTTCTTAACCGCCGGAGAATTTTCATATCTATTGGACATTTCTTTGTAACTATCACTGTCTTTGTCTTGTGGCTCGTTTTCATTCAATCCATCGCTCGAAATCAAAACTCGGAACTTTGTTTTATATGATTTGTTCTTACGAGATGGTTCAAAGGGGTCACCTGCAATATTAAAATTTTCTTCAAGTCTCCTGCGAATTTGACTAACTTGTTTTTTCAATTCTGTTTTACTGTTAGTCTGAGCATTTACATAACCTTTCCAGGAAATTTCTCCTTTGTGTTTCCCAAATAGCATCAGCATATGCCAAGCGTCACACGGATAATTATCATTCATTCGATAGTTCCTGAAACCTATATCAGCGAATGTTTTCGAAAATGATTCTCCGGCACCGGATATTGTAACGGTGTCTTCAGAAACAAATAGAAACGTTAGTTGATCCCATCGTGTTCCTTTCGGAAAAAGAATTTTACTGGACGGTATCTTTTTTTTACGGGTGGTTTTCGCCGGTTGATTGGCAAGGTTAAAGGAAGGAGTTGTGCCTACCGGCTTACCGATTTTCTTGTTTCGCTGTTCCCATTCCCGCTCTATGGAGTCGAATAATTCCTGAAAAAGTTTAATGTTGGGTATGTCTAGGGTAAAAGTCACTGGTGTTTCGACCAGCGAGAAATTGCCAAAATTGCCCATATATGCAATAGACGCACCACTGCTGGTAGTGGGCCGCCAATGTAGACCAGCAGGATCGGTCCACTGAGAGTTTTCAACAACCTTGTACTTTCCCAGGAAGGCTAATGCCTCTACCATACCTTTTCGAATATTCAATTGTTCGCCCGGCGGAGATGGAACACTGACCGCGACAGCGTTTTCCGATACTGTTATGGTTCTAAGGTCAACACCTCCGTGTTTTTGTATCAAATAATCCCGGATATTGTTCATCATAAAAAAAATATTTTCAAGTATTCTGTCTGGTACAGCACTAAAGTCCATTTGGAATTACTTTAGCATTTCCATAATCATTTTTGCAACCACGCGTGGCTGAGTAACTTTGAACTTCCCCTGCACCAAACTATGATGGGCCAATGAAGTGGGACGGAAAAGGTACTTTTAGAATTTAAATATGTGATTACGGATACTCAAAGGCAAGGTTACGGTAGCCGTATTGAAGTCTTCTAAACGTTCGTTTTTAGTTGATAAGACGAATCCTTTTCAAAAATATCCATTCCCAAATTATCCGGCACCTCCTTTCGGAAAAATAGTATCATCAGCTAATACAATTTTTGTTGTTGTTTGACTTCCTTCCCTGAGAGAGATACAATTAAGGTAGTTCTTTGAGAAGGCCAAGGTTTTTTTACAGTCTTTTTCTTAAAGGTAGGTCATTCCTGCCTAACCCGCTAGTAAGAAATCGACTGCGGTTCCGCTGTGTTTCTGCACAGTCTGGGGCCGCGGTCTTTTTTACTGGCTTCCCTAGCGGGTT
>Ga0172380_10000643_pt1 | contig 65365 bp, 62 predicted proteins | sample Leawe162metaG_FD_119747 | JGI IMG/M metagenome (GOLD analysis project Ga0172380, IMG submission 119747) | Leachate microbial communities from a municipal landfill in Southern Ontario, Canada - Leachate well 162 metaG | ecosystem: Engineered > Solid waste > Landfill > Unclassified | place... | reverse complement strand
CGTTGTGTGCCTCACAGGCACATCCGGTGCATGATGCGGTGGCAGCACGGCAAGGCGGTTCCGTCGCCTTGTCCCGTCCGCCCCGCCACACCGGAGGGAGACCATTTTCCGCGGACCCCTGAATGCCGGACCTGCGTTTGCCCGAACCTCCAAGCGCCGGTTCCGTCTCGCCGGCCACGCACAGCCGGTGTATCCGAAAACGGAACGCGGGTATTATAGCGCCGGGCGAAAAGGGGTAAAAAGATTTTGCAGTGGCTTCGTTGATTCCATTGGGAAAACGCCGTTCAACATTCACCATATTTGGGCGATTTGGGGCCATTGCCGGTGGTCTCGGCCCGTCCTCGCCCGCGAAGAGGAGAGGGGGCGGCGACGCTCCGTGCTTGATGCCGCCGCTCTCAACGTCTAGTGAAGGGGTGGGCTGGCTATGCGAAGCAGCGAGGACAGGTGCGCAGTTGATCGATCCCTATGCGATGCTCGGACTGGAGCGTGACGCCGACGCGGCGGCCGTCAAGCGGGCCTACCGGAAGCTGGCCAAGACCGCCCATCCCGACGGCGGCGGCGACGCCGAGGCCTTTGGCAAGGTGACCGCCTCCTACGAGCTGCTCATCGACCCGGTGCGCCGCAAGGTCTATGACGATACCGGCTACGACCCGCAGCTGGCCGACGCGCTCGACCTCAAGGGCCTGATGATCCTGGAGACGCTGGTCAACGAGATCATCCTCGACGAGCGCGAGCCCGGCAGCTTCGACCCGGTGGCGGCGCTGCGCCGCAAGCTCACCGACGACATCCTGAAGGCCCGATTCCACATTCTCGAACTGGAACGCCACCGCAACCGCGTGCGCAAGCACATGGACCGGCTGGGCCGGCGGCCCGGCGCGGACGTGCTCGGCTCGATGCTGCGCGCCCGCTCGCAATCCATCGCCGACGCCATCAGGACCGCCGAGACGCAGATCGAGGCGATCGAGCAGGCCTATAGCATGATCGAGGGCTATTCCTACGAGCTGGAGATTGTGGCGAAGGCCGAGGCCGAAGCGGCGGAGTAGGGGGCCTCAGGCGTTGGCCGCCGGCTCCAGGGCGGCGACCGAAGCCGGAGTGTTCCTGCTTTTGCCGTCGAGCCTGGAGCGCACCAGTTCGACGCTGCCGCGCACATAGACGCTGGCCGGCTTGCCGCCCGCCGCCGTCACCGCCATGGCGATGATCGTCACCCCCTCCTCGAAGTGGGTGATGTAGAGCACTTGGTCCGGGTTGACGTAAACATCCTGGTTGTGGGTGTTCTTGAAGCCGACAAGTGCCATCCAACTCTCCTGTCCTGTTTGCCTGGCAGCAGTTCGCGACTCGCTTTCGCGGTTCCACATTCCTTATGGCGCAATGGTGGTGAACGGAAGATTACTGCGCCGCGATATTAGAGCGTTTCTGGCCAGTGCCATCGGGAGCGGCGAGGGTGGGGCAGGCGCGGGGCCTCAGGCGGTGGCGGAGGGGGGCGGAGTAGGGGTGGAGGATGGATGGGGGGATATTGGGTTTGTCTCCCGTGTCGAGTCCCGGGAGCTTTAATGTCTTTTGTGCCGGGGGCAGACTTGATGGACTAGCACTGGACGGCTTGTTAGTCTCCAGTAAACTCATCTGCATGGTGCCTAGGCAACCATCTATCTCTTAGCTCCGCTTCTCTCGTCAAAATTGCAGTAATTTGACGATTAATCTTGAAACGCTCAACGGCTTGTCCTTATATCTACCTTACGAGATGTCTCGGACGGAAGGTGGAGAGCGATTTCCGCCCCGGATCACGGTAACGCGTGAGTCAAGTGTTTACACTGTCAATAGGGAAGGCAGTGAAGATCGATGTGATCATTTGGATAACTCCTATGGTGACTCGGCTTCCAGGAATTCTCGCGACGATCCCGGCAACGGGTATCGCCTTGATGACAGTATATACGAAGTCGTTGAAAAGGGACTTCAGTGGCAGCAATGCCATGCTAAACTGGCGGAGGCGATGACAATATCCATGCCTATTGGTGTTATCGCCTCCACTCACTCACAAGACTGGGAGCCGCGTGAAAAAGATCTTAAGTGCTATTTTCACTTTGATAGGTTATTAGGCAAGAAGACTGCTATTAGGATCGCGAACGATCCAGATTCAGTGGCTAAACACTCTTTCTTTCCACTTATCAGATTTCACGAATCTTGGACCAAGTTTCGAAAAGACGCTAAGCCGAAGAAAAAAATTCGTCCACTCAGATATGCGGCGCATATAGATGCGGCAATCTATGCTCGATATCGCTCTCTCTTGTCTCCGCTTTACGAAAATGAACTTTCGAAACGGGGCATACCGAACGTTCCTGTGGCCTACAGGCGTATCTTGCAACAAGACGGAAAAGCGAAATCTAACATTGAGATAGCTAGAGAAGTGTTTGAACGAGTTCGCCAAATCGGAGATTGCATCGTGACTGTGGTGGATATCAAGTCATACTTCGAGAGTCTGGACCATCATATAATAAAAGAAAACTGGGAACTGCTTCTTGGTTATCCACTGCCTCCGGATCACCTGGCGGTCTACAAATCAGTCACGAAATACTCAGTGGTGGATTACGATAAGCTCATCAGTCGTTTGGAGCTGCTGGAAAAACCACGTGTTGGTTCTCGAAAAACCAGACGCCGCAGAAAAATCGACCAGCTTAGGGTCGACCGACTTAAGCAAATTTGCAGCCCGGCAGATTTTCGTAAACTAGTTGCTGGAGGCGAGGCTGGTAAGCCAAGCCTGATCCAAAAAAATGGATTCCCCTTCGGTATCCCCCAAGGAACTCCTATATCTGACCTCATAGCCAATTTTTATCTGCTAGATTTTGATTCAGAAATAAATGATTGGGCGGCGGCTCGAGGTGGCATTTACCGACGTTATTCCGACGATATTGTTGTTGTATTGCCCGTCTCTCAGGTGGAAACCCAGTACGAGTGCAAGAGTCACCTACAAGCGCGAATCGGCGACTACGGCCCTAAGCTTCGTATCCAGGATAAGAAAGTGTGTATAGTTGAGTTCTCCAGAAATGGAGAAGAAATGGATTTTACGAACGTATTCGGTACATCTTCAAGAAACGGTCTTGAATATCTTGGATTCGAGTTCGATGGAAAAGTTGTAAAAATTAAGAATTCTACATTGTCCAATGCATGGAGAAAAATGAAGCGTCAAGCTTATGGGTACGCTTTTCAATATGTGAAAAGATACAGCCTCAAAGGTGAGGGGTGGATTCGTTCAAACTATCCATATCGCCACCTTGAGACTAAAATCTTGCGCGATGTTACATATAATCAGGATACCGGATACGAGACATGGACTTTTGTAAAGTATGCAAGAAGGGCAAGTCGGGCATTTGTTGGATTTAAACCGATATTCTCAAAGCAGACGAAGCTATACAGATACTACACAAAAACAATGATTAGTGAAGCACTGGATCGGGCAATTAAGTCGGTGCTATAAGCGCATTTTTCGTATACGCGACTTCGCCCACCTCCCGATGGTCATGTGGCTGATGATATCGGATAAATTGGCGACGAGCCTTGCATGGATGCCTTCTCGATTACCCCCTCACCTGCAAAATCTGAGGTTTAACCTTCGGCTAAGCCCTCGATTTTGCTTTCTCTCCCTCAAGGGGAGAGATGGGGTGTCGCGGGTGGCGCTACTTCACCACGGCCAGATAGATCACCCAGCCGACGGCGCAGAGCACGAAGCCGAGGGCGGCGCCGACAAGCGCGCCCCGGAGACGGCGGCGCGACAGGAGCGCGCCGGCGAGCGCGCCCACGGCCAGACCGGGAGAGGCGGCGATCAGCAGCATCAGCGCAAGGTCGAGCGGGGTGAAGATGACGCCGATATCGGACATCAGCGTCCCGGTCGCCCGGTCTTGCCCTTGGTGCGGCCCTTGCGCTTCTGGTCCATCGGATCCTCGTAGGAGCCGGCGCCGGGGCGGGCGCGGGTGATGGGGCGGGGATCGTCGGAACCTGAGCGTGGGATACCCCCCTCTGTCGCCTGTGGCGACATCTCCCCCACACGGAGGGAGATCGGCTTGCCGCCGGCGTCGGGCTTCGGCTTCTCGGGCACCTTGCCAGTCACCGGTTTTTCGGTGCGGCCGACGGTCATTTCGTCGAGGGTGTTCTTGCGGAAGAGCGAGCGGCCGGACTCCTGGCCCTCGGAGCGCGGGCGGCCGGTCTTGGAGCGGCCGGAGAGCGAGACGCGGGGTTCACCCTCGCGCAAGGGGCGCGCCGTGTCCGTGCCCGGCCCCATGTCGTCGAGGGTGGGTTTGGCGAAGTAGGAGGCGTCGGGTGATCTCCCCCCTTGTGGGGGAGATGCCCCGATAGGGGCAGAGGGGGGTAAATCGCCGACGTCCGAGGGGGACGTGCCCCCCTCTGGGCTGCCGCCCATCTCCCCCACGCGGGGGGAGATCGACTCGCGGCTTCCGCCCCGCTTGCTGCTCTTGCCAGCGCCTTCCAGCGCCTTCGCCTCGCTTTTTCCACTCCCCCTTCCGCCTTCCAGCGTCTTCGCCTCCTCCCGCCCGATCGGGTCGTCCATGGCGGCGAGCTCGACGGCCTTGAGGCGCTTGATCTCGTCGCGCAGCCTTGCGGCGGTCTCGAAATCGAGATCGGCGGCGGCGTCGCGCATCTGCTTTTCCAGCGCGTTGAGATGGGTCTGGAGATTGGCCCCGACCAGATGGCCGCCATCGGCAAAGCCCTTGCCGGAGACGCCGGAGATATCGGCGCGGACATGGTCGCGCTCGTAGACCGAGTCGAGAATGTCGGAGATATGGGCCTTGACCGATTCCGGCGTGATGCCGTGTTCGATGTTGTAGGCCATCTGCTTTTCGCGGCGGCGCGACGTCTCGTCCATGGCGCGCTGCATCGAGCCGGTAATCTGGTCGGCATAGAGGATGACCTTGCCGTCGACGTTGCGTGCGGCGCGGCCGATGGTCTGGATCAGCGAGGTTTCGGAGCGCAGGAACCCTTCCTTGTCGGCGTCGAGGATGGCGACGAAGCCGCATTCGGGAATATCGAGGCCCTCGCGCAGGAGGTTGATGCCGACCAGCACGTCGAAGGCGCCCAGGCGGAGGTCGCGGATGATCTCGATGCGCTCCAGCGTGTCGATGTCGGAATGCATGTAGCGGACGCGCACGCCCTGTTCGTGCAGGTATTCGGTGAGGTCCTCGGCCATGCGCTTGGTGAGCACGGTGACGAGCGTGCGGTAACCCTTCAGCGCCGTGTCGCGGATCTCGCCGAGCACGTCGTCGACCTGGGAGCGGGCGGGGCGGATCTCGACCGGCGGGTCGATGAGGCCGGTGGGACGGATGACCTGTTCGGCGAAGACGCCGCCGGCCGCTTCCATCTCCCAGTTGCCCGGGGTGGCCGAAACCGCGACGGTATCGGGGCGCATGGCGTCCCATTCCTCGAAGCGCAGCGGCCGGTTGTCCATGCAGGACGGCAGGCGGAAGCCGTATTCGGCCAGCGTCGCCTTGCGGCGGAAGTCGCCGCGATACATGCCGCCGATCTGCGGGATGGTGACGTGGGACTCGTCGATGAAGAGGAGGGCGTTGTCGGGTATGTATTCGAACAGCGTCGGCGGCGGCTCGCCGGGCTTGCGGCCGGTGAGGTAGCGCGAATAGTTCTCGATGCCGGCGCAGGAGCCGGTGGCCTCCATCATCTCGACGTCGTAGCGGGTGCGCTGCTCCAGCCGCTGGGCCTCCAGCAGGCGGCCGGCGGCCTCGAGCTCGGAGAGGCGCCCTTTCAGCTCCTCCTTGATCGCCTTGATGGCGCCGTTGAGCGTCGGGCGGGGCGTGACGTAGTGCGAGTTGGCGTAGATCTTCACCGTCTTCATGTCGCCGGTCTTCTGGCCGGTCAGCGGATCGAACTCGGCGATGGCGTCGATCTCGTCGCCGAACATGGAGATGCGCCAGGCGGCATCCTCCAGGTGGGCGGGGAAGATTTCGATTGTGTCGCCGCGCACCCGGAAGGAGCCGCGGACGAAATTGATGTCCTGGCGCTTGTATTGCTGGGCGACGAGGTCGGCGAGCAATTGCCGCTGGTCGAGCCGGTCGCCGACCGACATCTGGAAGGTCATGGCGGTATAGGTCTCGACCGAGCCGATACCGTAGATGCAGGAAACCGAGGCGACGATGATGCAGTCGTCGCGCTCGAGGATGGCGCGGGTGGCGGCGTGGCGCATGCGGTCGATCTGTTCGTTGATCGACGATTCCTTCTCGATGAAGGTATCGGAGCGCGGCACATAGGCTTCCGGCTGGTAGTAGTCGTAATAGGAGACGAAATATTCGACCGCGTTGTCGGGGAAGAAGTTCTTGAACTCCGAATAGAGCTGGGCGGCGAGCGTCTTGTTGGGCGCGAGGATGACCGCCGGGCGTTGCGTCGCCTCGATCACCTTGGCCATGGTGAAGGTCTTGCCGGAGCCGGTGACGCCGAGCAGGACCTGGGTGCGGTCGTCGTTCTCAAGGCCCTCGACGAGGTCCTTGATGGCGGTCGGCTGGTCGCCGGCGGGCTCGTAGTCGGAGACCATGCGGATCGGAATGCCGCCCTCGGATTTTTCCGGCCGGGCGGGGCGGTGCGGCGTCCAGATCTGGCCGTCCTTGAACAGCGGATTGCCGCTCTCGATCAGCGCCGAGAGCGCCTCGACGGTTGCGGTGACGCCGCCCTTGGCGAGCGCGCCGGCCTCCTCGAGCGAAACATCCATGCCGGCGACGGGGTTGAGGCCTGCGGCGGCGCGGGTCTTTGGATCAGAGGAGGCGCCGATCGACACGCCGCGGGAGGTTTTCGCCATCGCGACCTTTTCCGACTGCTTGCGCGCCTCGATCTCGATCTTCTTGCGGTGCTTGCCGGCCTTCGAGGCGATTTCGCGCTGCGTCTCGACCGTGGAGGCTTCCGCCTCGGCCTCGAGCTGCTTCACCCAGTCGGCGACGGAGCCGGATAAGGGCGCGCCTTCCAGGGGCGACTGCGGAGCTTCCTCGAAACCATTCCTTGCATTCACGGCCGCGTCGCCCTTTGGGCGGTCCTCCATGCGGGGCGCGGAATTGTCCGCGACGGGCACTTGCCCTTGCCGGGCTTCGCCCGGGCGGGCGACGGAATTTTTCGGTGTCTTGGCCATCCGGCGAATATGGCGAGAGTCAGCGCGAAAGGAAAGGGGAGGCCCGGAAAAAATGAGTACAAAAGGGAAACGCCGAAGGGCGGCGCGTCAGGCGACCGCCTTGCAAGCCTCGCCGTCCTCGTGACGATCTGTCCCGATCCAGGCGAGCAGCGCCTCGACCGGCATGGGGCGGGCGAAGAGGTAGCCCTGGGCGACGCCGCAGCCGAGCATGCGCAGCACTTCCGCGTCCCGCTCGGTTTCCACGCCCTCGACGACGATATCGAGCGACAAGGCATGACCGAGCCCGACCAAAGCGGCGATGAGGTTCTGGTTGGTGCGGGTTTCGGCAACGCCCCTGACGAAGCTGCGGTCGATCTTCAGGCGGTCGATCTTCAGGCTGATCAGATAGGCGAGCGAGGAGTGGCCCATGCCGAAATCGTCGACCGCGAGCTTGTAGCCGGCGTTTTCAAGGCGCTTGAGCTGTTCGCCTGCGCCTTCCGTGTCGAGGATGGTCTCCTCGGTTATCTCGATCTCGAGGCGGGCCGGGTTGATGCCGTGCGCGGCGGTCACGCGTTCGAGCAGGTCGGCAACGGCGTAGAGTGAAAATTCGCGCGGCGAGATATTGAGCGCAACGGACGCCTCGGGCAGTCCCAATGCCGGCAGGCGGGTGATCAGCCCGCAGACGGCGTTCGCGATATGGAGGGTGAGGGTATCGGCCAGATGCATGGACTGTGCCGCCTGCACGATCTCCGGCGGAGATATGGCGCCGAAGCGGGGGTGAAACCATCGTACAAGGGCCTCGAATCCGGTGACCTCCCGGCTGCGGAGGCAGAGCTGCGGCTGGAACCACGTCTCGATGGCACCGTCGCGGATCGCCTGTTCCAGGTCCTGCTCGATGGCACGCTGGCGTTCGATGAGGGTTTTCAATCCCGGATCGAACTCCCTTATCCGGCGGCGGCCCGTATCCTTCGCCTCGTAGAGCGCCATGTCGGCGCAGGCCATGAGTTCCTCGGCGCTCGACGCCTGCGCGGGAAAGGAGGCTAGCCCCATGCTCAGGCTGACAACGGACGCGGTGCCCCCGACGGAAATCGGCTGGAGGCTTGCCTTGTGCAGGCGCTCGGCATGGGCGAGGGCGCGACCCCGGGCGTCCGTGCCGCACAGAATGACGCCGAACTCATCCCCTCCGAGACGGGCGATCAGGCCTTCTCCGCCGATCGTGCGCCTCAGACGTCCCGCGATCTCACGCAGGACGGCGTCGCCGGCGCTGTGACCGAAGGAATCGTTGATCGACTTGAAGCGATCGAGGTCAATGAGCAGGAGGGCGACAGGCTCGCCGAGCGTGACGGCGCGGGCAATATCGCCCGCAAGCCGGCCATTGAAATGCATGCGGTTCGCAAGTCCGGTGATCGTATCGCAATTGGCGAGTACCTCCAGACGGTTGCTCTTTTGCAGGATGTCCTCATTGGCGTGGGAAAGGGACTGGGCCAGAGCCGTTGCTTCGAGCTTGGCCAGCTCGTTGGCGACGAAAACCTGTTCGGCGGAAACGCTGTGGCGATAGAGAACGATCATCAGGCCGATGACGTTGATGGCCAGCAGGAAGGCGACGGCATTTCCAATCCACAGAAGCGAAACGACGATGGACAAAAGCATCGGCGTCGAAAAGGCCAGCGACAGCTGACTATAACCCATGCCCTTGATGATCGAGCCGGCCGAGGTGCCGACCATGATCAGGAGCAGGGGCGCATCCGCGCCGGCGCCATCGAAACCATCGACGCAGAAGGGCAATGCGGCCCAGGCCAGACCGGAGAGAAATGCCCCGAAGGACAGCAGAGTCAATGCATCGTCCGGCTGTGTCTCGGCGAAGCGGTTGAACACGAGGCCGCGGGATGCAAGGACCCGAAATCCGAGGGTGAGCAGCACGACGGCCGCCCATGCGGCGACGCCTTTTGAAGGTCCGTGATTGATCGTCGCGACAAACGCGGCCGACAAGGCGATAAGGCCATTGAACAACAGTGTCGAACAATGGCTGGACAGGATCAGATGCGCCTGGGATTGCCTAATGCCGTCCATGTGCGCGGACGCGGGGGGCTTTATCTCGTAATCCAAAATATCTTCCGCCTAGATTTTCAAATTTTCAAAATCTCTCAATATCGTCAAAGTAATGCGCCTGATTTTCAGTATCATCCGATATTGATAAAATTCATTTAACAGCGGACTGCGAGAACTGTACGGGCGATGCCGGAGGTGCTGGACAGGGTTTATTTTCCCTTACGGAACCGGTAGCCGGATGGACTGCGGCGAGGTAGGCTGCGAGCCAAGGCCATCAGGATGTTTGGCATTTTCCCCGGCTTGGGCGAATGTGCGTCGATGCCCGGCAGATTCGAGGGGTGCAACCACCACCCATCATCGAACTCGCCAGAGGCAGCGCCAACACTCCAGACCCATCCGGTGCCCCATGCCACAGCTACTCAACCCCGCGGCCATCTGGCCGATCCTGCTGCTCTCGCTCTCCAACGTGTTCATGACCTTTGCCTGGTATGGCCATCTGAAATTTCGCCACACAGCCATCTTCGCCGCGATCCTCGTCAGCTGGGGCATCGCCTTCTTCGAATATTGCCTTGCCGTTCCGGCCAATCGGATCGGCGCCCAGGTCTATTCCGCCGCGCAACTCAAGACGATCCAAGAGGTCATCACGCTGCTGGTGTTTTCCGGATTCTCGGTCGTCTGGCTGAAGGAAGCCCTGACCTGGAATCACGCCGCCGGATTTGCGCTGATCGCCATCGGCGCGGCGCTGATCTTTCGCGCCTAACCCTTGACTGCTCCGCCGGAACGGATGTCGGCCCGCGAGGGCGCTGAACCAACTTGACCGCGACGTCCAGACTGATCTTCTGATGCGGCCAGGTCGTCACTCATGGACGGAAAGTCCCAGGCCATGCTTGACTGTCTTGAGCGCGATGAGGCTCTTGTATTTTCGCACAAGCGCCTGTTGCTCGCTCATGAGCCGCTCGATGAAGTCATTGTATTCTTCGAGGTTGCGGACAGCCACAAGCAGGACAAAGTCCATATCGCCGGTGACATACCAGCATGATTGAACTTCCGGCGCACGGTCCAGCCATCGCTGGAATTGCTCCAGCGTGTGTCGATGTTCGTTCTGGATTTCAAGCTCAACCAGAATGGACAAGGTGCGATCTACGGCTTTCGGACTGACCACCGCTACGATCTTTTCGATGATCCCATCCTGCTTCAGTTTGTTGATGCGGCGCTCTACGGCTGAGGTCGAAAGATTGACAGCGTCAGCAATGACCTTGCCGGGAATATCGGCATTTTCCTGTAGTATCGAAAGAATAGTCCGATCAATATCGTCCACAGCGTGAAACCATCTCAATATGCAGATAATCCGCGACTACCACAGTTATGACGCGGCTTCTCCGCGCACAAAATTCTTAATATCTCGGCATGACAAAACAAGCTCCTCTCTCAGCCACCAACATCGACGATGCCCGCAAGCGGATCGCTCCGGTTTTCCTCAACTCCAGTGTGCTCCGTGCCGAAAGGCTCGGGCTGTCTCTTGTCGCCAAGGATGAAACAGACAACCCGATCCGCAGTTTCAAGGGGCGCGGTGCCGGGTTTTTTCTCGCCGATCTCGCTGGCGACAGAACTCCTCTCGTCACAGGATCAGCCGGGAACTTCGGTCAGGGACTTGCCTACAATGCCGCGCGGCATGGTCGAACCCTGGTCGTCTTCGCCAGTATGAACGCCAATCCGCTGAAGATCGAAGCCATGCGCCGGTTTGGGGCGGAGGTCTTTCTCGCAGGGGATGACTTTGACGCTGCGAAGGAGGCTGCCAGGATCTACGCCGGCGAACGAAGCCTGCAATTCGTCGAGGACGGCGCGAGCGCAGCCATCGCGGAAGGGGCAGGAACGATTGCGGCGGAACTGACTGACGAGGTCGAAGATATCGACGCCGTTTTCATTCCGCTCGGCAACGGTGCTCTGGCAGCCGGAACAGGATGCTGGTTCAAATCACGATCACCGCGAACAAGGGTCGTCGCCGTCGCCGCAAAGGGTGCGCCTTGCATGGCTCTGTCCTACAATGCAGGTGCGGTGATCTCGACGCCGGAGGCACGCACGATTGCCGATGGAATTGCCGTCCGGATTCCCGTGCCTTCCGCCATCGGCTGGCTCAAAGACACAATCGATGACGTCGTTCTCGTGGATGACGATCAGATCCTACATGCGATGCGCTTTGCGCATGAGACCTGGACCCGTCTCGTCGAACCAGCCGGGGCGGCGGGGCTGGCAGCCATCCTTGCGCAGGCATCTGACCTGAAAGGCTGCCGTGTAGCGACCATGTTGTGTGGTGCCAACCTCACGGATCAACAGATCCAGGCATGGCTTCCATCTGCCGTAAAGCACAACACGAACGCCGGCTAAGGCCGATCGACATTCAGGATTTGCAGCGCGGCATGAGGGAAAATCATTCATGTCCGGGAGCGAAACCGAAGGTGGAGCCGATCGCCGCCGCTCTGATATCCCGCGAATGCGCGGGCAAGGGGTGGCGATGGCGATTATTCGGCCGGAACGGGTGTCGGCCTGCCTTCCGCGTCGAGCGCCACCATGACGAAGGTCGCGGCGGTGACCTTCTCCATCGTGTGGGTGAGGTAGCGCTGGGCCCAGACCTCGACCGAAAGCGTGATCGAGGTGCGGCCGACCCTGGCGATGTCAGTGTAGACGCAGAGCGTGTCGCCGATCTTGACCGGCATGGCGAACGCCATTTCCTGAACCGCAGCAGTCACGACACGGCCCCGCGCGCGCTCCGCCGCACGGATGCCGCAGGCAAGGTCCATCTGGGCCATCACCCATCCGCCGAAAATGTCCCCGGCGGCATTGGCGTCGCCAGGCATGGCCAGTGTCCGAAGGGTGAGTTCGCCGCGCGGTGAAGGTGTGCCGGTCATGTGCATCGATCCTGATTGGACTACAGAGGGGGCGAGGAGCTTGGGAACGATCCCTTCCCCGACGGGGAAACTATGGAATATCGCTTCGGGTGGCAACAGGACAGCCAGCATCAGGACCCCTCAATTTTTGAGGGCCTACTATTATTTTTTACCCGATATTTCTGGCAGGGCTAAATTTACTAATTGTCGCATTCTCACGGGTATTCCTGTCGCAATCAGAACCTGGAAGAGGTACCCATGAGGAATTTCAACATATCCGTGAGGCTGTATGCCCTCGTCGCGCTGGCGCTCACCGTCCTTGCCGCCACGCTGACTTTCAGCCTGTTCCACTCTTACGATTCGCTCGCAAACGAGCGTCGGGCGGGCCTCGCGTCGATCGACCATACGGCCCTTTCAATTTTCGAAAAGTACTACAAACTCGAACAGTCCGGCAGCATCACGAAGGATGAAGCACAGGCGAAGGCACTCGAGGCCGTAAGCGCCATGCGCTACGGCACGGACGGCTATCTCTGGGTGAACGATATGCAGGCCCGGATGATCATGCATCCGATCAAGCCGGAACTAAACGGCAAGGATCTCTCGGCCTTTGAAGATCCAGACGGCAAGCGGATTTTCTCCGAGTTCGCGCGGGTGGCAAAGGAACAGAAGGAAGGCTTCGTCGACTATTACTGGCCGAAGCCCGGGTTCGAGGCGCCGGTCCAGAAGTTCTCGCATGTCGTCGGCTTCGAGCCCTGGGGCTGGGTTGTGGGTACCGGCGTCTATGCCGACGACCTCGCAGCGATCTTCCAGCGCGACCTGATGTGGTACGCCTCGATTTTCGCCGTGAGCTTCCTGGTCATCCTGGCTTGCGCCTATGCAGTCGTCAGAAGCGTCGTTTCTCCGATTTCCCGCCTGAAGGCAGCGATGGGCGATATTGCCGAGGAGAAGGTGGAGACGGAAATCGTCGATGCCGGACGCAAGGACGAGATCGGCGGAATGGCCGATGCCTTGCTGGTCCTGCGCGATTCCGTCCGGGAACGGATTTCGCTGCGGGGACGCGAGGCCGAACAGCAGCGTCGCATCGATGCGGAACGGCGCGGCAACGAGGAAGTCCTTCGTGACGCCTCCGAACGTCAGAACCACGCCATCCAGCAGATCGGCAATGCTCTGGAACGTCTCGCGAACGGCGACCTGACGGCCTATGTCGACGACATCGGCGAAGACTATGAAAAGCTGAGGCACGACTTCAACACCGCGGTGGACGCGCTTTCCGGCGTGATCTCGGCCATCAACCAGACCAGCGACGTCGTCAGCGAAAGCGCCGGCGGGATCAGCGAGGCGACCAACAACCTGTCGCGCCGGACCGAACAGCAGGCCGCCGCACTGGAGGAAACCGCCGCCGCGCTCGACGAAATCACCGCGACGGTGCGCACGGCAGCCGAGCGCGCCAACGAAGCCCGCGACATGGTGTCGGAAACCAAGCGCAGCGCCAACCGTTCCGGCGAGATCGTCCGCGATGCGGTCGACGCCATGGGCCGCATCGAAAGCTCCTCGAACAAGATCAGCCAGATCATCACGGTGATCGACGAGATCGCGTTCCAGACCAACCTGCTGGCGCTCAATGCAGGCGTTGAGGCGGCCCGTGCCGGCGAGGCGGGCCGCGGGTTTGCGGTGGTTGCCCAGGAAGTGCGCGAACTTGCCCAGCGCTCGGCCAACGCAGCCAAGGAGATCAAGACACTCATCAGCGCCTCGGCGACGGAAGTCGAAAGCGGCGTCGCCCTTGTCCGTTCTACCGGAGAAGCGCTGGTCGAAATCGAGAAGCTGGTCAACCAGGTCAACGAGCATGTGAACACCATCGCCACCGCGGCGCGGGAGCAGGCCACCGGCCTGCACGAGATCAACACCTCGGTCAACCACATGGACCAGATGACCCAGCAGAACGCCGCCATGGTCGAGGAAACCTCGGCCGCCGGACAGACGCTGGCCGAGGAAAGCCGGCATCTGCGTTCGCTGCTGTCGCAGCTTCGTCTGCAACCCAGCGCAGGCGGTCCGGTCAGGCATCGCCACGCCGCCTGACCGACCAGAATAGGGACGAAACGAGCCGCCGGGGATATTCTCCGGCGGCTTTTCGTTGTCCCGGGAATGGCTGCGAGGCACCGGGCCAGGGCAGGCGAACGCGGAGCGGGGGACGGGCCCGGGGGAACGCAACGAAACATTTACGGCTTTCGGCTAAAAGTTGAGTAATTTGCCGGCTATCCGGCAACGGCAGAGTGGTGTCTGGTATGGCGTTCGTATCCTTTCTGCAGCGTTCGGCGCTGGTTCTGGCCTCGGGAACGACGCTCGCGGGTTGCTCGGCCGACCGGCTGGTGCCGCCGGCGGAGATCGGCAGCATCTCTTCGGACCTAGTTCTGGAAGGGCCTGTTGGCAGCAAGCGGGCAGGGCGCGAGCTTCTCGGCCGCGTCGACAGGACGACCGCCTATGCGCGCGATCCGGTCCAGCAGAATGGCGCCATGCAGGCGATCGACTATCTCGACACGCCCAATCTGGCCGGCGTGGATAGTTCAGCCCCTTCCGCCGATCCGTCGCTCGACGGGAACGCGGAAGATGGCACGCAAGAGTTCGATGGCGGGGAGACGGCGCTGTCGACCGAAACGGGGCAGCCCGAAGCATCGACCGAGTATGTCATCCCCTCCGAAGGCATCAACATCGATGAAGGCCTGGGCGTCGCGAGCGAGGGGCAGACGCTTGCCGCCCCGGCGCCCACAAACGCTACAAGCGGCCCGATCACCATTCCCGAGGACAATACCAGCCAGCCGGTAGTGGATGGCGTCGGGACGGACAATCCTGTGCCGCTGATATTGCTGCCCAAAACAGCGGCAGCCGCTGACGACGCCGGCAACTAGCCGCAGGACGAGGCCGATCCGTCGAGGAAAAATACAGGCCGGCGTACCGCATCGGCACCTGCAAACCTTGTCAGCGCGATCCAATCGGATAGAACCGTCTCCAATTGGTAACCGGGGCGGGAAGCGGGGCTTTCCACGCGCTCCGACCGACGGAGAAACAGCACCCATGCCACCGCTGACGGAACTGATCATGTTTGCCGGGCTGCTGGCTCTTGCCGGGGCCGTCGCGGGACTTCTCGCCGGCGTCTTCGGGATTGGCGGAGGCGCGATACTGGTTCCGGTCTTCTATCAGATCTTTCCCCTGGTCGGCATCGACGATGCGGTGCGGATGCACCTTGCGGTCGGCACCTCGATTGCCGTCATCGTGCCGACCTCGATTCGGTCGTTCGCCGCGCACCGGCAGCGCGGCGCCGTGGATACCCGACTGCTCAGGGACTGGATCATTGCCGTCCCGCTCGGGGCCATCCTCGCCACGGTGATCGCCGCCAAGGCCTCCAGCGAGGCACTGCGCGGCATCTTCGCGGTGTTTGCGCTGCTTCTCGCCTTCCGGATGATCGCCAATCGCTCGCACTGGCATCTCGGCAATGAACTGCCGGGCGAGCCCGCCCGTTTCGCCGTCGGCACCGGGATCGGCGTGTTGTCCGGCCTCATGGGCATCGGCGGCGGCGTGCTGAACAACACGTTCATGACGCTCTACGGCCGTCCGATCCATCAGGCGATCGCGACGTCGTCGGCCGTCGGTGTGCTGATATCGCTGCCGGGCCTCTTCGGCTATATCTGGGCGGGATGGGGCGACACCCTCCTGCCGCCGTTTTCGACCGGGTTCGTCAACTGGATCGCGGTGGCGCTGATTATCCCGGTCACGCTTCTCATGGCGCCGATCGGCGCGCGCATCGCGCATGCGATGAGCAAGCGTCAGCTCGAGATCGGCTTCGGGATATTCCTGCTCACGGTGTCGGCGCGGTTCTTCTACAGCCTTCACGGCTGACGCCGCATCAGGCCATGACGGCCGTGCGATTGCCGGAGCCGGCCAGCTTGCGCTCGGCGCGTTCCTGCTGCGGCGAGCGATTGTAGACCTCGCGATAGCATTTAGAGAAATGCGAGGCCGACACGAAACCGCAGGCGACGGCGACCTCGACCACGGGCATCGAGGACTGGACGAGCAGGTGACGGGCGCGGTCAAGCCGGATCTCGAGATAGTATCGGGCCGGGGAGCGGCCCATCTCCTGACGGAACAGGCGCTCGATCTGACGGCGCGAGAGATCGGCATCGTCGGCGATCTCCAGCAGCGACAGCGGCTCGGCAAGATTGCTCTCCATCAGTTCGATGATCGACAGGACCTTGGAGTTCTGAACGCCGAGGCGCGCCCTCAGGGGAAGGCGCTGCCGGTCATTGGCGCTGCGGACACGGTCCGTCAGATGCTGCTCGCAGACCCGGTTCACGAGGCCTTCGCCAAAATCCTGGCCGATCAGGTTCAGCATCATGTCAAGCGAGGCGGTGCCGCCGGCGCAGGTATAGAGATTGCCGTCGACTTCGTAGAGATCGGCATAGACTTCCGCCTGCGGGAAGGCCTCGGAGAAACCGGGGAGGTTTTCCCAATGGATGGCGCAGCGCTTGCCGTTCAACAGTCCGGCCTGGGCGAGAACATGGGCGCCGGTGCATAGGCTCCCGATTGCGGCGCCGCGGTTATAGGCCTCGCGCAGCCAGGCATTCACCGACTTGTTGCTGAACTTCTCGACATCGATGCCGGAGCAAACCAGCACCATGTTCGGCCGGCCTTCCCCGGAGAGGTAGCGCCGCTCGTCGGCCAGCGAGGAATTCACCTCGATGCCGATGCCGCTCGACGACGAGACCCTCTGGCCATCGGCAGACGCGATCCGCCATTCGTAGGCCTCATAACCGAGCATGCGGTTGGCGATCCGCAGGGTCTCCACCGCGCCGGCAAAGGGCAGGAGCGTGAACTGCGGAACCAGAAAGAAAACCAGCGAACGTTTCTTGGACGGCGTTTTGCTCATGATGGAGACCCATGTTCCGCGACGACAATATTCCTCGCTTGGAAAAGGCGGCCCGGATATCCTTAAAGCGACAAGCGCATGGATAAATGCGGCACTGCCGCAATGTAAGCAGCAAAATCGCGACATTTATAAGTCAGCCCGCACGGGTCCGATAGGCAGCGCGGCGCGAACTTGAGCAAATGCGCACATACTGCTGAAATTGCGCGCAAAACCGGTGATGCCCCCGGAACGCTCTATTGTCCCCGGGGGCTTCCCGCAACGGACAGGCGAATGTCTCGCATGTCGCAATCACGCCGATCGGCGAGGTATCTCGCCATCTGCTGCCGCCGGCCAGCCCAGATCCTTGCGCAGATCGAAGGGCATGGCTTCGATCGCGCGCTCTTCGAGGCGGCGCCGATGCCACCGGTTTACACGGCCTGCTGCCGCCGCGAGGGGCCGGAAGACCCCGGAAATTGCCAGATGCCGGTGAGAAACCCGGCTGCCGGTCGTATCAAAAGCTGCCAGTGTCATAGCGATATCCCTTCCGACTTGGATGGTGGAGGCATTGTTGTTATGCGCGCCGCCAGCCCATCAATCCAACGAATGTTCTTCATTCGCGTCATCACAATCCGTGATGCGTAATATCCTCCATCCGGTTTCGACCCGGTGCAGATGCGATCTGATCCGGCCAACCGATATCGCGCTGGAGATGGAGCGGCATCGATTGCAGGTCGCGGATGGCCTTGCGGCGGCGGCGGCGTGACAGCATCCGACGTAGCGGATTGGCGATGCTCAGCCTGCCGGCGACGTGTGAAATATCCCCGATATTCATGGTTTCCTCCTGCGGTTGTGACTGTATGATGAACATTGATCCTCGATTGACATTCAATCAAACGAAATGATATGTTGTTTACGTTCAATTATATTGATGGAGCGATCCATGACCGTAACGATCCGCCAACCCTTGCCGCTGCTCGACAATGACGTGCTGCGGACCTTTGTCGCGATTGCCGAGACCGGCAGCTTCACCTCCGCCGCCGACGCGGTCTTCCGCACGCCGTCGGCCGTCTCGATGCAAATCAAGAAGCTCGAGGAGCAACTCAGCACCGTGCTCTTCCTGCGCGACGCGCGGTCAGTCAGGCTGACGGAGGGGGGCGAAGTGCTTCTGCCCTATGCGCGGCGGATGCTGGCGCTGTCCAACGAGGCGGTTGGCCGCTTCCGGATGCCCGACATGAAGGGCGTGGTACGGCTCGGCGCGCCGGACGATATCGGGGAACGTTTCATGCCGACCATTCTCAAGCGCTTTGCGGAAATCTACCCGCAGATCATGGTGGACCTGACGGTCGATAGCAGCGGCGCGCTCCGGCGGCGGCTGCAGGAGCAGAGGCTCGACCTGACGCTCATCAACTGCGCACCTGGAACGGTCTCGATCGAGGGCGAGGTCATCTACAAGGAACAGCTGGTCTGGGCCGGCGCCAAATGCGGCACGGCGCATCTGCGCGATCCCTTGCCTGTGTCGATATGGGAAGACGGTTGCTGCTGGCGGGCGGATGCCCTCTCGCGTCTAGACAAGGAGAAACGGCCCTATCGCATCGCCTATCTCAGCGCGCACACCATGGCGCAGCGCGCGGCGGTGATCGCGGACCTCGCGATCGCTCCGCTGCCCCGCAGCTACCTGACGGAGGACATGGTGGCGTTGGGCGCGAAGCAGGGATTGCCCGACCTCGGCAGTTTCGAAGTCCGGTTGCTGACAAATGGCGAATGCAGCGAGACGGCGCTGGCCGTGGCCGACAGCGTGCGCTTTGCGTTCTCCGACATGATCGGCATGGCGGCGTAGGGGGAGGGCCCGCCAATGTCAGCTACGACACTCGGCCGGGCACTTCAAACCGTTCTGTAAGGTATCCATCGGGCCACTGCCCAGCCTTTCTCTTGCCGCCGGCGCGGCGCACAGTGTGGGTTGCGCCGCTACTCCCGGCTTCGCCTCCGCCGCCGCCCGCCGCCTTCTCCGCCTTCGCCATCCGCATTTCCCTTGCGCTCGGGGAGCGTGACGACCGTCGAGAGCTTCGGGAAGCGGTCGACCTTGTTCGGCAGCGCCATGGCATAGACAAAATGCTCCTGGAACTTCGGTTCCAGCGCGGTTTCGATCTTCTCGATCCGCGTCACGGTTTCCTCGATCTCGCGGCGATAGCCGCGATTGAGGAGCGCCATGCGGGCGCCGGTGCCCGCCGCATTGCCGACCGCCTTGACATGATCGAGGTTGCAATCGGGGATCAGGCCCAGAACCATCGCGTATTTCGGATCGATGAAGGTGCCGAAGGCACCGGCCAGGCCGATGCGATCGACATGGCTAACACCCTGTTTGTCCATCAGCAGCTTCACGCCGGCATAGAGCGCGGCCTTGGCGAGCTGGATGGCGCGCACGTCGTTCTGGGTGACGGTGATCCTCGGCTCGCCGTCGTGCAGCAGGTAGGCGAAGGTGCGGCCGGTCGACAGGATGCGCGGCGACTTGCCCGCGAGTGTTCCGTCGACGACGCCGTCCTCGGAAATGATGCCGGTCAGATACATCTCGGCGATCACCTCGATGATGGCCGAACCGCAGATGCCCGTGACCCCGACCTTTTCGGCTTCCGCTGCAAAGCCCGGCTCATCCGACCACGGTTCGATGCCGATGACGCGAATGCGCGGCTCGAGCGTGACGGGATCGATGCGCACGCGCTCGATGGCGCCGGGGGCGGCGCGCTGGCCGGACGAGATTTCCGCGCCTTCGAAGGCGGGGCCGGTGGGAGAGGAGGCGGCGACGACACGTTTCCTGTTACCGAGTACGATCTCTGCATTGGTGCCGATGTCGACCAGCAGCATCATTTCGTCCTGGCGGTGCGGGCCCTCGCAGAGCGTCGCGGCGGCTGCATCCGCCCCGACATGGCCGGCGATGCAGGGCAGCATATAGACGCGCGTGCCGGCATTCATCGGCAGGCCGATCTCGGCGGATTTCAGGTGCACGGCCCCGGAGACTGCAAGCGCGAAGGGCGCGCCGCCAAGCTCGGTCGGATCGATGCCGAGGAACAGGTGGTGCATGATCGGGTTGCCGACGAAGACGCTGTCCAGAATGTCCTCGCGAGAGACCCCGCCATCGGCGCAAACCTGGTCGATCAGGCCATTCAGCGCCTCGCGCACGGCCGTCGTCATGGCCTCGCGGCCGTCCGGGTTCATCATCACGTAGGAGACGCGGCTCATCAGATCCTCGCCGAAGCGGATCTGCGGGTTCGACGTGCCGGCAGAGGCAACCGTGCGGCCCGAAAGCAGCGAGGACAGATGCATGGCGATCGTCGTCGAACCGATGTCGCAGGCGATGCCATAGGCCTCGTTCTTGAGGCCCGGATAGAGCGCGATCACATGGGGACGACCCGTCTCGTCGTCGCAATGGATGGCAGCCGTGACCTTCCATTCGCCCTTGCGCAGGATCTTCTGCACCTCAGGGATGAGGTGGAAATCGAATTCCAGATCGTCGTAGCGCCAGTCGTGGGCAAGGGCCGCCTTCAGCCGGTCGAGATCGCCGAGCGGCTTTTCCATGTCGGGCTCCTCGACTTCGACATAGCACATGTGGATCGCCGGATTGCGCTCGATGACGCGACCGTCCGAATCCTTGCGCACCACCTGGGCGTTGACGACCGTATCCTGCGGCACGTCGACGACCAGATCACCGAGGATCTGCGCAGAGCAGGAGAGGCGGCGGCCCTCGGCCAGCTGGCGGACGGCGGCGTAGCGCTGCTCCCTGGGGCCGATAGCGGAAATGTGGTCGTTGGACGAGGTGATCTGATGCTTGGCGAAATGTCCTTCCTGGACGGACACCTGGCAGCGGCCGCAGGTGGCGCGCCCGCCGCATACACTCTCGACATAGACGCCAAGCTGGCGGGCGGCATCGAGCACCGGCGTGCCAACGGGAAACCGGCCACGCTTGCCGGATGGCATGAAGAGGACGAGAGGATCGGTGTTTTTGTCGCTCATTCGATCAGTCCCTTCGCGCGCCTATTCCGTCGCCGCTCCTGCACCCGCCCGTGCAGCACGGCCGCCGCGGCGGCCCGAGGAGGCGGCAGGAGGGGTGGTTGAGGTCGAGCCGGCCTCCGCCGGTTTGTAGTCGCGATAGGTCATGATCCAGTTGCCGCAGTTCGGATCGGTGCCGTTCAGCACATTGGCGGCGCGCACGGCCTCCATTTCCTGCGGGCGGCAGGGGTTCATGATCGCCGACGTCATGCCGGCGCCGATCACCATCGGGATGAAGCCGGCATTGATGCCGTGGCGGTGCGGCAGGCCGAAAGAGATGTTTGAGAGACCGCAAGTGGTGTTGACCTTCAGCTCGTTGCGCAGGCGGTGGAGCAGCGCGAAGACCTGGCGGCCGGCGTCACCCAGCGCACCAATCGGCATGACCAGCGGATCGACGACGACGTCATGCGGCTTGATGCCGTGGTCCATGGCGCGCTCGACGATCTTCCTGGCCACCGCGAAACGAACATCGGGGTCCATCGATATGCCGGTCTCGTCGTTGGAAATCGCCACGACGGGCACGTCGTACTTCTTGCAGAGCGGCAGGATGGCTTCGAGCTTCTCTTCTTCGCCGGTCACCGAATTGACCAGAGGGCGACCCTTGGCGACCTTCAGCGCCGCCTCGATCGCGGCCGATACCGAACTGTCGATCGACAGCGGCACTTCGACCAGCCCCTGGACGATTTCGAGCGTCCTGACCAACAGACCGGGCTCCGTCTCGTTCGGGTTGACCGAGGTGACGCCGGCGTTGACGTCGAGCATGGTGGCCCCGGCTGCGACCTGTTCCAGCGCGTCCTTGATGACGGTGTCGAAATTGCCCTCGATCATCTCGGCGGCAAGTTTCTTGCGGCCGGTCGGGTTGATGCGCTCGCCGATGACGCAGAAGGGCTGGTCGAAGCCGATGACGACTTCTCTGGTTGCGGATGCGACGATGGTGCGGGTCATTTCCTGTCTCCGGTCGTGGCGCCGGCCATGAGGCGCAGCGTGGCGGGATGAGTGGCTGCAAGGGCGGGCGGTTGCATTGCGCGCCCCTGGATTCAATGCGGATGCTGAGCGGCGATGCCGGCAAGCTGCTGCTGGTTCTCGACCTTTTCCTCGCGGATCTGCTCCAGCCGTTCGGCAACGAGCGCGTCGGCGGGACTGGCCTCGCGCTGCCAGGGCTTTCGGCCCTTCAGCACGCCGGATTCATGGACGATCTCGGCGACATATTCCTCCTGCCGGTAGGCCATGACGTGAACGCCGGATACGCCTTCTATCTCCTTCACCTCGTTGATGATGTCGATGCAGAGCTGCTTGCCTTCCCGTCTCTGGTCCTGAGCACCTTCGAGGCGGGCGATGACGCTATCGGGGATATGAACGCCCGGAACGTTGGAGCGGATCCATTTCGCCGTTTTCGCCGAGGCAAGGGGTCCGACGCCGACGAGGATGAAGCACTGCTCGTGCAGGCCAAGGTCCCGGACCCTCTTCATATATTCGCGGAACATCGGCACGTCGTAGCAATACTGGCTCTGAACGAACTGGGCGCCGGCCGCGATCTTCTTGGCAAGCCGATAGGGGCGGAAATCGTAAGGCGGAGCGAAGGGGTTGATGGCCGCGCCGAGAAACACATGCGGCGGGGTCGAAAGCTTGCGGCCGGAGAGGAATTTCGCCTCGTCGCGCATGGTGCGTACGGTTTCGAGCAGCGACATGCAGTCGAGATCGAAAACCGGCTTTGCGCCCGGCTGGTCGCCGGCCTGCACGCCGTCGCCGGTCAGGCACAGGACATTCTGCACGCCCATGGCGGATGCGCCGAGCACGTCGCCCTGGATGGCGATGCGGTTCCTGTCGCGGCAGGCGATCTGCATGATCGGCGCATAGCCCATGCGCGTCAGCAGCGCACAGATGCCGACCGAGGACATATGACAGTTGGCGCCCGACGCATCGACGGCATTGATGCCGTCGACCCAGCCATCGAAGATAGCGGCGCGGTCATAGACGTCCTGCGGGTTTGCGCTGTCGGGCGGATTGAGCTCGGCGGTGACGGCGAACTCGCCGCGTCTGAGCACGCGCTCCAGCCGGCCGCGCGAGGAATGGCCGGGCAGGGGCGCAAGCGGCGCGCCGGGATCGTGGGGATTGATGTCCGGGCTCATGGCTTTCGTTCCGTGAGTTTCGCTTGACGGGCGGCGGCCTGCGCCGTCACGCGCAGCCAGGACGAGGTTTCCCTGAGCGACTGGTTCACCGGTTTCTGCACCGTCATGATTGCGTCGCCATGCACCATGTTGCGCGAGCCGTTCCAGGCCTGCACCCAGACGCAGGGCATGTCGGGCTCGACCTCGCAATTGCCATTGGCGCGCACACCGCCGCAGGGGCCGTTGCGCAACTGCTTGGGGCAGTTCATCGGGCAGGACATGCCGGTCGACGACAGCACGCACTGGCCGCACATGCGGCAGTCGAAGAGAAGCCCCTTGGCGTTGCGCTCGACGAAAGTGACGGGCCGTTCGACGCGGGCATAGCCGATGGCATTCCAGAGAGGGTGCAGGCGCATGAAGGCTTCGGCGAAAAGGCCGTAGAACCACTCGAGGAAGCGCGAATGGCGCACAGACCAGAGGCGGATCGTGTAGGAACGGCGGGCGCGGCGGTTCGGCGAGACGTTCGCAGGCGTATAGGCGCCGGTGGTGGCCTTGCTCGCCGGTGCGGCATTGCCCGGGGTGGGGCCGGTCGCGGGCTTGCCGTCAACCATTGTCACGGCCTCCGGCATGGACGAGAGCGGCAAGCCGGGCCTTGTCGTAGGCGGCCTCAAGTTCGGCCGCGGCCCTGTCCGCCTCGGCGTCGAGGTCGTCGGAAACGGGTGAGGGATCGCCCTTGCGCCATTCGGCGAGATAGTCGTCGGTTTCGGCCGCGCCGGAGCGCATGGCGGCCATGTCGATCGCCTCTGTGAAGCGCAAGGGAAGCTCGCGCCTGGCCGTTTTCCTGCCCTGCCTGACGATGACCTGGGCGGGTATGTCGCGCCAGTAGACAATGATCCTGTCGGCCATGCCGTCATTCTCCCTTTTCAGCCACAATGCACATGGGGAAACGGGCGGACTGCGCTTGCGACGACGTCGCATACGGCAAAAAGCGACGTCGCGGAGAATTACCAGATGCCCTTGGTCAAACCGTAGCGGAGCCAGGTCCAGACCGGCGGCGGAAAGCGCAGGACGGAGGGGCCCTCGGGCGTGAAAGGTTTCAGCTCTCCGTGGACCGCATCCTCGACGGCGCGAAGGACGATATCCTTGGCGGCGGCCGTGAGCACCATGGGATAGGTCGAGATGAAATCACCCTTCGACGGGGCGGCGCGTACCTCGTAGAGGGTGCCGCCGGTATCCGTGCCGGCGTCGACCAGATGAACCGTGGCGCCGAAGTTGCCGATGTCGTTTTCGACCAGCGACCAGTAGCCGCCCATCTGCCCACGATAGTTCGGGTTGATGCCGGAATGGAGATTGAGAACGGGGCAGGGGATTTCGGCGAGCACCTTCCTTGCCATAAGGCGAGTGCTGATCAGCAGGATGACCGAGGGCCGCAGGGAACGGACGAGCTCGAGGCATTTCGGACCGTTGATCGAGGGGACTTCGCTCACCGGGATCTGCGAGCCGATGACGGGATCGAGGCCCTGGCTGCCGCATATCGCGGCGATGCGGCGGCTCGCCATCCGGCGCAGCAGCCTTGCGGCAATCATCGTAGCAAGCTGCCCGAGCGAATTGATCCAGCCGAACCGCCGGGCGCGCCGCCTGGCAATGTCGAGCTTCGATTCCGGCGCTTCCATGATGACGTGGAGATCAGGCCACCGCGCGGCGAGCGCATTGATGATGACCGCCGGATTGGCACCTCCCGCGGTCATGACGACAACCTTCGCATCGCTTTCGTCTACTGGTGGTTTCGATGCCATGCCCGACCTATCGCCTTGAGTGGGTTCACAAAACCGGTACCAATATAGCAGCCGCCGTCAACACCACAAAGCCGGAAACCGTAAGCGATATCGCACCGGGGATGCGGCCGGTCACGACACGGGCACCGGCGCGTCCGGAGAAGACGAACTAGAGGGAGGTGAGTTCGGCGGTCAAATCGCCGTAGCCGGTATGGCGGTATTCGTAGGCAAGGCCGAGAAAACCGGCGGCGCGCCTTGCCCTCTCCTCCAGCTCCGGATCCTCCTCTTGGGAGAGATAGACGAGTTTCGTATAGTTGGAGAAATACATGTCACGCAGTTGCGGATGGCGGTCGAGCCCGAGCGGTTCGACAACGAAGGCCTCGAACTGGCGGGCGAGAAAATCGGTGAGAAAGAAGGCCGTCAAATCCTCCTCCCAGCGGGCGGCGAATTCCGCGTTTCCGGCAAAGAAGGAATAACAATGGGGGCCAGCAAGCCGGGCGATGCCCTCGCGCTCGCAGATGGCATCGATGGCGCCGCCGGTGCCGCAATCGGCATAGGCGACAAAGATTCGCTCGACGCCCTCGGCGCGGGCCGTTGCGATTGCTTCTTCCAGACCGGGCGCGATCTTTTCCGGGTAGGCATGCCAGATCGCGGGCAGGCAGGCAAGCTCGATATGGGCAAGCCGATTGAGCCGCTGCACGGCAAGGATTTCGCGGGCGATCGCGCCACAGGCGATCACGCGGATCTTTTTTGCAGTTGCGCGTTGGCCCGGCGAACGGTAACTCACGATCCCATCCTCAACATCAGCCATGGAATGACTCTATCATGATCGCCAGGAAAATTACCCTCGTCAGCGTTCTCTGCCTTGCCATCGTCTCGCTCAGCGCCTGCGGCAATACGCTTCGGGGCGTGGGCCAGGACACGACCAATGTCGGTCGAAGCATCAGCCGCGCGGTCCAGTAGGGCGGCGGGGCCGGACATCACAGCCCGGCCGTAACCGGCATCAGACGCGCGCGCCCAGCCTGTTGTGCCTGCGCGCGATGAATTCCTTGGCTGTCTCGACGGCCACGGCCGCGTCGCGGCAATAGGCGTCGGCGCCGACGGCCTTGCCGAATTCCTCGTTGAGGGGGGCGCCGCCGACAAGGACGATGTAGTCGTCGCGGATGCCCTTTTCCTTCAGCGTGTCGATGACCACCTTCATATAGGGCATGGTCGTGGTCAGAAGCGCCGACATGCCGACGATATCCGGCTTTTCGCGTTCGATCGCCTCGAGATAATTCTCGACCGGGTTGTTGATGCCGAGGTCGATCACGTCGAAACCGGCGCCTTCCATCATCATGCCGACGAGGTTCTTGCCGATATCGTGGATGTCGCCCTTGACCGTGCCGATGATCATCTTGCCCTGCTTCGGCGCGCCGGTGGCGGCAAGCAGCGGACGGAGAATGAACATGCCCGCCTTCATGGCATTGGCAGAGAGCAGCACCTCCGGCACGAACAGGATGCCGTCGCGGAAATCGATCCCGACGATGCGCATGCCCTCGACCAGCGCCTGGGTCAGGATATCGTAAGGAGCCCAGCCGCGTTTCAAGAGGATGTTCGTCGCTTCCTCGATCTCCTCCTTCAGCCCGTCATAGAGATCGTCGTGCATCTGCTGCACCAGCTCTTCGTCGGACAGGTCTTCGAGAATGATTTCGTCGTCTGACATTGTGATGCTTCCCGCCTGGCTTGAACGCGATCGCAGTCCCTGAGACTGCCTGATGCGCAGTTAAACCTCAATATCGCCGGAGACCGTTTTCGAATGCGACGTTGCGGCAGTGAAAAGCGACGGTGCCCGGAGCCAATGTCTGTCTGATGCAAATGGTTGGCGCATTGAGGAATGTCTCGCTTGGGAAAACGAATAGCATGAATGCGATCAGAAGCGCGATCAGCGCGAAAACGAGGAAACAGTCATGGACGACATCACACCACAGGCGGACGCGGCGACCGGCCGGCGCTCGCGCAGCGAAGGACGCGGGGCGGCGGCACGGCGGGCTTCACGCAGCGGCGCGGGTGCCGGACCGTCGATGCCCTATATCCAGCGCAAGATCGCCGTCTACGAAGTGCTGGACGAGGAAGGCCTGCAGATCATCGAGCACAACGCCGACACTGTTCTCGAGGAGATCGGCATCGAGTTCCGCGACGACGCCGAAGCTTTGGAGATGTGGAGACAGGCCGGCGCGGACGTCAAGGGCCATCGCGTTCACTTCCCGAAGGGCCTTTGCCGCGAATTGCTGAAGACCGCACCGTCGGTCTTTACCCAGCATGCCCGCAATCCGGAACGCAACGTCCAGATCGGCGGCAATGCCACCGTCTTCGCGCCGGTCTACGGCTCGCCCTTCGTGCGCGACCTCGACGGCAATCGCCGTTACGCAACGCTCGAAGACTTCCGCAACTTCGTGAAGCTGGCCTATATGGCGCCTTCGATCCATCATTCCGGCGGCACAGTGTGCGAGCCGGTGGACATTCCGGTGAACAAGCGCCACCTGGACATGGTCTACAGCCACATCAAATATTCCGACAAGCCGTTCATGGGCTCGGTCACCGCGCCGGAGCGCGCCGAGGATTCGGTGGCCATGGCCAAGCTGGTGTTCGGCGACGATTTCGTCGAGAACAATTGCGTCCTGCTGAACCTCATCAACGCCAATTCGCCGATGGTGTTCGACGAGACCATGCTGGGTGCGGCCAAGGTCTATGCGCGGCACAATCAGGCCTGCGTGCTCTCTCCCTTCATCCTGGCAGGCGCGATGAGCCCGGTCACGGTCGCGGGCACGCTGACGCAGATCCTTGCGGAAGTGCTGGCTGGCGCCGCCTTCACCCAGCTGGTGCGAAAGGGAGCGCCGGTGCTCTTCGGCACCTTTGCTGCCTCGATCTCGATGCAGTCGGGCGCGCCGACCTTCGGCACGCCGGAGCCTGCGCTTGTCTCCTACGGTGCTGCCCAGCTCGCCCGCCGCCTCGGCCTGCCGTTCCGCACCGGGGGTTCGCTCTGCGCCTCCAAGGTGCCGGATGCCCAGGCCGCGCACGAGAGCGCCAACACGCTCAACACGACGCTGCTTGCCGGCACGAACTTCGTGCTGCATGCCGCCGGCTGGCTGGAAGGCGGGCTTTCCGCCTGCTACGAGAAGTTCATGATCGACCAGGACCAGCTCGGCATGATGCAGAAGATGGCGATGGGCGTCGATCTGTCCGAGGACGGTCAGGCGATGGACGCGATCCGCGAAGTCGGCCCCGGCGCCCACTATCTCGGCTGCGCGCATACGCAAGCGAACTTCCAGACGGCCTTCTACCGCTCGGCGCTCGCCGACAACAACTCCTTCGAACAGTGGGAAATCGAGGGCAAAAAGCGCATCGAGGACAGAGCCAATGCCCTTTGCCGGTCGTGGCTCGACACCTACGAAGCGCCGCCGCTCGATCCGGCCATCGATGAAGCGCTGATTGCCTTTATCGCCAAGCGCAAAGATTCGATGCCCGACGCCTTCACCTGAAAGGATCCCGGCCCCGCCAGGGAGCAAGGCGGAGCGGCGAAGGTCGCGGACATCATCCAGGAATCGGTCTGGCGACCGCATTACAAATATGAAGGGCCGCGATGAGCGGTCCGGACGAAATTGCCGCAAGGATCGCAGAGGCTTTGTCGCCGCATGGGCTGCATCTGCGCGGCATTGCACGCTTTCCTTTAGGGGATGGTCCTCACCTTACGGAAGGCAAGGCGGCGCAATGCGTCGTATTGATCGGAAATGCGGGCGGATCGATGTGGTTCGCCTTTTGCCAATGGCGGAGCGGACAGCCAGACGGCGGGGGAAGAGACCCGCTCGACCGATGGTCCAAGGCAATCATCAGCCCGATAGCGACCGAATTCGGGGCGACCGCCTATTTCCCGTCCGAACCGCCGTATCAGCCTTTCCAGCAATGGGCGGTGAAGGCGCAAGGCCTCAGGACATCGCCGATCGGGATTTTGATCCATCCGGTCTTCGGGCTGTGGCACGGATACCGTGGCGCATTGGGATTTGCGATTCCAATCGGCGTCGCCGAGCTTCCGGTGGCCGCCGATATCTGCGGAGACTGCCGGGAAAAACCCTGCCTTTCGACCTGTCCGGCGATGGCCGTCGGTCAAGACGGCTTCGATGTCGTGCGTTGCCGCGATCACCTTGTAACCATTGCCGGGCAGGCAGGCTGCATGACGGCAGGTTGCCTTGCGCGGGCTGCCTGCCCGGTGGGCAGGCGCTACCGCTATCCGGAGGAACAGATCCGCTTTCATATGAAAGCACTGGATCTGCCTTCCGGATAGATAATCTCAGGCCGCCTTCTTCATGGGCTTGGCCGGCGCCTTGCGCGCGGCCGGGCGGGCGGTACGCTGCGGCAGGAGCGACAGCATCTCGTCGGCCAGACGCGCGGCATTTTCCAACGCCCTGCCCAGATTGCTGACCTCCGCCGGGTTCATGGCATAGAGCGAGCCGCCTTTGTCAAAGACGTCACGATAGGCAGCGCGTTCGGCAATCGGGGTTTCGAGCGTGTGAATGCGGCGCTGGGCGAGAAAATCCTTGGCCGCCTGGAGGGCGCGCGTCGTGACCGCCGCGTTGACGCGGGTGAGCACGATCGAATGGGGAATGCGCACGTCGCATTTCTCGTCGAGTTCCTTCAGGAGCTCGAGGACTTCGGCACCGCCGGCTGCGTCCATCGCACAGCCCTGGACCGGGATCAGCACGTGGTCGGCGAGGCCGATCGCCTTGGCAAGCAGGGCATCATGGTTGGACGGCAGGTCGATGAGGATATAACCGCCGCGCTTCTTGGCTTTGGCGGTCGCTTCCTCGATCGTTGCCTCGGTCACGCCGGAGACGACGGAGAGGAGCGATCCGGCACCCGCAATTGCGTGCCAACGGCTCATCCAGCCGCGCGGATCGGCGTCGATGATTGTCACGCGGTTGCCGCGATGAGCAAGTTCGGTTGCAAGAATCAGAGCCGCCGTGGTTTTTCCAGCGCCGCCCTTGGTATTGGCAAAAGTTATTGTTGGCATATTCGTTCCTTTAATAGAAAGGCTTCGAGCCAAGTCATCGCTCTCCAATTGCAGCCGACGAACATGCTGCATGTGGGGCATCTTTGGTATTTATGGTTAACGATTGGTAAATGACGGATTGCAAGATTAACACTTATGGCGAAAGTGGCGTCGACGGCAGCCGACGCGTGTTCAACTGCTGCTCCATGACCGAAAAGCCAGGCATATGCTCTTGATTCGGAATATCTTTCTCGGTGCGCTGGCATTGCTCGCGGCAGGCGTTGGCCCTGCATTGGCTGATTGCCGGGACGTCTCCTCCGGCACCGCCCGGTATACGGTCTGCAGCTTCGATCCCGCCGAAAGTGAGATCCGGATCTATCATCTCGATCCGGGAGGAACGCCCTTCGGCGGATTCGATTCCCTCATCCGGCAGTTGTGGACGGAGCGGCACTATCCGATCTTCGCGACCAATGGCGGGATGTATCACGACGACCTTTCGCCGGTCGGGCTCTTCGTCGAACATGGCTTCGAAAGGAAGGCGATCAGCACCAAGGACGGGTGGGGCAATTTCCACCTGCTGCCGAATGGCGTGTTCTACGTCGAGAAGGGGCGAGCAGGGGTGATCGAGACACGGCGCTTCCTGAAATCCGCACGAACGCCCGACTACGCGACGCAATCCGGCCCCATGCTGGTCATCGGCGGGAAGATCCATCCGCGTTTCCTGCCCGACAGCGACAGCCTCAAGATTCGCAACGGCATTGGGGTCGATGCAAAGGGACACGTCCATTTCGCGATTTCGAGCGTTCCGGTGCGATTCTACGATTTCGCGCTTCTGTTCAAGGACGTGCTGGACTGCGCGAACGCGCTCTATCTCGACGGTACCATATCCAGTGCCTACATTCCCGAACGGGGACGGCGGGACCGCTTCTTTCCGCTCGGACCGATCATCGCCGTGATCGGGACCGTGCCGCAGCGGCGATCAGACCGCTGACTTCGGATAGGCGCGATCGAGCCCGCCGGAACGCACGAGACCGTCGCGGAAGGCGAGATAGGCAGGGTGCTGGCTCGAGCGGGCCGCTTCCATCAGCCGAACCTGCAAACGCCCGGGAGCGTTTTCGCCGATCCATTCGCCACAGCGCTCAAGCTTCAACGAATTCAGGAAGCGAGCCTCGGAGGCGCGGCCCAGATGGAGATGAAGGCCTTCGAAAAGGCTCTCGTCCTGCTGGGGGTTCTCGAAGAGCAGCTTCAGGAACGCCTGATCGGCCTCCGCCAATCCGGAAAGCTTGCCGGCCACGGTTTCGCGGTCCGGGAAGGGCGTCTGGTGTGCGGACATCGCTCTGTTCCCCCGTCTTTTCGAGTCGCTGTCTTTTATCCGGGATAGGACAGGTGGAGATGCGGCGCAAGTTTTGGGCCGGATGCCCCATGGAGACAGCAGCGGCGGGTCTCCGGCGCGCGGTTGACAGAAAACCGGCGAACCGAAAGGCTGGAACCGCGTAGAGCCAACCGATTCGATGCTGGCAGCGCATGTCGCCGACACGCCCATTCGGAGCCGATTGATGCCTGAACTTTCCATTTGCATGCCGAGCCATCGAAACCTTGCCGATTCCCGGCAGGCGATCGAGAGCGCAATTGCCTATTGCGACGCGCGGGATGCCATTCTCATCGTATCCGACAATTCCGGCGACGCAGAAAAACAGGCCTGGCTCAAGGGGCTGTCACCGCGCCTCGTCTATGTCGACGGCGGCGACACATCCGCGACCGAGAACATGCTCACCTCGCTCGACGCGGCTTCGACGCCCTTCGTGCTGCCGATGGGAGACGACGACCAGATCTTCGCGGCCCCCGGCGAGACGGCCGTCGATCTGGCAAGCCTGCCATTCGACTATGTCGGCGTTCTGCCGGTCAGCGAGCCTTTCTCCGGAAAGCACGGAACACTCGGGCGCAAGGCGTTCGCGCTCACGGAAGAAGAAGCTGGCGAGCGCATGGCCAAATACGTCGCGGAAGCGCGCGGCAACAACAGTTGCTACTACAGCATCTACCGGCGGGACGTCTTCGTGGCGCTGACCCATCTGTTCCTGGAGCATCACCCGACCAAGGGAAGCTATTGCGACTGGGCCCTGTCACTCGCCCTCGTCTGCTATGGCAAGATGGCGCACGATCCGAGCACCATCTTCCGCTACAACATGGACAACTGGGATTCAGCGGAAAAGGTTGCCGAGATGTATGCGGGGCTGTTCCGCAACGCTGGCCTGCCGGATGGCGCGGAAAAATACGAGCGGCTGCTCATGTTCCTCGATCTCTTCGTGCTGGCGACCCGGGCCGGCTCGCCACTCAGCCAGGAACAGCGGCAAAAGGTCGGCAAGGAGGTCGTCAACCGGATGCTTGGCGAGTTCATCCGCCAGGTGGCCGACGCGCCGGAGAGCTATGACGGAACCGTCCGCCACCTCGCGACCATGGCGCTCGAGGAGCCCAACAGTTTTACCCAGTTCCAGATCGGCATGATGATGGCCGACCGGGTCCAGCCGGGCCTCAAGGACCGATATGTCCACTTCGTGAAGCAGGCGATGGGCGTGGCCTGAACGGGGCGCCTTCAGCCCCGGCGGCGGCCGCGGCGTTCATGGCTGGCGCCGGCGGACGCCTCACTCGCCGTCTTGTTGCGCAGCGGGCCGATCTTTTCGACGATGGTTTCGATGGTCGGACGAGGGCCGGGCGTATAGCCGTCGATCGCCTTGCGCATCGCGGCCAGGTGACCGCATGAGGTGCCGCAGCACCCGCCGATGATCCGGGCGCCCGCATCGCGCGCCAGTCTTGCATATTCCGCCATCAGCGGCGGCGTGCCGGAATAGTGGATCTCGGTGCCGCGGAATTCCGGAATGCCGCAATTGCCCTTGACGATGACGGTTGCGGCGGGTTCGGCAGCGGTCATGTCGAGGAGGCTCGCCAGGATGTCGGAAGCTCCGACGCCGCAATTGGCGCCGACGGCGAGCGGTCCGGAGCCGATGTCCTTCGCGACGCCGTGGATGTCCTTCGGATCGAGCCCCATCATCGTCTTGCCGGCCGTGTCGAACGAGCCGGTATAGGTATAGGGCAGGCCGACCTTGACGGCGGCTTCCGCGGCGGCACGGATCTCGTCGGGCGAGGACATGGTTTCTATCCATGCGACGTCGGCGCCGCCGGCCTTCAGGCCTTCCACCTGCTCGACGAAGGCGGCGACCGCCTCGTCATAGGTCATGGCGCCGAGCGGCACCAGCAGTTCGCCGGTCGGACCGACGGAGCCGCCGACGATCACCTTGCGCGGCGCCTTGTCGGCGACCGAGCGGGCGATTTCGGCCGCCTTCCTGTTGAGTTCGAAGACCCGGTCCTGCGCATTGTGCAGTTTCAGGCGGTGGCGCGTGCCGCCGAAGGAATTGGTCAGGATGATGTCCGCGCCGGCATCGACGAAATCCTGGTGCAGCTTGACGATCTTCTCCGGCTGGCTCTCGTTCCACAGTTCCGGGGCCTCGCCGGCCTCCAGCCCCATGGCGAAGAGATTGGTACCGGTCGCACCGTCGGCGAGCAGGACACCTTTTTCGGCCAGGAGTTCGGAAAGCGGATTGGCTGCGGCTTGCATGGGATGCCCCTCGAATGGGATGGAGCGTCGATATAAGATGTGCCGCGCCCGATCCGCAACATCCATATGCGACAAGCCGGGGCGTTGTCTGATACGCGGCCCGGCCCGTATGGCGATGATCTATTCGGCGGCGATCTGCCGATCGAGATGACTGGTCGGCGTCACCATGGAGGTGATGATAGCCGATAGGTCAATGGTCCCGATGGGCATGCCTTCCTTGTCGACCACATGGGCATCGGTCTGTCCCGCTTCCGTCATCGCGCGGGCGGCGACCTCAAGGACCGTGTTGCTCCTGATCGGCAGACCGAGCGGAGCCCCCTTGAGGGGCGACATGATGGTCTTGACCTGAATGACCCGTCCGCGGTTCACTTCCTTGACGAAGGCGGAAATGTATTCATCCGCCGGGCGCAGGACGATCTGCTGGCCCGTGCCCTGCTGCACCACTTCACCGTCGCGCAGGATTGTGATCATGTCGCCGAGCCGCAGCGCCTCGTCCAGATCGTGCGTGATGAAGACGATCGTCTTCTGCAACTCCTCCTGCAGATCAAGAAGCACGGACTGCATGTCGACACGGATGAGGGGATCGAGCGCCGAGAAGGCTTCGTCCATCAACAGGATGTCGGCGTCGTTGCTCAGCGCGCGAGCGAGCCCGACGCGCTGCTGCATCCCGCCGGAAAGCTGGTTCGGGTAGTTGTTCTCGAAACCTGCCAGACCGACGCGTTCAATCCAGTGGCCGCCCTTTTTCTCGCGCTCGCCGCGTGGCATTCCCTGGATCTCAAGGCCGTAGACGACGTTTTCCATCACCGTGCGATGGGGCAGAAGGGCGAACTTCTGGAAGACCATGGCCGTCTTGTGACGCCTGAACGCGCGCAGCGCAGCCTGGGACATCTGGCAAATATCGACATCCTCGTAGAGAACCTGGCCGGCGGTCGGATCGATCAGCCGGTTGATATGGCGGATCAGCGTGGACTTGCCCGAGCCGGAGAGGCCCATGATGACCGTGATACCGCCGGCGGGCATCGATATGTTGATGTCCTTGAGGCCGAGCACGTGATCGTGCCTGTCATTGAGCTCGGCCTTGGTCATGCCGGCCTTGACCAGATCGATATAGTTTTCGCCGCGCGGCCCGAAGATCTTGTAGAGTTCGCGGATCTCGATGCCGTGACTAGCCATGGATGACCTCCGTGTGTTTCTGGAGCCGCTTGCCAAAGGCCTGACTGGTGCGGTCGAACATGATGGCGATGGCGACCAGAGCGAAGCCGTTGAGGAAGCCGATCGTGAAGAACTGGTTGGTGATCGCCTGCAGGACATTCTTGCCCAGCCCGCCGACGCCGATCATCGAGGCAATGACCACCATGGAAAGCGACATCATGATGGTCTGGTTGATGCCGGCCATGATCGTGGGCAGTGCGAGCGGTATCTGCACATTGATCAGCTTCTGGTGCGACGAGGAGCCGAACGCATCGGCTGCTTCAAGCACCTCGCGATCCACGAGACGAATGCCGAGATTGGTAAGCCGGATCATCGGCGGAATTGCATAGATGACGACGGCGATCAGACCCGGCACCTTGCCGATGCCGAAGATCATGACGACGGGAATAAGATAGACGAAGCTCGGCATGGTCTGCATGACATCGAGGATCGGATTGACAATCGACTGCACCCGGTCGGAGCGAGCCATCACGATGCCGATCGGAATACCGACGACGATGGCCATCAGCGTACAGACGGTCACCATGGCGAGCGTCACCATCGTGTCTTCCCAGAGGCCGATCAGGCCGATGGCGATCATGGCGAGAAATGTGCCGATGGTGATCGCCACATTCCGGCCGGCAAGGTGAATGACGGCCGTCAACGCAAGCAGGAACAGAATCCAAGGCGCGTCGACGAAAAGGTCCTGTAGCCAGTTGAGGAACCATTGCAGCGGTTGGACGGCCGCATCCAACGTTTCGCCATAGGCGCGCACAAAGGACTTGAAGCCACTGTCGACGCCCTTCCTGAAGGCTCGGAGAAGACCGTTGTCTATGGACGGAAAAGTGCAGAGCAGTTCGGGAAGATAACTGCATATACCAGAAGCCATGTCATGGTCCCCCTTTGAAAAGCCCCGTCCGACCGCCAGGCCTGACGCCTAGCGGCCCCTCGAAGACACGACGCCGAAGGCAGTTGGCCAGACGGCAGACGCGAAGGCACGCGGGCGCCGAAGTGGAGCCTGCGACGGGTAATCAGAAACGAGACCGCCCATGAGGGCGGCGCAATGAAGTCGATAGAGGCGGGACGAAAGCGTCACCACCGCGCGGCGGCAGGTTCAGAGCTCCGCCTTCACCTTTCCGGCGATGTCTCCGGGAACCCATGTGGTCCACATGTCCGCGTAGTTTTCGAGGAAGTGTCTCGCAGCATCCTCGTTGGTCGCCTGGTTCTCGTCCATCCAGGCGAGAACCTTGCCGACCGTCTGGTTGTCCCACTTGCGGGCCTTGACGTAGTCCATGGCGACACTTGCCTTTTCTGCGAAACCTTTGGTCACGACGGTATAGACATCGGAGACCGGATAGGAGTTGACCTTGGGATCGGGGCAGTCCGGTACCGCCGTGCACTTGTCCCATTCAGCCTTGTCATGTTTGACGCCGAAAGAGAGCTTCACCATCTCATACTTGCCGAGGATGGCGGTCGGCGCCCAATAGTAGCCGAGCCAACCCGTCTTCTTCTCGAAGGCGCTGGCGATCGAGCCATCGAGGCCGGCCGCCGAACCTGTGTCGATCAGCTCGAAGCCCTTCTCCTTGGCGCCCAGCGCCTTGTAGAGATTGGCGGTCGAGATCTGGCAACTCCAGCCCGACGGACAATTGACAATGGCGGCCTTCGAGGGGTCTTCAGGAGCCGGGAACAATTCCGGATGGGCGAGGGCATCCTCCACGGTCTTTATCCCGGGATTGGCATCCGCAACGAACTTCGGGATCCACCATCCCTCGACCCCGCCATCGCTCAAGATCGGTGCGAGCTGCAAGAGCCGGCCCTCGGCGACGGCCTTCTCCAGCGGCTCGCGGGCGGAGTTGACCCACATTTCCGGCGCCATGTCCGGCTCGCCCTTCTCGTTCATCGATGTGAACGTCGGCATGGTGTCACCGGTCACAAGGGTGACTTTGCAGCCGTAGCCGCTCTCGAGGATCATCTTGTCGACATATGCGGCGACTCCGGCCGATGCCCAGTTCATTTCAGCAATCGATATATTGCCGCATTCTGCGGCCTGTGCAGAACCGGATACAGCGTAGAGGCCGGCCGCGAGGATGGTGGAAGCGAGTAGCTTCTTCATAATTCAATATCTCCCAGTCTCAAGCTCCTGCAACGTTTTCGTTCATCCATGCCGACCTACCTCGGAGCCAATCAATAAGGTGTCAAACTCGACATATTGCGCATCACGCGCTGCCGCATGACAGCAGGTCGCGCACGTGCCGGCGGGATGCCTATTTCCTGGGGCGCGACGCACTCGCCGCAGCCTAGCGTTGATTTAGCCGGCCGCTAAAGCCTACGGGTTCCCACGCAGAAATCAACCTCCGCGACGCCCGAGGAGGACAGAGAGGCCATCCAGAACCGGCCGCAACGCCTTGATTTGCCGCATCTTGCAGGCCTTGCAGGCCTTGCAGGAACGATTGCGGAAGAGCCCGGCGTGGATTTGCAGCGCAAACAGACATGCGAAGGCGCTATCGGCCAAGAGAGAAAAAATGCGGCAAGCGCCCCCGCCATAAACGTTCCGGTAAGGATGTCGAACTAAATGTGCTCATGCGGCATGTTCGCCGCTCGCGTTTCCGGATCAGGTATTGCGTGCCGGGACGCCAAATTTCCGCTCAGCAAGGGCGCAGGCAGGATCTGCAGCATATCAGCTTCCTAAATTCAATTCAGAGGATTTCCACATAATTCTCTGTTTTATATTACATTTCCAGCACCCAGATACATCTCGACCGCCATTCGCGCCAATGCTCGTTGCACGCCGGGACGCGCAATCGGGTGCCGCACCCCTTGCAGGCCCGGCATAATTTCGGCAGGAGGGAGGCCTCGTCGTGAGCATCAACGGGGTTCACGGATGCATTTGGCAGGAAGATCGGCACGATGACGAAAGCGGTCATGTTGCAGGGAACGGGGTCGGATGTCGGCAAGACGGTTCTGGTTGCAGGACTGTGCCGGCTCGCCGCCAACAAGGGTCTCAAGGTCCGTCCGTTCAAGCCGCAGAACATGTCGAACAATGCCGCCGTCGCCGAAGATGGCGGCGAGATCGGTCGCGCCCAATGGCTGCAGGCAATGGCTGCCCGCGTGCCATCCTCGGTGCACATGAACCCGGTGTTGCTGAAACCGCAATCGGAGACCGGCAGCCAGATCATCGTGCAGGGGCGCGTGTTCGGGCAGGCGAGGGGCCGTGACTTCCAGAGGCTGAAGCCGCAACTGCTCCCGGCGGTCATGGAAAGCTACGATATCGTAAGGCGCGACGCCGATCTCGTCATCGTCGAGGGCGCCGGCTCGCCGGCCGAGATCAACCTGCGCGGCGGCGACATCGCCAATATGGGCTTTGCGACGCGCGCCGGCGTACCTGTCGTACTCGTCGGCGACATCGACCGGGGAGGCGTGATCGCCTCGCTGGTCGGCACCCGCACGATTCTCACCGACGAGGACCGGGCCATGATCTCGGGCTATATCATCAACAAGTTCCGGGGCGACGTTTCGCTCTTTGCCGAGGGAATCAAGGCAATCGACAGGTTTACCGGATGGCCGTGTTTCGGCGTCGTGCCGTGGCTGAAGGCGGCGGGACGGTTGCCGGCGGAAGATTCGGTGGTGCTCGAACGGTTGGCCGGCGGCGGCTCCGCCGCGCTCAAGATCGCCGTACCGGTGCTTTCACGGATCGCCAATTTCGACGACTTCGATCCGCTCGCATCCGAGCCCCAGGTCGACCTCGTCTATGTGCGGGCAGGTGAGGCTATTCCGAGCGACGCCGGGCTCGTCATCCTGCCGGGATCGAAATCCACCATCGGAGATCTGCAAGACCTGAAGGCCCATGGCTGGGACGCCGACATCGCCGCCCATGTCCGGCGCGGCGGGCGCGTCATCGGTATCTGCGGCGGCTACCAGATGCTGGGGCGGACCGTATCCGATCCCCTCGGTATCGAGGGCGGAGCGCAGGACGTATCGGGTCTTGGCCTGCTCGACGTCGAAACGGTGATGGCGCCGGAAAAGACCGTCCGCAACAGCCACGCGCACTCGCTCGAATACGACGTTGCACTTTCCGGATACGAAATCCATCTCGGGGCAACCAGCGGCCCGGATTGCAGCCGGCCTTCAATCTCCATCGACGGCCGCATCGATGGTGCCATATCGCCGGACGGCCGCATCATGGGCACCTACCTGCATGGGCTCTTTTCGAGCGATGCCTATCGCGCCCGGCTGCTTGCAAGCTTCGGGATCGAGGGGGGTGGCCAGAACTATCGCCAGCGCATCGAAGATGCGCTCGACGAGGTCGCTGCCGGACTTGAAAAGGCCCTGGAGCCGGAATGGCTGCGGCAGTGGATGGGCTAGGGCCGCACAGCCAGGCCCAGCCGGCCTCACCGGCGCGGGGCGGCGTCGTTCAGCGAGGCCGTGAGCTGGTCCTGACCCAGAAGATTGCCGTTATGCTTGAAGACCGGGATGCTGAGAATCGAGGCGATCATTATGACGATGATGGCGCGCACTGATATCCTGCTCCTGATGCTCGCTGCTGGAGAGAGATTGCGGCAAGACTCGTTTTGGAACGCATAAATTGATCGGTAAAATCCGAAGGGATGTCGCATTATTCGGAACTGGCCGCGACTTCATGGACTTGGCATTGGCAACGGGGTGCCGCCCGGCCCTTCCCGGAGAGGTGTTCGCCAAGCTCCCGCTGCACCCATTCATGCAGCGGAAAGCCGGGCCCCGCAGCGTCGCTGATCGGGAAGGCATCACGAGGACGAGTATCCGGCGGACATAATTTCGCGAAACTTTCAGGGAACTTCTTCGTCGTCACCGCGTTTGGTGGGGCTATAATGGAGAACCTCATGACCGAACCGCAAATTTCCTGGCGCATCCCTGTCATCGCACGGCTTCAATCCGGCCTCATCCGGAGCTTTGCCGGCCCCTATGAAGCGCAGGATTTCCTGAGACACGAATGGCCGGTGCGGCATGGCCGTCACTATCGAAACGCAATCCGGCAATGCGAGGCCGCACTGAACCGGATCTGCCCGGCGGAAATCGCCAGGGAGGCCTTCATCGCCGCCTGCATCGAGGCGGATTGCCTCGACAACGGCATTGCGGCCAATTCCGAAGCCGCGGCCTGAGGGGATTGCGCAAGAAAGGCCGCTCCCCGACAATCGAATTGTCGCGGGGCGGCTTCCAAATATACCGATAAGCCATTGAAAATCATGGCGGAGAGGATGGGTCTGACGTCGAACCTTCTCCACTTAAGACAGCCTGGCATGGGGTGAAGGGACGATCGTCTTCATAAAATCGTATCGCTAACAGATGTCGTCCTTGAACTGGTCGATCTGGTGCATCCGGCGGCGATACGATCGCTGGTGATCCCGATATTGCCAATGCGCCCTGGACTGGCCCGGAACGGCGTCGCGGCACACCGGACCCAGGTGCACACCAAGGGCGATCAGCCCACGGTGCGCAGGTCTTTTCCGATCACGGTCCATGTCTTCAGTTCTTGAACACGTGTGTCTGTTTGAGGTACGCCACCATTTCGGGGCTCAGCGGCTTGACCAGTTCCGCATTGCACGACGCATGGTAGGGAACCGGAACCTCGGCGGTCGACAGGTCTTCGTAGTGGATTGACGGATCAAGGGCGGTCGGGTCGTCCTTTTGCGGACGGGTCGGGTCCATGCTGGGTATCGGCAGCGTCCCGCGCCCGCCAGCCGTCGCGAGGTTGGGGTTGTTGAGCTTGATGTCGTTCTGGATGATCTGCTGCGCCGCGATGGCGACCTTGCGGGACTGCGCCGCAGGCGTCCCCTCGGCCACGGCGACGTCCACGTTCACGGCCTCGATCGACACCGTGTAGTCGCTGTTCAGGTGGATGTCATAGGACCGGAACTGTTGCGGGAAGTCCCGCAGCGAGGCCGTCTCAACCTGCCAGAAGCCTTTCTCGGGGCGGCTTGCATCGGCCGAGGGGAAGGCCTTGACAACGTTCATGTGGCGATGTCCGGCAATCCACATCAGCAGGTTCGGCGCGCCTTGCAGGATCTCCACCAGCCCTGCCAGATCGATAGCATTTTCAAAGCCTGGCTTGGTATTCTGGTCGCCCATCCACCATTCCATGTGCGATCCGATGGCTGAAACGCCGATTGGAATGTGGGCCGCGATGATCATCAGCTGGTTGTTGGCCTGGCCGCTGGCGAGTTCGGCCTTGAGCCATTCCAGTCGCCTGGCGTCAAGGTAGCCGTGCCCGTGAATGTCGAACGAGCCATCGTCATTGGATTGCGTGACATCCAACACGATAACCTTCAGCGGGATGCCGGCCTTGGGCACAAAGCTGTAGCAGGCGAACGCGGCGTCCTCAGGGTTCCCGGTATCGCGGGCGATCAGATTGAAGCCATGGCCCACGGGTTGCGAAGTCGTCCTGAAGAATTCGTCCATCCATTCCGACAGGAGAAGCGGGCGGCGATCCGGGTCGGAAGCGACTTTTGGCGCCTGACCGCCAAAAGCCGGGTCGTCGAGGCTGCCCGCATGGATGATGTCGCCGTTTGCGGTGGTGCCGTCCAGCACGCCCGGATAGGACAGCGGATCGGCCCGCAGGTTGCGGTAGTCGAAGACCGGCGGGAAGGTAGCAAAATCCTCGACCCGGATCGGGGAGCCTGCGGCCCAGACGGTATCGGCGGTGTAGGATGCACGCAGGCCCAGCGACGGTTCGGCATCGAGCGGGAAAGAGCCGATGAACATGTGGTCGTGATTGCCAAGGACCATGTACCACGGGATGTCACTCGCCAGCCCTGCCGCCTGGAACGGCATCTGGTAATCGACGCTGTCCGCGCCCAGATGCGCGCCGCTGCTGGGGGTGATCAAATGTCCATCCATAACATCGAGGAACCATCTGGTCTCGTTGTAGGCGGCGTTGTTGCAGGCGTCGCCCAGGGTGACCCCGAAATCGAACGGATCGCGGCTATGCAGGTCGTTCACTGTCTGAACGGCGGCGTCCAGAACCTGCGTGCTGTAAAGCATGACACCGGAATAGATGGAGGTGTTCCTGTAGGAGGGGGGATCGATCTGCTGGAACAGGATCAACTGATTGGGCGCTTCCTTGTCGGTGATGTGGACATCCGCGAAGGCGAAGAACCTAAGCAGACGCGATTTTTCCAGATCGACGGGCCGCACATAGCCTGAAGGCATCAGGTCCAGACGTTCCGTCACCGGCAGGCCGGAACCGAAAGACCACTCACCATAGCCGAAGTCGGCATAGCGCGAAATCTGGGGCAGCTCGTTCTTCTCAAGGCCCGGCGTCAGCGTCTGGGGAAATGCCAGCATGCGTTCGCGCGTCGTGACTACAGGCGTTTCGATCAAATAGCGCCGGGCTTCATTCGCCCAGACCTTCAGTACCCCGAGGCCCCCCAGCGAGGTGGCGCCCAGGAAGGCTGCCGAGGATTTTAGCAACCACCGACGGGTCGTATATCCCGCACCGTCGGAGGACCGCCGGTCTGCTGACTCTGATCTGGACATAGTGGGAACCTTTCAGCGTTGAAGCATCGGGCCCTGCAAGGGTGGACCGACCTGCTTGCATTTGCAGCTGTAGAGACGGACACAAGACAATACCCCCCGCGTTGATATAGCGCAAATGACCACGCGGTGATCATGGCCATCTGGCGCCGCGGCAAGCCTGACAGCCTGTTGCACCACTTCAACCAAGGCAACGATTGCCTCCGACACCGGAGGCTATGGGTCGCAGACCCGAGGCTACAGCCATGGGGCAATAACCTCGACTATCGCTGCCGACGCGGAAGCGCAACCCAAAGTGAGCCTTGCGTAGATCTCAACGAAATCACAGGCTGATGTGGCTCAAACGAAAGTGGCGGAGGAGGTGGGATTCGAACCCACGGTACGGTTTCCCGCACGCCGGTTTTCAAGACCGGTTCCTTAAACCGCTCGGACACTCCTCCGGACCCTCGCCTTATGCGCAAAGCCATTGCGCTTTGCAAGACCATTTGCCGCCGCGGACGACAAATTGGTGCCGGCGGGGGTGCCATCAATATTGCACCGCAACGCCGCCAGAACAAAACGCCCGCCCGACAACACACAGGCTTCGCGCAAGCTATAATTTGCAATTTGTTAACCACAATTTTGGAGCGACTGTCGCATCCCGGATCATTGTCCGCAATTCTGCCATGTTGTGGACAAGTTTTTCTTTCTGTTATATGCGGAGCAACCAAGGGAGAGGGCAATGTTTCTTGGTTGCCGTGCGGACATGCCGTTTTGCGGTGTCAATGGATAAGTGGGACAGATGAATTTCAAAGCCGGCGGTGGAACTCTGAAGAGCGGAGCGAGGTGGCTTGCCTTGTCGCTGCTTTGCATCAGCGCCGCGTCGTGCGCCACCACAGACGGCAAGAAGAAGACCACCCGGTCGAAGGAATATTTCTCCGAATCCGAATACGGCGTGAAGGCCAGCCCGCGGGTGGCGACCGGTAATTCTGTGCCCAAGGGTGGCGGACGCTATCTCGTCGGCAAGCCATATGCGGTCAGGGGCAAGGTCTATGTGCCCAAGGACAATCCGCAATATGACAAGGTCGGCATGGCCTCGTGGTACGGTTCGGCTTTTCACGGCCGCAAGACCGCCAATGGGGAGGTCTACGATCAGTTCCATCTGTCCGCAGCCCATCCGACACTGCCGTTGCCGAGCTATGCGCGCGTGACCAATGTGGAGAACGGCAGCTCGGTGATCGTTCGGATCAACGACCGCGGCCCTTTTCATTCCGGGCGGATCATCGATCTGTCCGACAAGACGGCCGAACTTCTCGATATGAAGCATAGCGGTACCGCGAAGGTTCGGGTGCAATATGTCGGACAGGCGCGCATGGACGGGCACGACATGCCCTATCTGATGGCATCCTATGTGCAGAAGGGCGCCCGCTTCCCGCAGGTCAATCCCGAGGGCCAGATCGCGACCGGCGTGATGGTCGCCTCCAACGACGGCTCGATGCCGGGCTATCCCGCCGTGCCGGCCATACAGACAAGCCTTGCGGGTCCGACGCCGTCAGACGCCTTTGGCGCGCAGGCGACGCCTTCCGTTGCGGAACAGGCCTTCACGCAGTTCCTCCTGCTCCCCGAATTCGGTCCTGAGCCGCTGGAGCGTCCGATTTATGAGCCAGGCATCAGCGATCCGACGCTGAGCCTCGCGTCCGCCTATGCCGCAGAACCGGCTGCAACCGAGCAGCTTGCCTTCGACGCGATTTTGGTGCGCAATGACATCCTGACCGAGGAATCGATTCTGGCATATGCGCATCGTAGCGCCAACAAGGCGAAATCCGCGCCCTGACTGCCGCAGAAACGGCGCACCGGGCAGGCCAATGCCGAAGCGGAAGACGATGATCAGAAAATGCCTTGCCATAGCAGCCGTCCTGGTCGCGATCCTTGTTCCCGCCATCGCCAGCGCCCAGAAGGCTGCGCCTTCATTTGAAACGAAAGCCACGCAGGCCCTGTTGATCGAGGCCTCCACCGGGACGATCCTTCTGGCGAAGGACGAGGAAAAGCCTATCGCTCCGGCCTCGCTTGCGAAACTGATGACCATGGAAGTGGTCTTCGATGCGCTCAGGCGGCGTGAGATCGGCCTCGACACCACCTATACGGTTTCGGAATATGCATGGCGGACGGGCGGGGCACCGTCAGGGACCTCCACGATGTTCGCGGCGCTCAAATCGACGATCCGTGTCGAGGACCTGATCAGGGGCGTGACAGTGCAGATGGCCAATGACGGCTGCATCATCCTGGCGGAGGGCATGGCCGGAAGCGAGCAGAAATTCGCCGAGCGCATGACCGAACGGGCCAGGGCGCTCGGCCTCAAGGATAGCCGGTTCGCCAATTCCACCGGCCTGCCGGATCCGGGAAACCAGACGACAATCAGGGACATGGTGGCGCTGGCGCGGCATCTCCAGCAAGCCTATCCCGATTTCTACCGATACTTCTCCCTGGCGGAATTCGAGTGGAACAAGATCTTCCAGCGCAACCGCAATCCCATGCTCGCGCTCAATATCGGCGCCGACGGGCTTGCCACCGGCTATTCGAAGGAGGACGGCTATTCGGTCGTCACGTCCGTCGAGCGCAATGGCCGGCGGCTCTTTCTTGCAATGAGCGGGCTGGCGAGCGACAGGGAGCGCCGGGAAGAGGCAGTTCGGGTTCTGCAATGGGGACTCGACAGTTTCGATATGAAGACGCTTTTCAAGACTGGCGAGAGCATCGGCGCGGCAAGCGTTTACGGCGGGGCCCAAGGCAACGTCGATCTCATCGCCACGACCCCGGTCGACGTATTCGTCCCGGTCATCAATCCCGAGCGGCTTTCGGCGCGGATCGTCTATCGCTGGCCGTTGCGGGCGCCGGTCCGGGCGGGACAGGATGTTGGAGTGCTGCGCATTTTCGCCGGCGAAAGGCTGCTGCGAGAGGTGCCTCTTCAAACCGCCTCTTCGGTCGGGGTCGGGACCTTGCGCCAAAAGGCGACCGACGCACTGCTGGAACTGATGTTCTTCTGGCTGTAGAGCAGCCGGGCGGTGGTTTCACAGCCGGAAGAATTGGGCTAAACAGAAAACCGGCCGGTAATCATACCGACGTCATGGGATGCAAATTTTGTCGATCGGTAAGGGATTGTTCGTGAGTTTCGAGGGCGGCGAGGGGGCGGGAAAATCCACCCAGATCCGCCGGCTGGCCGATTCGCTGCGAGCGCTCGGCTTCAAGGTCCTGACCACGCGGGAGCCCGGCGGATCGCCCGGCGCGGAGGCGTTGCGGCATGTGCTGCTTTCGGGTGCGGCCGAAGACTACGGCATCCGAATGGAGGCTCTGCTTTTCGCGGCCGCACGCAACGACCATGTCGAGACGGTCATACGGCCCGCGCTTTCCAAAGGGACCATCGTCCTTTGCGACCGTTTCATGGATTCCTCGCGCGTCTACCAGGGCGTGACAGGCAATCTCGAATCGGAATTCATCGACACGCTGGAGCGTGTCGCGGTCAACGGCGTGGTTCCTGATCTCACCTTGATCTTCGATCTGCCGGCGGCGCGTGGGCTGGAGCGGGCGCTCGGCAGGACGCAGCCCGAAAGCCGGGGCGACGGCGGGCCCGACAGGTTCGAGAAGGAAGAGCTCGAGACCCATGAAAAGCGGAGGCAGGCCTTCCTTGACATTGCCGCATCGGATCCGAAGCGCTGCCGTGTCGTGGACGCCGGCCAACCGGTCGACAAGGTGGCAGAACAGGTTCAGGCGATCGTCGAACCTCTCGCGCTCAAGCTTCGCGCGGGCGAGCACCGGCAACCGGTCATCGCCCAATGAGCGAAGAGCGTCACGGCCTTCTCGAGGGTGCGGTCCAGCCGGCGCTCAACCCGAAACTTTTCGGCCATGAGGCGGCAGAACATTTCCTCGCCGAGAGCTACCGGTCCGGCAAGGGTCACCATGCGATCCTGATCGAAGGGCCGGAAGGCATAGGCAAGGCGACACTCGCCTTCCGCTTCGCCCATCATGTGCTCAGCCATCCCGATCCGCTATCCGCGCCTCCGGTGCTCGGCGACCCCGATCCCGCCTCCGCGCTCACGAGGCAGCTCGCCGCGGGCGCGAGCCATAACCTGCTGCATCTCACCCGCCCGGTGGATGAGAAGACGGGCAAGGTAAGGAGCGCGATCACCGTGGACGAAGTGCGCCGGGCAGGGCACTTCTTCTCTCAGACCTCAGGCACCGGCAACTGGCGTATCGTCATCATCGATCCGGCCGACGACCTCAACCGCAACGCCGCCAATGCGATCCTCAAGATCCTCGAGGAGCCGCCGAAGCGCGCAATGTTCCTGGTGCTATCCCACGCGCCGGGAAAACTGCTGCCGACGATACGCTCGCGCTGCCTGCCGCTGAAGCTGAACCCGCTCGGCGACGAGGCAATGGAGCGGGCGCTCGCCCAGCTCGGATTCGATCTCGGCGGGCAGGGGCGCGACGCAATTCTCGCCCTTGCCAAGGGCAGCGTCGCACAGGCACTGAAGGTCATCAACTACGGGGGAGCCGACATCATCGACGCCTTCGAGAAACTGCTGGAAAGCCGGGGGCCGGCCGCGCGCAAGACCATGCACAAGCTCGCCGATGCGCTGAGCGCCAAGGACAGCGACGTCGCCTTCGGCTTCTTCGTCGAACACCTCGGCGATTACCTGCTGGAGCGCGCACGGCGGGCGGCACATTCCGGCGACATCCACGAAGCAGATCGCTTCGCCCGGCTGTCGTCTTCGGTTACCGAGCGGCTTGCGGTGAGTGCTGCCTACAATCTCGACCGCAAGCAGACGATACTCGACACCTTGATCGAAATCACCCAATAGGGACAGGAGCCCCCGAAAGGCGTCGTACCGGCGAAACTTGTTGTTTCGCATAGCGGGAACATGCGCTAGAGCAGGACTTCAAAAAATCCGAGCAAAGCGGACACAGGGCCGACCATGAAAGACACCTTCTACATCACCACCGCCATCTCCTATCCCAACGGCCGGCCGCATATCGGCCACGCCTACGAGCTAATCGCCACCGACGCGATGGCGAGATTCCAGCGGCTGGATGGGCGGGACGTGTTCTTTCTGACGGGGACCGACGAGCACGGACAGAAGATGCAGCAGACGGCGCGGGCCGAAGGCCTTGCGCCCGAAGAACTGGCCAAGCGCAATTCCGACCAGTTCCGTGCCATGGGGCCGCTGCTCAACGCCTCGAACGACGACTTCATCCGCACGACGGAGAAGCGTCACCACGAGACCGTGCAGGAAGTCTGGCGGCGGATGGCGGCAAACGGCGACATCTACAAGGACAGCTATGCCGGATGGTATTCGGTCCGCGACGAGGCCTATTACCAGGAGGACGAAACGGAAGTTCGCGCCGACGGCGTGCGCTACGGACCGCAGGGAACGCCCGTCGAATGGGTCGAGGAGGAAAGCTATTTCTTCCGGCTTTCGGCCTATGAGGAGCCGCTTCTCAAATACTACGAGGAGAACCCGGACTTCATCGCACCAGTGGAGCGGCGCAACGAGGTGATTTCCTTCGTGAAATCGGGCCTCAAGGATCTCTCCATATCGCGCACCACCTTCGACTGGGGCATCAAGGTGCCGGACGATCCGAAGCACGTGATGTATGTCTGGGTCGACGCGCTGACGAACTACATCACCGCGACCGGCTATGTGGAGGACGAGAACGGTCCGCGCGCGAAGTACTGGCCGGCCGATATCCATGTCATCGGCAAGGACATCATCAGATTCCACGCGGTCTACTGGCCGGCGTTCCTGATGTCGGCGAAGCTGCCGCTGCCGAAAAAGGTCTTCGCCCACGGCTTCTTCCTCAACAAGGGCGAGAAGATGTCGAAATCGCTCGGCAATGTGGTCGATCCGTTCGATCTGGTGAACCATTTCGGCGTCGACCAGGTGCGCTATTTCGTCCTGCGCGAGGTCTCGTTCGGCCAGGACGGAAGCTACAGCGAGGAAGCGATCGCGACGCGCATCAATGCCGATCTCGCCAACGGCATCGGCAACCTCGCCAGCCGCTCGCTGTCGATGATCGTCAAGAACTGCGACGGCAAGATCCCGGAATGCGGCGAACTCACCGATGAGGACAAGGCCATGCTCGCTTCCGCCGATGGGCTGATCGCAACCTGCCGCGAGGAAATGAACAGGCAGATGATCCACAAGGCGGTCACGGCCATCATCGCCGTGGTATCGGAGGCCGACCGCTATTTCGCCGGCCAGGAACCATGGGCGCTGAAGAAGACCGATCCCGCGCGCATGGGGACCGTTCTCTACGTCACGGCCGAAGTCGTGCGCCAGATCGCCATCCTCTTGCAGCCGATCATGCCGGCTTCCTCGGCCAAACTGCTCGATCTCGTCGCCGCGCCCGCCGATGCCCGCGACTTCGCCCATCTTGGAGAAGCCGGAAGGCTTGCTCCCGGAACTCCACTCGAGGCACCGAAGCCGGTTTTCCCGCGCTATGTGGCGCCGGACGCCGAAGCGAAGGCCTGAACCAATGCTGATCGATACACACTGCCATCTGGATTTCGCCGATTTCGACGCCGAGCGCGACGAACTGATCGAGCGCGCGCATGCGGCGGGCGTTGCCCAGATGGTGACGATCTCGACCCGCGTGAAGAAGCTCGATACTTTGATCGCGCTGACCGAACGCTACCCCTCGGTGTTCTGCTCGGTCGGAACGCATCCCAACAATGCGGACGAGGAACTGGACGTAACGGCGGACGATCTCGTGCGTCTGGCCGCCCATCCCAAGGTCGTGGCAATCGGCGAGTGCGGACTGGACTACTTCTACGACACGCAGAAGCCGGAAGACCAGAAGACCGGCTTCCTGCGCCAGATCGAGGCGGCACGGCGCACGCAGCTGCCCCTTGTCATTCACGCCCGCAGCGCCGACGACGACATGGCCGCGATCCTGAGGGATGAAACAGGGAAGGGGGCCTTCCCCTTCATCCTGCATTGTTTTTCCTCCGGCGAAGCGCTGGCGAAGACGGGTATCGAGCTCGGCGGATATGTCTCCTTTTCCGGCATCCTGACCTTCCCCAAGTCGACGGAATTGCGTGATATCGCCAAGGGATTGCCGCTGGACCGGCTGCTGGTCGAAACGGATGCGCCCTATCTTGCGCCGAAGCCATGGCGCGGAAAGCGCAACGAACCTTCCTATGTCGTCAACACGGCGGAAGTGCTGGCCGAAACCAAGGGCGTCAGCTTCGAGGATATCGCCCGGATCACGACAGAGAACGCATTCCGGGTGTTTTCCAAGATGCCGAGGCTCTGACGCATGACCTACCGCCAACGCTTCACCATCCTCGGCTGTGCGTCGTCTCCCGGCGTGCCGAAAATCAACGGCGACTGGGGCGCCTGCGACCCGGGCAATCCACGCAACCGCCGCACGCGGGCGGCCTTCATGATTGAGCAGATCGCACCCGATGGCGGCACGACGACGGTGATCGTCGATACCGGCCCGGATTTTCGCGAACAGATGATCGCCGCGAAGGTCGGCCATATCGACGGCGTGATCTATACGCACGCCCATGCGGACCATCTGCACGGGATAGACGACCTGCGCGGATATTTCGTCCTGCAACATCATCGAATCCCGGTTTACGCCGAGGCGGAGACAATGGAGCGGATTCGCCGCGGCTTCGGCTACTGCCTGGAGACGCCCGCGGGCAGCAATTATCCACCGATCGCAGAGCCGCGGATCATCGAGGATTTCGACCGGCCGATTGAGATTGCCGGCAAGGGCGGAACGGTTCGGGTCATGCCGCTTGTTCAAAAGCACGGCGATATCCAGTCGCTTGGCCTGCGGATCGGCGACGTGGCTTATTGCTGCGATGTCAGTGACTTCCCGGAGGAAACTATCGCAAAACTTCAGGACCTTTCCGTGCTCGTCATCGATGCGCTTCAGTACCGGCATCATCCAAGCCATCTGTCGCTCGAACAGGCACTTGAATGGATCGAGCGACTCAAACCACGGCGGGCCATCCTTACTCATATGCATATACCGCTGGACTATGAGACCGTGATGGGAGAAACGCCGCCGCATGTCGAACCGGGCTACGACCAAATGATTTTCGAAACGGAGATCGAGGCGGCGCCCCTTTAGGGCCCCCACCGATCGCCCGACCGGCAGGACTGCCTGCCGGCCCGACCAATGCCGACTGGACACCATGCTGAACAAGCCATTCCGCTCGCCGACCACTGCCGGCTTCATGGAGAATATCCGTCTCTCGCGGCTGCAGGCGCTGTTTCGCCGCGGTGAAATCGGGCTGGTCATCGCCGGCGTTGTCGTCGGGATCATTTCGGGATTGCTTGTCGCGCTGATCAGCGGCATGAGCGCGGGGTTGCACTACGTCATTTTCGGCGTGACCGATACACTCAGCGGCAGTGGGGTATCGGGCCGCATCGTCCTGCTCGCGCCGGTCACGGGCGGGGTGATCCTCGGATTGATCTTTTTCATATTGTCCAAGCGCCGCAAGAAACCGATGATCGACCCCATCGAGGCGAACGCGCTGCATGGCGGCCGGCTCTCGCTCACAGACAGCGTCATCGTCTGCATCCAGAACGTCATTTCCAACGGCTTTGGCGCCTCTGTCGGGCTTGAAGCCGGGTATACGCAGATCGCGTCCGGCGTCGCCTCCAAGCTCGGGGTCAAACTAAAGCTCAGGCGAGGGGACCTTCGTATTCTCGTCGGCTGCGGCGCGGCGGGCGCGATCTCGGCAGCCTTCGGGGCACCGTTGACGGGTGCCTTTTACGCCATAGAACTGATCATCGGCACATATACCGTAGTGACGCTGGCTCCGGTCGTCGTATCGGCACTGGTGGCGACCCTGGTTGCCCAGCAGATCTCCGACCATACGCTTGCCATCGATGTCGGCAGTTTCGGACATGTGCAGACGGCCGATTATCTGCCCGCCATCATTCTCGGCGTGGTCTGCGCCGGGGTCGGCATCGCTCTCATGCAGACCGTGGCCTTCATCGAGGAAACAGCGCGCAAGAGTTCGATCACCTTGCCGTTCCGGCCGGCGCTGGGCGGGCTTGTCGTCGGCACGCTGGCACTGATTTCGCCGCAGGTGCTTTCGAGCGGGCACGGCGCACTGCATATCGACCTGAACAGCGATGCCACCATTCCGGTTCTGCTGGCGCTCTTCCTGATGAAATCCGTCGCTTCGGCGGTCTCGATCGGATCCGGTTTTCGCGGCGGCCTGTTCTTTGCCTCCTTGTTCATCGGAGCGCTCGTGGGCAAGATTTTTGCCCATGCGGCGCCTTACTTCGACGGAACGACACTGACGCCGGCCGTCTATGCGGTCGTCGGCATGAGCTCGTTTGCAGCGGCGGTGATCGGCGGTCCGCTGACGATGACGTTTCTGGCGCTTGAACTCACCGGCGACTTTCCGATCACCGCGTTGGTGCTGGCCTCGGTGATCGCAACCTCCATCGTGGTGCGCACATCCTTCGGCTATTCGTTCGCGACCTGGCGCTTTCACCTGCGTGGCGAGACCATCCGCAGCGCCCATGACGTCGGCTGGATCCGCGAACTGACCGTCGGCCGTATGATGCGTGCCGATGTGCGAACGGCAAATGTCGGCATCAGCCTTTCCGAGTTCCGCAGCCATTATCCGCTGGGCTCGACACAACGCGTCATCATGGTCAATGACAGCGGCCGTTATGCCGGAATCGTGCTGCTTCCGGACGTGTACGCCGATCACGGCGAAGGCGACCGGGGCATGGAGAACTTCCTGCGCTACCGCAACGATGTGCTGCTTCCGACGATGAACGCGAAACAGGCGGCGGCGATGTTCGACAAGACCGGAAGCGAAGCGCTGGCTGTCGTCAATGACCTGGTCGAAAACCGGCCGATCGGACTTTTGTCTGAAAGCCACACACTGAGGCGCTACAGCGAGGAACTCGATCTGCGCCGGCGCGAGGTTTCCGGGGAACTATGAACCGATCGCATCGGACTTGCGGCCCGCTGGACCGCCGACATTGGTGTCCGTTTTAGTTCCATAATCTATCTTATGCGATCTTTGTATGGACGCCGCTCCGCAAAGACGCGCGTTCTCCCCGTTCGCGCCACCTACTCCTCAAAGCGACCTGTGGCGTCCCGATTGCGGTCGTATCGTTTCATGCGCGGAAACGGCGGCAGCCAGGATTCGCGGCGGATGGTCCACAGTTCGTAGGTCGGCGTTAGCTGGTCAGGCGCATCCAGGGATCCGAGGTTCACTTCGACTTCGTCTCCGGTGCGCCCGAATACCGGCGAACCGCAGTTGGGACAGAAATGCCGCCCGGCATAGCTCCGCGTTTCGCCTTCGATCGTCACGGCATCCTCCCGGAAGATTGCGGATGCATGGAAAAGCGCCCCATGATGCTTGCGGCAATCGAGGCAGTGACAGATGCCGACCCGGTATGGGCGTCCTGACGCCACAATCCTGACGTTGCCGCACAGGCAACCGCCCGTGAATCGGTCCATGCCTCGTCTCCTCCAAATCATACCGGCAAATGTTTGCCGGAGCCACGATATGCGCTCCCGGGGTTAAGGCAATATCCTTTCCTCGGCCTCGTCGCGGTCCATCTCCATGACCTTCCGGCCGATCTCGAAGCTGAAGCCGTTGCGGGTAAATGCCGAGAGTTCCCTGGCTTGCCGTTTCTCGTCGCGCTCGACACGGCGAAACGGACCGAAGGCACGCTTGCGGGCGAATATCAGGGCCGCCTGAAGATCGTCGGCCTCGGCGAGCGCCTGATCGATGATCTGGCGGTCGACACCCCTGTCCATCAGCTTGCGGGCTATGGCCCGCTTCGACTTGCCGGCACGCGCCGAGGATTTCGCCCTGATCCCCGCATAGGATGCATCGTCGAGCGCCAGCATGGTGCGGCCGAACTCCACAGCCGCGGACTTCAATCGAACGAGCTGGGTCTCCGAAATGCCCTCGAACTTCTGTTTCGCCTTGCGGGCGATGGCATCCGCAAGTTCCCGCTCGGTCATCATTTTTCGCGACAACCGGTAAGCAGCGGAGTTGCGCACCCAGGCCAGCATACGCGGCGTCGGCGCGCTCGCTTCCTCATCGTCTGCCGGCGGTTCCGTCATCGCACCCCGGCGGCCGCTTTCGTGCACGTCGCGACGTTTCCAGAGTGAAAACGCCTCAGCATGCCTCGACGTCGCCCCTCGCCCACATTTCCTGCGTCTCGGCCATGAAATCGGCGAAACGCCCCTCCTCGATCGACTTGCGGATACCCTGCATCAGGTCCTGATAATAGGAGAGATTGTTCCACGACAACAACATGCCGCCAAGCGCCTCGTTGGAGCGGACAAGATGATGCAGGTAGGCGCGCGAATAATCGCGGGACGCCGGGCAGTTCGACTGCTCGTCGAGCGGGCGCATGTCCTCGGCATGCCGGGCGTTGCGGATGTTGATCTTGCCCCTGCGGGTGAATGCCAGTCCGTGGCGGCCAGAGCGGGTCGGCATCACGCAGTCGAACATGTCGACGCCGCGCGCCACCGACTTCAGGATATCATCGGGCGTTCCGACCCCCATCAGATAGCGCGGCTTTGTCGTCGGCAGGACCGGCAGCGTGATTTCGAGCATTTCAAGCATCACGGCCTGCGGCTCGCCGACGGCCAGTCCGCCGACCGCATAGCCTTTGAGATCAAGCTGTTTCAGGCCTTCCGCAGAGCGGATGCGCAGATCCGGAATATCGCCGCCCTGTACAATGCCAAACATGGCCTTGCCCGGCTGCGCTCCGAATGCGACGCGGCAACGCTCCGCCCAGCGCAACGACATTTCCATGGCGCGCTCGATCTCCTTGCGCTCGGCAGGCAGCGCCACGCATTCGTCGAGCTGCATCTGGATATCGCTGTCGAGCAGGCCCTGGATCTCGATCGAGCGTTCCGGCGACATGTGGTGCGTGCTGCCGTCGACATGGCTCTTAAAGGTGACACCCTTTTCGTCGAGCTTGCGCAGGCCGGACAGCGACATGACCTGAAACCCGCCGCTGTCGGTCAGGATCGGATATGGCCACCGGATGAGCTCGTGCAGGCCGCCGAGACGGGCGACGCGCTCCGGCCCTGGGCGGAGCATCAGATGGTAGGTGTTACCGAGAATGATGTCGGCGCCGAGTTCGCGGACCTGATCGAGATACATGGCCTTGACCGTGCCGACGGTGCCGACCGGCATGAAAGCGGGGGTGCGGACCATTCCGCGCGGCATGGAAATCTCGCCGAGCCGGGCGCCACCGTCCGTCGCTTTCAGGGTGAACTGGAAATTCTTGTTCATCTAGGCTTTCCGGAAAAGAAGGCTGGCATCGCCATAGGAATAGAAACGATAGCCGGTTTCGATCGCGTGGGCATAGGCCTTGCGCATCGTCTCGAGCCCGGCAAAGGCCGAAACCAGCATGAAGAGCGTCGATTTCGGCAGGTGAAAATTGGTCATCAGGATGTCCACCGCCCTGAAGCGGTAGCCGGGCGTGATGAAGATACCGGTCGCACCGGACCAGGGCCGGATCCGCCCGGCGTCATCGGCAGCACTTTCGATCAGCCTGAGCGAAGTCGTGCCGACGCAGACGATGCGCCCGCCGCTGGCCTTGACCGCATTCAGCCTTTCGGCCGTATCGGCGCTAACGTGGCCAAGCTCCAGATGCATCTTGTGATCGTCGGTATCGTCCGCCTTGACCGGAAGAAAGGTGCCTGCCCCGACATGCAGCGTGACGAAATGACGCTCGATGCCGGCGGCATCCAGCCTGGCGAAGAGATCGGGCGTGAAATGAAGCCCGGCGGTCGGAGCCGCGACCGCACCCTCCTCGCGTGCATACATGGTCTGGTAGTCGGTCCGATCCTTGTCGTCCTCGTCGCGCTTGGACGCGATATAGGGCGGCAGAGGGATATGGCCGACGGTAGCGATCGCCTCGTCGAGCGCGGGACCGGAAAAATCGAAACGCAGGGTCACCTCGCCCGCCTCACCCTTCTCTTCGACGACAGCGCCAAGGGTTCCAAGCAGGCAGGCATTGCCGGAATGGCCGAATTCGATACGGTCGCCGATCTTGATGCGTTTGCCAGGCCTCGCAAAGGCCTTCCAACGCTCCGGACCGGCGCGCATGTGAAGGGTCGCCGATACGGGCGTCTGGGGCGCGCCGTCGCGCAAACGCCGGCCTTCGAGCTGAGCCGGAATGACCTTCGTGTCGTTGAAGACCAATGCGTCGCCCGGTTTCAGGAACGACGGCAGCTCGCGGACATGCCGATCCTCGAGAACCGGTTCTCCATCCGGCCTGACGACAAGCATGCGCGCGCTGTCGCGCGGGCTTGCGGGCCGCAGCGCTATGCATTCCTCCGGCAGGTCGAAATCGAAAAGATCTACGCGCATGGGTTCTCGGGTCTCAGGAAAAACGCGAAACCCGCCCGGGCGTCAGGACGCCGAGGCGGGTTTGCAATTGGATAAGCCTTAGGCGTCGGCGGCGACCTTCATCGAGACGATCGAGTCGGGATCACGCACTGGCTCACCCTTCTTGATCTGGTCGATGACGTCCATGCCCTCGATGACCTGGCCCCAAACCGAATACTGCTTGTTGAGCCAGGGGGCGTCGGTGAAGCAGATGAAGAACTGCGAATTGGCCGAGTTCGGGCTCTGCGAGCGGGCCATGGAGCAGGTGCCACGAATATGCGGGGTTGCCGAGAATTCAGCCTTCAGGTCCGGCTTGGACGAGCCGCCCATGCCGGCGCGAGCCGGATTGAAGCTTGGGCCGCCCTGCTTGCCGAACTCAACGTCGCCGGTCTGGGCCATGAAGTCCTCGATCACCCGGTGGAAGACGACGCCGTCATAGGCCCCTTCCCGCGACAATTCCTTGATGCGGGCGACATGGCCGGGCGCGAGGTCCGGGAAGAGCGAGATGACGACCTTGCCCTTGGTGGTTTCCATGATGATGGTGTTTTCCGGATCCTTGATCTCGGCCATTTTTTCACTCCTCTTTCGGGCTATGGCCCACTTTCAGTTTCTGCCGACGGTGACCTTGATCATGGTGTCGGGGTCGGTAACTTCTCCATTGCCGCCCTCGCCGCGCTTGATCTTGTCGACATATTCCATGCCCGCAACGACCTTGCCGACAACGGTGTACTGACCGTTGAGGAAGCCGCCATCGGCGAACATGATGAAGAATTGCGAATTGGCGGAATTCGGGTCCTGAGCGCGGGCCATGCCGACGGTCCCGCGTTCAAAGGGCACGTTGGAAAATTCCGCCGGGAGGTCCGGAAGGCTGGAACCGCCCGTACCGGCACGGGCGGGATCATATCCATCCTTCACATCGCCGAACTGGACATCGCCGGTCTGGGCCATGAAGCCGTCGATCACGCGATGGAATGCGACATTGTCATATTCGCCCTTGGAGGCCAGTTCCTTGATCTGCGCGACATGCTTCGGCGCGATCTCCGGCAGCAGCTCCACGACCACCGGGCCATCCTTCAACTGGATGGTCAGAATGTTCTCGTTGGACTGGGCATTGGCCGATCCGTAAAGACCTGTGAATGCCAGGGCGGCTGCAAAGGCAAGTTGAAGCAGTTTCATGGTGGCTCCGTGGTGTTATTCGAAAAGCTCAGGACGCGAGCTTTGATTTCAGCGCCGCCAGAACCGGCGCCGGCACGAAAGCGCTGACATCTCCGCCCATGGAGGCGATCTGGCGAACCAATGTGGCGGTAATGGGCCGCGAGGCGGTACCGGCCGGCAGGAAAATCGTCTGGAGGTCGGGCGCCATCTGATAGTTCATGCCGGCCATCTGCATCTCATAGTCAAGATCGGTGCCGTCGCGCAAACCGCGCACCAGCAGCTTCGCTCCGTTGCGCCGCGCCGCGTCCACCGCAAGTCCGTCAAAGGATACGACCGAGATGTCGCCGGCCCGATCTGGCAGTACATCGCCCAGGGATTGCCGGATCAACCCGGCGCGCTCTTCATAGGAGAACATCGGCTTCTTTCCGGGATGGATGCCGATCGCGACGATAACCTTCGACACGACATTCAGCGACTGAACAAGAACGTCCAGATGCCCGTTGGTCATCGGATCGAAAGATCCAGGATAAAAAGCGATGGTCATGGCATCCCGACGATTGTTTTCACGCCTTTTGTCACGGAAGAGCGCAAATCGCAAGTGACTTGGCGGCCAAGTCCCCCTCCTACCAACGCCATGTCACGGGGCCGGGACAGGAAAGCCGCCAAGCGCGCCGCTCCCGCATACTCCTCAAATCCCCCTTCCCCGCCGACCGAATTAGGAGTAGCGGTTTCCGCAATCTTGCTGCACTGCGGGATGGCGACGCGGAAGATGAATGCAGGATGAACAAGCCATTAACGCGGGCTTCACGCAGGCCATGATATTAACATTTTCGCAGTGCAAGGGAACAAGCGCAGTTCCTGCGCATTCCCATCGCAGGAAACATTCCCTGCTTCCTGAAAGGATGACGACCATGCCTGACAAGGTGACACTTATTAACTGGGTTTGGATGGCAACGATGTCCACGATGCTCGCGACCTCGGTAGCGTTCTATATGAACGAAACGAGCGCCGCGAAATTCTACGGCCCGCCGATCACGGCGGTTTATCACACATTCGGGCACTGATCTTCAATTTTGCAGAGACCGCAGCAGGCACAAAAAGGGAGAGACCATGTTCATCACGTCGACCGTCCTCGCCGCCCTGATCAGCGGCATGTTCGTCGCCTCCATGGCCTCGACGATTTCTGCCCTGCGCCGCGAAAGCGAAGACTTCAAGTCCCCCACGGCAAGCCAAAACGCCCTTTGAGTATCACTCGGGCCAAAATCCCTTCAGGCCGCAAGTAGCATATCCTTGCGGCTGGCAGTCTTCGCCTGCGTAACTCGTGCGGTCCGCTGAGCCTCACAGCCCAAGAAATAAAAACCCGCCGGATTTCTCCGGCGGGTTTTATCGTTACTCCGGTTGGGTCTCGCCTTCGGCTGGCGGCTCGATGACCGCACCCTCCTCGAGAAGCGCCTCGACCTCCTCGTCGCCTTCGCTTTCCGGTTCACTGATCCGTTCCACCGACACCACCTTCTCGTCCTTGGCGGTCGAGAAGATCGTGACACCCTTGGTGGCGCGGCTGGCGATGCGGATGCCGTCGACCGGTACACGGATCAGCTGGCCGCCATCCGATACCAGCATGAGCTGATCCTTGTCCTCGACCGGGAAGGCGGCGACCAGCTCACCGATTTCCGTCGTCTTCGAGGTGTCGGTGGCACGGATGCCCTTGCCGCCACGGCCGGAGATGCGGAAATCATAAGAAGACGACCGCTTGCCATAGCCTCGCTCGGACACCGTCAGCACGAACTGTTCGCGGGCCTTAAGCTCTTCGTAGAACTGGTCGTCGAGTTGCCCTTCCTCGGTCACCTCTTCGCCCACAAGCGCGATATCCTCCTCATCCACGCCACTGGCGCGACGTTCGGCGGCCGAACGCTTGAGATAGGCGGCACGCTGCCACGGTTCGGCATCCACGTGATGCAGGATGGTCATCGAGATCAGGCGATCACCTTCGGCGAGCGTGATACCGCGAACGCCGATGGAATTGCGGCCGGCGAAGACGCGGACGTCATCAACCGGGAAGCGGATAGCCTGGCCGAGCGCCGTGGTGAGCAGCACGTCGTCCAATTCGGTGCAGGTTTCCACCGACAGAATCTCGTCGCCCTCTTCCTCGAGCTTCATGGCGATCTTGCCGTTGCGGTTCACCTGAACGAAGTCGGACAACTTGTTGCGGCGAACCGTTCCGCGGGTCGTCGAGAACATGACATCGAGGTTTGCCCAGGTCGTCTCGTCCTCGGGCAGCGGCATGATCGTGGTGATGCGCTCGCCGGGCTCCAGCGGCAGCATGTTGATGAGCGCCTTGCCGCGCGAGGTCGGGGTACCGATCGGCAGGCGCCAGACCTTCTCCTTGTAGACGATGCCACGCGAGGAGAAGAACAGGACAGGCGTATGCGTGTTGGCGACAAAAAGGCGGGTCGCGAAATCCTCGTCCTTCATCGCCATGCCGGAACGGCCCTTGCCGCCACGGCGTTGGGCCCTATAGGTGGCGAGCGGAACGCGCTTGATATAGCCGGCATGAGACACGGTAACGACCATGTCCTCGCGGGCAATCAGATCCTCGTCGTCCATCTCCGGACCGCCCTCGATGATCTGGGTACGACGGGGCGTACCGAATTCGTCGCGGACAGCTACAAGCTCGTCTTTGACAATCGCCTGTATCCGCAGACGTGAGGACAGAATGTCGAGATAGTCGCTGATCTCGGCACCTATTTTGTTCAGTTCCTCGTCGATTTCGTCGCGGCCCAGCGCCGTCAGGCGGGCCAGACGCAGTTCGAGAATGGCCCGCGCCTGCTCTTCCGAGAGGTTGTAGGTCATGTCGTCATTGATCCGGTGACGCGGATCGTCGATCAGCCGGATCAGCGCCTCGACATCAGAGGCCGGCCAGCGGCGCTCCATCAACTGCTCGCGCGCGGTCTGCGGATCGGGCGCATGGCGGATGAGACGGATGACCTCGTCAATGTTGGCGACGGCGATTGCAAGACCCACCAAGACGTGGGCCCGCTCACGCGCCTTGCGCAGCAGGTACTTCGTTCGCCGGCTCACGACCTCCTCGCGGAACGAGACGAAAGCGCGCAGCATGTCGAGCAGGGTGAGCTGCTCCGGCTTGCCGCCATTCAGCGCCACCATGTTGCAGCCGAAGGACGTCTGCAGCGGGGTATAACGGTAGAGCTGGTTCAGGATGACGTCCGCGTTGGCGTCCCGCTTCAACTCGATCACGACGCGATAGCCCTGGCGGTCGGATTCGTCGCGAAGATCTGAAATGCCCTCGATGCGCTTTTCACGCACAAGCTCGGCCATCTTCTCGATCATCGTCGCCTTGTTCACCTGATAGGGAATCTCAGTGATGATGATCTGCTCGCGGTCGCCGCGCATTGGCTCGATCCGCGCGACACCGCGCATGACGACCGAGCCGCGGCCGGTCTCATAAGCCGACCTGATCCCGGAGCGCCCGAGGATCATCGCGCCGGTCGGGAAATCCGGACCGGGAATGATCTGCATCAGGTCGAGCAGTTCGATAGCCGGATTTTCGATCACCGCGATGCAGCCGTCGATGACCTCGGACAGATTGTGCGGCGGGATATTGGTCGCCATGCCAACGGCGATGCCGCCGGCGCCATTGACCAGAAGGTTCGGGAATTTCGCCGGAACGACGACCGGTTCCTGCATCGTGCCGTCGTAGTTCTCGCGGAAATTGACCGTGTCCTTGTCAAGATCGTCGAGCAGCGAATGGGCCGCCTTCTGCAGGCGGCACTCCGTGTAACGCTGGGCCGCCGGCGGATCGCCATCGATCGAGCCGAAATTGCCCTGGCCGTCGATCAGCGGGAGCCTCAGCGACCAGTCCTGCGCCATGCGTGCCAGGGCATCGTAAATCGCAGCGTCGCCATGGGGATGGTATTTACCCATCACGTCACCGGTGACGCGGGCCGACTTCACATATTTCTTGTTCCAGTCGATCCCCATCTCGCTCATGGAAAAGAGGATGCGGCGATGGACTGGTTTCAGACCGTCGCGGACGTCTGGAAGGGCACGGCTCACGATCACGCTCATCGCGTAGTCGAGATACGACCGCTGCATTTCCTCCATGATGGAAATCGGCTCAATGCCTTGCGGGTACTTGCCGCCGGGAGTGCTTTGCTCAGTCAAATCAGATCACGATCTCTATTCAGAATCACTTGTTATTTTATAGCCGAAAGGGTGCTGGAGCGCCAATTTCGCACGAGGTTTTGAACAGGCTTTTGCGGCACGGGAAAGGCAAAGCGATCAAATGCCTAGACAAATGAGGCAGGGCTGATGCTAGTCTGCCCGAATTGTCTGGCGAAAGGGGTATTCAATGGCAACCACGGAAGCGCTGATCACGGCTTTCACGACGCTTTTGGTGACCGTCGACCCACCCGGTCTGGCGCCGCTCTTCGTCGGGCTGACGCAGGGAATGACGCCCAGCCAGCGCCGGCAGGTGGCGTTGCGCGGCTCGCTGATCGCCTTCTGCATTCTCGCGGTTTTCGCCGTCTTCGGGGCAAGCGTTCTCGGCCTCCTGGGGATTTCCATCGGCGCCTTCCGCATCGCCGGCGGCCTCATGCTGTTTGCCATCGCCTTCGAAATGATCTTCGAGAAGAGGCAGGAGCGGAAGGAAAAGACGAAGGAGGACGCGATCACCAAGGATCACATCCAGAACCTCGCCGTCTTTCCCCTCGCCCTGCCGCTGATCGCCGGTCCGGGGGCGATCTCGGCCACGATCCTGATCGCGGGATCAATGCCGGGCGCCATCGAGCGCACTCAGCTGATCGGCGTCATTGCGGTGTGCCTGCTGCTGGTCCTGGCGGCACTCCTTATCGCCGACCGGCTCGACCGGATCCTGGGGATCACCGGGCGAGCCATTCTCACGCGCCTTCTCGGCGTCATCCTAGCTGCGCTCTCGGTGCAGTTCGTGGTCGACGGGATCAAATCGGCGTTCCCGGTTTGAGACGCCGACCGGCATGACACCGGCCGGCGCCCATCATCAGCCGCGACGCAGGAAGTCGAGCAGCACTTCATCGAAGCGCTCTTGTTCCTCAAGCTGCATGGTGTGCCCGCTGCGCTCGAACATCTCGACCGTCAGCGCGGCGAAATCGGTCTTGAACGGTTCCCATGCCTCCGGCGGCGCGATGAGGTAGTCGTAGCGCCCGAGGGTCAGCAGCACCGGTGCAGCAACCGCGCGCGCTGTTGCATGCATGTCGAAATCACGAAAGACCTCGCCCCATAGATGATCGAAGCCGATGTCATTGGTCCACACGCCCTCCCAGAGTGGACGCGCATCGAAATCTGGATCGAACCAGCTGCGCGCGCCGAGCCGGATCAGCAGGTGCTTGAACCGCTCATGCGGGTGCGCCGCGATGTCGCCGGCAAGCCTTTCGATCTCGCGGGCAAATATCGCCTTGCGATGGGGCGATGCCTCGGACTCCCAACGACGCTCGGCCAGCTCTGCCATGTCCGGGCTCTGGCTGGGCCCCGTCCCGGCCATCACCACATGCGAGACGCGGTCGGGAAAGCGGCGCGCATATTCGAGCGCCATATAGCCATGGCCTGAATGACCGAGGATGGCGAAGCGCTGGAGGCCCAAGGTCTGCCGCGCCAGCTCGATGTCGGAGATAATCGTGTCGAGGGCGAAATCCGCCGTATTCACGCTGCCTACCGGTCGGGCGAAGCAGCGGTGATCGACAAAGCAAAAGCGGACCGAGCGGCGCAGAGCCTGCGAGAATGTCCGCGCGTAGTAGAGGTTGCTGCCGATCACCAGCAGCGGAATACCCTGCCCCTCGACGCTGTAGCCGAGCTCGAAGGCGCCCGAGCGAATGATGCCGCGCTCGACGCGGCCATAGATATGTTCTTCCATCATTTTATACCCGATAGTGCCGGATCGGGGCACCGCATGGCGGCCACAGAATCCGGTCGTTGACCAAAGATATGCGCCCGCGCTCGCTGCCCCTGGAGGTCAGCCAAGATCGCGGAACGGTTTCGTGGTCGGGGTCGCTAACGGATCAGGCGCATGAAGGTCACGAAAATCTGTCGGATTGGTACCGACCGCAAAGGCCGGTTTGGCGTCGAAGAATACACGCCATGCAAAAAGGATATCGCCTTCGCCGTCGCCAATCAAGTATCCGGACAGCCTTCCGACCGATGGCAAGCGGCAATCGAAAAGCGGCGCCGAAGCGCCGCTGCCGATCAGAACGGGATGTCGTCGTCGAGATCGCGGGAGAAGCCACCGGACGGAGCACCGCTCGCACCGCCCCGCTGCTGGCCACCGCGTTGGGTAGCAGGCGCGCCGTAATCGTCGCCGCCGAAATCGCTGCCGCCACGCGAGGCGCCACCGCCCTCGCCGCGACCGCCGAGCATAGTCAGGTTCGAATTGAAGCCCTGCAGGACGACTTCCGTGGAGTAGCGATCCTGGCCGCTCTGGTCCTGCCACTTGCGGGTCTGCAACTGGCCCTCGATATAGACCGTGGAGCCCTTCTTCAGATATTGCTCGGCGACTTTGCAGAGACCTTCATTGAAGATCACCACGGTGTGCCACTCGGTCTTTTCCTTGCGCTCGCCGGTATTCCGGTCGCGCCAGCTTTCCGAGGTCGCGATGCGCAGGTTGGCGATCGGGCGGCCATCCTGGGTGCGGCGGATTTCCGGATCCGCGCCGAGATTTCCGATCAGAATTACCTTGTTCACGCTACCAGCCATAACACACACCCTATAGATGCGCCGACCGCGCGGCGCCGAAAAATGGAAATCCCGATCACCTTAAACCAATCCCGGCGGGCTATGGGAATTCATCACCATTAATCCACAACGAAAATGTTCTTTATTTGTTCTAATGATCGCCTATGATCCTGTCAACCGAATCGAAATGTTACCGTCGAATTTCCATTCCGCCTCGACACAGGCGCACGCATGACTAAATAAGGACTGTTCTCCTGCCAATCGAGCCTTGTCCATGAGCGAACTGAAAACACTCTCCATCCGCGGCGCGCGCGAGCACAACCTCAAGGGGATCGACCTCGATCTGCCGCGCAACTCGCTGATCGTCATGACCGGGCTCTCCGGCTCGGGGAAATCGTCGCTTGCTTTCGACACAATCTATGCCGAAGGGCAGCGGCGCTATGTCGAGAGCCTCTCCGCCTATGCGCGGCAGTTCCTCGAAATGATGCAGAAACCGGACGTCGACCAGATCGACGGTCTTTCGCCGGCCATTTCCATCGAGCAGAAAACAACCTCACGCAACCCGCGTTCTACGGTCGGAACGGTCACCGAGATCTACGACTACATGCGCCTGCTGTTCGCACGCGTCGGCGTGCCCTATTCGCCGGCGACGGGTCTGCCGATCGAGAGCCAGACGGTCAGCCAGATGGTCGACCGGATCCTCGCCTTCGAGGAAGGCGCGAGACTTTATATACTGGCGCCGATGATCCGCGGGCGTAAGGGCGAATACAAAAAAGAACTCGCGGACCTGATGAAAAAGGGTTTCCAGCGGGTCAAGATCGACGGCCAGTTCTACGAGATCGCCGAAGCGCCGACGCTGGACAAGAAATACAAGCACGACATCGACATCGTGGTTGATCGCGTCGTGGTGCGCAACGACATCGGCACGCGGCTCGCAGACAGCCTGGAAACCTGCCTGCGGCTCGCCGACGGACTGGCGATTGCCGAGTTCGCGGACAAGCCACTGCCCCCCGAGGAGACATCCGCCGGCGGTTCGGCCAACAAGTCGCTGAACGAGACCCACGAGCGCGTGCTGTTCTCGGAAAAGTTCGCCTGTCCCGTCTCCGGCTTCACGATTTCCGAAATCGAGCCCAGGCTCTTTTCTTTCAACAATCCCTTCGGCGCCTGTCCGACCTGCGACGGTCTCGGCTCGCAACAGAAGATCGACGAGGCGCTGATCATACCGGAACCGCAGCGGCGACTGAACGACGGCGCCGTTGCACCCTGGGCGAAGTCTTCCTCACCCTACTACAACCAGACGCTGGAAGCGCTCGGCGCGGCCTTTGGGTTCAAGCTGTCAAACAAGTGGTCGGATCTGAGCGAGGCGGCGCAAAGGGCCATCCTGCACGGCACGGACGAGAAGATCGACTTCCACTATGCCGACGGGGCCCGCTCCTACACCACGACCAAGACATTCGAGGGCATCGTGCCCAATCTCGAGCGGCGCTGGAAGGAGACCGACAGCGCCTGGGCGCGCGAGGAGATCGAACGCTACATGTCCGCGGCCCCCTGCCCCGCCTGCGCCGGATACCGCCTCAAGCCGGAGGCGCTCGCCGTCAAGATCAACGGGCTGCATATCGGCGAAGTCACCGAAATGTCGATCCGGGTGGCGGGAAGCTGGTTCGAGGCGCTGCCCGAGAAACTCACCGACAAGCAGAACGAGATCGCGGTGCGCATCCTCAAGGAAATCCGTGAGCGCCTGCGCTTCCTGAACGATGTCGGCCTCGACTATCTGTCGATGTCGCGCAATTCCGGCACACTGTCCGGCGGCGAGAGCCAGCGCATCCGGCTTGCCTCGCAGATCGGCTCGGGGCTGACGGGCGTGCTCTACGTGCTCGACGAACCGTCGATCGGTCTGCATCAGCGCGACAATG
>Ga0172380_10000642_pt1 | contig 65399 bp, 68 predicted proteins | sample Leawe162metaG_FD_119747 | JGI IMG/M metagenome (GOLD analysis project Ga0172380, IMG submission 119747) | Leachate microbial communities from a municipal landfill in Southern Ontario, Canada - Leachate well 162 metaG | ecosystem: Engineered > Solid waste > Landfill > Unclassified | place... | reverse complement strand
CGGCCACGCTGTCGCCGCCCTTGGCCGAGACGGTCTTGACCACGCCCTCGCGTTCGGCGCGGATGATGTTCTGCATCTTCATCGCCTCGATGACGCAGACCACCTCGCCCTCGCGGACGGTCTGGCCGACGACCACGTCCATCGAGACCACCAGACCCGGCATCGGCGAGATGATCATCTTGCTGGTGTCGGCCGGGGCCCGCTCGGGCAGCTTGCCGTGCAGCTCGGCCGAGCGCGGGCTCAGCACCAGCACCTTGGCCCTGGCGGCGCGGTGGCGGATGACGAAGCCCTCGGCGGCGGTGGCGACGCTGACCGTGAAGGCCGCGCCGTTCAGCCGGCCGCGCAGCAGCGGCTTGCCCGGGCGCCAGTCGATGTCGTCCAGCGTCAGGGCGCGGTCGCCGCCTTCGAGACGGAGGCTCAGGCCCCCGCCGGTCTCGTCGATCTCGACGCGGCGGCTGTCGTGACCGACCAGCACGACCCAGTCGCGGCGGTCAGAGCCGCCGGCCCGGCGGGTGACCATGCGGTGCATGGCCACGCCCGCGGCGGTCAGGATGTCGGTCTGCGACGGCGTCGGCGCCGTGCCGGCGAAGCCGTCGGGGAATTCGTCGGCGATGTAGCTGGTCGATAGCTTGCCGGAGCGGAACCGCTCCTGGTCCATGACGGCGGCGAGGAACGGGATGTTGTGACCCAGACCCTCGATGTGGAAGTCTTCCAGCGCCCGGCCCATTCCATCGATCGCCGCCAGCCGCGTCGGCGCCCAGCTGCACAGCTTGGAGATCATCGGGTCGTAGAACATCGAGATCTCGTCGCCCTCGCGGACGCCGGCGTCGTTGCGGACGCTGTAGCCGTCATGTTCGCCCTCGACGGGCGGGTCGTAGCGCACGAGCCGGCCGATGCTGGGCAGGAACTTGCGGTAGGGGTCCTCGGCGTAGATCCGGCTTTCGATGGCCCAGCCGTTGATCTTCAGGTCCGCCTGGCCAAAGGCCATCTTTTCCCCGAAGGCCGAGCGGATCATCTGCTCGACCAGGTCCAGGCCGGTGATCAGCTCGGTGACCGGGTGCTCGACCTGCAGGCGGGTGTTCATCTCCAGGAAGAAGAAGCTCTTGTCCTGGCCCGCGACGAACTCGACCGTGCCGGCGCTGTCGTAGTTCACCGCCTTGGCCAGGGCCACGGCCTGGGCGCCCATGGCGGCGCGGGTGGCCTCGTCGAGCAGCGGGGAGGGGGCCTCCTCGATGACCTTCTGGTTGCGGCGCTGGATCGAGCATTCGCGCTCGAACAGGTGCACCACGTTGCCGTGCTTGTCGCCCAGCACCTGGATCTCGATGTGGCGCGGGCTGGTGATGAACTTCTCGATGAAGATCCGGTCGTCGCCGAAGCTCGACTTGGCCTCGGACCGGACGGCCGGGAAGCCTTCCTCGACGTCCTGGCGGCTGTGCGCCACGCGGATGCCCTTGCCGCCGCCGCCGGCGCTGGCCTTGATCATCACCGGATAGCCGATCTCCTCGGCGATGCGGATGGCGTGGGCGGTGTCGTCGATCTCGCCGATATGGCCGGGCACGCAGGAGACGCCGGCCTTCTCGGCGAACTTCTTCGACTCGATCTTGTCGCCCATGGCCCGGATGGCGCCGGGGTTGGGGCCGATGAAGACGATGCCCTCGTCGGCGCAGCGCTGGGCGAAGCCGGCGTTTTCGGACAGGAAGCCGAAGCCGGGATGGACCGCCTGGGCCCCGGTCTCGCGGCAGGCGGCGATGATCTTGTCGGCGACCAGATAGGACTCGCTGGCGGGCGCGGGACCGATGAACACGGTCTCGTCGGCCATCTCGACGGCCAGGCTGTCGGCGTCGGCCTCGGAGTAGACGACCACCGTCTTGATGCCCATCCGTCGGCAGGTCTTGATGACCCGGACCGCGATTTCACCCCGGTTGGCGATCAGAATCTTCGAAAACATCGGCTCGCGGTCGCCCCTTGCGCACGTTCGTTGCGCGTCCGGTTAGCCCGCATGGTCCGCCTTTGCAACGGCGCCGGCGGGGAAGGGGGGAGTAGCGAGTAGAGAGTAGGCGAGGGTTGGTCGCGGCGACGGCGGCGTGCGCGGACTGAACTACGCCCTACTCCCTACCCGATTTCCTCTTCAGCCCCTACATTCCGCCCCATGAGCACTTTCGACCTGACCCCGCCCACCGACGCTGAACGCGCGCAGCTGGAAGCCGACCTTAGCGGCGAGGAGGCGCGGGTGCTGCTGCACCACGGCACCGAGGCGCCGTTCTGCGGCGGCCTGCTGGGCGAGAAGCGCCCGGGCGCCTACTGCTGCCGCCTGTGCGGTCTGCCGCTGTTCCGCTTCGAGACCAAGTTCGAGAGCGGCACGGGCTGGCCCAGCTTCTACGCCCCGTACGATCCGGCCCATGTGGCCGAGGTGCGCGACACCAGCCACGGCATGCTGCGCATCGAGACCCTCTGCGCCCGCTGCGGCAGCCACCAGGGCCACGTCTTCCCCGACGGCCCGCCGCCGACCCGGCTGCGCTACTGCATCAACTCGATCTCGCTGACCTTCGTCGGCGACGGCGAGCCGTTGCCGGACCCGCTGGGCCGGGGGGACGGGCTTCCCCGCCCCTGAAGGGCGCGGGTCCCCGCGGGACCCATGAACAAAGGGCCGGAGATCGCTCTCCGGCCCTTCGCGTTTTTTGATCAGCTTCCGCTGACTAGCACTTGTAATACATGTCGAATTCGACGGGGTGCGGGTGCAGTTGCAGGCGCATCACCTCTTCCATCTTCAGCTCAATGTAGGCGTCGATGAAGTCGTCGTCCATGACGCCGCCCTTCTTGAGGAAGGCGCGGTCTTTGTCGAGGTTTTCGAGCGCCTCGCGCAGGCTGCCGCAGACCTCGGGGATCTTCTTCTGTTCGCGCGGCGGCAGGTCGTAGAGGTTCTTGTCGGCGGGCGCGCCCGGATCGATGCGGTTCTCGATCCCGTCCAGGCCAGCCATCAACAGGGCCGTGAAGGTCAGGTACGGGTTGCCCATGGGATCGGGGAACCGGCATTCCAGACGCTTGGCCTTGGGGCTGTCGACGTGCGGGATGCGGATCGAGGCGGAGCGGTTGCGGCTGGAATAGGCCAGCTTCACCGGCGCTTCGTAGCCCGGCACCAGGCGCTTGTAGCTGTTGGTGGTCGAGTTGGAGAAGGCGTTGATCGCCTTGGCGTGCTTGATGATGCCGCCGATGTACCACAGGCACATCTGCGACAGGCCCGCGTACTGGTCGCCGGCGAACAGCGGCTTGCCGTCGGCCCAGATCGACTGGTGCACGTGCATGCCCGAGCCGTTGTCGGCGAACATCGGCTTGGCCATGAAGGTCGCCGTCTTGCCATAGGCGTGGGCCACGTTGTGGATCACGTACTTATAGAGCTGCAGACGGTCGGCCATGATGACCATGGTGTCGAACTTCAGGCCCAGCTCGTGCTGGGCGGGCGCCACCTCGTGGTGGTGCTTTTCGGGCTTCATGCCCAGCTCGCCCATAACCGCCAGCATCTCGCCGCGCAGGTCCTGGGCGCTGTCGACCGGGTTGAGCGGGAAATAGCCGCCCTTGGGGCCCGGGCGGTGGCCCATGTTGCCTTCCGGATAGGCCTTGCCGGTGTTGGCCGGCAGCTCGGTCGAGTCGTAGCTGTAGCCGGTGTTGTGCGGGTCGGTGGACCACTTCACGTCGTCGAAGATGAAGAACTCCGCTTCCGGGCCGAAGAACACCGTGTCGCCCACGCCCGAGGACTTGACGTAGGCCAGGGCCGTCTTGGCCATCGAGCGCGGGTCGCGGTTGTAGGGCGTGCCGGTGTCGGGGTTCACCACGTCGCAGAACAGGCACAGCGTGGTCTGCTGGTAGAAGGGGTCGATGTAGGCGGTCGATAGGTCGGGCCGCAGCTTCATGTCCGACTCGTTGATGGCCTTCCAGCCGGCGATCGACGAGCCGTCGAACATCGTGCCGTCCTCGAGGAAGTCGTCATCGACCAGGTCGATGTCGAACGTCACGTGCTGCATCTTGCCGCGAATGTCGGTGAAGCGGACGTCGACGTATTTGACGTCCTTCTCCTTGATCATCGCCAGAATGTCTTTGGCCTTGGCCATGTGCCCTATCCCCTGAGCTGATGGTTCGAAACGGTTGGGTTGGTCTTCTCTAGATGGCCGCCGGGCCGCTTTCGCCCGTTCGGATGCGGATAACGTCGGCGATCTCGGAAACGAAGATCTTGCCGTCGCCGATGCGGCCCGTGCGGGCGGCGGTCTGGATGGCCTCGAGGGCCGCGGCCAGCTGGTCGTCGGAGACCACCACCTCGACCTTGATCTTGGGCAGGAAGTCCACGACGTACTCGGCCCCGCGATAGAGCTCGGTGTGGCCCTTCTGGCGGCCGTAGCCCTTGGCCTCGAGCACGGTCATGCCCTGGACGCCGAGGTCCTGCAGCGCTTCCTTCACCTCATCGAGCTTGAACGGCTTGATGATCGCTTCGATCTTCTTCATGCGGGCCTCTGTGGCGCAATTGGCGCGACGGAGCACGGGGCCTTGCGGCGGTTCAAGGCCCGTTGCTCCCGACGTGCGTTGCAGCGCAGCGTAAAGAATGGAGCGCCCATCAAACAGGCGCCCGGCGCCCAAGACAAGGGCAGACGGCCAAAGGCCTTGGTTGCCGCCGGGTCAGGGGGCTACCGAGGCGGAATTGCACGCTGAAGGGAGCGGAACGATGCGCGACGACACGCCGGTGATCATCGGAGCGGGCCAATTCACCTATCGGGGTCCGGCGGACAGTTCGCTCTCGCCGCTCGATCTGCTCAAGATCGCGGCGGATCGCGCCGCCGCCGACGCGGGCGTGGACGGAAACATCCTGGCCCAGCTCGACGGGGTGGCCGTGGTCGGCTTCACCATCGACGCCCCCGGGGCCCTCTCGCAGCTGCCGTTCCCGCGCCTGAAAAACCCGCCGGCCAGCCTGGCCCGGGCCGTGGGCGCGGAGCCGGGCTTCGAGATCTACAGCCACATGGGCGGCAACAGCCCCCAGCAGCTGATCAACACCCTGTGCGAGCGCATCGCCCGGGGCGAGAACGAGCTGACCCTCGCCGTCGGCGCCGAGTTCCTCGGCTCGCTGATGAAGCGGCTCAAGGGCGGGGCGGGCTTCGCCGGCTGGGAAGACCCCTACGCCATCGAGGACGAGCCCAGGCGCATCGGCGACCCGCGTCCCGGCACCACGCCGCAGGAGAACGCCCACGGCCTGAACCGGCCGATCAACGTCTATCCGATGTTCGAGAACGCCCTGCGCGCGCGCGACGGCCGCTCGATCGACGACCATCAGAAGCGCTTGGGCAAGCTGTTCGCGCCCTTCACCCAGGTCGCGGCGACCAACCCCTACGCCTGGTTCCCGACCGAGCGGAGCGAGTCGGAGCTGGTCACCGTCACCGACCAGAACCGCATGATCAGCTTCCCCTATCCGAAATACCTCAACGCCATCATGGAGGTCGACCAGTCCGCCGGCGTGATCATCGCCAGCGTGCGCAAGGCGCGCGAGCTGGGCGTCCCCGAGAGCAAATGGGTGTTCCTGCACGGTTGCGCCGACGCGTCGGACCTCTGGTATCCGTCCGACCGGCAGGACTTCCACTCCAGCCCGGCCATGCGCCTGACCGGCAAGCGGGCGCTGGAGATGGCCCGCGTCGGCCTGGACGAGATCGACTACATCGACCTCTATTCCTGCTTCCCGATCGCCGTAGAGGTGGCGGCCGAGGAGCTGGGCCTGGCGCTGGACGACCCGCGCGGCCTGACCGTCACCGGCGGGCTGCCCTACATGGGCGGGCCGGGCAACAACTACGCCATGCATTCGGTGGCCATGATGGTCGGCAAGCTGCGCGACCATCCGCACAGCTGGGGCCTGTGCACGGCCAACGGCTGGTATCTGACCAAACAGTCGACGGGCGTCTATTCGACCACGCCGCTGGAAGGGCCGTGGGAGCGGGAAGACCCGGCCGTGATCCAGCGCCAGATCGACGCCCTGCCGCATCCGGCGCTGGTCGAGCATCCGGAGGGCCCGGCGACGATCGAGACCTACACCGTGGTCCACACGCGCGACGGCTATCACATGGGCATCGTTTTCGGCCGCGACGAGCACGACCGCCGCTTCATCGCCGTGACCCCCGACGACGAGGCGACCCTGCGCGAGCTGGAGAGCCGCGAGGGCGTGGGGCGGTCTGGCACGGTCGGCCGGCACCCGGACGGCAAGCGCAACCTGTTCGTTCCGGATTGACGATCAGGGACATGCACTTCAGTGCGTGTCCCTTGCTTGCGGAAGGGGATACGCGCCGAAGTGCATGTCCCCGCGCCATGACGGAGACTTGTTGAGATGCGCACCTACATGATCCGCCACGGCAAGCCCTCGGCGACCTGGGGCGACCAGGACGACGATCCGGGGCTCGACGAGACGGGACTGGCCCAGGCGCGGGGCGCGGCGGCGATCCTGCTGGCCCTGCCGGCCGACGCGCGGCCGACAGCGGTGGTCAGCTCGCCGCTGCGCCGCTGCCGCGAGACCGCCCAGCCGTTCGCCGAGGCGATCGGAGCCGAGCTGATCGTCGATCCGCGGGTCGGCGAGATCCCGACGCCGAAGGCCGTGGCCCATGCCGACCGCGGCGCCTGGCTGCGCGAGGCCTTCGCCGGCCGCTGGGACGAGATTCGCGGCGATCTGGACTACGACGCCTGGCGGCGCGCGGTGGCCGCCGCCGTGGCCAGCTATCCCGGCGCGGCCGTGTTCAGCCATTTCGTGGCCATCAACGCGGCGGTGACCGTGGCGGCCGGCGGCGACCTGGTCATGGGCTTTCGTCCCGACCACTGCTCGATCCAGGTGTTCGAGCCGGCCGATGGCCGCTTGATCCTGGTCGCCAAGGGGCGCGAAGCTTCGACCCAGGTTCTCTGATCGGAGATTCGATGGGTTCGGCGCCGGACATCCTGACGGTCGAGGAGATGACCGCCGCCGACCAGGCCGCGATCGCCGCCGGGACCGCCGGTGTGAAGCTGATGGAACGCGCGGGCCGGGCGGTCGCCGAGGCCATCCGTCAGCGCTACCGTCCCTGCCGCACGGTGGTGCTCTGCGGGCCCGGCAACAACGGCGGCGACGGCTACATGGTCGCCCGCATTCTCAAGCGCCGGGGCTGGCCGGTGTGGGTCGAGACGCTCGGCCCGCCCGTGACCGCCGACGCCCGCGCCGTGGCCGCCCGCTGGCGTGGCGAAACCCTGCCTCTGTCGGCGACGGAACGGCCGGCGGACCTGGTCGTCGATGCCCTGTTCGGCGCCGGTCTCAGCCGGCCGCTGGACGGGGCCGCCCTCAGCCAGGCCAGGGCCTCGCATCATTCAAAGACCCCGGTGGTGGCCATCGACGTCCCCAGCGGCGTCGATGGCGACAGCGGCAAGATTCTGGGAGAGGCGGCGTTCCGCGCCGACCTGACCGTCACCTTCCATCGCCGGAAGATCGGCCATGCGCTGGTGCCCGGGCGGTCGGCCTGCGGTGACCTGGTGGTGGCCGACATCGGACTGGGGCCGACGACGTCCGGCCTCGTCGAAAACCGGCCGTCGCTGTGGCTGCCGCGATTTCCCTGGCCGTCGGCCGCCTCGCACAAGCACGCGCGTGGCCGGTTGGCGGTGGTCAGCGGCGACGCCCTGCACACCGGCGCGGCGCGGCTGGCGGCGCGGGGCGGGCTGCGCATCGGCGCGGGCGTGGTGACGGTGCTCTCGCCACCGGCGGCGGCGGCGACCAACGCCGCGCATCTGGAAGCGGTCATGTTGGCCGTGTTCGACACCGACCAGGCGCTGGCCGAGGCCGCCGACCGCGCCGATGCGGTGATCATCGGCCCGGCGGCGGGGATCACCCCGGCCACCCGCGCCAACCTGTTCGCCCTGGCCCGCACCGGCGCGGCGCTGGTGGTCGATGCCGACGCCCTGACGGTGTTCCGCGACAAGCCGTCGGACCTGTTCAGCGCGCTGGACCGCGACGACGTGCTGACGCCCCATGTCGGCGAGTTCGAGCGGCTGTTCCCCGGCCTGCTGGCGTCCAGCCCGCACCGCGTCGCCGCCGCGCGCGAGGCCGCGCGCCGGGCCGGGGCCATCGTGCTGCTCAAGGGCCCCGACACGGTGATCGCCGCGCCGGACGATCGCGCGGCCGTCTGCCTCGACGACGCGCCCTGGCTGGCCACGGCCGGCTCGGGCGACGTGCTGGCCGGCTTCATCGGCGGCCTGATCGCCCAGGGCATGGACAGTTTCGAAGCCGCCTGCGCCGGGGCCTGGATCCACGCCGCCTGCGCCCGCCGCTTCGGCCCCGGCCTGATCGCCGAGGACCTGCCGGGCCTGGCCCCCGCCGTGCTGGCCGAGCTCTATGCCAGCCGGTAGACGCGCCGGGCCGAATAGATCAAGGCGACCGGGTCGCGGTGCGCTAGGCTGTTTTTATGAACTCTCGCCGTCCGGGCGCGGGCAACCGGGCGGCCCATCATGACCGAGCGTATCGACGCGATCCTCGAAAGCATCCAGGCGCTCGAACAGGAACTGGAGGAGGAGTTCGCCAAGGCCGGGGCCGGCCTGCGCTTCGGCCTCGAGCACGGCCGGGCGCGCTTCGAGGCGGAGGTGCTCCGCCGGCATCACGAACTGAAGACGGGCCTGGCCCGCTATCTCTCGCGGGCCAACCCTTTGGTGGTCCTGACGGCGCCGGTGATCTATTCGTTGATCGTCCCGTTCGTGGTGCTCGACCTGTGGGTGTCGGCCTATCAGGCGATCTGTTTCCGGGTTTACGGCATCCCGCGGGTCAGACGCGGTCGCTATATCGTGTTCGACCGGTCGGCGCTGGCCTATCTGAACCTGATCGAGCGGTTCAACTGCGCCTACTGCTCCTACGGCAACGGCGTGATCGCCTACGCGCGCGAGATCGCCGGCCGGACCGAACAGTTCTGGTGCCCGATCAAGCACGCCCGCCGGGTGCTGGGCGCCCATCCCCACTATGCCGACTTCGCCGACTTCGGCGAAGGCGAGGGCTACGCCGACCATCTGAAGCGCTCTCGGGCGAAGGTGCGCGGCGAGCCAGGGGCGGTCTCCTGATCGGAACCGGCGCCGGGGCTTGATCCGGGTCAACGCGGCGCTCGCCGAACAGGGGCAGGTGCGTCGGTCCGGACGCCCGATCGGACGCCGCGCCGACTCGGAAAGCCTGACCAACCCACTGTCCCGGGAGGACCCCCATGGCGTTCGACACCTCGCTGGCCGGAGAGATCTGGTCGAGCAAGTATCGCTTCACGCCGCCGGGCGCCGCGCCCGAGGGCGCCGTCGAGGACACCTGGCGGCGCATCGCCCGCGCCGTGGCCCAGGCCGAGGTCCCCGAGCTGCGGGATCCGGTCGAGGCGGAATTCTACGACGCCCTGCGCGACCACCGCTTTCTGCCCGCCGGGCGGATCATCGCCGGGGCCGGGACGGCCCGGACCGTGACCCTGTTCAACTGCTTCGTCATGGGGGTGATCCCCGACGATCTGGGCGGCATCTTCGACCACGTCCGCGAGGCGGCGCTGACGCTGCAGCAGGGCGGCGGCGTGGGCATGGACTTTTCCTCGATCCGGCCGGCCGGGGCCTTCGTCTCGGGCGTCGCGGCCGACGCCTCCGGCCCGCTCAGCTTCATGGACGTCTGGGACGCCATGTGCCGCACCATCATGTCGGCCGGCCAGCGGCGCGGCGCGATGATGGGCTGCCTGCGCATCGATCATCCCGACATCGAAGCCTTCATCGACGCCAAGCGGGAGGCGGGACGGCTCCGTAACTTCAACCTGTCGGTGCTGGTCAGCGACGCCTTCATGGACGCGCTGCGGGCCGGCGCCGACTGGCCCCTGACCTTCGGCGGCCGCGTGCACCGGGTGCTGCCCGCCGCCGAGCTTTGGGCCCGGCTGATGCGGGCGACCTATGACTGCGCCGAGCCGGGCGTGATCTTCATCGACCGGGTCAACGCGGCCAACAATCTGGCCCATTGCGAGGAGATCCTGGCCAGCAATCCCTGCGGCGAGCAGATGCTGCCGCCCTACGGCGCCTGTCTGCTGGGCTCGATCAACCTGGCGCGGCTGGTCAAAAGTCCGTTCGAGCCGGACGCCGCGATCGACGAGGCGGACCTGGGCCAGCTGACGCGGACGGCGGTGCGGCTGCTGGACAACGTCATCGACATCTCCCGCTTTCCGCTCGAGGCCCAGGCGGCCGAGGCGGTGTCGAAGCGCCGCCTGGGTCTGGGCGTGACCGGTCTGGCCAACGCCCTGGCCTTCTGCGGCGCGCGCTATGGCGAGGCGGCGGCGGCGGACCTGACCCGTCGCTGGCTGGGGGTGATCAAGCGCGAGGCCTATCGCGCCTCGGCCCGGCTGGCCGCCGAGAAGGGCGTTTTCCCGCTCTATCGGGGAGAGATGCTCGACCGGCCCAACCTGGCCTCGCTCGACGAGGAGACGCGCGACCTGATCCGCGCCCACGGCCTGCGCAACGGTTGCCTGACCTCGATCGCCCCGACGGGCACGACCTCGATCCTGGCGGGTAACGTCTCGTCGGGCGTCGAGCCGGTGTTCGCCTACGCCTACAGCCGCAAGGTCCGCCAGGCGGACGGCTCGACGCGCGAGGAGCCGGTCGAGGACTACGCCCTGGCCGTCTGGAAGGCGCTGCGCGGCGAGGCCCCGCCGCCGGCCGAGGTGTTCGTCAGCGCCCAGACCCTCAACCCGGCCGATCACCTGCGCATGCAGGCCGCCGCCCAGACGATGGTCGATAGCTCGATCTCCAAGACCGTCAACTGTCCGGAGGACATCGCCTTCGACGATTTCGCCGACATCTATGTCGAGGGCTACCGGCTGGGGTGCAAGGGACTGACGACCTATCGGCCGAACGCCATCACCGGCTCGGTGCTGAGCGTCGCCGCGCCAGCCGCGCCCGCGCCGCCGAAGGCGCCCGAGCCACAGCTGACGCCCCGTCCGGCCGCCCTCGAGGGCATGACCTACAAGATCAAGTGGCCCGAGAGCGATCACGCCGTCTACGTCACGCTCAACGACACGATCGACGCCGACGGGCGGCGGCCGTTCGAGATCTTCGTCAACTCGCGCAACATGGACCACTACGCCTGGACCGTGGGGCTGACGCGGATGATCTCGGCCGTGTTCCGCCGCGGCGGCGATGTGTCGTTCGTGGCCGAGGAGCTGAAGGCGGTGTTCGATCCGCGCGGCGGGGCCTGGCTCGACGGCCGCTATGTCCCCTCGCTGCTGGCGGCGATCGGCGGGGTCGTCGAACAACACATGACCGGCCTGGCGCCGGCCCGGGCCGGGGAGGGCGGGCCGTCGGCCGCCGCCCCGCCGGAGCCCGGCCGCAAGCCGCTGGCCTGCTGTCCGCGCTGCGGCGCGGCGGCGCTGGTGCGCAAGGAGGGCTGCGACACCTGCCTCGACTGCGGCCACTCGAAATGCGGCTGAGGCCGCCGCCCGCGAAGATCGAGGTCGAAACCGGTCGCGGGCCGCCGAGGGCCGTCTCCCGATGTTCCAGGGCCCCGGACCCCAGTTCCCCTCTGGCGCCGCCAGCCCCTATCCCGTAGGGAAACGGCAGAACCTGCGGATGTGGCGGAACTGGTAGACGCACTGGATTTAGGTTCCAGCGCCGCGAGGCGTGGAGGTTCGAGTCCTCTCATCCGCACCACCCTTCGCCCTGCGGGCTTCGGGTGGCGAGCCGCCCGGAATCGCATCCTGGGCGAAGGCGCGCCCTTCGAAGCCTTGGCGAAAAAGGGCTGCCCACCGCCGCGCCAAACGGGGGCTTGGCCGCAAAAGTCCCGCGTGACATAAGGGCCACCGCTTTGCGCCGCCCTGAGCCGGGCGGCGGCCCCATTTCCACACCAGGCGGATGACAACGGCCTTTGGCCGCTCGTCCGAGACTCTTGAGAATGTCGATGCAAATCGTTGAAAAGTCTGGCGAAGGCCTTAGCCGCGTGTTCGGCGTCACTGTTCCGGCGGGCGAACTCGCCGCGCGACTGGACGCCCGGATCGCCGAACTGGCCCCGCAGATGAACCTGAAGGGCTTCCGCAAGGGCAAGGTGCCCGCGGCCCATGTGCGTCGCATGCATGGCAAGGCCCTGATGCAGGAGGTCGTCCAGGAAGCGCTCAACGAGACCACCCAGAAGGTGCTCGAGGACAACAAGCTGCGCCCGGCCTCGCAACCCGACCTGAAGCCCGAATCCGACATGAACGCCGTGCTCAATGGCGGCGCCGACCTGGCCTATGAACTGGCCGTCGAGCTGATGCCCGACTTCGAGCCGATCGACACCAGCAAGCTGAAGCTGAAGCGCCCCGTCTACACCCCGACCGACAAGGAGGTCGATGAGGCCCTGGCCGAGCTGGCCAAGCAGGCCGGAACCTTCGCCCCGCGCACGGGCAAGTCGTTGAAGGCCAAGGACGGCGACCAGGTGCTGATCGACTTCCTCGGCAGCCTCGACGGCGTGCCGTTCGACGGCGGCAAGGGCGAGGGCTTCGAGCTGACGCTCGGCTCGGGCCAGTTCATCCCGGGCTTCGAGGCCCAGCTGGTCGGCGCCAAGCCCGGCGACGACGTGACCGTCAAGGTCCAGTTCCCCGAGGGCTACCAGTCGACCGATCTGGCCGGCAAGGACGCCGAGTTCGCCGTGAAGGTCCATGAGGTCCGCGCCCCGGTCGAGGCCGAGGCCGACGACGCCCTGGCCCAGCGCCTGGGCCTGTCGGACCTGGCCACGCTGCGCGAGACGGTGACCAAGAACCTCGAACAGGGCTACGCCAACCAGTCGCGCTTCAAGCTCAAGCGGGCCCTGCTCGACGAGCTGGACAAGGGCCACGACTTCCCGCTGCCGCCGCGCATGGTCGAGGCCGAGTTCGCCGGCATCTGGCAGCAGGTCGAGGGCGACAAGACGGCCGGAAGCCTGCCGCCGGAAGACGCCGACAAGAGCGACGAGGACCTGCGCGCCGAGTATCGCAAGATCGCCGAGCGCCGCGTGCGCCTTGGCCTGGTGCTGGCCGAGATCGGCCGCAAGAACAACGTCCAGGTCACCGACCAGGAACTGACCCAGGCCATGCAGCGCGAGGCCATGCAGTACGGTCAGCAGGCGCAGCAGGTGTTCGACTTCTTCCGGTCGAACCCGCAGGCCCAGGCCCAGCTGCGCGCGCCGCTGTACGAGGACAAGGTGGTCGAGCTGATCTTCGGCCAGGCGACCGTGACCGACAAGAAGGTCTCCAAGAAGGAGATCGAGGCCGACGACGACCTGCCGGACGGCTACTAGACACCGGACACGGTCCGCGTCTCCGGCGAGCGCCGGGGGCCGGACCGTGACGGCCGCGCTTGCATCCCCTTAACCTCCGCCCGATATCGGAAAGGGCGGTGATGGCGCGGCATGATTCGCGACAGGCCGATTCATCGGAGAAGGGCACTATGAGCGACTATTTCCAGACGGCGATGTCGGACCACGTCCAGACCGCCTTGAACCTCGTGCCCATGGTGGTCGAACAGACCAGCCGCGGCGAGCGCGCGTTCGACATCTTCTCGCGGCTGCTCAAGGAGCGGATCATCTTCCTGACCGGCCCGGTCGAGGATGGCATGAGCGCCCTGATCTGCAGCCAGCTGCTCTTCCTGGAGTCGGAGAACCCCAAGAAAGAGATCAGCATGTACATCAACTCGCCGGGCGGCGTGGTGACCAGCGGCCTGGCGATCTACGACACCATGCAATACATCAAGAGCCCGGTCTCGACGGTGTGCATGGGCATGGCCGCCTCGATGGGCAGCCTGCTGCTCTGCGCCGGCGCCGCCGGCCAGCGCATCGCCCTGCCCAACGCCCGCATCATGGTCCACCAGCCGTCCGGCGGCTTCCGCGGCCAGGCCAGCGACATCATGCGCCACGCCGAAGACATCCTGGCGACCAAGAAGCGGCTCAACGAGATCTATGTGAAGCACACCGGCCGCACCTATGAAGAGGTCGAAACCACCCTCGACCGCGACCACTTCATGAGCGCCGAGGACGCCAAGGCCTGGGGCATCGTCGACCACGTCTACGAAAGCCGCGAGGCGGCGGAGGCCGCGGCGGCGGGGTAGGGACGTCACACTTCGCGCTGTTCTCCCTTCCCTTTATGGGGAGGGTGGACGGGCGAAGCCCTGAACGATCAAGGGTCCGGTTCACACCGGACCCTTTTTCAGTTCCGCTCATCCTCGCGACAGCGAGGACCCAGGCTTTTTCAGAGCTTCGGCTCACTGGTCAGGTGAGGTCTCACTTTGCTTGAAGCGTGAGCGGCTGTTTCAAAAACACCTGGGTCCTCGCTGTCGCGAGGATGAGCGGAGTTATTAGGTGAGGTTCCTGGAAACGAGAGCCAGAAATTCCTGCCGCTCCCCCTCCGTCTCGACCCTGAACCGCTCGAAGTCCGCCCCGGCCAGTCGCACATCCGCGAACAGGCCGGCCGGGTCTTCGTGGAAGTGCAGGAAGGCCCTGCCACCGCGATAGAATACGCTGCGGCCTTTCTCCTTCAGGCCGGGCAGGGCGCGGATCCTTGCGATCAGCGGCTCAAGCCGGTCCAGGGCGGTCGCGCCAGCGTGCTTCATTGCGGTTCTCGTTCAGGGCCGTCCCTTGAACACCCGGTAGCCCTTCTCGTCGGCGATGCGCAGCATCTCGCGGTCTCCGGATGTGTCGCCGTAGGCGGCGGTCAGGTGCATGTCCTCGCCATAGGCCTCGCGCAGGCGGCGGACCTTTTCGGGGCCCCGGCAGTTGGGGCCGGCGAGGATGCCGATGACGCGGTCGTCCTTGTCGAAGGCGATGGCGCTGGCGATCAGGCGGTCGCAACCCAGGCCCCGGGCGAACGGGGCGATGATCAGGTCGGGCGAGGCGCTGACGATGATGGTCGTGGCCCCGTTGGTCCGCCAGCGTCGCCAGGTCATCAGCGCGTCGGGCCGGAACAGCCGGGGCGCGGCCTGTTCGGCGAAGGTCCGGGCCTGGGCCTCCAGCTTTTCCCGCTTCACGCCCTTGAGAAACTCGCGGATCGCCGCCGACTTCATGCGGCCGCGGTTGCGGTGGAAAAGGTAGCCGATGGCGGCCGGCGTCAGCCTGACGCAGCCGAACGCCCAGCGCAGCGGACCGGCGCGCCATTTCAGGAAGGCGGTGAAGCTGTCCTCGACCGTCAGGGTGCCGTCGAAGTCGAAGGCGACCAGCGCCGGCGCCTCCAGCGGGTCGGGCATCACCGGCCGCGAGGCGCTGAGCCCCTGCGCCAGTAGCGATCTGCGTCCCATGTTTTCCCAGCCCCGGCCTTCTTGAGGGCCGTTTCGATCACGATTCCGGGACATGTCACACCAACGTCATCGGGCCGGTCTGTCCGGCAACCGTTGCGCGAGGCGGCGCGGCTTGTCCCACAGCGGGTCAATTCCCATCTGTCTCCACGAGAAACGGTGCAATGGTCGTGCCGCGCCGCCGGTTTCATGCCCCATGTGACGTCTGGACGCTTGTCCCGGAACGCCGGATCGGGGATTGTCAAGGATTGGAAAACCCGCGGCGCGTATCCTGCATGTTCAGTGGCGGGATGAGCCACACCGGGGCAGGCGGCGTTCGACCTGGGTTGGCGCCGCCGGAGCGTGAGAAGAGCAATGACAAAGGCCGCCAGCGGCGACTCGAAGAGCACCCTGTACTGTTCTTTCTGCGGAAAGAGCCAGCATGAGGTGCGCAAGCTGATTGCCGGACCGACCGTGTTCATCTGTGATGAATGCGTCGAGCTCTGCATGGATATCATTCGCGAAGAGCACAAGATCGCCTTCGTGAAGTCCAAGGACGGCGTTCCGACCCCCAAGGAAATCCGGGAGGTCCTCGACGATTACGTGATCGGCCAGGATCACGCCAAGAAAGTCCTCTCGGTCGCGGTGCACAATCACTACAAGCGCCTGAACCACGCCCAGAAGAACAGCGACGTCGAACTGGCCAAATCCAACATCATGCTGGTCGGCCCGACGGGCTCGGGCAAGACGCTTCTGGCCCAGACCCTGGCGCGAATCATCGATGTGCCGTTCACGATGGCCGACGCCACGACCCTGACCGAAGCCGGTTATGTCGGCGAGGACGTCGAGAATATCGTCCTCAAGCTGCTGCAGTCGGCCGACTACAACGTCGAGCGGGCCCAGCGCGGCATCGTCTACATCGACGAAATCGACAAGATCAGCCGCAAGTCGGACAATCCCTCGATCACCCGCGACGTGTCGGGCGAGGGCGTGCAGCAGGCGCTGCTGAAGATCATGGAAGGCACGGTCGCCTCCGTGCCGCCGCAGGGCGGGCGCAAGCATCCCCAGCAGGAGTTCCTGCAGGTCGATACGACCAACATCCTGTTCATCGTCGGCGGCGCCTTCGCCGGGCTGGAGAAGATCATTTCCGGCCGCGGGGCGGGCACCTCGATCGGCTTCGGGGCCAAGGTCAGCGATCCGGACGAGCGCCGCACGGGCGAGATCCTGCGCCAGGTCGAGCCGGAGGACATGCTGCGCTTCGGCCTGATCCCCGAATTCATCGGCCGCCTGCCGGTCATCGCGACCCTGGAGGACCTCGACGAGGAAGCCCTGGTCAAGATCCTCACCGAGCCGAAGAACGCGCTGATCAAGCAGTACGCCCGTCTGTTCGAGATGGAGAACGTCGGCCTGAAGTTCACCGACGACGCCCTGTTGGCCGTGGCCCGCAAGGCCATCCTGCGCCGCACGGGCGCGCGCGGCCTGCGCTCGATCATGGAAGCCATCCTGCTGGAAACCATGTTCGAGCTGCCCAGCTACGAGGGCGTCGAGGAAGTGGTGGTCAACGCCGAGGTCGTCGAAGGCCGCGCCCAGCCGCTGGTCATCTACGCAGAGAAGAAGGCGGGCGGGGCGAGCGCGTAAGCAAACCGTTCGTCATGGCCCGCTTCATGCGGGCCACCCATGAACGCCAGGTTTCAGGAAGGGCGCGGCGCTGGCCGCGTCCTTTTCTGTTGGGGCGATGCGCATGGATGGCCCGGACAGGCCGGGCCATGACGACTTGAGGGGTTTGGCGGGGGGGCACGCACTGAAGTGCATGTCCCCGCGTCCTAAGCCGCTTCCAGCGCACATCCGGCCAGGGTGATGCGGTGCATCAGGCGGTAATGGCCGTGGTAGTCGTTCCTGGCGAAATGCCAGGTCGCGCGGTTGTCCCAGATGGCCACCGTGCCCGGCTCCCAGACCAGGGTGTGGACGCGGCTCATGTCCATGGCGTGGGCGTAGAGCTTCATCAGCAGGGGCAGGCTCTCCTCGCGGGTCTGGCCCTCGAAGCGCAGGGTGAAGCTGGGATTGACGTACAGCACGCTCTTGCCGCTGCCCGGATGGCGGATGACCACCGGATGGACCGTCTCGGGCGTCTCGACGCCGCCCTTGGCCAGCTCGGGCTGGTCGGTCTGGGCGTAGACGCCCTTCTCGCCGAACACATGGTCGGAGCCGTGCACCGCGCGCAGGCCGGCGATCTCGGCTTTCGTTTCGGCGTCGAGCGTGTCGTAGGCGGCGTACATGTCGGCGAACAGGGTGTCGCCGCCGCTGGGCGGCAGGTCGCGGGCGACCAGCACCGAACCCATGGCCGGCTCGGCGTCATAGCTGTGGTCGGTGTGCCAGCCGCCGCCGATGTTGGTCATCTGGTCGGCCGTCTTCTCGACCCTGGCGATCACGGGATAGCCGGGCGCGGCCGGGAAGAAGCGGTTGACGTCGATCGGGGCGAGCCGTTCGGCCAGGGCGATGTGCTGCTCGGGCGTCAGGCTCTGCTCGCGGAAGACCAGCAGGCCGTGGTCGAACAGCGCCTGACGCAGGCCATCGACCTCGGCTTCGGTCAGGTCGGCCAGATCGACGGCCTTCACCCGCGCGCCGCAGCCGGGCAGGGGGTCGAGGCGGAGTTGGGTGGCGATCATGGCGGTCTCCCGGTTCGTTGGCCTCAGTGAGCCACAGGTCTGGCGCCCGTAATGTCACTGAGGTTACGGTGAGGTATGAGCGCCGACTCCCTCGACCGCGTGGCGGCCATCGCCTGGTTCGCCCGCCAGCCGCCCGACCGCCGCGACGCGCTGGTGCGAGCCGGCCGGCTGTCGCGTCGCCAGGCCGGCGAGTGGATGCATGGCGAGGGCGACGAGGAGACCGGGCTGCTGGCCGTGGTCGATGGCGCGCTCAAGGTCTACGGCCAGGCGCCGGGCGGGCGGGAGGCGCTCATAGGCCTGCTGCCGGCCGGCACGGTGATCGGCCAGAGCGCGGCCTTCGGCGGCGGGCCGCGCATCGTCACGGCGATCACGGCCTCGCCTTCGCTGATCTTCACCCTGTCCGACAGCGCCCTGCGCCGGGTCGCGGCGGCGCATCCGGGCCTGTGGGAATCGGTGACCGCGCTGGTCTACGGCCAGCTGCGCGCCAACGCCCAGGCGGTCGCCGAACTGATCGCGCTGAAGCCCCGCGAGCGGCTGGTCTCCCGCCTCGTTCAGCTGACCGCCGCGGCCGGCGGCGAGATCGCCGTCTCCCAGGCCGATCTGGCCGAGATGATCGGCGTCACGCGCAAGGCGGTGAACGGCTGGCTGGGGGATCTGGAGGCGGCGGGGCTGGTCACGCGCGGGTACGGGGTGATCAAGGTGCTGGACGCGGCGCGGCTGGAGCGGATGCTGGCCCAATAACCTCATAACCGTCATGGCCCGACTTGTTCGGGCCACCCAAGCGTGGTGAGCAGGGTGAGTTCACGCTGAAAGCGGCGTGTATGGGTGGCCCGCACAAGGCGGGCCATGACGGAGGTGGTATTGACCAATCTGTTTGAAACCCTGACCGCCAACGGCGCTCCCCACGCCCCCTTCCTCGAACGCCCGTCCGGCGCCATCGACACCTACGCCGACCTGCGGGCCCACACGGCCCGCTACGCCCACGCCCTGCGCGCGCTGGGGGTCAAGCCCGGCGACCGGGTGGCGGTGCAGGTCGAGAAGTCGCCGGAGAACCTCTACCTCTATCTGGCGACGATCCGCGCGGGAGCGGTCTTCCTGCCGCTGAACACGGCCTACACCCTGAACGAGCTGGACTATTTCATCGGCGACGCCGGACCCTCGCTGGTGGTCTGCGACCCGGCGGTGGAGGAGGGCGTCAGCGGTCTCGTGGACGCCCTGGACGCCCGCGTCGTCACGCTCGACGCCAACGGGGAGGGCAGCCTGGCCGACATCGCCGCGACGCGGCCGGCGACCTTCCCGACCGTCGCCCGTGGGGCCGGCGACCTGGCCGCCATCTGCTACACCTCCGGCACCACGGGGCGGTCCAAGGGCGCGATGCTGACCCACGGCAACCTGGCCAGCAACGCCGCGACCCTGGTGGACCTGTGGCGGTTCACGGCCGACGATGTGCTGATCCACGCCCTGCCGATCTACCATGTGCACGGCCTGTTCGTGGCGACCAACATCACCCTGATGGCCGGGGCGTCGATGATCTTCCGGCCGAGGTTCGACGCGGCCGAGGTCCTGGGTCTGTTCCCCCGCGCGTCGGCCCTGATGGGCGTGCCGACCTTCTACACGCGGCTGCTGGCCCAGCCTGGCCTGACCCGCGCGGCGGTCGCCGGCATGCGCCTGTTCATCAGCGGCTCGGCGCCGCTGCTGGCGGAAACGCACGTGGAATGGTCGGCCCGCACCGGCACGGCGATCCTTGAGCGCTACGGCATGACCGAGACGGGGATGAACACCTCCAATCCCTATGACGGCGAGCGGGTGGCCGGCACGGTCGGCCCGCCGCTGCCGGACGTGGCCCTGCGCATCGCCGACCCCGAGTTCGGCGCGCCCGTGCCGCCCGGCGAGATCGGCATGATCGAGGTGAAGGGCCCCAACGTCTTCGCCGGCTACTGGAACATGCCGGAAAAGACCGCCGCCGAGTTCCGCCCCGACGGCTTCTTCATCACCGGCGATCTGGGCCGGATCGACGAGCGTGGCTACGTCCACATCGTCGGGCGTGGCAAGGACCTGATCATCTCGGGCGGCTTCAACGTCTATCCCAAGGAGGTCGAGGCGGAGATCGACGCCCTGCCGGGGGTGATCGAGAGCGCGGTCGTCGGCCTGCCCCATCCGGACCTGGGGGAGGGCGTCACAGCCATCGTGGCGACGGGCGGGAAGGGCGCGTTCGACGAGGCCGCCGTTATCGCCGCCCTGACGGACCGGCTGGCCCGGTTCAAACAGCCCAAACGCGTGCTGTTCGTCGATGATCTGCCGCGCAACGCCATGGGCAAGGTGCAGAAGGCGCTGCTGAGAGAGCAGCACGCGAACCTCTATCAGTAACCCCACATCGTCATGGCCCGACTTGTTCGGGCCACCCATGCGTGGTGAGTCGGCGGGACGAGCGCGCTCCGCGTTTTTCCGCCCTCTGCCGGTGTTCATGGGTGGCCCGAACAAGTCGGGCCATGACGGCTTCGGGGGGATGGAGCGAGAGAGTCTGCTTTACAGCGGTCAGAAGTAAGTCTCTATTCGCAACCCGCTTCAGAGGAGACGCGTATGCCCGACAAAAAGGCCGTGCTCGTCATCGGCGCCGGAGACGCCACCGGCGGGGCCATCGCCCGACGGTTCGCCCGCGAGGGTTACGCCGCCGTCGTGGCCCGCCGCGACGCGGCCAAGCTGAGGGACCTGACCGAACAGATCGTCGCCGAGGGCGGCGAGGCGCACCCGTTCGGCATCGACGCCCGAAAGGAAGAGCAGATCATCGACCTGTTTGCCCGCATCGAGGCGGACATCGGCCCGCTGGAGGCGGTGGTGTTCAACATCGGCGCGAACGTCAATTTCGGCATCGTCGAGACCACGGCCCGCGTCTACACCAAGGTCTGGGAGATGGCCGCCTTCGCCGGCTTCCTGACCGGGCGCGAGGCGGCGAAACACATGCTGCCGCGCGGCCGGGGCACCATCCTGTTCACCGGCGCCACGGCCTCCCTGCGCGGCGGCAAGGGCTTTGCGGCGTTCGCCGGAGCCAAGTTCGCGCTGCGCGCCCTGGCCCAGTCGATGGCCCGCGAACTGGGGCCCCAGGGCATCCATGTCGCGCACAGCATCATCGACGGGGCCATCGACACGGCCTGGATCGCCGAAAACTTCCCCCAGCGCCACGCGCTGAAGGACCAGGACGGGATCCTGAACCCCGACCACATCGCCGACGCCTACTGGATGCTGCACAGCCAGCCGCGCGACGCCTGGACGCACGAGCTGGATCTGCGGCCCTGGATGGAGAGCTTCTGATGACCAGAACCGTGGAATTCCTGTTCGACGTCGGCAGCCCGACTACCTGGCTGGCGCACAAGCGCATGCCGGGCCTGATCGAGCGCACGGGGGCGGAGGTGATCTATGTGCCGGTGCTGCTGGGCGGCATCTTCAAGGCCACCGGCAACGCCTCGCCGGTGACGGTGCCGGCCAAGGGCGTCTGGATGGGCGCCGACATGGCGCGGTTCGCGAAGAAGTTCGGGGTGAGCCTGAACATGAATCCGCACTTTCCGATCAACACCATCGTCATGATGCGCATGCTGGCCGGGCTGGTCGGCGAGGACCCGTTCCCGGCCGTGGTCGATGTGCTGTTCGACGCCATGTGGAAGGGGCGCAAGAACATGGGCGATCCGGCGGTTCTGGCCGAGGTGCTGACAAAAGCCGGCTTCGACGCGGGGGCCCTGATCGCCATCGCCGAAACGCCGGACGCCAAGGCGGCGCTGAAGACCAACACCGAATCCGCCGTCGCCCGCGGCGTCTTCGGCGCCCCGACCTTCTTCGTCGATGACGAAATGTATTTCGGCCAGGACCGGCTGGACTGGGTGGAGGAGGCGCTTCTCTAACCTCTCCCTCTGGGGAGAGGGGGACCACCCGAAGGGTGGTGGAGAGGGAGTCTCAGATGGCGGCAGTCCACTCCGCGATCGTCCTGACCACCAACGGCGCATCCCCCTCCACCATGCTTCGCATGGTCCCCCTCCCCCAAGAGGGGGAGGACGTCCATGTTGCTGTCAGCGTCCTGGCAGCACGCTGTCACGGCGGGCTGGACACTGCCACGTCCGCCTTGTCACGATCAGGAAAGGGACAAGGGAGACGGCCATGACCGACACGCTGACCACCGATCTCGCGCGGGCCACGGCCGGCGAGACCGTCCGGGCGATCGCCGACCGCGAGATCAGCGCGCTGGAGGCGATCGACGCCGCCATCGCCCGCATCGAGGCCCGCGACGGGGCGATCAACGCGGTGGTCGTGCGCGACTTCGACCGGGCCCGCGAGGCGGCGAGGGCGGCCGACGCGGCCATCGCCCGAGGCGAGCGCGGGCCGCTGCTCGGCGTGCCGATGACGGTCAAGGAAGCCAACTGGGTCGCCGGCCTGCGGACGACCTGGGGCATGGAACACTGGAGCGACTGGAAGGCCCCCGTCGATGGCGTCGGCATCGCCCGGCTCAAGGCCGCCGGGGCGATCATCCTGGGCAAGACCAACGTCCCGCCGATGCTGGCCGACTTCCAGAGCGACAACCCGGTCTATGGCCGCACCAACAATCCCTGGGACCTGACCCGCACGCCCGGCGGGTCTTCCGGCGGCGGCGGCGCGGCGCTGGCGGCCGGGATGGTCCCGCTGGAGTTCGGCTCGGATATCGGCGGCTCGATCCGCATCCCGGCGGGCTTCTGTGGCGTCTATGGCCACAAGCCGAGCTATGGCGTCGTGCCTCTGCGCGGCCATACGCCGCCGGGCCTCGACGGCGTTGATGTGCCGGTGGCCGTCGTCGGTCCGATGGCCCGCACCGCCGCCGACCTTGATCTGGCGCTGGGGGTGCTGGCCGGGCCCGACGACAGCGAGGCCGTCGGCTACGGCCTGGCCTTCCCGCCGCCCCGGCATGGGCGGCTGGCCGACTATCGCGTGCTGATCCTCGATCACCATCCGCTGGCGGCCGCCGACGACGAGATCCGCGAGGCATTGGATGCTCTGGGAGACCGTCTGGAGGACCTGGGCGCGCGGGTCGATCGGCATACCGACTTGCTGCCCGACCTGGCCGACGCGCACGAGGTTTATGGCGCCATCCTCAACACCGCCCTGACCATGGGCCAGCCCGGCGCCAGGCCGCCCAACGCCCACGAGTGGATGACCCTGCTGACGCGCCAGCTGTTCATCCGCCGCCAGTGGGCGCGGCTGTTCAAGGGCTTCGACGTGGTGCTGGCGCCGTCGCTCGGGACCCTGGCCTTTCCGCATGATCCGAGCCCGGACATGGGCGCGCGGACCCTGCTGCTGAACGGCGAGAAGACCCCCTATTTCAACCAGATCGCCTGGTCGGGCGTCGCCACCCTGGGCCACCTGCCGGCCACCGCCGCGCCGATCGGCGTCAGCAAGGCCGGCCTGCCGATCGGGATCCAGATCATCGGGCCCTACCTCGAGGACCGCACGACCATCGCCTTCGCCGGCCTGCTGGAGCGCGAGTTCGGCGGCTTCGTCGCGCCGCCGGGATATTGACCCGACGGGACGGGCTATCCAGTCCCAGGGGACAGGAATGCCCGTCCGGGGCAGGAATGAACGGGGACGTGCGTTTCAGTGCATGTTCCCGGGGGGCTGGCTTTGATAGGAGATGACGCCTTGCAGGGAGCGCATCAATGAGCCTCGACGGCGCCTATGACGACGGCAACATCTTCGCGAAGATCGTGCGGGGCGAGATGCCCTGCGTGAAGGTGTGGGAGGACGACCAGATCCTCGCCTTCATGGACGTGTTTCCCCAGGCGAAGGGGCATGTGCTGGTGATCTCGAAGACCTCGAAGGCCCGCAACCTGCTCGACGCCGAGGCCAAGACCATCGGTCGGCTGATCGGGGCGGTGCAGAAGACCGCGCGGGCGGTCAAGGCCGCGCTCAAGCCCGACGGGCTGGTGGTGACGCAGTTCAACGGCTCGACGGCCGGCCAGACGGTGTTCCATCTGCACTTCCACATCATTCCGCGCTGGGACGGCGTGCCGCTCGGCCGGCACGGCGAGGGCGGCATGGCGGACATGGGCGAGCTGAAGGCTCTGGCCGATCAGATCGCCGGCGCGCTGGACGGCCCGGAAAGGTCGTGATCGACCGCTAGCCTCGACACAGGACCGACGACGGGCGAACCGTTCGCCGGCATGGAGATGACCGATGACCTACCGTTCCGTCTGGGCCGCCGCCGTTCTGGCGCTGGCGCCCGTCGCGGCCCAGGCGACCGACTACCGGGTGATGGGCGAGGACGAGCGGGCGATCAGCGTGATCGAGGGGGCGGTCAAGACCGACTCCGACGGCCGCCGCGAGACCGGCTTCTTCATCGGCTTTTCCGAGCCTGTCGGCGGTCCCGGCGGGACGCAGGTGATCACCTCGACGATCCTCTTCGACTGCGCGGCCAGCCGCTACAAGGTCGGCCCCTCGAGCAGCTTCACGGCCGAGATGGCGCCGGTGCAGCGGGCGGACGGCCACTATGGCTGGCGCGACGTCGTCGCCGACTCGCCGTTCGCCCGGGCCGCCGCCTTCGCCTGCAGGGGCGAGGCGCTGCCGACGGCTGATGGCGCGGATGTCAGGGCCATCGTCGCCGGCTACCTCGCGCGCGGAGCGGCCGCCGCGCCGCCGCCCGGAACCTGATCAGGCGCGCGGCCCGACCGTTTCCGTTACGGGCGCGACTGGCGTCCTGCCCGGGCGGTTCGTCGCCGTCAGAGCCGCGAAAACCGCCGACAGCCACGTCCGAACCCGCCAGGGAAGGTTCGCGGCGTTCATGCGCCAGCATCGGCGGAGAGGGGCGACGGCGCGGGCCGGATCAGGCGACGAGCTTGCCTATCAGTGTGAAAAATCCAAGCAGCGCCGCCATCCCGCCGAGCATGGCCAAGGTGTGTTGGCGGAACTTCTCGCTAATGTCCGCGCGAAGGATGTGCAGGTCCGCCTTGGTCGCCATCTCGTCGCGGAGCGCGGCGATGTCCGCTTTCGTCGCCATGTCCGCGATGTCGGCCTTCGTCGCCATGCCAGCGATGTCTGCCTTCGTGGCCATGCCAGCGATGTCCGCCTTCGTCGCCATGTCGGCGATGTCCGCTTTTGTCGCCATGTCCGCGATGTCGGCCTTGGTGGCCATGTCGGCGATGTCCGCCTTTGTGGCCATGTCGGCGATGTCTGCCTTTGTGGCCATGTCAGCGAAGTCCGCCTTCGTGGCCATGCCCGCGATGTCGCTCCTTCTCACCATGTCGGCGATATCAACCTTGGTCGCCAGCTGGCCGAAATCCACCGAGGCCGTGGCATGCTGAAACACGGCCACCACCGCCTCGGCCACGCCTTCGGCCATCCCCGCCTCGCGGAGGCGCTTGGAGGCGCTGAGCGTGTCGAAGGCGAACGGCGTCATGCGTGCAATCTAGCCGCGCGTTCGCGCTTTGTCCACTATTCCGCGAGCGCGGGTTCCTCGATTTCCGGTTCGCCGGGCTGGCGGGGCTTGTCATCGACCTCGAACTCGAAGGCGATCTTGCCATCCCGGAGCACGACGCGGACGTGTCCGCCCTTGGCCAGCTTGCCAAACAGGATGTCGTCGGCCAGCGGCTTCTTGATATGCTCCTGGATCACCCGGGCCAGCGGCCGGGCGCCGTAGAGTTCGTCGAAGCCGTTCTTGGCCAGCCAGTCGGCCGCTTCGTCGCTGGTCTCGATGGTCACGTTGCGGTCGGCCAGCTGGGCTTCCAGCTGCAGCACGAACTTCTGCACCACCTGGCGGATGATATCCTGGGTCAGCGGCTTGAAGGCCACCACCGCGTCCAGCCGGTTGCGGAACTCCGGCGTGAAGATGCGCTTGATCGCCTCCTCGCTCTCGCCGTCCGCCTTGCCGCGGCCAAAGCCGATGGTCTGGCGCTGGGAGTCGGCCGCGCCGGCGTTGGTGGTCATGATCAGGACCACGTTGCGGAAGTCGACCTTCTTGCCGTTGGAGTCGGTCAGCTGGCCGTGGTCCATCACCTGTAGCAGGATATTGTAGACGTCAGCGTGGGCCTTCTCGATCTCGTCCAGCAGCACCACCGCGTGCGGGTGCTGATCGACGGCGTCGGTCAGCTGGCCGCCCTGATCATAGCCGACATAGCCGGGAGGGGCCCCGATCAGCCGGCTGACCGTGTGGCGCTCCATGTATTCGCTCATGTCGAAGCGCAGCAGTTCGATGCCCAGGGTCGATGCCAGCTGGCGGGCCGCCTCGGTCTTGCCCACGCCCGTCGGGCCGCTGAACAGATAGCAGCCGATCGGCTTCTGCGGATCGCGCAGGCCGGCGCGGGCCATCTTCATGGCGCTGGACAGCTGGGCGATCGCCTCGGGCTGGCCGAACACGCTGCGCTGCAGGTCGTTCTCGAGTTCCTTGAGCGCCTCGGTGTCCGACTTGCTAACCGACTTGGGCGGGATGCGGGCGATCTTGGCGACGACGGCCTCGATCTCCTTCACGCCGATGGTCTTCTTGCGCTTGCCCTCGGGCAGCAGCATCTGGCCGGCGCCGGCCTCGTCGATCACGTCGATCGCCTTGTCCGGCAGCTTGCGGTCGGTGATGTATTTGGCCGACAGATCCACCGCGACCTTGAGCGCCTCGGCCGTGTATTTCAGCTTGTGGAATTCCTCGTAGTAGACCTTCAGGCCCTTGAGGATCTTCAGCGTGTCCTCGATCGTCGGCTCGTTGACGTCGATCTTCTGGAACCGGCGCACGAGCGCGCGGTCCTTCTCGAAATGCTGGCGGAATTCCTTGTAGGTGGTCGAGCCCATGCAGCGCAGGCTGCCCGAGGCGAGGGCCGGCTTTAGCAGGTTGGAGGCGTCCATCGCCCCGCCGCTGGTCGCGCCGGCGCCGATCACGGTGTGGATCTCGTCGATGAACAGGATGGCGTTGGGGTGGTTCTCCAGCTCCTTGACCACCTGCTTGACCCGCTCCTCGAAGTCGCCGCGATAGCGGGTGCCGGCCAGCAGGGCGCCCATGTCGAGCGCGAAGATGGTCGCGCCTTCCAGCACCTCGGGCACCTGGTGGGTGACGATCTTGCGGGCCAGGCCCTCGGCGATGGCGGTCTTGCCCACGCCCGGGTCGCCGACCAGCAGCGGGTTGTTCTTGGTCCGGCGGCAGAGGATCTGGATACACCGTTCGACTTCGCTGTGGCGGCCGATCAGCGGATCAACCTTGCCCTGGCGAGCCTTCTCGTTGAGATCGACGCAATAGGCTTCGAGAGCCTCGCCGCCGGTCTTCACCGAGGCTTTTTCCTCATCGACCTCGGTGGTGGCGCCCTTGGCGGCCTTGGGCTCGGAGGCGCCGGCCTTCTTGGCGATGCCGTGGGCGATGAAGTTGACCGCGTCGTACCGCGTCATGTCCTGCTCCTGCAGGAAGTAGGCGGCGTGGCTTTCGCGCTCGGAGAAGACGGCGACCAGCACATTGGCGCCGGTCACCTCGTCGCGGCCCGAGGACTGGACGTGGATCACGGCCCGCTGGATCACCCGCTGGAAGCCGGCCGTGGGCTTGGCGTCCTCGCCGTCCTCGACGATCAGGCTGCGCAGCTCGGTGTCGAGATAGGTGGTCAGCGTCTTCTTGAGCGTCGCCAGATCGACATCGCAGGCGCCCATCACCCCGGCGGCGTCCTCGTCGTCGGTCAGCGACAGGAGCAGATGCTCCAGCGTCGCGTACTCGTGCTTGCGCTGGTTCGCATAGGCGACGGCGCGATGGAGGGTCTCTTCGAGATTGCGCGAAAACGAGGGCAATTGGGGCTCCTCAATCCTTTTCCATTGTGCACTGCAATGGATGCTGATGCCGGCGGGCGGAGTCGATCACCTGGGCCACTTTCGTTTCGGCCACCTCGTAGGTGTAGACTCCACAGACGCCGACGCCGTTCTGGTGCACGTGAAGCATGATGCGGGTCGCATCTTCGCGCGATTTGTTGAAAAAGCGCTCAAGCACGTAAACGACGAACTCCATGGGGGTGTAGTCGTCGTTGAGAATAAGCACGCGATAGAGCGACGGTTTGGCGGTCTTCGGCTTCGTCTGGGTGACGACCGCCGATCCCGCGCCGTTCGATCCAGCGCCTGATTTCTTCTCCGCCATTCGTCGTCCATCCAGGGCGGATCCGGGAAGAACCCGCCTCATGTCCAATTAGATATGGAAACGGCGGCGCTTTGGAAGGGCCGACCGCCCCGCACGCGTCGGTTTGGCGCGGTCTTGATCGGGTTTCACCCGTCAGGCGAGACATCCGGGGCCGTTCGCCCCGGCGCGGTGGCGTTGGCGGGCCGCGCCAAACCCTCCGCCGACGTCCCTCCAGGGGGTGAGTCGCGCCTCGCCCGGACGATCAGTCCCGCTCGTCGCGACCCAGCGCCCGGCCTGTCACCACCGCGCCCTTGCCGAACTTCGCGCGCAGCGCATCGACGGCCTTTTCGCTCTTGAGGCTGCGCTTTTCGGCCTCGGCGAAGAAGTCGCCCTCCGCCGCGGCGGCATCGACGAAGTCCGACAGGCCGGCGCCGATCAGGCGGTAGGACTGTCCCTTCGCTTCCACCGCCAGCAGCTCGCGGGCGACGGTGAACAGGGTGCGGGCGGTCTGGGTCGCCACCGGCAGGGTGCGGCGGCGGGTGATGATCCGAAAGTCGGGCGTGCGCAGCTTGAGCACGGCCACCCGCCCGGCGATGCCCTCGGCCCGCAGCTGGCGGGCGACCTTCTCGCACAGTGGCCAGAGGCGGTTCTCGAGGTCTTCGACCGCCGACAGGTCGTCGAAGAAGGTGGTCTCGGCGCTGATCGTCTTGCGGTGCTGGTCTGGATCGACCACCCGCGCGTCCTGGCCGCGCGCGAGCTTGTGCAGGTGCAGGCCGTGCGCGCCGAACCCCTGGGCCAGGTCGCGCGGGTCGGCGGCGGCGATGTCGCCGACGGTCTTCAGGCCGGCCTTCTCCAGCGAGGCGGCCATCACCGGCCCGACGCCGGGCAGGATGCGCACCGACCGCGGCGCCAGGAAGGCCTGCGCCTCGGCCGCCCCGACCACCGAAAAACCACGCGGCTTGTCGATCTCCGAGGCGATCTTGGCCATGAACTTGTTGGCCGCCAGCCCGATCGAGACGGTCAGGCCGATCTCCGCCTCGATCTGCGCCTGCAGCCGGGCCAGCATGACCGCCGGCGGGGCGCCGTGCAGCCGCTCGGTGCCCGACAGGTCGATCCAGGCCTCGTCCAGCGACAGCGGCTGGACCAGCGGCGTCAGGTCGCGGACCTTGCCGAAGATGCGTTTGCTCTCGGCCCGGTATTTGGCGAACTCCGGCGGCAGGACGACGGCCTGGGGACACAGCTGTCGCGCCTTGAACATCGGCATGGCCGAGCGCACCCCGCTCATGCGGGCGATGTAGCAGCAGGTGGTCACCACCCCGCGCTTGCCGCCGCCGACGATCAGCGGCACGTCGCGCAGCTCCGGCCGGTCGCGCTTCTCCACCGAGGCGTAGAAGGCGTCGCAGTCCAGATGGGCCATCGACAGGGTCGCCAACTCGCCGTGCGCGATCACCCGCGGCGAGCCGCAGGCCGGACAGCGGCGCGGCGCGTCGTCCCCGGTCCAGAAGCAGTCGCGGCAAAGGGCCTTCATGGCGGCCAGCATACACGGCCGGTGCCCGCGCGGCGTCAGGATGTCTTGACCTCGCGGACCGTCCGGAGTGTCTAGGACCGGTCGGGAAAGAGGTGGGTCATGAGCGCGGTCCGGTCATCGGAAATCCGTCCGGAAGCGGCCGGGGAAGACACCGGCCTGCCGGGCTGGATCTATCACGACCCGGACTTCTTCGAGGCCGAGAAGCAGGCCGTGTTCCGCCAGGCCTGGCAGATCGTCTGTCACCTGTCCGACATTCCCGAGGCCGGCGATTTCCACACCCTGGAGTTCCTCGGCGAGAGCATCGTGGTGGTCCGAGGCGACGACCAGAAGGTGCGGGCGTTTCACAACATTTGCCGCCACCGCGCCTCGCGCGTCGTCGATGGGCCGGCGGGCAACTGCGGGATGCGGATGACCTGCCCCTATCACGCCTGGAGCTACGACCTGCGCGGGCGGCTGGCGGGCGTGCCGCATGTGAAGGCCTTCGAGGGCTTCGACCAGGCGGCGCACAATCTCGTGCCGGTCGATATCGAGGTCTGCCTCGGCTTCGTCTTCATCCGGCTCGAGGGCGGCCTGCCGTCGGTGCGGGAGATGTTCGGGCCCTATTACGCCGAGATGGAGCCCTATCGCATGGAGGAGCTCCAGCCGCTGGGCCGGGTCACGCTGCGCGAGCGGGACGTGAACTGGAAAAACGTCTCGGACAACTATTCGGACAGTCTGCACATTACCGTCGCCCACCCCGGCCTGACGCGGCTGTTTGGCGCTGGCTATGGTCTGGAGGCCGGCGACTGGTGCGACAAGATGTGGGGCGCCCTGCGCGACACGCCGTCGGATAACTGGTCGGAGCGGCGCTACCAGGCCTTCCTGCCGGTGGTCGAGCACCTGCCGCCCGAGCGGCGGCGGCTGTGGACCTATTTCAAGCTCTGGCCCAACTGCGCCTTCGACATCTACCCCGACCAGATCGACTTCATGCAGTTCCTGCCCGTGTCGCCGACGAAGACGGTGCTGCGCGAGATCGCCTATGTCCTGCCCGACGACCGGCGCGAGATGCGCGCGACCCGCTATCTGAACTGGCGCGTCAACCGCCAGGTCAATATCGAGGACAAGGCGCTGATCGAACGGGTCCAGGCCGGCATGGCCTCGTCCAGCTACGGCATGGGCCCGCTGAGCGTGAACGAGGTGGCGCTGAAGAGCTTCACCCGCCGTATGCGCGACCTGATCCCGCAAAGCCGCGAGGCGGCGGCGCCGGCCCCGGGGTGGGGGCGAACCTGACAACAACTCCGTCATGGCCCGGCTTGTCCGGGCCACCCAAGCGCGCTGACCTTGAAGGTTGGCTGGCAGGGCGGCTGAGCGTCTCACACCGTGTTCCTGGGTGGCCCGGACAAGCCGGGCCATGACGGTGGAATTGCTGCGAAGCCAGCCTCTACCCCTCAACCGGCCACAACCACGCCGCGCCGCGCACGCCGGAGGAATCCCCGTGCATCGCCTTGCGGATCGGGGTCTCGAAGCTGTCCGAGAAGATGTAGTGGGCCACCACCGGCGGGACGCGTTCGTACAGCTCGTCGATGTTCGACATGCCGCCGCCCAGCACGATGACGTCCGGGTCGAGCAGATTGCACAGCGCGGCCAGGCCCCGGCCCAGCCGGTCGATGTAGCGGTCCAGCGCCCCCTCGGCCGCCGCTTCGCCGGCCCGGGCGGCCGCGGCGATGGTCGCGCCGTCGCGCTTGAGGCCCGTGGCCCGCTCGTAATCCTCGACGAAGGCCGAGCCGGAGATCCAGGTCTCCAGACAGTCGGCGCGCCCGCACCAGCACCTGTGGGTCTGGAGCTCGTCCTTCGATGGCCAGGGCAGGGGGGCGTGACCCCATTCCCCGGCCACGCCATTGCGGCCCTCGATCGTGCGGCCATCGACCACCACCCCGCCGCCGCAGCCGGTGCCCAGGATCGCCCCGAACACCACCCGCGCGCCGGCCGCCGCGCCATCGGTCGCCTCCGACAGGGCGAAGCAGTTGGCGTCGTTCTCCATGCGGACCGGCCGGCCCAGCGTTCGCGCCAGGTCCTCGCGCATCGGCCGGCCGTTCATCCAGACGGAGTTGGCGTTGCGCATCAGGCCGGTCCTGGTGGAGATCGAGCCGGGCATGCCGATCCCGACGCTGGCGCCGCTGACGCCGGCCTGGGCCTCTGCCTCGCCCACCACGGCCTTCACCACCGCCAGGAAGGCTTCGTAGTCGCCCGGATTGGGCTGGCGCACCCGGGCGACGAACGCGCCGGCCGCGTCCAGCGCCGCCGCCTCGACCTTGGTGCCGCCGATATCGACGCCGATGCGGATCATCCGATCACCTTTCCCAATGCCGGGCCCAGCGTCGCCCAGTCCTCGTGCAGGGCGTGCCTGTCCGGCACGGTCGGCGCATAGGGCCGCAGCCGGTGGTCGGCGATGATCTGGAAGCGCGCCACGGCCGGGGCCGACTCGGCCGACGATTCGAGGTTGGGCAGCAGGTCGTCGATGAAGGCGGCCGGGCCGCTGGTGCGGGCGGCCATGGCGGCGATGGCCGGGCCCTTGAGGCCGGGGTGGAGAATCATCGGGTAGTCGAAGCCGTGCTTGCCCAGCCAGCCGGTGCGCGATTCGAGCGCATGGGCCGGGGCGTTGGTCAGGATCACCACGCCCGCCCGCAGCGACAATGAGGCCAGGGCGTCGGCCGCGCCCTCGACCGGATCCAGATCGTCGGCCCCGTGGCGGAAGAAGTCGTCGAACAGCGCCTTACCCGTCTCGAAATCCAGCGGCTCGCTCTCGCCGGGCCGGTACAGGTTCTGGAACAGGGCGAAGCGGTCGATGCGCATCTCCACCCCGTGGCGCGCCACATAGCGTTCGAACCCCGCCATGAAATGGGCCAGCACCTCGTCCACATCGACGATGAGCAGGGGCGCGGTCGGCCGGATGACCAGATCTTCGTGGGCGACGGGCTGCAAGGCTCTCTCGCTGGGTTAGCTCGGGTTTAAGGATATTCACCGATTACTGGCTGCAACACGACGGCGGCGAGTCTCTTGTTCGTGCGCAACGTCGAAACGGCTGGGGTTACGGGTCCGGAATGGCCAAGAAGGTCCTCATCGTCGAGGATAACGAGCTCAATATGAAGCTCTTCCACGACCTGCTCGATGCTCAGGGCTACGAGACGCTGCAGACCCGCGAGGGTCTCCAGGCGCTGGCGCTGGCCCGCGAGCACCGCCCCGACCTGATTCTCATGGACATCCAGCTGCCGGAGATCTCCGGGCTGGAGGTCACCAAGTGGCTGAAGGAAGACGACGAGCTGAGCCATATTCCGGTGGTCGCCGTCACAGCCTTCGCCATGAAAGGCGATGAAGAGCGCATTCGCGAAGGCGGCTGCGAGGCCTATATTTCCAAACCGATCTCGGTGTCCCACTTCCTCGACACCATCAAGCGGTTGCTGGACTAGAAAGGCGAACCGATGAGCGCGCGAATCCTGGTCGTCGACGACATCGAAGCCAATGTGAAGCTGCTCGAGGCCAAGCTGGCCGCCGAGTACTACGAGGTGATCACGGCCAACGACGGCCCCACGGCCCTGGCCATCGCGGCGTCGGAAAGCCCCGACATCATCCTGCTGGACGTGATGATGCCGGGCATGGACGGCTTCGCCGTCTGCCGCCGGCTGAAGGACGATCCCGTCACCCGCCACATCCCGGTGGTGCTGGTCACCGCGCTCGACGGCCGGGCGGACCGCATCGAGGGGCTGGAGGCCGGCGCCGACGAATTCCTGACCAAGCCGATCGACGACGTCATGCTGTTCGCCCGCGTGCGCAGCCTGACCCGCCTGAAACAGGTGATGGACGAGCTGCGGGCCCGCGAGGCCTCGGGCCGCCGCATTGGCGTCATCGCCGGCGCCGCCACCCGCCTGGGCGGCACGGGCGGCCGGGTGCTGATCGTCGATGACAACGAGCGCCAGGCCCAGCGCCTGATGGCCGAGCTGGCGATCGAGCACCGGCCGGTGATCGAGACCGACCCGGAGAAGGCCCATCTGACGGCCCGCGGCCCGGTGGACCTGATCATCGTCAACGCCACGGCCAAGACGTTCGACGGCCTGCGGTTCGCCGCCACCATCCGCTCGGACGAGGCGACCCGCCACCTGCCGATCCTGGCCATCGTCGATCCCGACGAGCGGCACCGGCTGGTCAAGGCGCTGGAGATCGGCGTCAACGACCTGCTGACCAAGCCGCTCGACCCGCAGGAGATGTCGGCCCGCGCCCGTACCCAGATCCGCCGCAAGCGCTACACCGACTTCCTGCGCGACAACCTCGACCATTCGCTGGAGCTGGCCGTCACCGACCAGCTGACCGGCCTGCACAACCGCCGCTACATGGAGGGCCAGCTCGGCGCCCTGGTGAAGCGGGCGGCGCATGGCGGCGATCCGGTCTCGGCCCTGATGATCGACATCGATCACTTCAAGAAGATCAACGACAACTTCGGCCACGACGTCGGCGACGAGGTGCTGCGCGAGTTCGCCGTGCGGCTGGCGTCCAACGTGCGGGCCATCGATCTGCCCTGCCGCTACGGCGGCGAGGAGTTCACCGTGATCATGCCGGGCGCGCGGCTGGAGGACGCCCAGCGGGTCGCCGAGCGCATCCGCCTGCATGTGGCCGGTTCGCCGTTCCGCGTGGCCGGCGGCAAGGAACTGCTGACCGTGACCATCTCCGTCGGGGTGGCCACCACCCTGGGCGAGACCGACACGCCCGACGCCCTGATCAAACGGGCCGACGAGGCCGTCTACGAGGCCAAGGCCGCCGGACGGAATCGCGTGATCGCGCGCGCCGCCTGAACGCAGAAAACCCGGCGCGAGGCCGGGTTTCCTTCAACATAGACAAGAGGTTGGCGGATCTACTTGATCTTGCCTTCCTTGAATTCGACGTGCTTGCGCACGACCGGATCGTACTTCTTCAGCACGAGCTTCTCGGTCATGGTGCGGGCGTTCTTCTTGGCGACGTAGAAGAAGCCGGTGTCCGCCGAGGAGTTCAGGCGGATCTTGATGGAAGCCGGTTTGGCCATCGTGGGAATCCTTGGGTAGCCCGCGAGGGCCGAAACTGAGAGGCGCGGAACATACTCAGGCGCGGCTGGAAGTCAACGCCTGCGCCGTCTAGGCTCGAGGCATGACCCACAGAACCATCGCCCTTGTGGCCGCCCTGCTGCTCTCCGCCTGCGCCTCGGTCCCGCGAACCCAGCCGGCCGACCAGTTCTTCGCCCGTCTCCAGGCCCTGTGCGGCCAGCGTTTCGCCGGACGGGTGGTCACCACCGATCCCGCTGACGCCAGTTTCGCGGGCAAACCGCTCGTGATGCAGGTGCGCGAGTGCTCCGCCACGGAGGTGCGCATCCCGTTCACGGTCGGCGAAGATCGTTCGCGCACCTGGGTGATCACCCGCACCGCCACCGGCCTGCGGCTCAAGCACGACCATCGCCACACCGACGGAACCGAGGACGCCCTTTCGCAGTACGGCGGCGACACGGTGGCGCCGGGAGCCGCCGGGCGGCAGGCCTTCCCGGCGGACGCCTTTTCCCGGACCCTGTTCCTGGCCAAGGGCAACCCGGTCTCGATCGACAACATCTGGGCCGTGGAGGTCGATCCGGGCGTCCTGTTCGCCTACGACCTGCGCCGGCCCAACCGGCATTTCCGCGTCGAGTTCGACCTGAGCAAGCCGCTTTAACTTGCCCCGTCATGGCCCTACGTGCCCGGGTCACCCTCGCGCCGACATAAGGGCGCCGGACTAGCTGTCCCTTGGGACTGCTTGTCCTGTCTCCGAACTGCAGCGAGGGGACTGGCTATCCAGTCCCAAGGGACAGGAAAGTCAGTCCCTGTCAGTCGAGGGCTCGCACCAGCGTGGTCCCGGCGCGATAGGTCATCATGAACGGCGCGCCCTGGACCTGCAGCGTGCGCAACACGGCCTCGGTGATGTCGTACAGCGGCAGGGCCAGCGACTCGTCGAACGACCTCCAGGCCAGGTCGGCCAGCTCGCCGCTGTCGGCCGCCTCGCCGCTGGCCAGGTCGGCGTCGGCGGCGAAGAAGCGGGCGTGGAACCGCACCGGGCTGTTGGTCGGGGTGATCGCCCGGGCGGCCAGGGTCAGCGGACCGTGCTCGCGCGGCAGGATCAGGCCGGTCTCCTCCTCGGTCTCGCGCAGGGCCGCCGTGGCCAGGGCGGCGGCCAGGCGCGGGTCGGCCCCGGTGCGGCGCACGCAGTCCTCGGCAAGGGCGCTGGCGACGGGCCGGTCGTAGTCGGCCGCATCGACCCGCCCGCCCGGAAACACGAAGACATCGGGGGCGAAGCGCGACTTCGTCGGCCGACGCCCCATCAGCACCCGCGTCCCGCCGGCCTGTTTGCGCAGCAGGATCAGGCTGGCGGCGTGACGGGGGCGAACCGGTTTCACAGGTGCTCCAGCCGACGCGCGCCGCGCAGGAAGCGCATGAAGGGCACGGGCCGCGTCGCGCCGGCCAGCCGTTCGGCCACCTCGGCCACGACGAAACGGGTGATGTTGGGCAGGTCCAGCGCCAGCGCCTCGTCCAGATCGACCCATTCGATCGCGTCCAGCTCGCCGCAGTCGGGTCGCCGCTCCAGACTGAGCAGCGCCTCGGCCTCGGCCATGAAGAACCGCGCGTCGAAGCGGCGCGGCCGGTAGGGCGGGGTGATGGCCCGGGCGACGAAGTCCAGCGCCGCCAGGTCGGGCAGGGCGCCGGCCTCGAGGAACTCGCGCCAGCCGCCCACGCCTGGCCGCGGCGGGGCTTCCCTGGCCAGCAGCAGCCCGGCCTCCTCGAAGGTCTCGCGGATCGCCGCCAGGGCCAGGGCCCGGGGCAGCAGCGGGCTGGCGTGCCGGGCGGTCAGGGCCAGCCGCGTCGCCACGTCGGGCCGCAGGTCGTTGGCCGAGGGGGCGGTGAAGTCGCCGCGATCGACGCGGCCGCCCGGGAACACCCACTTGTCGGGCATGAAGGCGTGGCCGCCGCCCCGCCGGCCCATCAGCAGGCGCGGCTTCCTCGCGTCGCGACGGACGATGATCAGGGTCGCGGCGTGGCGCGGCTTGACCATTCTCTGCCCGGCCTCGCGCAGGGCGCCGTCGGTGCGGGGATCATAGGTCGGGTCGAGAACAGGTCCGGTCATGGCTTCAAGGATAGGCCGCAACGGTCGGCGCGAAAGTATGACGTTGCGTCACTGGGGGACTTCGGGCGGCAGCGGCTTGAGGATCAGGATCGACAGGTCCCGGTCCGGCCGCCAGTTGGTCTTGCGCACCTCGAACCGCGTGGGGCCGATCTTCTTCACGCCGCTGGCGCAGAAGCTGACCAGATTGGCGGGCGAGCCCTTGTCGACGACCAGGCGGAAATCGCCGATCGGCCCAGCCCAGTTGCCGCCCGTCTTCAGGACATAGGCAATGCGGCTCTCGGTGAAGGGCGGGTAGTCGCGACCCTTCTTCGCCCGCTCGACGGCGCCCAGGAAGGCGGAGTCGATGCAGTAGCGGGCCCGCTCAGCCACCCCCTCCGCGTCGGCCATGTAGCCGGGCGAGCCGACCATCGTGCCCGCGCTGCCGCCGACAGCGGGCCGGTAGCTGTGCTCGACCACCACCTCGGCTCCCGGCGGAAAGGTCTGCTCCCAGTGAAAGGCGGTCTTCAGGATCCAGGCCGGGTTCAGGTGGCGCTCCCAGCCCTTGCCGGCGTCGTATTCGTCGGGGACCGCCAGGCCCAGCGCGATGGCCTCGTCCCGCACGGCCTTCGGCAGGGCGTCGAGCCGGGCGGTGGCCCCGTCCATCTGCAGGGCCAGCGGAATGTCGTGGCTGGCCAACCAGGCCGTGCGATCGACGCCGCCGGCAAAGGCCCGCTGCTCGACGATCATGGCCACGGGCCTGCCGTCCACGATGGTGCGGAAGTCGAGCAGGTTGGCCGGGTCGTCGCGGTTGGGAATCGCGGTGTCGGAAAAGAAGAACTCCGGCCCGCCGATGTCGGGCATCGGAAAGGCCACCCGCGTGGTCACCGGCTTGCCGGAGGTGTTGACGAACACATAGCGGACGCGGACCGCCTCCGGCGAGATGAACAGGTCCTCCGACCGCATCTCGATGGCGTCGGTCCTCGTCAGCACCAGCCCGCCGGCGGCCAGCTCGGCCGTCGAATCGTTGGCCAGGGCCGGCGCGGCCAGCAACGCCGCCAGCACGGCGACAGCGATCTTCTTCATGGCGCGAGCCTCCCAAGGCGGGACGCTATCATGGGAACGAGCAGGCATGCGCCTTCTCCCTTCGCGGGAGACGGCATCGGTCGGAAACCGACGGCTGAACGACCGCGCGGTCCCGACCGTGACGCCAAGCCGACGCCACCTTCTCTCGCAAGGGGAGAAGGGGAAGGGGGTTAACCGACCTTTGGCGGGATGCCGAGGTTCTGACCCTGCGGAGGGGCCGCCTGCGGCGCCGGGCTGTGCTGCGGCTGGGGCGGGCGCTGGAACTTCAGGCTGCGGCCCTGGAAGAAGGCCCCCGTTTCCATCGCCAGCTGCTCGTGGGTGATGTCGCCATCGACGTAGGCTGTCCCATAAAGACGCACCTGCTTGGCGGTCACCGAGCCGATCACACGGCCGCGGATCTCGGTGGCTTCGGCGTAGACCGAGCCCTCGATGTGGCCGGTATCGCCGACGGTCAGGCGGGCCACGCGGACGTCGCCGCGAACCACGCCGTCGATCTGCAGTTCGCCGTCGCCGACGACGCCGCCCTCGATCGTAATCCCGTCGCTGATAAGGGAAGCCACTTTCGGTCGCGCCTTGGGTTGCTCGGGCGCCAGGGTGGCCGGCGCGGGCGCCGGAGCCGAAACGGCCGTGGGTTTGGGCGGGGTCTTATTCTGCTTGCTGAACATATTCGCCGGCCTTCAAGTATCGGTTGGGGTTCTGCGCCCGGCCATTGACCCACACCTCATAGTGCAAATGTGGGCCAGTCGACCGGCCGGTCGACCCCATCGATGCAATACGCTGGCCAACCGTAACCCGTTGCCCGACGCTGACACTGTAGGCGGCAAGGTGGGCGTAGCGCGTCTTGAACCCGCCGCCGTGATCGACCTCGACCGTATTGCCATATCCGGACCGCACGCCGGTGAAGGACACCACGCCCGGCGCGGTCGAATAGATCGGCGTGAAGCTCGCCCCCGGGAAGTCCAGCCCGGAGTGGAAGGCCGGCCGCCGCGTGAACGGATCCAGCCGCACGCCGTAGCTGCTGGACTGGGCCGCGGCGCTGGTCGGCCGGAAGAAGGGCAGGCGGTGCGCGGCCGTGGCCATCGCGCGCATGTCCGACATGTTGGTCGCGGCGCGCTGGATGCGCTGGGCGAAGCTCTCGTCCACGTCCAGCACGGCCGCCAGGGCGCGGGGGTCGCGGGCCTCGATCAACGGACCGCCCAACGCGCCGCCGCGGCTGGCGTAGTTGTCGGGATTGAGACCGGCGAGGCGGAAGGCGAGGCGCAGACGCTCGGCGCGGCTGAGGGCGTAGCTCTCGGCCGCGTTGATGATCCGTTCCTGGTCCATCAGGGTGTACTGCACCCGGGCGATCGGATTGGTGACGCTCAGGCGAGGCTTGGCCGGGGCCAGGGCCGCCGCGGCGCCGGGCGCGCCCCGGAAGCCACCGTCGGCCAGAAGGGTGACGAGCGCGGCGTGGCGGTTTTCGACCGACTTGGCCAGTTCGCCCATGCCGCCGTTGTTCTGGGACAGCTGCTCCATGGCGCTGTTGAGGCGGGCCTGGCGGTCGGCGGTGACGCGTTCCCAATAGGCGTTGCGACGGGCCAGTTCCTGGTCGGTGGCGCTGACCGAAAGGGCGCTGACCAGCATGGCCGCGGTGCAGACGCCCATCCACAGGGCGGCGGCGCCGATGACGCCCGCGCCGAAGATCTGTTTACCAGTCGAGAGCACGAAACCGCGCATCTCGCCGCCGGAACGGATGTAGAGGTGCCGTTCCGGAAACAGCTCCTCCAAGGCTCGCTGAATTCTGCGCAAGCGTGCTGTGGCCATAGCCCCCGAACCCGAATTCCCGGTTTGGGGCGATATGTGGCCAAGTGAAGGGAACGCGCAAGACCCTTCGCGCGTCAGGCGTGCGCGAAGCCTTGATTCTGCCTTGTCAGGGTCACGGTTAACCACGACTCGCGGGTCGCGCCAGTTCCCGTGGGGGATTTTGCCCGCTCCGCGCGAGCATTTGGCGGTGGCCGCGGCGTTTTCGCAACACCTGCCGCTTCCCCCAGGTAACCATGAATTCCAGGCGAGGCCGCGCCGAATGCCGCCCTGGTTCAGAGCTCGCGAACGGCCTCGAGCACCGCCTCGGCGTGACCCTTGACCTTGACCTTGCGCCACACGCGCCGGATCACGCCCTGGCCGTCGATCAGCCAGGTCGATCGGTCGATGCCCATGTACTGGCGGCCGTAGAGGGTCTTCTCGATCCAGGCGCCGTAGCGCTCAATCACGTCGTCTTCGGCGGCCGAGCCGAGCTCGACGGTCAGACCGTGCTTCGCGCGGAACTTGCCGTGTTTGGCCACGGTGTCCTTCGACACCCCGACGAGCACCGCCCCGGCGGCCTCGAACGCGGCCTTCAGCCCCGAGAAGGCGATGTTCTCCGCCGTGCAGCCGGTCGTGTCGTCCTTCGGATAGAAGAACAGCACGACCGTCTTGCCCTTGAGCCCGGCCAGCGAGACCCGGCCCGTGTCGGTGGGCAGATCGAAGTCGGGGGCGGGGTCGCCTTCCTTGAATTCAAGCATCGGACTCTCCCAAAAAATTCCGCTCATCCCCGCGAAAGCGGGGACCCAGGTGTTTTTGAAGCAGCGGCTCGATTCTCCGACGGACCCATGCCCTTGCCTGAACCGTGAGCCGAAGCTCTGAAAAAGCCTGGGTCCCCGCTTCCGCGGGGATGAGCGGGACAGAGGATCAAATGGGGCGAACCCAGACGATCTTGTTCTTGCCCTTCTGGACCTTGAACAGGCCGCCTTCGCCCGCGCCATCGGTACGGTTGTAGTGGGCCTTCGGATTGGTGACCCGCACATCATTGATCAGGATTGTGCCCTGCTCGATAAGATTGCGCGCTTCCTTGACGGATCCGGCAAGCCCCGCGCCCTTCACAAGGGCCTCCGCGCTCCGTTGGGTGAGATCGCCGGTCTCTCCGGCCCAGACAAAATCCTCCGAGGTCGCGGCCGCGGCCGTATTGCCCAGTTCGAAAGCCTCTTCGGCCTTCGCCCGCGCCGCCTTCGCCGCCTCGGCCCCGTGCAGCATCCGGGTGGCTTCGTCGGCCAGCACCTTCTTGGCGTCGTTGATCGCCGCGCCTTCCAGGGCCTCCAGCCGCGCCACTTCATCCAGCGGCAGGTCGGTGAACAGGCGCAGGAAGCGGCCGACGTCGGCGTCCTCGGCGTTGCGCCAGAACTGCCAGTAGTCGTACGGGCTGCGCATGTCGGCGTTGAGCCAGACCGCGCCCTGGGCCGTCTTGCCCATCTTGGCGCCGGACGCCGTCGACAGCAGCGGCGTGGTCAGGCCGAAGGCCGGCTTGTGATCGACGCGGCGGATCAGCTCCACCCCATTGACGATGTTGCCCCACTGGTCGCTGCCGCCCATCTGCAGCAGGCAGTTCCGCGTCCGCGACAGCTCCAGGAAGTCCACCGACTGCATCAGCATGTAGTTGAACTCGAGGAAGGTCATCGGCTGTTCGCGCTCAAGCCGCTGCTTGACCGAGTCGAAGGCCAGCATGCGGTTGATCGTGAAGTGCACGCCGAACTCGCGCAGAAACTCGACGTAGCCGAACTTGCTCAGCCACTCGTCGTTATCGACCATCACCGCGTCGGTCGGGCCGTCGCCGAAGGTCAGGAACGTCTCGAACACCGTCTTGATGCTGGCGATGTTGGCGGCGATGTCGGCCTCGCTGAGCAGCTTGCGCGACTCGTCCTTGCCGGTGGGATCGCCGACCTTGGTCGTGCCGCCGCCCATCAGGACGATCGGCTTGTGCCCGGCCTGCTGCAGCCGGCGCAGCATCATGATCTGGATCAGACTGCCGACGTGCAGGCTGGAGGCCGTGGCGTCAAAGCCGATGTAGGCGGTGACCACGCCCTTGCTCGCCGCCTCGTCCAGCTCATCCGGATGGGTGATCTGGTGGATGTAGCCGCGGTCCCGCAGCGTGCGCAGGAAGTCGGATTTGAAAGCGGCGTCGGCGGTCATCGGGGTGGAGTCTCCTTGCGCTGTCGGCTCTAGCACGCCGGGCGGGGAGGGGTTCAAGGTCGCGAGCATGGAAAGGTCTCCTCGGGGGTGAGGCCGGAGACCGTCTGCTTGAGAGTTTCAGAGCATGCCGCCGGCGGTTTGGCGGCATGCGATCGCACGGCCGCTCGTCAGGACGAGCGGGCGTAATAGAGGCTGCAATGGGCGCGGCGGGCGATCATGGGGTGATGAGTGCCTGCGCCATTGACCGGCGTCAAGCAGGGGCTATCGAAGGGGGATGCTGCTGGCGCTGACGCCCCACCCTGACACGCCGTGCGACGCGGTGACCCGGATCGAGGTCAACATCGCTCGCGCCGCGTCGGCGAGCCTGGCCCTGCGCTTCGTGGCGGCGGGCGACATCGCCGGTCTGCGCCTGCCGGCGGCCATGGCGCGGGACCGCGTTGACGGCCTGTGGAAACACAGCTGTTTCGAGGTCTTCATCCAGCCGGCGGGCGACGAGGCCTACTACGAGGTCAATCTGTCGCCCTCGAACCGCTGGGCCGGCTATCGCTTCGACCGTTATCGCGAGGGCATGGCCTCGCCGGCCGGTCTGACGCTGACTCATATGACCCAGCGGGCCTCGGCGGGCCTCTTCGAACTGGTCGCGACCCTGGACCTGGCGGGGGAGGGCGCGCTGTCGGCCGATGCGCCCTGGCGCCTGGGCCTGTCCGCCGTCATCGAAGAAGCCGACGGCGCCAAGTCCTACTGGGCGCTGACCCATGCCCCGGGCAAGCCGGACTTCCACCGTCCCGACACCTTCGCCTTCACTCTGGAGTCCGCATGAAATTCGGCATCGACCGCCTGCTCGCCGATCCCGCCCTGCGCGCCGACCTGAAGGGCCGGCGCGTGGCCCTGCTGGCCCATCCGGCGTCGGTGACGGCCGACCTGACTCATTCGATCGACGCCCTGGTCGCCTGTCCCGACCTCAAGATCACCGCCGCCTTCGGGCCGCAGCACGGGATGCGCGGCGACCTGCAGGACAACATGATGGAGTCGCCGGACTTCACCGACCCGGTCTACGGCTTCCCGGTGTTCAGCCTGTACGGCGAGACGCGCCGGCCGACGGGCCAGGCGATGGGGACGTTCGACGTGCTGCTGGTCGATCTGCAGGACCTCGGCTGCCGCATCTACACCTTCATCACCACGCTGCTCTATGTGCTCGAGGCCGCCGCCGAGCATGGCAAGGAGGTCTGGGTGCTGGACCGGCCCAACCCGGCCGGCCGGCCGGTCGAGGGGCTGACCCTGCTGCCGGGCTGGGAGAGCTTTGTCGGCGCCGGGCCCATGCCGATGCGCCATGGCCTGACGCTCGGCGAGCTGGGCCAGTGGTTCGTGCGTACGCGCAGCCTCGACGTGGTCTATCGCGTGATCGAGATGGAGGGCTACGACCCCGCCGCCGCGCCTGGCTACGGCTGGCCGCTGGGCGAGCGCAGCTGGATCAACCCCAGCCCCAACGCGCCGAACCTGTCGATGGCCCGGGCCTACGCCGGCACGGTGATGCTGGAGGGGACCAACCTGTCCGAGGGCCGGGGCACGACCCGGCCGCTGGAGCTGTTCGGCGCGCCCGACATCGACGCGCGCAAGGTCATCGCCGAAATGAACGCCCTGGCCCCGCAATGGCTGACGGGTTGCCGCCTGCGCGACATCTGGTTCCAGCCGACCTTCCACAAGCATGTCGGCCAGCTGTGCAACGGCGTGCAGATCCACGTCGATGATCCGGCCTACGACCACGCGGCGTTCAAGCCGTGGCGGGTGCAGGCGCTGGCGTTCAAGGCCATCCGCCGGCTGTATCCCGACTACCCTCTGTGGCGGGACTTTCCGTACGAGTACGTGTTCGACAAGCTGGCGATCGACGTGATCAACGGCGGCCCGGGGCTGCGGGAGTGGGTCGACGATCCGGCCGCCACGCCGGACGATCTCGACGCCCTGACCACGCCCGACGAGCGGGCCTGGATCGAGGCGCGCCGGCCCTACCTGCTGTACTGACCGTCATGACGATGCGCATCGCCCTGCTGCGCGGCGTCAATGTCGGCGGCAACCGCAAGGTCCCGATGGCCGAGCTCAAGACCATGGTCGAGGCGCTGGGCTTCACGGACGTGAAGACCCTGCTGCAGAGCGGCAATGTCGTGTTCGAGGCCGGCGACCGGACCGACGAGGCGCTGGAGGCGCTGCTGGAGCGGGAGGCGGAGGCGCGGCTGGGCCTGGCCACCCGCTTCATCGTGCGCGGCCCGAAGGCCTGGCGGGCGATGATCGACGCCAACCCGATGCCGGATGAGGCCGAGCGCGAGCCGTCGCGGTTCCTGGTCAATGTGGCGCGCGAGCCGGTGACGCCCGACATGCTGGCGGCCATCCGAGCCGTCGCCACGCCCGGCGAGAAGGTCGAGGCCGGAGACCGCTGCGTCTACGTCTTCTTCGGCGACGGCATCGCGGACTCGAAGGCGGCGGTGGTGTTTGGCAAGAAGTCGCTGGGGCTGACGGCGACAGGCCGCAACTGGAACACCGTGCGGAAGATCGCGGCGCTGATCGGGGCGTAGGGCTTGCCACAACAAACTCCGTCATCCTCGCCCTTGTGGCGAGGACCCCTCGATCAGCCGCAGGTGCAGCGTTCCAGCTTGAACGGTTCGGAACACGTCGAGAGGGGTCCTGGGCACAGGGCCCAGGATGACGGCGGATTTGCTAGCGCTTCCCGTGCGCCTTCGCTCGCTCGATCCCTTCCAGCACCATCTGCCGCGCCATGGCGGCGTCGCCCCAGCCCTTGACCTTGACCCATTTGCCGGGCTCGAGGTCCTTGTAGTGGGTGAAGAAGTGCTCGATCTGGTCGAGCGTGATCTGCGGCAGGTCGGTGTAGTTGCGCACGTTGTCGTAGCGGGCCGTCAGGTGCGAGGACGGCACGGCGATCAGCTTCTCGTCGATGCCGGCCTGGTCTTCCATCAACAGCACGCCGACGATGCGGCAGCTCATCACCGCGCCCGGGACGATGGCCCGGGTGTTGACCACGATCACATCGACCGGGTCGCCGTCGCCCGACAGGGTGTGGGGGATGAAGCCGTAGTTCCCCGGATAGCGCATGGCCGTGTAGAGGAACCGGTCAACGACCAGCACCCCGGCGTCCTTGTCGAGCTCGTACTTGATCGGCTCGCCGCCGATCGGCACCTCGACGATGACGTTGACGTCTTCAGGCGGATTCACGCCGATGGCGATGGCGTCGAGATTCATGGTTTCGGTACTCGAAAAATCAGGCCGGTTCGGCTTCCAGGCGCTTGTCGAGATAGGCCCCGACGCGGCGCTCGACCTCGGGCAGGTGCTCGGCCCAGAAGTGGGTCGCGCCCTCGACCAGTTCGTAGTCGATGACGATGCCCTTCTGGGTGCGCAGCTTGGACACCACCCGCTCGACCTCGACCGGCGGCACCACGGTGTCGGCCTGGCCGTGCAGAATCAGGCCCGACGCGGGGCAGGGGGCGAGGAAGCTGAAGTCATACATGTTGGTCGGCGGCGAGACGCTGATGAAGCCGTCCGTCTCCGGCCGGCGCATGAGCAGCTGCATGCCGATGTAGGCGCCGAAGCTGTAGCCGGCGACCCAGAACTGGCTGGCCTGGGGATTGGCCGCCTGCAGCCAGTCGAGCGCCGTGGCCGCGTCGGCCAGCTCGCCGATGCCGGCGTCGAACTCGCCCTGGCTGCGGCCCACGCCGCGGAAGTTGAACCGCAGCACGGAAAAGCCGCGCTTCATGAACAGGTGATAGAGCTGCACGGCCACCGGGTTGTTCATGTGCCCGCCGGCGCGCGGGTGGGGATGCAGGATCAGGGCGATCGGCGCGTTCTCGCGCTTGCCCGGCGAATATCGACCTTCGATCCGGCCGGCGGCCCCGGTCAGCACCACTTCAGGCATGCGCTTTTCCCGTCTTCCAGCGCTGCGGAATACTTGACCACAGCGCTTGGTTTTCCTAGATCACCCACGTCCGCACTGGCCTTCGCGAAGGCCCCTGCGGGCGAGGCGCGGCTTTAGCACAGGCCGCGCGCCGGATGCCAAGGATTCTCGCCATGCGCCTGTCCACAAAGGGCCGCTACGCCGTGATGGCCATGACCGACCTCGCCGGCCGGCAGGGGGCGGACGGAACCCTGCGCGCCGTGTCGCTGGCCGAGATCGCCGCCCGGCAGCAGATTTCCTTGTCCTACCTTGAGCAGCTGTTCGCTCGCCTGCGCCGCCGCGGCCTGGTCAAGAGCGTGCGCGGCCCGGGCGGCGGCTATCGCCTGGCCCAGAGCCCGAGCGAGACCAACATCGCCGACATCGTGCTGGCCGTGGACGAGCCGCTGCGCGCCACCCGCTGTGGCAAGCCGGTCGGGCGGGGCTGCATGGTCGGGGGCGAGCGCTGCATGACCCACGACCTGTGGGAGGAGATGGGCCGCCAGCTGCACGCCTATCTGGCCTCGGTGTCGCTGGCCGACGTGCTGAGCGGCAAGCTGCGCGTGGCCGCCTCGGAGGCCGCGTGACCGTCTATCTCGACTACAACGCCACCGCCCCTGTCCGCCCCGAGGCGAAGGCCGCCGTCGTGCGCGCGCTGGAGATCGGCGGCAATCCTTCGTCCGTACACGCCGCCGGGCGAGCCGCGCGGTCGCTGATCGAGGCGGCGCGGGCCCAGGTGGCCGACCTGATCGCGGTGAAAGCCGGCTCGATCACCTTCACCAGCGGCGGCACCGAGTCCAACGCCCTGGCCATCGAGAGCGCCGTGGCGGCTGGCTGCGACCGCATCCTGCTGGGCGCGACCGAGCATGGCGCGGTGGCCGAGAACGTGCGCGCGGCCGGGGTTCCGGTCGAGGTCTGGCCGGTGGATGGCGACGGTGTCGCCGATCTGGCATGGCTGGTCGAAGCCCTCGCGAAGGGCGGCAAGCCGCTGGTCTGCCTGATGTTGGCCAACAACGAGACCGGGGTGATCCAGCCAGTCGCGCAGGCGGCGGCGCTGGTGCGCGAGGCCGGCGGCTGGCTGCATGTCGATGCGGTTCAGGCGGCGGGCAAGATCACCATCGATTTCAACGCGCTGGGCGCGGATACTCTGGCGCTGGCCGCGCACAAGATCGGCGGGCCGTTCGGGGTCGGGGCGCTGGCCGCCGGGCCGCGCGCGACGCTGGTCCGCCGTCTGCATGGCGGCGGGCAGGAGCGCGGCCGCCGCGCGGGGGCCGAGAACCTCTCCGGCATCGCCGGCTTCGGCGCGGCCGCCGACGCCGCGCGCCGCGACCTCGACGCCATCGCCGCGCAGGCGGTCTGGCGCGACGCGCTGCAGGACCGCGTTGAGGCCGCCGGCGCGGTGATCCTTGGCAAGGGCGCGCCGCGCCTGCCGCAGACGCTGGGCTTCGCCGCGCCGGGCTTCGACGCCCAGATGCAGGTCATGGGCATGGACCTGGCCGGGGTGATGATCAGCGCCGGCCCGGCCTGTTCATCCGGCAAAATGAAGCCCAGCGATGTGGTGGCCGCCATGGGCCGGGCCGACCTCGCGCCGTTCGCCATCCGCGTCAGCGGCGGCTGGGCGAGCACCGAGGCCGACTGGACCCGGGCCGGCGACGCCTGGCTGGACCTCTATGCGCGCCACGCCGCGCGCCGGAAGGAAGTCGCGTAGATGGCCGCCATCAAGAAAACCATCGACGCGGTCGCCGAGCTGGAAAAGTACCAGCACGGTTTCGTCACCGACATCGAACAGGACTTCGCGCCCAAGGGCCTGAACGCCGACACCGTGCGGTTCATCTCGGCCAAGAAGAACGAGCCGGAATGGATGCTGCAGTGGCGGCTGGAGGCCTTCGAGCGCTGGCTGGCGCTGGAAGAGCCCGACTGGGCTAAGGTCAACTACCCGAAGATCGACTACCAGGACGCCTACTACTACGCCGCGCCGTCCCGGAAGGCCGGGCCGATGAGCCTCGACGAGGTCGATCCGGATATCCTGGAGACCTACAAGAAGCTCGGCATCCCTCTGAGGGAGCAGGAAGTTCTGGCCGGGGTGCAGGGCGCCCCGCGCTACGCCGTGGACGCGGTGTTCGACAGCGTGTCGGTGGTCACCACCTTCAAGAAGGAGCTGGCCGCCGTCGGGGTGATCTTCTGCCCGATCAGCGAGGCGATCCGCGAACACCCCGAGCTGGTCAGGAAATACCTCGGCTCGGTGGTGCCGGTCAGCGACAACTATTTCGCCTGCCTCAACAGCGCGGTCTTTTCCGACGGCAGTTTCGTCTACATTCCGCCGGGCGTGCGCTGTCCGATGGAGCTCAGCACCTATTTCCGGATAAATGCCAAGGATTCCGGGCAGTTCGAGCGGACTCTGATCATCGCCGACAAAGGCTCGTACTGCTCGTATCTGGAGGGCTGCACGGCCCCAATGCGCGACGAGAACCAGCTGCACGCGGCCGTGGTCGAGCTGGTCATCCTCGAAGACGCCGAGATCAAATACTCGACGGTGCAGAACTGGTACCCGGGCGATCCGGTGACCGGAAAGGGCGGCATCTACAACTTCGTCACCAAGCGGGCCGACTGCCGCGAGGCGCGGGCCAAGGTCAGCTGGACCCAGGTCGAGACCGGCTCGGCGATCACCTGGAAATACCCGTCCTGCGTCCTGCGCGGGGAGGGCAGCTCGGGCGAGTTCTATTCGATCGCCGTGACCAACGGCCACCAGCAGGCCGACACCGGCACCAAGATGATCCACCTGGGGGCCAACACGAAGTCGCGGATCATTTCCAAGGGCATCAGCGCCGGCAAGTCGTCCAACACCTACCGCGGCCTGGTCTCGGCCCATCCCAAGGCCGTCGGGTCGCGCAACTTCACCCAGTGCGACAGCCTGCTGATCGGCAAGGACTGCGCGGCCCACACCGTGCCCTACATCGAGGCCCGCAACGGCCAGAGCGTGTTCGAGCACGAGGCGACCACCACGCGCCTGTCGGACGACCAGCTGTTCTACTGCCAGCAGCGGGGGCTCGACACCGAGTCCGCCGTGGCCCTGCTGGTCAACGGCTTCGTCCGCGAGGTGCTCCAGGAATTGCCGATGGAGTTCGCGGTCGAGGCGCAGAAGCTGGTGGCGATCTCGCTGGAAGGGAGCGTGGGGTGATGGTGCTCACCACGCTTCTCCCTCCCCTTTATGGGGAGGGTGGCGCGCGAAGCGCGACGGGTGGGGAAGCCGTGAACTCCCCCACCCGAGCCGGCTTCGCCGTCTCTTCCCTCCCCATAAAGGGGAGGGAGGAAGGCAAGTCATGACCCTCCGCGCCATCGACCACGTCCAGATCGCGATCCCCGTTGGTGGAGAAGACCAGGCGCGCCCGTTCTACGGCGACCTGCTGGGCCTTACCGAAGTCCCCAAGCCGGCCGAACTGGCCAAACGCGGCGGCTGCTGGTTCGAACGGGGCGCGGTGAAGGTCCACCTCGGCGTCGAGCAGGACTTCCGCGCCAATGTGAAGGCTCATGTGGCCTTCGAGGTCGATGACGTCGCCGGGCTCGCCGCGCGGGCGGCGGCGGCCGGCTTCAGAACCCAGTTCGACGACGATCTCGACGGTTTCGAGCGCGTCTACCTCTACGACCCCTTCGGCAACAGGCTCGAGTTCCTGAAACGGCTGAGCGCTCCCCGATGAGCGCCGCATCCCCTCTTCCGTCATCGTCGGACTTGTTCCGACGACCTATGAACACCGTCGAACGGTCGTGTGCATGGGTCCTCGCGACAAGCGCGAGGATGACGGTAACTTTGAAAGTTCTAGCGTGAATTCAATGCTCTCCATCCACAACCTCCACGCCACCGTCGGCGACAAACAGATCCTCAACGGGCTGACGCTCGACGTCCCCGCGGGCGAGGTGCACGCCATCATGGGGCCGAACGGGGCGGGGAAGTCGACGCTCAGCTATGTGCTGACCGGGCGGTCCGGCTATGAGGTCACGCAAGGGACGGCCACGCTCAACGGCGAGGATCTGCTGGCGCTCGAACCCAACGAGCGGGCCGCCAAGGGCGTCTTCCTGTCATTCCAGTATCCGCTGGAAATTCCGGGGGTTCCGGCCCTGACCTTCATCCGCACGGCGCTCAACGCCCAGCGCAAGGCGCGCGGCGAGGCCGAGATCAGCGCGCCGGAGTTCCTCAAGAAGGCCCGCGCCACGGCCACGGCGCTGAAGATCGACTTCGACATGCTCAAGCGCGCGCTCAACGTCGGTTTCTCCGGCGGCGAGAAGAAGCGGATGGAAATCTTCCAGATGGCCATGCTGGAGCCGCGGTTCCTCATTCTCGACGAGACCGACAGCGGCCTGGACATCGACGCCCTGAAGATCGTCGCGGCCGGGGTCAACGCGCTGCGCGGGCCCGAGCGGGGGATGCTGGTCATCACCCACTACCAGCGCCTGCTCGACTACATCAAACCCGACCGGGTGCATGTGCTGAGCGCCGGCAGGATCGTGGCGAGCGGCGGGCCCGAGCTGGCGCATGAGCTGGAGCGCGAAGGCTACGACAAGTACGCGCAGGTGGCGGCGTGAGGGTGGCGCCCACCAGATCCTCCCCCACCGGGGGAGGGGGACCACGCGTAGCGTGGTGGAGGGGGTCACCCCCGTCGGCGCCGCTGGGGACCCCCTCAGTCAGCCCTACGGGCTGCCAGCTCCCCCAAGGGGGGAGCATCTGATGACCCTCGCCACCGCCATCGCCACCGGCGACCTCGTCCAGCTGCCCTCGCGCCGCGACGAGGACTGGCGCTGGACCGACCTGCGCGGGCTGATCCGCGTCCTGCCCGCCGCCTCGCCCGCTTTCGACGGCGACGTCGGCGCGGGGCCGTTCGCGGCCGACGAGACGGTGACGATCGTCAACGGCCACGGCCCGGCCGCCATCGCCATCCCGGCCGGCGAGGCCCGCACGGTCGCCCTGCGCGTGGTCGCCGCCACCGACGGCACGGCCCATGCCGCCCGTCTGTCCGTCACGCTGGGCCAGGGCGCGCGCCTGACCCTGCTGGAGAGCCATGAGGGCCGCGCCGCCGGCTATCTGACCCAGACCGATCTCGACGTCTCGCTGGGCGAGGGCGCGGCGCTGGAGCGGATCGTGCTGGTCGCCGACCATGCCGAGGCCGTGACCATCGTTGACGCGGCGGTGACCCTCGCGGCGGGCGCGAGCTTCGACCAGACCATCCTGACCGCCGGCGCGCGTCGCCAGCGGATCGAGACCCGGGTCAGCCATCCGGGGCAGGTCGCCGCCGTCCGCCTCGACGGCGCCTATCTCTTGCGCGACCAGCGCCATGCCGACCTGACCACCGTGGTCACCCACGCCGGCCGCGATGGAATCACCTCGCAGCTGACCAAAGGCGTCGTGCGCGACCAGGCGCGCGGCGTGTTCCAGGGGCGGATCGTCGTCGAGCGCGGCGCCGACGGGACCGAGGCGCGGATGGGCCACCACGCGCTGATCCTGTCCGACAAGGCCGAGGTCGATGCCAAGCCCGAACTGCTGATCTTCGCCGACGACGTGCAGTGCGCCCACGGCAACACGGTCGGGGCGCTCGACGAGGCGGCGATCTTCTACGCCCGCCAGCGGGGCATGCCGGAGGATGTGGCGCGGGCCATGCTGACGGAGGCGTTCGTGGGGGAGGTGGTGGACCGGATCGGGCACGAGGGCGCGCGGGAGATGGCGCGGGCGTGGGTCAGTAAGCAGTTGGGGACCATCCAGTGAACGCGACCCCTTGCCTCTCTCCGCTCATCCCCGCGAAGGCGGGGACCCAGGCGTTTTTGGTTTGCTGGCCGGAGTCCGAGTTTTCCCGAAAAAACCTGGGTCCCCGCCTTCGCGGGGATGAGCGGATTTTTGGGGGTGGCTTGTGACCCTGTTCGATCCCGAAACCATCCGCGACCAGTTCCCCATCCTGTCGCGCCAGATCAACGGCAAGCCGCTGGTCTATCTCGACAACGCCGCGTCTGCGCAGAAGCCCCAGGCCGTCATCGACGCCCTGATCCAGGCGATGAGCCACAGCTACGCCAACGTCCATCGCGGCCTGCACACGCTCGCCAATGAAACGACGGAAGCCTATGAAAAGGCGCGCAAAACCGTCGCGCGGTTCCTGAACTGCGACGTCGCCGAGGTGGTCTTTACCAAGGGCGGCACCGAGGCGATCAATCTGGTGGCGTCGTCGTTCGGGCTGGGCCTGACGGCCGGCGACGAGATCGTGCTGACGCAGATGGAGCACCACTCCAACATCGTGCCCTGGCATCTGTTGCGGGAGCGCAAGGGCGTGGTGCTGCGCTTCGCCCCGGTCAACGAGGACGGCTCGCTCGACCTCGACGGGCTCAAGGCCCTGATCGGCGATAAGACGAAACTGGTCGCCGTGACCCAGATGTCCAACGTTACGGGCGCGATCAACCCGGTCCGCGCCATCGCCGGCCTGGCCCATGCGGCCGGCGCGGCGGTGCTGGTCGATGGCTGCCAGGGCGCGGTGCACATGGCGGTGGACGTCAAGGCGCTCGACGCCGACTTCTACGTCTGCACCGGCCACAAGCTGTACGGCCCGACCGGCGTGGGCGTGCTCTACGGCAAGGCCGAGCGGCTGGCGGCCCTGCCGCCTTATCAGGCCGGCGGCGAGATGATCGGTACGGTTACTGAAGCCGCCATCACCTACGCCGAGCCGCCGATGCGGTTCGAGGCCGGCACGCCGCCGATCCTTGAGGCCATCGCGCTCGGCGCGGCGCTGGAGTGGCTGATGGGCTTCGACCGCGAGGCCGTGGCCGCCCACGAACGCGCGCTCTACGACCGGGCCGTCGAGCGGCTCGACGGGGCCAACTGGCTGCGCATTCTCGGGAGCACGCCGGACAAGGGCGCGATCATCAGCTTCACCGTCGAGGGCGCCCACGCCCATGACATCGCCCAGATCCTTGACCAGCAGGGGGTGGCGGTCCGCGCCGGAACCCACTGCGCCGAGCCGCTGATGACCCGGTTCGGGGTGACGTCGAGCGCCCGGGCCTCGTTCGCCCTATATAACACCCTGGCCGAGGCCGACGCGTTCGTGGACGCGCTGGTCAAGGCCCGCAGCTTTTTCGCTTGAGACCATGACCGACACAGCGACGCCCGTGACCGATACGCCCTCCGCCATTCCGCAGGCGGAGCTGGACGCCCTGACCGACCAGTTGGTGGAGAAGCTGAAGAGCGTCTACGACCCGGAGATCCCGGTCGACATCTACGAGCTGGGGCTGATCTACAAGGTCGATGTGTCGGACGATTACGAGGTCAGGATCGACATGACCCTGACCGCGCCGGGCTGCCCGGTGGCCGGCGAGATGCCGGGCTGGGTCGAGGACGCGGTGATGGAAATCCCCGGCCTCAAGTCCTGCACCGTCGATCTGGTCTTCGACCCGCCGTGGGACCCCTCGCGCATGAGCGACGAGGCCAAGCTGCAACTGAACATGTTCTGACCATGGACATTCAAGTCACACCCAGACCCCGCCGGCCGCGCCCCAAGGTGGTCACCCTCAGCGACGCCGCCGCGGCGCGGGTGAAGGAGATCATGGGCAAGGCGGACAAGCCTTACGCCGGCCTGCGCGTGGGGGTGAAGAACGGCGGCTGCGCCGGGCAGGAGTACGTCATCGAATACGCCGAGACGATCGACCCGCTGGACGAGGTGATCGAGGACCACGGCGTCACCATCCTGATCGAGCCGAAGGCCGTGCTGTTCCTGATCGGCGCGGAGATCGACTACGAGGTCAGCCGGTTGAGTTCGCGGTTCGTCTTCCGCAATCCCAACGAGACCGACGCCTGCGGCTGTGGCGAGAGCGTGACGATCCAGCCGGCGGCGGACCGCGGGGCCTAGGCGCGGGTTTCCGCATTATGGGTAGGTCGGACGTTGTCGGCCTCCGAGCGCGGTGAAATCGTCGCCTCTCCTAAGGGGGAGGACGACATCATGATCAAACTCGGTTCAATCGTCGCCGCGGCCATGATTCTGGCGGCGGGTTCGGCCGGCGCCATGGAATTCGAGGGCCTGTCGCGAGACGACTTCGCGGCCTGGTCCTACGGCGTCGGCTCGGTGCAGTCGAACGGCTCGGTGCGGACCCTGGTGGTCAAGGCGCTCTACAACACGCCCACCCAGTTCAGCGCGAACACGCCGCCCGTATCCTGGTCCCTGCACAACGCCTCGATCGACTGCGCGGCCAAGACCACGACCTTCATCAGCGGCGCGAACTACGGCGTCAATGGTCAAGAGCTCTATCCGGCCAACCCTGGCCAGCCGACCCCCTGGAGCGCCGCCACGCCGGGCCTGCTGGACTTCGTGACCCAGGTTTGCGCGACGGACTGGAGCAAGATGTAGAGGGTCACGCGGCCTCGACCAGCATGGCTTGAGCGCTCTTGAGCCCTTCGATTTGCACCAATGGCGTTCGGCGCGTTTTCGCTTAAGTTTGGCTGAATGCAACACGACGTCTTTATTTGCCATGCTAGCGAGGACAAGGACGCGCTCGTCCGACCACTCGCCGAAGCCCTTCGCGAGTCCAATCTCGATGTCTGGTACGACGAGTTCTCGCTAGAGATCGGCGACAGCCTTCGCGAAGCAATCGATCGCGGGCTCAGCGCATCGAACTACGGCATCGTTGTCTTGAGCCCCTCCTTCTTCCTCAAGCCATGGACGCAGCGCGAGCTGAACGGCTTAGTGGCTCGGGAGATGGGTAGCCGCCAGAAGATCATCCTGCCGATTTGGCATGAAGTAACCTTTGGCGAGGTGCTGCTTTATTCGCCACCTCTCGCTGACGTCCGGGCCGCCATGTCCAGTGTTGGCATAGAGAAATTGGCACGCGATCTTGTTCGCAAAATCAAGCCAAATCCGAGTCCACTTCTTATAGCCCGCGATGAACTTCTTCGCTTCGACTACTCCCCTCCGCCTATCTCCGATGAATGGTGGCTGATCATCGTCGAACTTCAGGAACAGATGCTGTCGCCGACGTGGCGACGACCGCTCCTATTTCCACTTCCAGGTGGCATTGGTGCGGAGGGACGCGAACGAGGGCTGAACATTGCTTGGACGGCGCTGCAAAACGATTGGCAGTGCGATGCAGAACAACAGCAGATTTGCCAGATCACGCATCCTGATCGAGCGCATGCATTTATCAACGAGCGACCAGCTTTGGCTGAGGCTAGCCGCGCGCACCCCGAGCGCCTCGTCAACTATCTCCCGCAGCTTCTGATACCTGAATTTTCGGGCGATTTCGCGGAGGCCTTCGACGATCTTTTGGAGCTATCCATCACTGAAAAGGCGCGCGATTCGGACAGAAAACGCCCTCATGCTCAATGCTCGCGCTCCCTCGCGCTAAGGCATCCTAGCTTTGGCAGTCACACCCCGTCGGATATCGCCGCGCATTGGCTTCGCGGGACAGGTTATGATCTGTCCGCTAGCGCACTCGATGAATTCGACTATCTCATCTGGCTCTGTGCCGACGATAGCGCGTGGCTGCCTCAGCTCATACGTGACGTGCTGGTTTCTGGAATGCGGACTAACGCTGGGTGGGTAGACGATTTGACACGTAGAGGGAGCTGGGATTCGCCTCTCGCAAAGATCCTCCACAAGAAACGAAGAGTGCCACTCCGGTGGACCAAGGCTTTGCGCGACGACCTCACGAAGCGGGTTGAGCAGATTGTTCGGAAGTTAGGCTTGAACTCAAAGGTCACCGACATTGTTGGCACCTTCATTGCCCATGACTTCATCGGTGGGCATGACGCTTTTCTCGACGCTCGGGAAGCAGCCCGACGCAGAAGGTGAAATGCGCTCGCCCGCATACTCAGCAGAGATAGGCGAGGATGAGCGGTGAAAAAAGAACTTAGGCCGCCGCGCCTTCCACCACCGCCGCACCCTTCCGCACCTCGTCCGGCGTCGGGACCAGCACCGAAGCCTGCACCGGCTCACCGGTGGCCATGGCGATCAGCTCCTGGGTCCGCGTCTCGACGACCGCTTCAAGCCGCTCCAGGAAGGGCCCGCGCTCAAGGCCCGTCTCGATCGGGTCGAGGAACTCGATGGTCGCCACGCCCGGGCGCTTGATCTTCGAGGTCTGTTCCCAGAACAGGCCAAGGTTGGTCGCCACCGGCACCACCGGCAGGTTGAAGTCGCGGCTCATGTAGTAGACGCCCGTGCGATAGCGGAACCGCTCGCCCGGTCTGGCCAGGTTGCCTTCCGGATAGATCAGGATGCGGCGGCCCTCGGCGGCCACCTGGGCGGCGCTTTCCGACAGGGCCTTGCGCGCTTCGGGCCCGCCGCAGTTGTCGACGATGATGGCGCCGAACTTGCGCAGGATGGCCCCGACCAGCGGGAACCGCTCCATATGGTCGCCCGTGACGAACGACAGGTTGTCGACGTTGGCGAACATCACGAAGCCGTCGCCCCAGCTGTGGTGCTTGGCCGCGATGATGAAGGCGCCCCGCGGCAGCTTCTCCTGGCCCTTCAGCTCGACCTTGATGCCGGCCATGTGCTCCATCGCCCACAGCATGCGCCGGGTGTAGAGCCGGATCGCCCCGGTCATCGGCGCGCGGCCCGGCGCCAGCGCCAGGATCGCGGCTGTGAGGCCGTAGAAGATCGACAGCACCCAGTAGTAGCCGTTGAACAGCCGGTTGCGGAAGGTCATGGAAGCCTTGTCCTAGCGGGCAAAGAGGAGCGCCTGCACGCCGGCCGTCATCAACGGGGCGTGGGCGGAGAGGGGATCGGCGCCGAGGCGGCCATAGACCTTGTTCTGGGCGGTCTGGGTGATCACGCCGATGGCCATGGCGGCCAGCACGCGCGGGTCGGCCGGCGGGATCTCGGCGGCGATCATCGCCTGTTTGATGACGTTTTCGGTCACCGTCACCGGGTCGCGTCCGTCCTCCTGGTAATAGGGGATGAAACGGTGGATCTGGGTCAGGTGGAAGCTGAAGGTCAGCCAGTCCTCGTCGGCCACCTCGCAATAGGCGGCGACGATGGCGGCGGCCTTGGCGCGGATGCCGACGGCGCGGGCCGAGCTTTCCTCGATCAGCGAGGACAGCCGCCGGTGGGTGGTCATGAACAGGCTGATCGCCAGCTCGTCCTTGCCCTTGTAATGGCGATAGAGGGCGCCTTCGGACACGCCGGCGGTGGTGGCGATGGCGCGGGTGGTGGCCGCATCGACGCCATCGCGAACGAAGACTTCCAGCGCGGCGCGCTCGATGCGAGGCTTGGCGGACATGGTGGGCGACTCCTTGTGTGAGCATTTGCTCACATGCTTGCGAGGCCCGCAAGTGAACAATTGATCACGGAGGCTGTTCATGGCCGTCAGCGCCGAGTTTCTCGATCACCTGTCCGAGCTGCTGGCCGGCCTTGGGCCGCTGACGGTGAAGAAGATGTTCGGCGGGGCCAGCCTGCAGGTCGATGGCGCGGCCTTCGCCCTGGTGTTCGGCGAGACGCTGTATCTGAAGGTCGATGACGAGAACCGCGCGGCCTTCGCGGCGGCGGGCTCAGGCCCCTTCGTCTACGCCATGAAAGACGGGCGGACCGCGTCGCTCGGCTACTGGAGCCTGCCCGAAAGCGGGCTGGACGACCCGGACGAGGCCGTGCGCTGGGCCCGGCTGGGCGTCGCGGCGGCGTTCCGCGCGAAAAGGCCGAAAACGAAGAAGGGCCGGGCGACGCGCGACGACATCGGGCCGGGGCCGTGGGACGGGTGAGGGAAGGGGACTGGATTAGCTGTCCCTTGGGACTGCTTATCCTGTCCCCGGACTGCAGCAAGGGGACAGGCTATCCAGTCCCAAGGGACAGGAAAGCCAGTCCCCACGGACCTACCGCCCCTTGAACGCCGCGATGCGCTTTTGCAGGAAGGCGCTGACGCCCTCGATGAAGTCCTCGGACTTGCCGGCGATGCGCTGGGCCTTGCGCTCGGTGGTCAGTTGGCCGGCCCAGTCGGCGTCGAGGCTTTCCCACATCATCTTGCGGATCTGGCCCAGCGAGGCCGGGCCGTTGGCCAGTTCCTTCGCGATCGCCAGCGCGGTGGGCAGCAGGTCGGCGTCGGGGGTGACGCGGTTGACCAGGCCCCATTCCAGCGCCTTGGCGGCGCCGATCTTCTCGCCCAGCAGCGCCATCTCCATGGCCCGGGCGCGGCCGATGGCGCGCGGCAGCAGGTAGGTCGAACCGCCGTCCGGCACCAGGCCGATGCGGCGGAAGGCCTGCAGGAAATAGGCGCTCTCGCCGGCGACAATGATGTCGCCCAGCAGGCCCAGCGAGCAGCCGATGCCGGCCGCCGCGCCGTTGACGGCGGTGACGAAGGGCAGGGGGGTGTCGCGCATCAGGCTGACCAGCGGGTTGTAGACCGTCTCCAGCGCGCGGCCGGCGTCGGGCTTGCCATCGACGTCCAGCTCGCGGCCGGCGGCGCCGCCGCCCGACAGGTTGGCGCCCGAGCAGAAGCCGCGCCCCTCGCCCGTCAGCACGATGGCGCGGGCCTCGATCTTGCCGGCGGCCAGGCTGCGGAAGGCGTGGCTGAGCTCCTCGGCCAGGTCCAGCCCGGCGGCGTTCATGGTCGCCGGGTCCGACAGGGTGATCACGGCCACGCCGTCGATGACCTCGACCTTGATTTTCTTGTAGTCCACCCGAGCGTCCTCCCTGGGTCCTTGCGCGCCCTTGCTAGCGCCCATAACGCGGGGGAACGCCAATGAAAACTTCAGGCGGGCCCGCGACCGTAGTAGCGCCCCAGCTGCAGCGCCAGCAGGCCGGCGGGGATCAGGGCCAGCAGCAGCGGAACCGACAGCGGCAGGCCCGCGGCGGCCAGGGCCGCGGCCGCGACGCAGCCGATGAAGCAGCCGACGTCCCACGCCCCCTCCGTGGCCATGTGAAACCGGAACACGCAGGGCGAGGCCTTGGCCAGATTGTAGACCGGCGTCATCAGCACCGGCGTAACGATCGTGACCAGCAGGGAGCCGGCGGCGTTGGCCAGCACGGCCAGCCAGGGCAGGTCGAGGCTCGCGGCCCGCAGGATGACTACGATGGCCGCCGCCGAATAGGCGAGGATCGCCGAGCGGCGTCCGTGTCCCCTGTCGATGTGCCGCCCCAGCACCAGCCCGCCCGCCGCGCCCGCGACGGCCGCCAGGGCCGCGGCGCCGCCATAGGCCGAGTAGCTTTCGCCGAGGGCCACGAACAGGGCGATCAGCCAGACGTAATGGTAGGTCGCCGCGAACAGGCCATCGCCGACCATTAGCCCCAGACCCGTCCAGGCCGGCGTCGCCGCCTTCGGAACGAACGGGCTGACCGGGACGTTCGGCGCGCCGATCAGCGGGACGATGGCGATCGCCTGGACCAGGCCCACGGCCCAGAAGGTCGGCGTCGATCCCAGAGTGGTCAGGCCCAGGGCCCCCAGCAGCGGCGCCACGACGCCGACCAGGGCCACGATCGCCTCGCGCAGCCCGATCTGGCCGCCGCGGTCCGCAGCCTCGCCCAGGGCGGCGAAATAGGCGTGGAAACTGAGCCAGTACAACAGATAGCCCACCGACGAGACGCCGCAGACCAGGACCAGATAGAGGCCCGGCCCATCGACCAGGGCCAGCAGCGGGTAGTCGATCGCCGTCAGGAGTGTTCCGGCGATCAGCAGCGGTCTTACGCCCCAGCGTTTGGCCAGCGGCAGGATCGCCGGCCTGAGGACGAAGCGGGCGGCCACGACACCCGCCTGGAACAGCAGGGCGAGGGGAACCGAGACCCCGGCCTTGAGCAGGAAGACCAGAATGAAGATGCCGCCGGCCGCCTGGGCGAAGGCCTGCAGGGCGTAGTGGGTATTCACGCGCGTGGTCGCGCTGAATGATCTGGATGACATGAGAACCTGAAGGGCGGAGTGTGAACGCACGGACACCCCGCGATCAGGCGCGGAGCGGCGGGATGGACGTCTAGCCTCGGCTAGCGGTCAGCGTTTGGGTTCACACATGAGCGGCGGGCTCCTTCGATACCGAAGGTCTCGCACGCGACTCCAACACAGGCAAGCGGCGTCAGGCGTCAGGCGTCAGGCGGCCGTGGCCAAGGTTTCGCCGTTGGTCACGCGGTTGCGGCCCGTGCGCTTGGAGGCATAGAGGGCCTCGTCCGCCCGTTCCATGACGCAATTTCCGGTCTCGCCGACGCGCCGCGTGGCCAGGCCCGCGGAGATGGTCACGGTGCCCAGGTCCTCGTTGGTCGAGCGGCGCTTGAGCATGCGCGAGGCCACTTCCTCGCGGATTTCCTGCAGGCAGGTCTCGACCAGGGCCGCGTCCTCGCCCGGAAAGATCATGGCGAACTCCTCGCCGCCGTAGCGGGCCGAGAAGCGCGGCGTGGCGCCCAGGCGGCCGATAACGCTGGCGACGTAGCGGATCACCTGGTCGCCGGTCTGGTGGCCCCAGGTGTCGTTGAAGCTCTTGAAGTGGTCGATATCCAGCACCGCCAGGGTGAGCGGCATGCCGTTGGCGTCGGCGTCGGCGCAGGCGCGCATCAGCTCTTCGTCGAAGGCGCGGCGGTTGGCCAGGTTGGTCAGGCCGTCGGTGGTCGCGTCGCGGCGAACCTGCTCCAGGTGCTCGCGCAGGCGCTGGACCTCGCTGGTCGATTCGGCGAGACGCTTCTCGAGCGACTTGTTTTCCTTCTGCACCCGGCGCGTCGCCGAGGAGAGGGAGTCGACCATCGCCTTGACCTGGCTGACGTCCTCGGCCTCGGTCAGCCCCTTGCTGGCGCCGGCCAGGGTCTGGCCATAGGCCTCGTTGGATTTCTGGGCCGACTGGATCGCCATGGAGACGGCGGCCAGTTCCTTGGACAGCTGGTCCCCCGCGTCGCGGATCTGTTCGTTCAGGCGAGCCTTGGCCAGATAGGCGGCGGCCAGGTCCTCGCTGATGCTTTCGGTCAGCGGTTCGCCAAGGGAGATAAGTCGGCCCAGCTCGACGGCCAGGTCGCCGTCGGGATCGGCGACGAAGTGCGACCAGAGCTCGAAATTCAGCGGTGTCGGCCAGACCTGATGGTGCTCCATCAGCTCCAGGGCCTTGCGCGCGACCTTGTAGGCTCCCGGGCCTCGCAGGATGGTTTCGACGTCGCCGGACATACTCGCTCCCCCGTGGCGCAAGCCGCTTTCTGGCAGGCTTGGGCTGTAGATACTGAAGAGTAGGCTCAAAGGTCCGAATGACCGGTTAAAGCATGGCGGCGGTCGCTTGCGGCCTGACGTCGCGGCGTTCATTCTGATCGGCGATCACCTGAGCCGGGGCCAGCCCGGCCTCCCGGAGGGACCCCGATGAACGCACCTGCCAATCTCGGCGCGGAGGGCCACAAGGCCGCCATGCTGGCCATCCTCGACCGCCAGAAGGCGGCGCATATCCGCGACGGCGCGCCCTCGGCGGAGACGCGGGTCGAATGGCTCGACCGCTGCATCGGCCTGCTGGTCGATCACGCGACCGATATTCAGGATGCGCTGAACACCGATTTCGGCAACCGCTCGCGCGAGGCGACGCTGCTGACCGACGTGTCCGGCTCGATCGGCCCGCTGAAATTCGCCCGGGACAACCTGCGCAAATGGATGAAGGGGCAGAAGCGCAAGACTACGCCGGCGATCCTCGGCCTGTTCGGCGCCAGGGCCGAAATCCAGTACCAGCCCAAGGGCGTGGTCGGGGTGATCAGCCCGTGGAATTTTCCGGTCAACCTGACCTTCGCGCCGCTGGCCGGCATCCTGGCGGCGGGCAACCGGGCGATGATCAAGCCTTCGGAATTCACGCCGGCGACGTCCGAGCTCATGAAGACCATGTTCGCCAAGGTTTTCACCGAGGACGAGATCGCGGTGATCACCGGCGGTCCCGAGGTCGGCCAGGCCTTCGCCGGCCTGCCCTTCGACCACATGATCTTCACCGGCGCGACCGGGATCGCCCGCCATGTGATGCGGGCGGCGGCCGAGAACCTGGTGCCCCTGACGCTGGAGTTGGGCGGCAAGAGCCCGGTGATCATCTCCAGAAGCGCCGACATGGCCACCGCCGCGGCGCGGATCATGAACGGCAAGACGCTGAACGCCGGCCAGATCTGCCTGGCGCCCGACTATGTCCTGGCCCCCGAGGGGCGGCTGGAGGAGTTTGTCGCCGAGGCCACCGGCGCGGTCACCCGCATGTTCCCGACCTTGAAGGACAATCCCGACTACACCGCCATCGTCGCCCAGCGGCACTATGACCGGATCAGGGGCTATATCGACGACGCCCGGGCCAAGGGCGCCGACATCCGCGAGATCAATCCCGCCGGCGAGGACTTCAGCCAGCAGGAACACCGCAAGATCCCGCCGACCCTGATTCTCAACGCCACCGACGACATGGCCGTGATGCAGGACGAGATCTTCGGCCCGGTGCTGCCGGTGAAGACCTACAAGGCGGTCAGCGAGGCGGTGGACTACATCAACGCCCATGAGCGGCCGCTCGGCCTCTACTGGTTCGGGACCGACGAGGCGGAAAAGGACCGGGTGCTCAACCACACCACCAGCGGCGGGGTGACGGTCAACGACGTGATCATGCACGTGGCCCAGGAGGAGCTGCCGTTCGGCGGTGTCGGCCCGTCCGGCATGGGCAGCTACCACGGCCACGACGGCTTCCTCGAGTTCAGCCACAAGAAGGCGATCTACACCCAGCTGAAGAAGGACATCGGCCCGCTGCTGGCGATGCGGCCGCCCTACGGCCCGGCGATCCGCAAATTCCTGGCGGCCTCGCTCAAGCGGTAGGCGAGCCCGTTCATGTCACCGTCAGGCGGGGCGCCGTATTGCAGCTTTGATGGCGGCATACGATATCCCGCCTGAGGGTCCTTCGACCCATGGAGACGACCATGCGTGCGGCCGTGACCGGCCTACTGGTTTCGCTGCTGGCGGTTTCGGCCGCCCAGGCCAAGCCCGACTTCCGCGCCCAGGCGCGGTGCATCGCCGCCTATGAGGTGGCCGCCGGCCTGCTCGAGGCCGACGCCGACGCCGCCAGCGGCGCGGAGAAGACGGTGATCCGCAAGCGGATATCCAGGCTGGACACGCTGCGGGAACGGATCTCGCTGGCGCTGGCCACGCGCACCGACCTGACCCCGGCCGACAGCACGGCCAGCCAGACGGAGCGCAAGGCCGAAGTGGCCCGGCTCGACAAGCTGTCGCCGGAGGCTGTTCAGGCCACGGCCGACGCCTGCGATCCGATCGCCGGCGGCTAACGCAAGGTCCCGTGCATCCCGGCGAAAGGGCGATGGCGCCAACGCCGGGACAGGCGGGTTTGCGCCCTATTCGTCAGCCGGTTTGCTGCTGATCGGCGCGGCGCGGGTCAGGAAGGCGGGGGTGTCGGATCCGAAGCCGACCACGCGCGGGCCGTCGTCGTCCCGGTCGCGGCCACGATGCTGGTCGCGGCGCGGTTCGTCGCGACGGGGCGAACGGTCCCGATCGCGGTCCCGGCCCTCGGGACGGGCGTCCGGGCGGCTCTCGGCGCGGTGCGGCTCGCGGTCGCGGCGGGGCTCTTCCTGACGCGGCGGGCGTGCTTCGCGGGCAGGGGCGGGGGCGGCTTCGGCCTCCACCACCTCGGCGCGCGGCGCCTCGTCGCGATTACGGTCCCGGCCGCGACCACGGCCCCGGCGAGGCTCGCGGTCGGCGCGGGCGGGCGGCTCGTCCCGGACAGGCGCGGATTCAGGCGCGGCGGCCGCTTCGGCCGAAGGCGCGGAAATCGGCTCGATCGACGCCTCGGCCTTGCGCTCGCGCGTGCGGCGGGCGGGCCTGGCGGCGGCCTCGCCAGCGTCGCTCGGGGCGGCGGAGGAAATGGCCTCCATCGACATCACCGAGGTTTCCGATGCCGGACGGCCGCGGCTGCGGTCGCGATCGCGGTCACGGCCGCCGGCGCGGGGACCGCCGCGCTTGTCGCCGTCGCGCTTGGAGCGCGGCTCGCTCTTGAGGCTGGCCCAGTCGATGCCCTCGAAGGTGGCTTCGGCCGGCGCCTTGCCGGTCAGCTTGATGACCTTGTCGTAGTTCCTGTCGTCGGCGGGGGTGACGATCATGAACGTCTCGCCGTCCCGGCCGGCCCGGCCGGTGCGGCCGATGCGGTGGACATAGTCGTCGGCATGGTGCGGCACGTCGTAGTTGAACACGTGGCTCACGTCGGGAATGTCCAGGCCGCGCGCGGCCACGTCGGACGCAACCAGCAGCTTCAGCTCGCCCTTGCGGAAACCGTCCAGCGTGCGCATGCGCGTCGCCTGGTCCAGGTCGCCATGGATGGCGGCGGCGTCGTAGCCGTGCGTGCGCAGCGACTTGGCGACGATATCGACTTCGCTCTTGCGGTTGCAGAAGACGATGCCGTTCTTGATCTCGCTGCGGTCGATCAGGCTGCGCAGCGCCGTGCGCTTGGCCTTGGGATCGTTGCTGGGGATGCGCGCCACGTACTGGACGATGTTCTCGCCCGTGGTCGCCGGGCGGCTGACCTCGATGCGCACCGGATCCTTGAGGAACTGCTTGGTCAGCCGGGTGATTTCCGGCGGCATGGTGGCGCTGAAGAACAGCGTCTGGCGCTTGGGCGGGGTCAGTTTGAAGATGCGCTCGATGTCGGGGATGAAGCCCATGTCGAGCATGCGGTCGGCTTCATCGACGACCATGATCTGCACGCCGGTCAGCATGACCTTGCTGCGCTCGAACAGGTCCAGCAGGCGGCCCGGCGTGGCGATCAGCACGTCCACGCCCCGGTCGAGCGCGGCGACCTGGTCGCCCATCGACACGCCGCCGATCAGCAGGGCCCAGGTGAGGCGGGTGCCCTTGGCGTATTTCTCGAAGCTGCTGGCGACCTGGTCGGCCAGTTCGCGGGTCGGCGCCAGCACCAGGGCGCGCGGCATGCGGGCCCGGGCCCGGCCGGCGGAGAGCCGGTCGATCAGCGGCAGGGTGAAGGCGGCGGTCTTGCCAGTGCCGGTCTGGGCGATGCCGAGCACGTCCTGGCCGACGAGCGCGACGGGGATGGCCTGGGCCTGGATCGGGGTGGCGGTCGTGTAGCCGGTGTCGGCCACCGCCTGAAGGGTCGAGGCGCTAAGCCCCAGTTGGGAAAATTCGGTCATGTCTCACTAAAGGAAGATTCAGAGCCGCCCGTGTTTGGGCGAACGGGCGGCGCGGAATCGCCTGACCTGCTCCGAACTCGCGCGGATACATAGGCTCTAGCCCCGCAAAGTCAACGGTTGCTTGGGGTTGACAGGGCCTTTGCACACGCCGGGAGAAATTGCGCAACGCCTTGGCAAGACCGGGTGTGATGATGTTCTATGCCTCCAGCCGAACGGGAGACGCCGAGATGTCCGTGAGCGGAACGACCCTGGGCCTGTTGGCCGCCGCCTCGATCGCGGCCTCCGCGCCCTACGCGGGCCTCGAGCCCGCCTTCGGCAACACCATCGTCACGACCTATCCGAACGGCAAGTCGACGAAGACCTGGCTGCACCGCGACGGCACCTACGAGGCGCTGCGCGCCAACGGCGACCGCACCGGCGGCGTGTGGAAGGTCAAGGGCGGCGAGCTGTGCATCACCCAGAAGCGGCCGGTCTATGTGCCGCTGTCCTTCTGCACCCCGATCGTGCCGGGCGGCGTCGGCGCCAGCTGGTCGGCCAGGGGCTTGCTGGGCGAGCCCGTGCGCAACACCCTCGTCCCGGGCCGGCAGGGTTAGCGACCCGCGTCTTCCTGATCAGGGCGGCGCGCCGGTGGTGATCAGTCGTGTTTTGACTCTGACCGCTGACTTCGGTTCTGCCCCTCGGTCACGGCGGAGTTTATCCTCGG